>Ga0210040_10001219_pt1 | contig 39669 bp, 36 predicted proteins | sample CryGeyCG12114_NA_FD_185462 | JGI IMG/M metagenome (GOLD analysis project Ga0210040, IMG submission 185462) | Groundwater microbial communities from aquifer - Crystal Geyser CG19_WC_8/21/14_NA (SPAdes) (version 2) | ecosystem: Environmental > Aquatic > Deep subsurface > Groundwater | place: USA... | reverse complement strand
TGGCGAGGCGGGGGGCGATCCCGGGGGCGGTGGGCAGGAGAAGCGCGGTGCCGGGCGTCAGGGCCGCGTCCAGCACCCGCAGCGCCGCCTGACGCCCGGCCTCGGCGGCCTCTCCCATCTCCCCGGGCAGGCTCGCGGCCCAGGCGAAGCGGTCGCGGATGCCCGGGCCGAAGGCGGGCTCCACCGCCGCCACCCATTCGCCGTGCGTGCGCCAGGCGTCGCGGCCCTGGAGGACGCGGAAATGGCCGAACCAGCCGGACAGTCCCTCCGGCTCCGGCGCCAGCCGGGTGGATTCCACCGGCAAGCGCCCGGCGAGCTGCGCGACGGCCGGCGCCAGGGCCTGCGTCACCGCCTCGCCGGCCAGGGCGAAGGCGTCCTCCAGCCGGAGCAGGCGGGTGATCGGCGCGGCCTGCCCGGCCGGCAGCAGGGCGCGGCCGATCCGGGCGAGCAGCCCGGCCTCCCGCGCGAACCAGCCGACCACGTCGAAGCGCGGCGCCAGCGGCACCAGCCCGCCGACCGGCACGGCGCCATGGGTGGTGCGGATGCCGAAGAGCCCGCAATAGGAAGCCGGGACCCGCACCGAGCCCCCGGTATCGGTGCCCAGGGCCGTGTCCACCGCCCCGCCCGCGACCGCCGAGGCCGAGCCGGAGGAGGAGCCGCCGGGGATGCGCCCGGGCGCGCGCGGATTGGCGGGCGTGCCGTAATGGGCGTTCTCCCCGTTGAGCGAGAAGGCCAGCTCGTCCGTGTGCGTCTTGCCCGAGAGCGTGGCGCCGGCGGCCAGCAGCGTGGCCACGGCATCGGCGTGGCGCGTGGGCACGGGGTGGGTGCGGGCCCAGTCCGGGTTGCCCGCGGCGGTCGGGAAGCCCGCGACGTCGAACAGGTCCTTGGCGGCGAAGGTGATGCCCGAGAGCGGCCCGCCCGGCGCTCCCTCGACACGGGGCTGCGGGCCGGGGGTGAAGGCGTTCAGGGCATCGGTCACGTGGGGGCGCTCCTCGGTGTTGTGGATGGGACGAGCATGGGCAGCGATGAGGCCTGCCATTCGGGGGCACATCCTGCCCCCTCCGGGCGGGCGAGGCAGCCCCGGGCCGCCGGCGGCATCAGGGGACGATGTCGAAGGCGAGGGCGAAGGCCCGGTCCAGCCGGACGGTGCGGTGGTCGGCGGTGTTGGTGTCCGCCAGCTCCAGGTTCAGGAAATCCATGGAGGGTGCGGTGAAGAAGGGCCCCGCATGCCAGGTGCCGCGGTGCAGGGCCAGCGCCGTGCCGCCGGGGATGCGGAAGGCCTCGATCCCCGCCGGGTCGGGCACCGCCGCCGCGTCGCCGGCATCGCCGGGGGAGGCGAGGGCGATGAACCAGTCCTCTCCCCGGGTGGAGGCCAGGCACTGCGTCACGGCGGCGTGGCGCGTGATGGCGGCGACGCGCATCGGCCGGGCGGCGAGGCGCATGATGTAGAGCCGCGGCGTGCCGCGCCCGAGGTCCAGCACGGCATCCGCCGCGCCGAAGGGCATGCCGTCCTCGCCTGGCTCGATCAGCGTGCCGTAGGGGGCGATGGCGGCGGGCGTCGCCGGGCGGGCGGGAAGGGCCTGGATCCTGGTTGCCGTGCCGCTCATGGGGCCTCCGGTGCGGGGTTGGCGCTGTTGACGGGAAGGGGGCGGGCGCCCAGCAAGCCCCGCGCCATTCAGCCGCGCCGCAGGGCGGCCAAGGGCAGCCGCCCGGACTCCTTCAGCCGGTCCAGCACGATGGCAGACCGCACGCGCGCCACGCTTTCATGCGGCAGCAGCACGTCGTTCACCAGCGCCGAAAGGTCCTTCAACTCCGGCACAACGGCCTTGAGCAGGTAGTCGGCGTCGCCGGTCAGGGCATAGGCCTCCTGCACCTCGTCCATGCGGCTCACCAGTTCCCGGAACCGCTGGGCGTTGTCGCGGCTGTGGGTGGACAGCGTGACCGTGACGAAAACCAGCAGCCGCAGCCCGAGCGGTCCCGCCGCCAGCTCCGCGCGGTAGCCCCGGATGGCACCGGCCGCCTCCAGCGCCAGGCGCCGGCGCGAGCACTGGGAGGGGGAAAGGCCGATCCGCTCCCCGATCTGCTGGTTGGTCAGGCGGCCATCCTCCTGCAAGGCGGCGAGGAGGCGGAGGTCGGTCGCATCGAGATCGAGCGCATCGTGCATGAAACCACTATGGCACGCACGCTTCGTGCGGAAAGCCGGGAAGTGGCCGCGCCTTCGCACGCATCGCGCGCGGCAGGCGCACTAGCATCGGCGTCAAGTCAAAGAACTGAGGAGACTTCCATGGGCCCCTTCCCGCACGACGCCCCCCGCGCCGCCATCACCGAGCACAACCCGGCCGGCACCGACGGCTTCGGCTTTGTCGAATACGCCCATCCGGAGCCCGAGAAGCTCCATGCCCTGTTCCGGCAGATGGGCTTCACCGCCGTGGCCCGGCACCGCCGCAAGAAGAGCACCCTCTACCGCCAGGGCGACATCAACTACCTGCTGACCGAGGAGCCCGGCTCGCACGCGGCGGCCTTCGCGGCCGAGCATGGTCCCTGCGTGCCCTCCATGGCCTTCCGCGTGGTGGATGCCCGGCACGCCTACGAGCACGCGATCGCCCGGGGCGCGGAGCCGGCGACGGCGGGCAGGACCCTGGACGTCCCGGCCATCAAGGGCATCGGCGGCAGCTTGCTCTACTTCATCGACCAGTACGGCGAGGGGCGCTCGGCCTATGATGCCGAGTTCGAGTGGCTGGGCGCGCGCGACCCCTGGCCGGTGGGCGCGGGCCTCTATTACATCGACCACCTGACGCACAACGTGTTCCGCGGCCGCATGGACCACTGGTACGACTTCTATGCGCGCATCTTCAACTTCCGCCAGATCCGCTACTTCGACATCAAGGGCGAGTACACGGGCCTGTTCTCCCGCGCGCTGACCAGCCCGGACGGGCGCATCCGCATCCCGCTGAACGAGAGCGCGGACGACGAGAGCCAGATCGAGGAATACCTGCGCGCCTACAAGGGCGAGGGCATCCAGCACATCGCCTGCGGCTGCGACGACATCTACGGCACCATCGAAGGGCTGCGCGAGGCCGGGCTGTCCTTCATGCCGGCGCCGCCCCCCACCTATTACGAGAAGGTGGATAGCCGCCTGCCCGGCCACGGCGAGGACCTGGTGCGCCTGAAGCGGAACGGCATCCTGGTGGATGGCGAGGGCGTGGTGGAGGACCGCAAGGCGCGGCTGCTGCTGCAGATCTTCTCCGGCAACGTCATCGGCCCGGTGTTCTTCGAGTTCATCGAGCGCAAGGGCGACGACGGCTTCGGCGAGGGCAACTTCCGCGCCCTGTTCGAGAGCATCGAGGAGGACCAGGTGCGGCGCGGCGTGCTCTCGGGCGCGCAGGCGGCGGAGTAGCGCCGGCGGCCTTTCGCGGGGTGGACCCTGCCACCCCGCGGAAGCGGTTCACTCGATGAGGATGCTGGCGCGCTCGGCCACGCGCTTCCACTTCGCCTGCTCATCGCGGATGAAGGCGGCGAAGGCCTCCGGTCCATCCGCGACGGGCGTCATGCCCTGGTCCGAGAAGCGCGCGCGCAGGGCGGGGTCCGCCATGCCCTCGGCGAAACCCTCGTGCAGCGCCTGCACGATCGGCGCCGGCGTTCCAGCGGGGGCCAGGATGCCGCCGGAGCCGAGAACCGCGTAGCCCGCGATCCCCGCCGCCTCGGCCACGGTGGGCGCATCCGGCACCTGCGCCGAGCGCGCGGGGGAACTGACGGCCAGCACGCGGAGCTTGCCGTCCCGCACCAGCGGCAGGGCGGAGGCGAAGCTTTCCATGACGAAGCCCAGCGAGCCCCCCATCAGGTCGGTCAGCGCCGGCCCCGCGCCGCGATAGGGAACGTGCTGCGCCGTGGCGCCGACGCCCTGCAGGAACAGTTCCGCCGCCATGTGCTGGGTGGAGCCGGGACCGCTGGAGCCGAAGCTGACGCCACCGGCCTTCAGCCGGCGCACCAGCGCCGCCACGTCGCGCGGGCCGTCGGGCGGCACGACGAGCATCAGCGGCCCCTCGAAGATGCGGATGACGGGCAGGAAGTCGCGCTCGGCGTCATAGGGCATGTTCCGCATGATCGCCGGATTGATGGCCAGGGTGGCCAGGCTGCCGAAGCCCAGCGTGTAGCCGTCCGGCACGGCGCGGGCGACGGCCTGCATTCCGATGGTGCCCCCGGCGCCGGCGCGGTTCTCCGTCACCACGCGGTTGGCGCGGAAGCGCCCCTCGGAAACCCGGTCCGCCAGCAGGCGGCAGAAGATGTCGTTCGCCTGCCCCGGCGGGAAGGGCACGATGATGCGGATGGGGCGGGACGGAAAGGATTGCGCCCGCGCGCGGGATGCCGCGAAGGGCGCCATGGCCAGGATCAGCTTCGCCGCGGCGCGGCGGGACAGGGTGGTCATTCTTGGTTCCTCCGGTTCCTTCTCGCCCGCCTCACTCGGCGGCCATCGCTGGCGCGGCCTCGGCGTGCAGCGTGCCGTCGGCCAGCAGCGCGGCGATCTCGGCCTCGCCCAGACCCGCCTCGCGCGCGATCTCCAGCCCGTGCTCGCCGGGGCGCGGCGGCTGGCGGCGCAGCGCGGTGCGGGCGCCGCCCATCAGCACGGGCAGGGCGGGGATGCCGGCCACGGGCATGGCGGGGGTCGCGGCCGCGGCGCCGGCCATCTCCACCGGCATCAGCCCGCCCGAGGCCAGCAGGTGCGGGTCCTCGAACAGGTCGGCGGGCTTGGCGATGGGCGCGAAGGGAAGGCCCAGCGCCTCGCAGCGCGCCATCAGCTCGGCCGGGGGAATGGCGCGGAAAACCGCGGCCACCCGCGCGCCGATCCGCGGCCGCGCGGCGGCGAGCGCCGTCATGCTGGCGAGGGCCGGATCGGCCAGCATGTCGTCCAGCCCGAACTCCCGGCAGAAGCCCTGCCACTGCGTGGTGGTCACCGCGCCGACGAAGACCTGCCGCCCGGGCTCGGCGCTGTCGAACACGTCGTAGAGCGGCCAGGGCTTGGGCATCGACTTGTCGCCGAACGGGACGGGGTCGCGCCCGGTGATGGCGGCGCCGGCCATGTGCTGGGCCACCAGCATCATGTTCGTCTCGAACAGGCCGGACTGCACGGGGCCGCCGCGCCCGGTGGCCTCGCGCTCCCGCAGGGCGGCCAGCACGGCGACGGCGCCAAAGACGCCGCCCAGGATGTCGTTGATCGAGGTGCCCGCGCGCAGCGGCTGGCCGGGCGGGCCCGTCATGTAGGCCAGCCCCCCCATCATCTGCACGACCTCGTCCAGCGCCGCGCGGTTCTCGTAGGGGCCGGGCAGGAAGCCCTTGCAGGAAAGATGGACAAGGCGCGGGTTGCCCGCGGACAGCGCCTCGTAACCCAGGCCGAGCTTGTCCATGGCGCCCGGGCGGAAGTTCTCCAGCACCACGTCTGCCCCGGCAGCCAGGCGCTTCACCAGCGCCAGGCCCGCGGGCTTCTTCAGGTCCAGGCAGAGGGAGCGCTTGTTGCGGTTGAAGGTGGGAAAGAAGCCGATGGCGGCGCCGGTCAGGCGGCGCGTGTTGTCGCCGCCGGGGGCGGGCTCGATCTTGATCACGTCGGCGCCGAGATCGGCCAGCACCATGCCGGCGGTCGGGCCCATGACCATGTGGCTGAACTCGATCACCCGCAGACCCGCGAGCGGCAGCGGGTGCGGGGTGGTGGTGGCGGCGGGTTTCGCCGCCCTGGCCGGGCGGAAGGTGCGCGGCACCCCCGCGGCGGCGATGCGCCCGTGGAGCGGCTCGTCCGGCAGACCTTCCCGCAGGGCCGCGCGCGCCGCGATCAGGGCGGGCAGGTCGATGCCGGTGTCGTGCCCCTCGGATTCCAGCATGTGGACGAGGTCCTCGGTGCAGGCATTGCCCACCGAGCCCGGCGCGAAGGGGCAGCCGCCGAGGCCGCCCAGCGCCGCGTCGAAGCCGCGCACCCCGTCCTCCAGCGCGGCGAGCGCGTTGGCCAGCGCCGTGCCGAGGGTGTCGTGCAGGTGCAGGTTGCCGAAGCGCTCCGCCCCCACCTCCGCCCGCACCGCGCGCACGAGGCGCCGGACCTGGGACGGGGTGGCGTAGCCCAGCGTATCCGCCAGGGCCACCGAATCCGCCCCCGCCCTTGCCAGCGCCGCGGCCAGCGCCACCACCTCGCCTTCCGGCACCTCGCCCTGGAGGGAGCAGCCGAAGGCGGTGGAGATGCCCGCCTCGATGCGGGGGCGCGCGCCGCCGAGGCCGCGGGCCCATTCCACCGCGCGCGCCACCTCGGCGACCTGCTCGGCGCGGGCGCGGCGGACATTGGCGCGGCTATGCGCCTCGGAGGCGGAGACGGGGATGACGATGGACTGCGCCCCGGCCGCGGCGGCGTTCTGCGCGCCCCGGAGGTTGGGGGCCAGCGCCACCACGCGCAGCGCGGGATGGGCGGCGCGCACCGCCCGCACCACCTCCGCCGCATCGGCCATCTGGGGCATGGCGGCGGGCGGCACGAAGCTCGCCACCTCCATCTCCCGCACGCCTGCCGCCACCATGGCGGCGATCCATCGGAGCTTGGCCGCCGTCGGCATGACGGCCCTGGCCATCTGGAGCCCGTCGCGCGGGCCCACCTCTCGCACGGTGAGCATGAGCTGATCCTGTGACGCTTCCCTGGCACGTCTCTAGCGTTCGCCGGAACGGCGGGAGAATCGCTATTCCGCGCGGGCAGCGTCCGTATGCGGCGAACGCTCCTTTTCCCTGTCGTGCAGCAGGTGGGCGGCGAGAAGCCGGGCGGGGGCGGGGAGGAGCCCGGCCGGGCGGGCCACCAGCCGCAGGCGGCGCCGGGCCCAGGATTCCGCCAGGGGAACGCAGAACAGGCCGAGTGCCGTCTCGTAGGGCCGCGCCACACCCTCGGGCATGATGGCCAGGCCGTGTCCGGCGGCCACCAGGCGCCGGCTGGTATCCGTGCCTGCGACGCGGAAGCGGTAGGGCAGGGGGCGGCCGCGCCGCTGCGCCTGCTCCTCCAGGAGCAGGGCCAGGGCGCCGCTCTCCACCGCGCCGATCATGGGGTGGTCCAGCACCGCGTCGAAGCGCAGCGGGGCCGCACCGGCCAGCGGATGCCCGGCGGGCAGCACCACCAGCAGGCGGTCGTGGCGCCAGGGATGCCCTTCCAGCCCCGCGGGCAACGGGCCCTCGCTGGTGACGATGCCGAGGTCGGCCCGGCCTTGCATCAGGTCCTGGAGGATGCGGAGGCTGGTTTCCTCGCCCAGCTCCACCCGGATGCCGGGCCTGGCGCGCGCGAACTCCGCCAGGGCTTCCGGCAGGGGGTGGCCGGCGATGCAGGAGGCGGTGGCGTGCAGACGCACCCGGCCGAGCCCCCCCGCCGCCAGGGCCCGCAGGTCGTCGGTCAGCCGCGCCAGCGAGCCGAAGGCCGCGTGGCCGTGCCGGGCCAGAAGCTCCCCGGCCTCGGTCAGGCGAACGCCGCGCGGGCCGCGCTCGATCAACGGCAGGCCGCACTCGGCCTCCAGCGCCTGGAGCCGCTTGGCGGCGGCCGAGGTGGCGATGCCGCAGCGGGCGGCGGCGCGGGTGATGGAGCCAAGCTCGGCGGCGGCCAGCAGGATGCGCAGCGTCACCCAGTCCGGCGTCACCATCCCTCGGGCCTCTCTCCTTGCCGTGCAGGGTTAGCACGGCCGGCTCCGGGTTGCGGCAGGGGCCGGAGCGGCCGGATACTGCGCCCGCCTTCTTCGGGGAACCCGCCGATGCCTCCGCGCCGCTCCCTTCTCGCCCTGTCCCTGGCCGTGCTCACGGCCCGCACGGTCCGCGCCGCGGTTGAATGGCGCATCGCCACCGAATACCCGGCCAGCGCCATGCCCGGTGAGGGCATCGCCCATTTCGCCGCGGGCGCGACGCGCCTCGCGGCCGGCGGGCTGGTGGTCTCGCCGGCCTTCGACGCGCCGGACGGCCTGCGCTCCGCCGCCATGATCCGCGCCGCCAGGGATGGCCGGGTGGAGGCCTCGGACGCCTTCACGGGGGCACTGGCCGCGGAGGGCGCGATCTTCCAGCTTTCCGCGCTGCCCTTTCTCACCGCCTCGGGCGAGGACACCGCGCGCCTGCTGCGCGCCGCGCGCCCCGCCTATGCTGCCGCCCTGGAGGCGCGCGGCGTGACGCTGCTCTACGCCACGCCCTGGCCGGCCACCGGCCTTTGGTCCCGCAATCCCGTTCCGGGGCCTGAGGGGCTGCGTGGCCTGAAGATACGCACCTATGATGCGGCGAGCACCGCGGTGATGCGCGAGGCCGGGGCGGCGCCCGCCCAGATTTCCTTTGCCGACGCCATGCCGCGGCTTCGGTCGGGGGAGCTGGACGCCGTGCTGTCCTCCGGGGATGGAGGGGCCGGAGCGCGGTTGTGGGAGGTGCTGCCCCACTTCACGGCGCTCGACTACGCCTCGCCCCTGAGCCTTGCCTTCTGCAACACGGCCGCCCTTCGGTCCCTGCCGGAGGCGGTGCGGGAGGCCGTGGCACGTGCGGGGCGGGATACGGAGGCGCGCCAGTTCCAGGCCATCGCCACGCGCCTGGCGGAGAACGAGGCACGGATGCGCGCCAACGGCGTTATCCTGGCCAGCGGTGCGCCGCTGCGTGCCGCGCTGACGGCCGCCGCCGCGCCGGTGCTGGCGGATTGGTCCGCCCGCGCGGGGGAGGAAGGACGGGCGATCCTGGCCGCCTACCGCGCCGGCTGAGGAAAGGACGCGCCCGATGGGATTGCTCGTGGACGGCCAGTGGCAGGACCGCTGGTACGACACCAAGGCCAGCGGCGGTCGCTTTGTCCGCAAGGACAGCGCCTTCCGCAACTGGGTGACGCCGGATGGCAGCCCTGGCCCGACCGGCGAGGGTGGCTTCGCGGCGGAGCCGGGCCGCTACCACCTTTATGTCTCGCTCGCCTGCCCCTGGGCACACCGCGCGCTGATCATGCGCGCGCGCAAGGGATTGCAGGACGCGATCGGACTGTCGGTGGTCCACTGGCACATGGGCGACAAGGGCTGGACCTTCGAGGAGGGGCCGGGCGTCATCCCGGACAGCGTCAACGGCGCGGAGTTCCTGCATCAGGTCTACACCGCCGCCGAGCCGCGCTACACGGGGCGGGTGACGGTGCCCGTGCTGTGGGACAAGCGGCGCGGCCGGATCGTGAACAACGAATCCGCCGAGATCATCCGGATGCTGGACCACGCCTTCGAAGGACCCGGCGACCATTATCCGGAGGCACTGCGCGCCGGGATCGATGAACTGAACGCCACGATCTACGACACCCTGAACAATGGCGTGTACAAGGCCGGCTTCGCGACGGCGCAGGAGGCCTACGAGGACGCCGTGCGCCCGCTGTTCGAGACGCTGGACCGCCTGGACGCGCGCTTGTCCTCCCAGCGCTACCTGATGGGGGAGCGGCTGACCGAGGCGGATATCCGGCTCTTCACGACGCTCGTGCGCTTCGATGCGGTGTATCACGGCCACTTCAAATGCAACCTGCGGCAGATCGCGGAGTATCCGGCGCTGTTTCCTTACCTGCGCGACCTGTTCCAGTCACCGGGCTTCGGCGAGACCTGCGACTTCGGCCATATCAAGGGGCATTATTACGGAAGCCATCCCACCATCAACCCGACCGGCATCGTGCCGCTCGGGCCGGTGCAGGACCTGAACGCGCCGCACGGGCGGGGACGCTGAGGAAACCCCGCCGCCCGTGCACGGGTCAGTACCGCTTGTAGGGCAGGAACTTGCCGGACATCGTGATCCGGACACGGTCTCCCTTCTGGTCGGGCTGGCGCTCCAGCTTCATGTCGTAATCGATGGCCGACATGATGCCGTCGCCGAACTCCTCGTGGATCATCTCCTTCCACGTGGTGCCGTAGACGAGGATCAACTCGTAGAAGCGGTAGATCAGCGGGTCCGTCGGCGGCAGGGGCTGGGCGCCGCGATAGGGGATCTCGCAGAGCGTCGCCTGCTCCTCCTCGTCCAGCCCGAAAAGGTCGGCGATGCCCTGGGCATGGTGCGGCTCGGCGCTCATCTGGCCCATGCAGAGGGCGCAGGTCCAGACCGGGCTCATGCCGATGCGGTCGGCAACCTCCGTCCACTTGAGGCCCTGCTTCTTCTTGATCCGGAGGATCTTGCGGCCGAGTTCGGTCTTCGCGTCGTTCATCATGGCTCTCTAGGCGGCGGGTTGGGTGATCGGCGGCGTGCGGGGCGTCCAGCCGGCGGGCGGTGCCTTCGCGTCGAAGCGGCTGCTGCGCGTCAGCAGGAAATCCAGGATGTGGTCGCGCAGCGGGTGGTAGCCGGGCATGTGGTGCAGGTTCGCGCGGGTGCGCGGGCGGGGCAGGGTGTTCACCACCACCTCCGCGATGCGGGCGCCGGGGCCGTTGGACATGAGCAGGATGCGGTCGGCCAGCAGGATGGCCTCGTCCACGTCGTGGGTGATCATGAAGGCGGTCTGGCTGGCTTCCGCCACCAGCCGCGCGACCTCGTCCTGCAGCGCGCCGCGGGTGAGGGCGTCCAGCGCCGAGAAGGGTTCGTCCATCAGCATCATCTTGGGCGCGAGGGCGAAGGCGCGGGCGATGCCGACGCGCTGCTTCATGCCGCCCGAAAGCTGCGCGGGCTTCCTGTCCGCCGCATGCGCCAGGTTGACGCGGGCCAGCGCCAGCCCGGCCGCCTCCTCGCACCGGGCGCGGGACCATTTCGGGTTGCGGCATGACAGCGCGAAGGCGACGTTGCCCGCCGCCGTCAGCCAGGGCATGAGCGCATGCCCCTGGAAGATCACGGCGCGGTCGAGCGAGGGACCGGTGACCTCCTTGCCGTCCACAACGAGAACGCCGCCATCCGGCGGCTCCAGCCCGGCCAGGATGTTCAGGATGGTGGTCTTGCCGCATCCCGAATGGCCGACGAGGCAGACGAACTCGCCGCGGCCGATGCCGAACCACACATCCTCGAACACCGCGACGGCGCCGTAGCGGCGCGCGATGCCCTCCACGCTGGCATAGGGGCGGGCGGCGGGCGGCGATGCGGGCTCGGCGAGGCGAAGGCCGGGGGCGGTGCCCATGGCGTCACTCCGCATAGGACACCGCCCGGGCGGCGATGCCCAGCAGCCGGTCCAGCACCAGCCCCACCACGCCGATCAGCAGGATGGCGATGATGATGTCGGCGATGGAGAGGTTGTTCCACTGGTTCCACAGCCAGTAGCCGATGCCGGTGCCGCCCACGAGCATCTCTGCCGCGACGATCACCAGCCACGCGATGCCGAGCGAGATGCGCATGCCCGTCAGGATGGTGGGCGCGGCCGCCGGCAGGATCACGCGGATGGCGGTGCGCCAGCCCCCCGCCTCCAGCGTGCGGGCAACGTTCAGCCATTCCTTGCGGACGCCCGCCACGCCGAAGGCGGTGTTGAGCAGCATGGGCCAGATGGAACAGATGAAGATGACGAAGATCGCGCTGATCGAGCTGTCCTTGATCGAGTAGAGCGCGAGCGGCATCCAGGCCAGCGGCGAGACCGGGCGCAGCACCTGGATGAAGGGGTTCAGCGCGCCGTAGAGCAGGGGCGACATGCCGATGAGAAAGCCGAGGGGGATGGCGACGAGGCAGGCGAGGCCGAAGCCCATGGCCACGCGGCCGATGGAATGGGCGAGCTGGATGCCGATGCCCTGGTCGTTGGAGCCGCGCACGTAGAAGGGGTCGCGCAACAGCTCCCAGAGGCGCCGCGCGACCTCGCCCGGTCCCGGCATGGGCGTGGCGTTGCCCTGCTGCGCCGCCTGCCCGAGGAGTGCCGCGTATTCGGGGTCCACCACAGCCGTGCCGCCGCCCGCTGGCCGCACCGCCAGCTCCCAGGCGCCGAGGAAGAGCGCCAGGAGCACGAGCGAGAGCAGGGCGGATTTCCACCCGGGAACAGGTCTGCCCAAGGTGTTCAGCTCCGCCGGATGGTCTGGCTGGCGAGATAGGCTTCGGGCTGGGAGGGATCGAAGCGCTTGCCGTAGATGGTCACGGGGCGCATCGGCTCGGCCGGCACGGGTATCCCCTGCTCGCGCATGGCCCGCCCGGCCTCCGTGGCGAGGAAGACCTGGGACGCCACGCCCGCATAGTCGAGGTCGCCGCGGATCTGCCCCCAGCGCTTCATCTGCGTCAGGATCCAGACCGCCATGGTGCCGTAGGGGAAGGGGTCGAAGCCGATGCGGTCGGGCACGCGCTGCACGCGGCCGAGGCCGTCCGCGAAGGTGCCGGTCAGCACCTGCTCCACCACCGTGACGGGCTGGTTGAGGTAGTTCTGGGCGGCGATGGCGCCGGCCACCTCCTTGCGGTTCTCGGGCCTGGCCACGTAGGCCGTGGCTTCCACGATGGAGCGCATCAGGGCGGCGAAGGTGTTCGGCGCCTCCGCGGGCATGGCGCGCGGCACGGCGAAGGCGCAGCAGGGGTGGCCGTCCCACATCTCCTTCGTCAGCACGTGCAGGAAGCCCACGCCGTCGAAGACCGCGCGCTGGTTGAAGGGATCCGGGCCCAGGAAGCCGTCGATGTTGTCGGCGCGAAGATTGGCGACCATCTCGGCCGGCGGGACCGCGCGGATCGTCACGTCGCGGTCGGGGTCGATGCCGTTCTCGGCGAGATATCCGCGGAGCAGGTAGTTGTGCATGGAGTAGTCGAAGGGAATGGCGAAGCGGAACCCGCGCCAGTCCTTCGGGTCGCGCTTCTCCTTGTGCTTGCTGCCCAGCGTGATGGCCTGCCCGTTGGTGTTCTCGATGGCCGCGACCGACCAGGCCACCGGGGCCGCGACGCCCGCTCCCATGCTCATCGCCAGCGGCATGGGGGAGAGCATGTGGCTCGCGTCGTATTCCCGCGCGATGGCCTTGTCGCGGATCACGGCCCAGCCGGCGGTGCGGATGACTTCCACGTTGAGGTTGTTGCGGCTGTAGAAGCCCATCGGGTGGGCCATGATGATCGGCGTCGCGCAGGTGATGGGAATGAAGCCGACCTTCAGGTCGCGCTTCTCGGGCGTGCCCGGGGCTTGCGCCAAGGCCTCCCGTGCGGAGGCCAGCGGCAGCACGCGGTCCAGCGCCGCCAGCACAGTGGCGGCGCCCACTGCCTGCAGCAGGGCGCGGCGCGTCGCCGCCCCGGGGAAAACCGCGCGCAGCACGGCGCGCTGCGCCGCCTCGCCCATCGCGCCCGTGCCATCCGCCACGGCGGCATCGCAGAGAAGATCGCTGCCGTGCCGCCCGCAGGCGCAACCGGGGAGATGTCGGGAAGGCGGCTGGCTCATGCGCGGTTGTCTCCGTGAGGGATCAGGCGGTGGCTGGTGATGGCGACCAGGGCAGGCCGCTCTCGACGGGAAGGCTTTCGTCACGGCTCCATTCGTTCCATGAGCCGAAATAGAGCCGCACGTCCTCGACCCCCGCGGCCTTCAGCGCGACCAGCGTGTTGGAGGCACGGGCGCCCTTGAAGCAGTAGAGATAAACAGGGGTCTTCGGCGTGATGCCGACGGAGTGGCACTCCGCCAGGATCTCGTCCGCCGACTTGAAGGTCGGACCGCCGGCGGAGGGCTTCATCAGCCGGTACCACTCGATCCATCTCGCGCCGGGGATGCGCCCTTTGCGCGGGCAGAAGTCGGGGCCGTAAGGGGAGGAGGAGGCGCCGATCCACTCGTCGGCGTCGCGCACGTCGAGCTTGACGATGGAGGGGTCATCCAGCGAGGCCAGCATCGTGTCCCGGTCGATCATCCAGGCCGTGCCGGTGTCCACCACCGGGAAGGCCTTGGGCCCGGGCATGGAGGCCGCGGCCGTCACCGCGCCGCCGGCCGCCTTCCAGGCCGCGAAGCCGCCCAGCAGCACGGTGGCGTCGGGATAGCCGAGGAACTTCAGCAGGAACCAGCCGCGGCAGGACTGGCCGAAGCCGGAGTTCATGCTCTCCTCGTAAAGCACCGCCGTCTCCGCGCCGCCGAGCCCGGCCGCGCCGAAGCCCTCCGCGAACTTGCCGCGCAGCGCCTCCATCCCCTCGGCGGAGGAGGTGGCGAGATAGGTGAAGATGTCGTGCAGGTTGACCGCGCCCGGGATGTGCCCGGCGGCGAAGGCTTCGGGGGACCTCGTGTCGATCAGCACCGTGCCGGGCTTCCCCAGCATGTCGGACAGCTCGGACGGGGAAAGCAGGACCTTCTCGCTCACGATACGTCTCCGTTGCTGAGGTGGATGCTAGTTCCGGGCCATTCCGGCGAGTTCCTGCCGGAGGTGGCGGACGGAGGGGGTGATGATGGCGACGAAGACCCCCTCCCGCTGCCGGCGGTGCACGCCGGAGCCGATGAGGTAGCCGCGGGCGCCGGCGTGCAGCACGGCGGATTGCGTGGCGGCCAGGGTCAGCTCGCTCACCGCCAGCCGGGCCTCGAGAACGCGCCGCATGTAGTCGTCCGATGGGTCGTGCGGCGTGGCGGCCAGTGCCGCCACCGTGTCGCGCAGGGCGGCGGCGCGGTCACACAGTTCCGCGGGCCCGTCCGGCAGGAAGCGGTTGCTCGACCCGCTGCCGGTTCCGGGCCGCTGCATCGCCTCGATGCAGCCCTCGATCACGCCGAAGCCCATGCCGGTCTGCAACAGGATGAAGCCGGGGCGGATGCGCCTGGCCATGCCGCCCAGCGGGTCGGCCAGCAGGTCCTCCTCGGGGATGAAGGCGTCCCGGAAGCGGATGCCGAAGGTGCCGGTGCCTTCCAGCGCCACGAAATGCGCGCTCTGCCGGATGCTCACCCCGTTCGCGCCGCAGGTGAACAGGCCCATCACCTTGTGGGCCGGGTCGTCGGCGGCCTGGAAGATGGTGCCGAAGACATGGCCTTCGCCGAGATTGGACACCCAGGGCAGCACCCCGTTCACCCGCCAGCCGCCGGGCACCTTCTTGCCCTGGAGGTTGAAGGGCTCGATGCCCGAGAGCGCCTTGACGGGGTTGGACAGGCCCGTCGCGCCCATCAGCGCGGCGCTGGCGACGCCGCCCTGCAGGCGCTCGCGCAGGGCGGCGTTCGCGGTGTTCTCCAGGTACCAGCCGCAGGCGTCCTGGCACCAGGCGCAGAAGGCGGAGGACATGCAGGCCGATCCGATCGCGGCCATGGCCTCGATCGCGGCCCAGAGGTCAGCCCTGGCCAGGGGCGTGTGCCCTGCCAGGTGCAGCGCGAAGGCGCCGTCCGCGCCGAAGCCCTGGAGCGTGGCCAGGGGGTAGTGGCCTTCCCGGTCGATCCGGTCGGCCTCCGGTTTCAACTCGTCGGAAACGCGCCGGCGCACCCGCTCCAGGACGGACGCCGTGCCGGTTCCGCGGAGAACGGGGCCGGCGCCGTCCATCAGGCGGCCTTCACGTCGAGGGCGACGGGCTTGGTGAAGGTGTTGGCCACGGGCGACCACACCGCCGCATGGGCGATCAGCGCGTCCAGTTCCTCCTTCGGCGCATCGGCGTCCAGGTGCACCTTGGCGCGAACCGCCTCGAAGCCCACGGGCTTGGGCGAGGTGTCGCCCGTGCCCCAGACGGCCGTGATGTTGATGTCCGCCTCGAGTTCAACCTCCAGGCTGCGCACCGTGATGCCGCGGGCCACGGCGTTGGCGTGGATGCCGACCGCGAGGCAGGAGCCGAGCGCGGCCAGGGCCGCCTCCGAGGGGTTCGGCGCTGTGTCGTCGCCCAGCAGGGCCGGCGGCTCGTCCACGACATGGGGCGGCAGGTTGCGGATCATGTTGAGGTGCCGGAAGCGGCCCTCGGCCACCGTGCGGCATTTCAGGGTCTTGATGGCGGCGGGGTCGGCGCGGCCCCTGGCGATCAGGCCCTCCAGCCCATCCTTGTCGATGGGCGTGAGGCAGGAGGTGAGGGCGGTGGCGGGCTGGGCGCTCATGGGGGCTCTCTCCGTCGCGGAATGCCGCCTGCCAGCCGTGACACCTCCGGCGCATTAGACAGAACGGTCAGTCTGGTTGGAGCAACGGGCGTGCCAGCCACCGGAAGCCCTCGCCTGCCCCATTCCGATGCGGCATGATGCGGGCGATACGGCTGCCTTCCCTGGGATCAAGGGGCCTGCCGGACCATCACCCTCCGGGGCTGCCCCCTTCCTGGGCAGTCCCTGCGCCAGACAGGAGCAGTCTCATCGCGTCCAAGGCCGGGACCGCCGTGCCCCTTCCTCCACCCGAAGCAACCGCCCCGCACGAGCGGATCATCGCCGTGGCCCGCGAGATGTTCTGCCGCGACGGCATCCATGCCACCGGCGTGGACCGCATCCTGGCCGCCGCGGGCGCCTCCAAGATGACGCTTTATGCGCGCTTCGGCTCCAAGGAAGCCCTGGTGCGCGCCGCGTTGCGGCAGGAAGGCGAGGTCTGGCGCGAGGCCTTCGCCGCCGAGGTGAGAGGGGCCTCGGACGACCCGCAGGCGCGGCTGCGCGGCATCATTCCCGCCCTGTCCGGCTGGTTCGGCGGTGGCCGCTTCTATGGCTGCGCCTTCATCAACGCGGTGGCCGAGCACACCAAGGGCGAGGCCTGGCTGCGCGAGCTGGCCGGCGAGCACCAGCGCGCCTGCCTGGACTTCCTGGAGGGGCTGGTGCGCGAAGCCGGCTATGCCGCGCCCGCTGATTTCGCCCGCCAGCTGCTGTTGCTGATCGACGGCACCGTGGCCGCCCTGATGGTCAGCGGAGACGAAGGGGTGCTGCGTGTGGCGGCCCGCACCCTGGACGCGCTGCTCGCGGTCGAGGAACGTGCGCCCGCCTGACCTTCGGGCCTGTGTCCCCACCCAAGGAGAACGCGATGATCGTGGACCTGCGGATTTATACCTGCGCGCCCAACCGCATGGCCGAGTTCGTGAAGCTGTACGAAACCATGGCCTGGGAAATCCAGAAGAAGTATCTCGGCCGCTGCCTCGGCTGGTACACGACGGTGGAGGGGCCGCTCAACCGCGTTGTCCACCTCTGGGCTTATGACAGCCAGGCGGACCGCGAGCAGCGCCGCGCCGCCATGGCCGCCGATCCCGGCTTCCAGGCCTATCTCGCCAAGGCGGCGGAGCTTGGCGTGCTGCAGGAGATGCAGAACCGGATCGTCGCGCCGACGGCCTTCTTCAAGGCCCATTCCGAGCAGACGTGAGGAACGCCGGGGGAGGTGAGCTCCCCCGGCGTCCGTTCCCAGGGGGAACAGCAGCGAGGCCGGGATGGTCCTCCCGGCCTCGCTTCCACCATCATCCCCTCAGGGCGTTGGCGATCCGGTCGAGGAGACCCTCGCCACGCTTCGCCGCATAGCGGCGCTGCCGTTCCGCCTCGTGCCGCGCCCGCCCGAACAGGCTCCATCCGGTGTCGCGCGCGTCCTCATAGGCATCCTCGCCCCGGTCGCGGGCACGGCCGAACAGGCTCCATCCCGTGTCCCGCGCGTCCTCCGCCGTGTCGCGGCCGCGCTTGAACAGGCTCCAGCCCCGGTCGCGCGCGTCGTCGTACAGGTCCTCGCTCCCGCCGCGCGCCGACTTGTAGAAGGAACGCCCACGGCTGCGCGCCTCGTCGTACAGGTCCGATCCGCGCTCGCGCGCATCGTCATAGGTGGAGGCGGCGTAGCGGCTGGCACGGTCGGCGAAGCGGCCGCCCTCCTTGCGCGCGCTCCTGAGGTAGGGCCGCGCCTCCTTCTCGGCGTAGCCGACGGCGCGGCCGGCGATCCGGCTCGCCTCGTGCCCGAGGCTGCCGATGCCGTGCCGCGCCTCGTGCCCCAGTGAGCCGATGCCGCGGCGAACCTCGCTCCCCAGCGAGCCGATCCCGCGCCGGGCGCGGTCGGCGAAGCGCTCGGGCAGGGGCTTGGAGCGGCGCAGCGTGTACATGCCGAAGGCGGCGCCGGCGAGCAGGGCGGCGGCGCCCACCATGATTCCGGCCGGGCCGAGCGGGTTCATCTGCGCTTCCAGCAGGAAGGAGGTGCGCCGCGGCGGGGGACCGGAAAGGGAGGAGGTCTCGGCCAGGTCTTCGCGCGCGTCATAGAGATTGTCGCGCCGCTCGGCCCGTCCGGGCTCGTTGCTCGATTGGCTCGGCTTGGCGATCTTGCTCATGATCAGGTCCGTCAGCTTGGGGGCGAGGCGCCCGATGGCGGAAACCGCGAGCCCGCCGGCGCCGACCACGAGGTCGCGCACCTGGTGCTCGCAGGCGTAGAGGATGGCGCGCGCCACCACGCGCGGGTGGTAGCTCGGCGGCGGGTTGCGCGTGCCCGTCGTGCCCAGGAGGTTGCGGGCATGCTCCATATAGGGCGTGTCGATCGGGCCGGGCTTGATGAGCGTCACGCTGATCGGGTAGCCCTCGGCCAGGAATTCCGTGCGGAAGGCCTCGGTCACGCCCTTGATGGCGAACTTCGAGGCCGAGTAGGGCCCCTGAAGCGCCATGGAGCGGTCGGACAGCACGCTGCCGGTGTTGACGATGGCGCCGCCCTTGCCTTTGAGGTGGCGGGCGGCGACCAGGGTGCCGTGCACGATGCCCCAGTAGTTCACGTCGAACAGGCGGCGCTGGTCTTCCAGCGGCACGTCCTCCAGCGAGCCGAAGATGGCGACGCCGGCATTGTTGCACCAGGAATCGAAGCCGCCGAAGGCGGTGATGGCGGCGGCGCTGATCGCCTCCACCTGGGCCATGTCGGCCACGTCGGTCACGACCGGTTCGGCGCGGCCTCCCTTGGCGCGGATCTCGGCGGCCAGCGCGTTCAGCGCGTCCTCGTTGCGTGCGGCGATCACCACGGCCGCGCCCCGGTCGGCGGCCATGCGGGCGGTGGCGAGGCCGATGCCGGAGGTGGCGCCGGTGATGACGATCACCTGCTCCGATAGGGGCTTCAGCTTGGGTGCGGGCATGGGGGGGTCCTCGGCATTGCGGGGTCTCAACGACGCAGGCCTCCCATGGTTTTGCCCGGTGTTCCCCGCAGTTGCCCCGTGCCGATCCCTCCTTGTCCCCTCCCTGCCGACCCAGCGCGATGACGCCGGTGCGAAGGGAGCCGGGTGGTGCCCGGCGCCCTTCCTTCCCGGCGGCCTTGGCGGGCCCGCAACTAGCCCGCGAAATTGGCCGCGATGCGCTGCTGCAGGTAGTCGTGCGCCGTGATCGGCTCGAACCGCCCGCTCGCGCTGCGGATCACCGCGTCCTTGTTCGCCTGGCAGAAGAAGGGCAGCGAGTAGCGCGGGCCGAGATACTCGTCGGCGCGCGGCATCCGCACCCGGTGCAGGGTGGACTGAAGCTGGTCGTCGCTCCAGCGCATCAGCATGTCGCCGATGTTGCAGGTGATCACGCCCGGCAGGGGCGGCACGTCGGTCCAGGCCAGTTCGCCCGTGACTTCCTTCCCGGGGCAGAGCTGAAGGCCGCCCTGTCCGGTGCGCTGGTGCAGCAGGGTGAGGCAGTCGTAGTCGGTGTGCGCGCCCGCGCGCCAACCCGTGAAGTCCTCGGGCTTGGCATTCTCCATCGCCATGTAGTGGATCATCCGAAGCGTGGACTGGTACTCGGGCGAGGTCGGGTCGTGCGCCTCGGTGAAGAAGTCCGGCGGGAAGCCGAGCTTGAGGGCGAAGCAGGAGAGCACCTTCATCCCCAGTGCCCAGTTGGCGCGCTCGAAGGCCAGCATCACCGCCTTGAAGCCCGGAAGTTCATCGCCCGAAGGCCAGAGGCCCTTCATGCGCGGCACGGTGATCTGGAAGGATTCCTTGTTGTCGGGGGTGCCGGTGGAAGGGCGGACCTGCGTCTTGTATTCCCAGCCGGTGTTGGTGCCGCGCAGCATGGGCAGCTTCGCCTTGCTCTCCATCGGCAGGTTGAAGAACTTCGCGCAAAGGTCGAAGGCCTCGTCGATCTGGTCCTGGGTGATGCCGTGGTTGACGAGCTGGAAGAAGCCGGTGTCGGTGGAGGCGGCCCAGAGCTGGTCGGCGATCTCGGCCTTGCGCGCCTCGAAGTTGCCCATGTCGATCCGGGGGACCTTGCGTTCCTTCGTGGTGCCCATGCCCCCGAAGGTCTTCTCGCGGTTCAGTTCTTCCAGGCCGTAGCTCTGCTGGGTGGCGCTCATCTTAACTCTCCTCGGTCAGGGGAGGCGGCCGCGGCCTGCCTCCGGTTGAAGGAGCAATGTCCGGCCCGGAAGGGGTTGTGCCCCGGGGCGCTCGACCGCTTCTACTCCTGCTCGCCACCCGCCGGCGGGGATCGCCGCGCGGGCGGGATCTGGTCAGCCCTCCCGCGGCTCGTCGTGACGTGCCAGCAGGGATGGGGCGGGTCTGCAAGAACGGGTCCGCGCGCCGCCGGAGCGCCGGGCGCGGCCTTTTGCGCGGCCGGGGGGCTGCGGAGCACGGCGCGGAGCGGCGCCTTGCGGGATCGGTTCGGGTCTGGGAGGTGCGAGCAATGGGTGCCTCGGCTGGAAGGTGCCGGAGCAATGTCCTGGGCGGGCTCGCCCTGACCGCTTCTACTCGCGGGCGGAACCTAGTCCGCGGCGCAGCGGCGATGCAAGCGCGATCCGCCGCCCGACGGTGTTTCCTGCCTGCACCTCAACGCGGCCCGGGGTGGCGGCGGCTCGGCCGGTCGGGGCGCCTCGTGGCCGGGCCGCGATCGCGGTGGAGCAGGACCATGCTGCCGACCCACCTTGTCCGCCCGCCCGCCCCGAAGCACCATCACCCCGTCGGCGTCGCCTTCGGCGGGCCGGACCGGCGCGCGCTCCTCATCACGGGTTCGCTGCCGGGCGACATCGGGATTGCGGGGTTGCCGATGGCCGGCAAGACGCTGCTCGCGCACCGCCAGGAGAGGAACGGGACATGACGGCAACGGGCGCGCGCAAGCGCGTGATGCTCATCCACGCGCTGCGCGATTCGCTGGCGCCGATCCACGCCGCCTTCGCCGCCAGCTGGCCGGAGGCGGAGACGCACGACCTGCTGGACAGCTCGCTTTCGGCCGACCACGCCGCCGATGACGGGCGCCTCGGCCTCAAGATGACCGAGCGCTTCCGCACCGTCGGCCGCTACGCCGCCGATGCCGGCCCGGAGGGACGGGGGAGCGACGCCATTCTTTTCACCTGCTCGGCCTTCGGCCCGGCCATCGACGCGGTGAAGCGCGACCAGCGCATCCCCGTGCTCAAGCCCAATGAATCCGCCTTCGGGGAGGCCATCGGCCACGGCAACCGCATCGGCCTGCTCTGCACCTTCCCGCCGGCCCGGGCGCCCATGCTGGCGGAACTGGAGGCGATGGGACGCGAGCAGGGCAAGGCACTGGTGGTGGAGGCCAGGCTGGTCGAGGGCGCGCTGGCGGCGCTGCAGGCCGGGCGGGGCGAGGAGCACGACGCGCTGATCGCGGCCGCGGCGGCCGCGCTGCCCCCGGTGGATTCCATCGTGATCGCGCAATTCTCGATGGCGCGCAGCGCCCCGGCCGTGCGCGCACGGGTGAACGTGCCGGTGCTGACCACGCCGGACAGTGCGGTCTCGGCGCTGCGGTCCATGTTGCGGTGAGAGGAGTCCGCTAGCGAAGCCGGGCGGAACCCCGCAGCACCAGGCTTCCTTCCACCACCACGCGCCGCGTTGGCAGGTCCGGTGTCTCCATGAACTCCAGCAGCATGCCGATGGTGGCTTCCACCATCGGCCCGAGTGGCTGCGAGAAGGAAGTGAGGTCGAAGCTGCGCCAGCGGGCCGGTCCGACATCGTCGAAGCCGACAACCGAGAGGTCATCGGGAATGGAAAGGCCGAACTCGTGCCGTGCCACCTCGATGCAGGCGATGGCCATGTGGTCATTGGCGCAGAACACCGCGTCGGGCCTTGCCGGCGCGCGCAGCAGGGTCCGCGCCGCCTCGGCTGCGCCCTCGTAGCTGTAGTGCCCGACCGACCGCGCGGGTGGCGCGAGCCCCGCCTCCGCCAGCCCTGCCGTGAAGCCCCGCTCGCGGTCCCGGCTGGTGGACGAGCCTTCCAGCCCCGCGATGAAGGCAGGCCGCCGGTGCCCGCCCGCCGCCAGGAACCGCGCGATGCGGTGCCCGCCGCGCTCGTTGTCGCCGGTGACGCAGGAAAGCTCCGGATCGTCGGTGGTGCGGTTGAACATGACCACGGGCACGCCAAGCCCGCGGCATTCCCGCGCCAGGGCTGAGGACAGGCCGGCCGAGGCCAGCACCACCGCATCCACCTGATAGCGCATCACCTGCTCGATCACGGGATCGCCGGCGGCGCCGGGGCCGGTGGTGAAGAGGAGGATCTGGTAGCCCTTCTCCTGCAGGCGCGCCGAGAGCGCCTCCAGCACCAGGGGGTAGAACTGGTTGCCCAACTCCGCCACCACCACCGCGACGATGCGCGAGCGCCGCGTGCTGAGCGAGCGCGCGATGGCGTTGGGCCGGTAGCTCAGGTCACGCGCCGCCTGCATCACCCGTTCGCGGAGATCGGCCGAGACGCTGGCGCCGGGGGTGAAGACCCGGCTGACGGCGGATTGGGAGGTGCCGGCGCGACGCGCCACGTCGGTCGCCGTGACGCGGCGCGCGGCGACGGGCGCCGCCCTCATTCCGCCGTCCATCCTCCGTCCACCACCAGGGCGCTGCCGGTCATCAGCGCGGCGCCGTCGCCCGCGAGGAACAGGATGGCGCCCATCAGGTCTTCCACCTGCCCCAGCCGCCCGAGCTTGATCTTGGAGAGCACGAAGGAACGGAACGCCGCGTCCTCGAAATAGGGGCGCGTCATCGGCGTCTCGATGAAGGTGGGGCAGAGCGTGTTCACGCGGATGCCATGCGGGCCGAGGTCGATGGCCATGGCCTTGGTCATCCCCTCCATCGCGAACTTGGAGGCGCAGTAAACGGTGCGGTTCACCCCGCCCACATGCCCCATCTGGGACGAGACGTTGATGATGGAGCCCCGCCGCTCCGCCGCCACCAGCCGCCGGGCGACGGCCTGGGCCGTGAAATACGCGGCACGGACGTTCAGCCCCATCACCGCGTCGAAATCCTCCACGGACACCTCGGTGAAGGAGCGGGGACGGTTGGTGCCGGCGTTGTTGACGAGGATGTCGAAAGGCTCGGCGGCGGCGATGGCGGACTGCATGGACGCGATGTCCAGCACGTCGAGCGCCAGTGCGTCGGCGGTCCCGCCGCCAGTCCGGATCTCGGCCGCGGCTGCCTCGATCTCAGCGGGGCTGCGCGACACCAGCGTGACATGTGCGCCCGCCCCGGCGAGCGCCGCCGCGGCGGCCAGGCCGATGCCGCGGCCGGCTCCCGTCACCAGCGCGCGCCGCCCGTCCAGGCGGAAGGAGGGAGTGGCCGGCAACATCATTCCGCCGCCTGCCCGTAGGGGATGTTGCGCCCGCCATAGCGGCGCACGCGCACGTTCGCCTGTTCGGCATGGCCGACGAAGCCTTCCAGCATGCAGAGCCGCGAGCAGTATTCGCCGATCATGGCCGAGGCCTCGTCGGTCAGCACGCGCTGGTAGGTGCATGTCTTGAGGAACTTGCCGACCCAGAGCCCACCCGTGTAGCGCGCGGACTTCTTGGTCGGCAGCGTGTGGTTGGTGCCGATCACCTTGTCGCCGAAGGAAACGTTGGTGCGCGGGCCCAGGAACAGCGCGCCGTAGTTCGTCATGTGGTTCAGGAAGTAGTCGGGGTCGCGGGTCATCACCTGCACGTGCTCCGAGGCGATGTCGTCGGCCACGCGCACCATCTCTTCCTCGGAGTCGCAGACGATCACGGCGCCATAGTCCTCCCACGCCCGCCGCGCGATCTCGGCGGTGGGCAGGATAGCGAGCAGGCGCTCCACCTCCGACATGGTCTCCCGCGCCAGGCGCTCGGAGGTGGTCAGCAGGATGGCGGGGGAGTTCGGGCCGTGTTCGGCCTGTCCGAGCAGGTCCGTCGCGCACATCTCGGCATCCACGGTCTCGTCTGCGATCACCAGGGTTTCCGTCGGCCCGGCGAAGAGATCGATGCCGACGCGGCCATAGAGCTGGCGCTTGGCTTCCGCCACATAGGCGTTGCCGGGCCCTACCAGCATGTCCACCGCCGCGATGCTTTCCGTGCCGAGCGCCATCGCGCCGACCGCCTGGATGCCGCCGAGGCAGAGGATTTCGTCGGCTCCAGCCAGATGCTGCGCGGCGACAATCGCGGGAGCCGGGCGTCCGCGGTAGGGCGGCGCGCAGGTCACGATCCGCCCCACGCCCGCCACCTTCGCCGTGATCACGGACATATGCGCCGAGGCCAGCAGGGGGTACTTGCCCCCCGGAACATAGCAGCCCACCGAGTTCACGGGGATGTTACGGTGCCCCAGCACGACGCCGGGCAAGGTTTCCACCTCGATGTCGCGGATGGCCTCGCGCTGGTGCTGCGCGAAGTTCCGGACCTGCTCCTGAGCGAAGCGGATATCATCGAGGTCGCGCGCGGTGAGCTGTGAGAGGCACCCCTCGATCTCGGCGTCCGTCAGGCGGTAGTCTTCCCGATCCCAGCTGTCGAACCGGGCGGAGTACTCGCGCACGGCGGCATCTCCGCGCGTGCCGATGTCAGACAGGATGCTCTCGACGGTGACGCGCACGCGGGCATCGTCCTCGGCAATCGAGCCGGCATCGCGCCCTTGCTTCAGAACTCGCGCCATCTTCGTTTCCCCTGTTTTTGCATGCGTATGCAATCGGGGTAGAGCCGTTCAGCAGGGCCGTCAATCCGTTGGTGAGGGCATCGTGGAGAGGCTGGTGCGCAGAGCCACCTTGCCGGCGGGCACACCCGTTCGTGATTGGCGCAGCGCTCAGACGATCCATTTTACCCCGAAGGCTTCCTGGGGTTTGATGATGTCGCTTGCGCAAACGGGGCGGAAACTGGGTGTGGCGGTCGTGGGTCTCGGCGGTGCCGTGGCCACCACCGCTGTGGCGGGGATCGAGGTGATTCGTCGCGGCACGAACCGGCTGGACGGTCTGCCACTCGCGGAGGTTTCCGTACCGGGGCTCGTGGATTACCGTGACATGGTGTTCGGCGGCTGGGACCTGGACGGGGCTGACCTCGCCTCCGCCGCTGGCAGTCACCGCGTGCTGAACGACACGCAGCTCGCCGAAACGGGCAAGGCGCTTTCCGCCATCCGCCCCTGGCCGGCTGTCGGCAGCGGTGAGTTCTGCCGCGGTGTCACCGGCGCCAACAAGCACGAGGCACCCAGCCATCGCGCGGCGGTGGAGGCCATTGCCTCCGATCTTCGCCGTTTCCGCACGACGAGCGGTGCCGATGGCATCGTCATGATCAATCTCGCTTCCACCGAGCGCACGCCTGGCGATGACGAGGCGCTGAACTCGCTCGATGCCTTCGAGCGCGCTCTCGACCGCGACGATCCCTCGATCGGCCCGGCCATGCTCTACGCCTATGCGGCGATCGAGAGCGGCGTGCCCTACGGCAATTTCACGCCCTCCCTGGCGGCTGACGCGCCGGCTCTGAAGGAGTTCGCCAAGGCGCGCAACGTCCCCGTCGCGGGGAAGGACGGCAAGACCGGCCAGACCATGATGAAGACGGTGCTGGCTCCTGCGCTGCGCTCGCGCGCGCTGCACGTGGATGGCTGGTTCAGCACCAACATCCTGGGCAACCGGGACGGCGAGGCGCTGCGCGACAAGGACAGCCTGGCGTCGAAGCTCGACACCAAGGGCAAGGTGCTTGACAGCATCCTCGGCTACCACGTCGAGGACCATCTTGTGGACATCCGCTACTACCGCCCGCGCGGCGACGACAAGGAGGCCTGGGACAACATCGACATCTCCGGCTTCCTTGGCCATCGCATGCAGATCAAGGTGAACTTCCTCTGCAAGGACAGCGTGCTGGCGGCTCCGCTCGCGCTCGAGATCGCGCGCGTGCTGGACCTTGCCCAGCAGCGCGGCGACGGCGGTGTGCAGGAGCAGCTCTCGCTGTTTTTCAAGGCGCCGATGGTGGGCAACGGCCACGACCCCGAGCATGCCTTCCATGTGCAGGAGCGTATGCTGATGGACTGGCTCGGGGCGCCGCAGTGAGCTCCTGCCGATGACCGATGGGATTGTGCCGGCGGCTGAAGCGCCGCCGGTACGGATCCTCGGCCTTTTCCGCGAACTCGGCGAGTTGAAGCGCATCCGCTCCGCTGGTCGCGAGGGCTCGATTGCGGACCGCCTCTTCGCTGCCTCCTGGTCAGCCCTGTGCGAAGGGCGACCGCTTGGGGATGTCTGGCGCGCCACCACGGCAGCCGCGCTGGCTGCGACGCGGATGGGCGATATCGACAGAGCGGTGATGGGCGCGCTTGGCATCGGTGGCGCCGCCACGGAGGCCATTCTCGCCCGGGCCCTGGAGGAGGCTGCGGAGGAGGTGGACTCCCCGCTCCTCGCCATGCTCCGGCAAGCGCCGCCCGCTGAGGCGGATGGCCCTGTGCCGACCTTTGTCGCGCAGCTTGCGGGGCAGCCCCGTGCCGGCGTGACCTGCCCCGGACGCCCGCGCCTGTTGCTGGAACCGCCTGAGAACCACGCTGAACACTGCCTGATGGTCGCAGTCTATGGTGTGCTGCTTTGCCCGGTCTACGACGCGCGTCCGGAGGTGGTTTTTCTCGCCTCCCTCTCGCACCACCTGCACAACGCGCTGATCCCCGACTCCGGCTTCGCCGGCGAGGTTCTGTTGGGCGACCACCTGGAGCCGGCTTTCGCTCGTGCGACGGAGATGGCCTTGGCTGAGCTTCCGTCCGAGCTGGCGGGCGCGGTGCGCGGCGCGCGCGCCATCCTGCCCGATGCCGCGACACCGGAGGGACGCGCCTTCCACGCCGCCGACACGCTGGATCGCGTGCTGCAGATCGAGCAGCATCTTCGCGCGGGCAAGGCGAGCATGTCCTATGTGCTGAACGACATGGCGCTCGTGCATGAAGGGCCGGTGAAGCCCTTTCAGGACCGCCTGCTCTCCGCCATGGGACTTGCGGCATGACACCGGACACGCCGCACTCGGTGCTGGATGCAGCCGGTCGCCGCTGGCCGGTCATCGACGACATCGCCTTCGCCCGGGCCTCCCGTCCGGAGCTCGCGGCCGAAGCGCTGGCGCGCCTTGATGCCGGCGATCGCGACGGCGCCCTCGTGCTGCTGCTGGCCGACCAGGACGATTGGTGGCGGGGACCCACCGCCGAGCCGGGGGCGTTGCGCGCGCTTGTCACCAATCGTGCCGCGCTCACCCTGCGCGAGGCGATGGCGCATCTCTCCTGGGGACCGGTTGGCGACTACTTCGCGCATCGCTGGAGCGACCCGACCTTTCTGGCGGGCCTTGCGCTGATGGAGGCGCATTGGACGGCGCCGCGCAGCGCTTTCGAGCTGGCCTGCGGCATAGGCCAGTACCTGCGCGCGCTTTCCCAGCGCGGCGTGGCCACCACAGGTGCCGATGTTGTCTTTGCCAAGCTCTGGGTGGCGCGGCATTGGGTGGCGCCGGAGGCGGAACTTGTCTGTGTTGACGCCGCCATGCAGCCCTGGCCTATCAGCGAGGGCCGCCGATTTGATCTCGTGGCCTGCCACGACGCCTTCTACTTCCTCGAACCCAAGGCGCCGATCCTGGCGCGACTGCGCGAGATGGCGGGGGAGGAGGGATGGCTCGCCATTGGCCATGTCCACAACCGGGAATGGCCGAACCTTTCAGCTGGCGCCGCGCTTACGGCCGAGGAGCTGACGGCGCTCTTCCCCGACGCCATCGCGTATGACGATGCTGAACTCACGCGCGCCGCCCTGGATCGCCGTGCCCCGCGTTCCGCGCCGCCCGCGGCGCTGCGCGACGCCGAGGCCTTCTCCGTCGTCGCCGGGCCGGGGACGGTCGGGGCGCGCGCCGTGACGGGCGCCCTGGCGCTTCCGCCTGAGGGCGCCTTCCTCCGCCGCAACCCGCTTTACAGCGCCGGCGAGATCACCTGGCCTTCCGAGCGCTACGAGCGGGAATACGGCCCTCGCGCCACCTATCCCGCGCGCACCACCTGCCCGGAGCACGCGGTCGCCACCGCCGAAACGGCGGAGTGGGCCATGCGGCGCGAGCTGCTGGACCTGCCGGAGCGATGGTGACGGCGCTCGCCGCCCGCACGCTGGGGTGGGGCATCGTTGGCTACGGCTGGGTGGCGCGTGATTATGCCGCCCCGGCGATCCTCGCCGCCGGGCACGCCGTGCGCGCGGTCTGTGACCCGATGCCGGCCGCGCGGGAAGCGGCCCGTGCGGCGCTCCGCCTCGAAGGCGGCGCCCATGCCGACCTCGCGTCCCTGCTCGGCGATCCCGCGGTGGACGCGATCTATGTCGCGACGCCGAACCACCTCCACCGTGCGGCCGTCGAGGCCGCGGCGGCGGCCGGGAAGCCCGTGCTTTGCGAGAAGCCGATGGCGGCGACGCTGGCCGATGCCGAGGCCATGGCCGAGGCCGCCTCGCGCGCTGGCATCCTCCTCGGCACCGCTTTCGACCAGCGTCACCACCCCGCCCACGCCGCCATGCGTGAGGCTGTTGCCGCGGGGCTGATCGGCACGCCCACCGTGATCCGCATCGCCTATGCCTGTTGGCTTGGCCCCGACTGGAGCGTGACCGGCGAGGGCGACAACTGGCGTGCCGATCCCGCGCGCGCCGGCGGCGGTGCGCTGATGGACCTCGCCCCGCACGGGCTAGACCTGGCCGAATACCTGCTGCGCGAACCTGTTCAGGAGATCGCGGCCCTCACGCAGCGCCGCGTGCAGCCCTACGCCGTCGACGACGGCGCGCTGCTCATCGGCCGCACGGCTGGCGGCACGCTGGTGCAGCTGCATGTCGCCTACAACTGCCCCGACGCCCTGCCCCGCCGCCGTCTCGAGGTGCTCGGTGCCGCCGGGCAGATCGTGGCGGAGAACACGATGGGCCAGGATGCCGGCGGCCGCGTCACCCACACGGATGCGCAGGGCCGCAGCCGCCCACTCCCGGTGCCGGATGCCGATGCCTCGCCCTTCGCCCGCCAGATGGCCGCCTTCGCCCACGCGATCGCGACCGGCGACCGCGAGACCTTCAGCGCCGCGCGCGACCTGCACACCATGCGCCTTCTCCACCGCGCCTATTCGGAGGGCCCCGCATGCCGCTGACACCCTGGGCCTGCGCCAATTGCGGCTTCTGGCAGAAGCATTTCGAGCCGCGCTCCTGCCCCGTCTGCGACGACACGCGCAACGATCTGCCGCATGACGGCTGGCACTTCCTGCGCGAGGAGGAGGTGGCGGCGAAGCTCACCGGCTCCTGGCGCCAGCTCGATCGTGACATGGTCGCCTTCAGCACCTCGCCCCCCTTCGGCCTGAACGGCACGGGGTGGCTGCTGCTGCATCCCGACGGCAACACCGCCTTCGAGGCCGCGCCCTACTACACCCCGGAGATGCTCGACGAGATACGCCGCCTGGGCGGCATCCGCTTCCTCGCGGCGTCGCACTGCCACGGCTACGGCGCGCTGTGGCAGTTGCAGGACGTGTTCGAGCCCGAGGTCATGGCCATCCAGAAAGACGACCTCCGGATGACCAAGGCCTTTCGCGTCACCTGGCCCTATGACGAGGCGCTGGAGCTTCGCCCGGGGCAGACGCTGATGCATGTCGGCGGCCACTACGAGGGCCAGGCCGTGCTCTACGACGAGCCGCGCCGCACGCTGTTTTGCGGAGATGCCTTCAAGGTGGACCAGGGCGAGGCGGGCGAGAACCTCGCGGTTTCCACGCACAAGGCCTTTCACAAGGACATCCCGCTCTCGCCGGGGGAGGTGCGGAAGTACCGCGATGTCATCGGCGCGGTGGAGTTCGACACCGTCTGCACCCCCTTCGAGCACGCGCGCGGCATCACCACGGAGATCGCGCTCGCCGTGCTGGACGACCAGTTGCGCGGCCCCCCGGGCGTGCGGCACATCCCCATGGACGAACTCCGCCGGCGAGCGGAGAAGAGGACCGCATGAGCGACGAACTGCATCGCGTGGCCGAGGCCTTCCGCGCCACCATGCCGAAGCACGCCCACGTCTCCACCTTCCGCATCGACCACCTGGACCGCACCGGCATTCCCGTGGTCCAGGCGAACCTGCTGGTCGAGAACTATCCCGCCACCACCGGCTACGGCTATGGCTTCACCCCCATCGAGGCCGAGGTCGGCGCACTGGGCGAGCTGTGCGAGGAGGTGCATGTCGGCCGATGGGTCGCGCGGGCGCCCCGCACCGAAGGCAACTACGCGGAACTCTCCCGCACGCGCGCGGTGGTGGACCCGCTCACCCTCTGCCTGTCCGCCGGCTCCGATTACACGCCGGACATGCCGCTCACCTGGATCGAGGCGAAGCGCTGGCCGTCGGGGGAGACGATCCTCGTGCCGCGCGAATGGGTCGCCGCCTATCCCTACCAGCTCGGTGACGAGAAGCCGCGGCTGATCACGCCCATCACCAACGGCCTCGGTGCCGGCTTCGACATGGAGCACGCCATCGCCCATGGCATCATGGAGGCGCTGCAGAGGGATGGGAACGTCGTCAACTACCGCGCGCTGGACCAGGGCGTGTCGGTGGAGCTCGACGCCGTGCAGGACCCGGCGGTGCAGGGGCTTCTCGACCATCTGACGTCGCTTGGCATCGATGTGATGGTGAAGCTGGCGGCCGACGACTTCGGCATGGCCAACCTCTACGTCGTCGGCGATGACCGTGGCCGGCCCACGGCCCCCATCCAGGTCACCTCCTGCGGCGAGGCGGTGCATCCCGACCGCAACCGCACCCTCCGCAAGGCGCTGCTGGAATTCTGCGGGTCCCGCGCGCGCAAGGCCGCGACGCACGGCCCCATCCCGTTGCTGCGCGACGCCCTGCCGCTGGACTACGTCGAGCGCCAGATGAAGGTCGCCATGCTGGACGAGGAGGAGCCGCGCGCGCTCGACGCCATGGTGGAGTGGATGGAGCAGGACGCCGAAGGCCTGCGCGCCCGCCTCGCCAACAGCGTCTTCGCCGCGCGCAGCCACCGCAAGCTCTCGGAACTGCCGACCGTCTCCGCCGAGGCGGTGGCTGACTCGAAAGACCGCCTCGCCCTCCTGACGGACCGGCTGGCGGCGGAAGGGATCGAGGTCCTCTACGTCGACTGCTCCCCTCCAGGGGAGGCGGTGCGCGCGGTGAAGGTCATCATCCCCGGGCTCGAGATCGAGACGATGAGCTATCACCGTATCGGGTGGCGCGGCGTGCGCCGGCTGCGCGCGCGCCGGGACCCGCTGATCCTCGACGCCCCGCGCGACGGCGCGAAGCGCGTGCTGCTGCGCCGGGATGACGAGGCGCGGGCCGGCGGCCCCGCCTGGTTCGACGGCGCGCTGGCCGACCGCCTCGTCGGCCGCATCTACCCGATGTACCGGGAGACCGGCACCTTCTCCGCCCAGATGGTGCTCGCGCAGAGGCGTGGGGCGCAGGGCCGCGGGCAGGCGGTGCCGGCGTGATGCTCCGCTTCGCCTACAACACGAACGGTGCCGCGAACCACCGCCTGGCCGACGCCGTCGCCCTTATCGCCGATGCCGGGTACGACGGCGTGGCGCTGACGCTCGACCACCACCACCTCGATCCGATGGAGGACGGCTGGGAGCGCCGCGCCGAGGCCCTCGCGCGCGATCTCTCCGCCCGCAGGCTCGGCTGCGTCATCGAGACCGGCGCACGCTACCTGCTGGATCCGCGCGCGAAGCACGAGCCGACGCTGCTGACCCCTGCGGCCGAGGGCCGTGGCCGCCGCGTCGCCTTTCTCAACCGAGCGGTCGACATCGCCGCCATCTTGGACGCCGAGGCCGTCTCCTTCTGGGCGGGCGTGCCGCGCCCGGGGGTTGTGCGCGAACAGGCATTGGAATGGCTGCGGGAGGGTGTCGCCCGCGTGCTCGACCATGCTGCGGACCGTGGCATCACCGCCGCCTTCGAGCCCGAGCCGGGGATGCTGGTGGAAACGGTGGACGACTGGACGGCCCTTGATCTTCCTGGCCTGACGCTCGCACTCGACCTCGGCCACCTGCTGGTGACGGGCGAGCGGGAGCCCGCCAGCGCCGTGCACGAATTTGCCCCGCACATCGGCACCGTCGCCATCGAGGACATGGCGCGCGGCACCCACATCCACCTTCCCTTCGGCGAGGGCGACATGGACATCCCCGCCTGCCTCGACGCGCTGGAGGCGATCGACTTCCAGCGCCTCGTCTGCGTGGAACTGTCGCGCGAGAGCCACCGGGCCGACAGCATGATCCCGCAATCCCTTGCCTGGCTCCGCGCCTGCCGCGCGCGATGAGGGTCCTCTTCCTTTCCCGCCGCTTCTTTCCGGCCATCAGCGGAATGAGCGTCTACGCCATCAACCTGCTGCGCCAGCTCGCGGCGGCCGGGCATGACGTGACCATGGTCAGCCAGTACCGCGGCGACGCCGTGGGAACCCGCGTCTATGGCGGCGGCCCCCCGCCGGAGGTTCAGGGCGTCACCGTCATCGGCCGGCGTTCCCTGGGCGAGGAAGCCTTCGCCGAACCCGGCGGCGCGGACTTCGAGCGCGATGTCGATGACATGGTCGACACCATTCTCGCCGAGCACGCGAGGAAGCCCTTCGACGTCCTGCACGCCCAGTACGGCTATCCCAATGGCTGGGCCGTGCTGCTGGCCGCCCGGCGTATCGGCGTGCCCACGGTGGTTTCCATCCAGGGTGGCGACGGCCACTGGGTCGGCTCCTGCTGCGAGACGCACCGCGAGGCCATGCTTCGCGTCCTCAACCACGCCGACCGCCTGCTGATCGGCTGCGACAGCTTCGCGCAGGAGGTGGTGGACCGCCTCGGCGTCGCGCGGGACCGCTTCACCATCGTTCCCGGCGCGGTGGAGGTGGACCGCTTCCACCCAGCCCCCGGCCACGCGCCCGGCGACGCGCAGGACCCCGTGCGCCTGCTCTACCATGGCCGTGTGGACCGCCGGAAAGGCGCGCTGGACATGCTCGACGCGCTCGCCATCCTGCGGGACGAGGGCGTGCCCTTCGCCGCCACCATCAGCGGCATCGGCCCCGACCTCGACGCCTGCCGCGAGCGCGATGCCGAACTGAATCTCGGCACCCGCTTCGCCGGCTATGCCGATTACGCCGCCGCACCGGCCCTCTACCGCGAGGCCGACGTCTTCGTCTCCCCCACCTATGCGGAGGGCTTCTCCAACACCGTGCTCGAGGCCATGGCGAGCGGCCTGCCGACCGTCTCCTGCAACGCCGTCGGCGTGGTGGACTGCTTGCGGCACGAAGAAAACGGCCTGCTCTCCGATCCCGGCGACATCCCCGCCCTCGTCACGAACCTCCGGCGCATCATCGAGGACGCCCCGCTCCGCGCCCGGCTCGCCGCGGCCGCGCTGGAGGAGTGCCGTCGCACCTACTCCTGGGACGCCGTCGGCCGCCAGATCATGGGAATCTACGAGGAGGTGCGCGGCACCCGGCCGGACACGCCCTTCGACCCCGCCCTTCCCGTCTCCGAGTGCCGTTTCCGCGCCACCCCGCATCTTCTTTGAAGCCGCTCCCGATGCCGCTCGCCCTTGCCATCTCCCCCCATCTCGATGACGCGGCCTTTTCCGCCGGCGGCGCCCTCGCGCTCCTTGCCCGGCAGGGTTGGGAGGTGGTGGTCGCCACGATCTTCACGGCCACCGTCCCGGACCCCGCCGGCTTCGCCCTGGCCTGCCAGACCGACAAGGGCCTGCCGCCCGAGGCCGACTACATGGCGATCCGCCGCGAGGAGGACCGCGCCGCCTGCGCCGCCCTCGGAGCCCGCCCCCTGCACCTTCCGCTGCGCGAGGCCCCGCATCGCGGCTACGCCTCCGCCGCCGCCCTCTTCGCCGCGCCGCGCTCGGACGACATGGCGCATCTCGATGCCGCCGCGGCGATCGAGCCGCTGCTGGAGGAACTCCGCCCCGACCTGCTCCTGGCTCCCCAGGCGATCGGCGGCCATGTGGACCACGTCCTCACCGTGCGCGCGCTCCAGCTGGTGGATTCCCCTCTGCCCACGCTCTGGTGGCGCGATTTCCCCTACACCACCCGCGCCGACACCCCGCGCCGCCCCTTCGAGGCCATGCTCGCGCGCTACCCGGAAACCCGGCTCCCCACCGATCCCGCCGCCAAGCACGCGGCCTGCGCTGCCTACGCGACGCAGCTCGGCTTCCAGTTCGGCGGCGCGGACGGCCTGGCCCGCGCCCTCGCCGCGACCGGGGGGGAGGAAATCGCCCGCGCCCAGGGCCACGCGCCGCCGCTGACCCGGGCCGCCTGATGCCCCGCGGCCCTCACGCGGGCGCCCCCCATGCTGGTGCCTTGGCCAACGCGGCCGAGCTCGCCGCTCGACAGGCGCTGCTGGAAACCGCTGGGCACACCGCGCCGATCCGCGCCCTCGCCCGCCGCATCCACGAAGCAACCGGGCGCCCCGTGCCCGATCCGGACCCGCTCGACGGCGGCGTGGAGGCGCGGCTGCTGCTTCTGCTCGAAACCCCGGGCCCCCGCATGTCGCACGAGCACGCCATCGTCTCCCGCGACAAGTCCGGCGGCACCGGCGCCAATCTGCGTCGCTTCCTCGGTGCCGCCGGCATCGCGCGGGCGGATACGCTGATCTGGAACGCCGTGCCCTGGATCATCCACGCCCCGGGCGCCCTCAACCGCGCGCCGAGGATGGCGGAGCTGCGCGCCGGCCTCGACTTCCTGCCTCCGCTGCTCGGGCTGCTGCCGCGGCTCCGCGTCGCGGTGCTGGCCGGCCGCTTCGCCGCGGCGGCGGAGCCCGCCATCCGCGCCGCCCGCGCGGCGCTGCCGGTGCTGGCCATGCCGCATCCCAGCCCCACCTATGTCTGCACCAGCCCGGCCATTCCCGCGCGCATCGCGGCGGTGCTGGACGAGGCCGCCGCCCTGCTGCGCGCCACCCCGGCGTGACGGCGGATCTCCGCGCGCGCCGCCGCCTCTTTGCCGCCCTCGTCGCATTCGTCGCCCTCCTCCTTGTCGACCTGGGGCTGCGCGTCCTTTCCCCCGGCGGCTGGACGGGGTGGGAGGTGCTTCTCCTTCTCTGCCTCCTCGCCAACGCACCCTGGCTCGGCCTTTCCGCCGCGACAGGATTTCTCGGCGCGGCCATCCGGCTGCGCGGCGAGGACGCGGCACCTGTGCCCGCCAGTCGGCCCACTCTCCGCACCCTGCTCGCGGTCTGCCTGCGCGACGAGGACACGGAGGCCGTGCTGCCGCCCCTCGCGCGCCTGCTCGACGGGCTGGTGGAGAGGGGCCACGGCGCGCGCTTTGCCATCGCCGTCCTTTCCGACACCGCCGACCCCCGCCGCGCCTGCGCCGAGGAGGCCGCCATCCGCCGCCTCGCCGGGGCATACCGCCCCGGCACCGTCCTGCACCGCCGCCGTCTCGAGAACACCGGCTACAAGGCCGGCAACGTCATGGACTTCCTCGACCACCACGCCGCCGGCTTCGACCTCATCCTGCTGCTGGACGCCGATTCCGAGATGACGCCGGCCGCCGTTCTCCGCATGGTCGGGGCGATGGAGGCCGATTCCCAACTCGCCATCCTGCAATCCACCATCGCCGGCCGCCCGGCCGCGGCGCCCTTCGGCCGCCTCTTCGGCGCCGGCCATCGGCCGGGCTCCCTCACCTGGGCGGTCGGGCAGAACTGGTGGCAGGGCGCGGAGGGTCCCTTCTGGGGCCACAACGCCCTCGTCCGCATCGCGCCCTTCCGCACCCATTGCCGCCTGCCCACCCTGCCGGACGGCAGCCACATCCTCTCCCACGACCACGTGGAGGCCGCGCGCCTGCACGCGGCCGGCTGGGCCGTGCGCGTGCTGCCGGACACCTCGCCCGGCGGCGACGGTTCCCGCGAGTCCCACCCGCCGAACCTTCCGGAGTTTCTCGTGCGGGACCGCCGCTGGGCCGCGGGCAACCTGCAGTACCGCCACCTGCTGCGCGACCCCTCCCTGGGCGCGCTCGGGCGGTTCCAGATGCTGCAGGCCATCCTGCACTACGTCCTCGGCCCGCTCTGGTTCGCCATGCTGCCGCTGGCCGCCCTCAACGCCGCGATGGACGGGGAGGGGACGCCGCGCGGCACGCTCGTCGCGCTGCTGGCGCTCGGCTATGGTGCGCTGCACCTTCCGCGCCTGGCCGGGCACGCCGTGGCCCTGCTTCAGGGCGCCGGCCTGCCCTATTTCCGCACGGCCCTGGCCGAGAGCGTCTTTCTGCTCCTCTTCGATGCGATCATCGCCTTCGACAAGACGCTGACGGTGCTCTCCCACGCCTTCGGCCTCCGCCGCGGCACCTGGCTGGCGCAGCACCGCGCCGAGCGCCGCGTCTCCTGGGGCGAGGCCGCGGCCCTCCTTTGGCCGCACACCGCAGCCGGGATCGTCATCCTCGGCCTTCTCGCCACCTCCGGCTCCGCCTTCGCGGTGCTGGCGGGGCTGCCGGCCTGCGCGGGGCTGCTGCTCGCCATTCCCTTCTGCGTCCTGACCGCCTCCCCCGATGCGGGCTGAAACCGTTCCGCTCATTGCCGCGCCCGCCTGGCGCTATGCCGTCATCGCCGGCCTCTACGCCTATCAGGGCCTGGTCGCCGGCTTCGCGCTCACCGCCCTGCCCAACCACTACGCCGCCATGGGCGCCACGGCTGCGGCGGTCGGTGCCCATGTCGCCACCGTCGGCCTGCCCTGGATCCTGCAACCCCTCTGGGGCCCGGTGGTGGACCGCTTCGGCGGCTTCGCCATGGGGCGGCGCCGCTTCTGGGTCATCGCGGCCCTCACCCTCTCCCTTCTCGCCCTCGCCCGCCTGCTGCTGGTGGAGGACGAGAGCGTGTCCGGCCTGTCCACCGTCAGCGCCGTCTTCCTCGTGCAGAGCGCCTTCGCGGCCCTGACCGACACCGCGACGGACGGCATGATCATCGACAACGTGCCCGCCGAGCGCCTGGGCACCGCCAACGCCATCACCCGCGTCGGGTTCGTCTGCGGTGCCGCGCTGGGCACGGCCCTGTTTGCCTGGATGCTGCCCGCCCACGGCCTGCACGCCTCGGCGGCCGCGCTGCTGGGCATCGGCGTCTTCGCGCTGCTCCTGCCGCTCATCGTGCGGGAAAGGGCAGGGGATGCCCTGCTGTCGCTCCGCTCCGCGCCCGCGCACGCGCACGCGGCGAGCGAAACCTTTGCCCGGCTGCTCCGCCGCCTCGCCGCCAGCTTCGCCGGCGGCACGACCCTGATCCTGCTCGCGATCTGCTTCGCGACCGACTATGTCGGTGCCCTCTTCCGCCTGCCGCTGACCGTCGAGCTCATCCAGCACCGCGGATGGGAGGCCGAGGCCCTGTCCCGGTTCCAGGCCGTGACGGCCCTCGTCACCGGCACCGCCGGCGCGCTGCTGGTGGGGTGGTGGACGGACCGTGAGGGCACGTCCCGCGCGCTCGCCATCCTTTTCGCCCTCTGCGCCGCCTCGCATCTCGGCGCGGCGGCGCTGCTGCTTGCCGCGGACCCGGACTGGGCCGCGATGACGGGGCCGCTGGCGCTCGGCCTCTCCACCGTCATGCCCGCCCTGCTCTTCGTGGCCCTCGCCCCCGCGGTGATGCAGGCGAGCCTCGGCCCCGCGGCGGCCACGCGCTTCGCCCTCTTCATGGCATCGCTCAACATGGGCGACGTCGCGGGCTCGGCCATGGCGGGCCAGGTCGCCTCCGCTGTCGGCCTGCCGCTGGTCGGCCTCGTGGCCGGCAGCGCCTTCGGCCTGCTCGCCCTGCTGTCGCGCCTGGGCGTGGCGCGGCGGCTGGGGCTTTCCTAGGCCTCCTCCATCACCAGCAGCGTTTCCCCGGCCGTCACCGGGCGCCCCTGCCGGCAGCGGATGCTGCGGATGGTCCCGCCGATCGGGGCGGAGACGCGAAGCTCCGTCTTCATCGCCTCGAGGATGACCACCGCATCGCCGGCGGACACGACCTGTCCTTCCTCCACCAGCACCTTCCAGACGCTGCCATGGATGTCGGCCGCGACCTTGCGCCCGTCCATCTCCTCCTCGGCCGGCGCCTGGGTTACCTCCGCCGCGGGCTGGGTGTCCTCCTCGCGCCAGCGGGCCACCTCCCTTTCGAAGGCGACCGCCTGTCGCGCCTTGAACGCCGCGATGCTTTCCGCCTGCTCGGCCAGGAAGGCCTCGTGCGCGCCGAGGTCGAAGACCTCCTCCTCGATGCGGATGCTGGCGCGGCCCTCGCGGAAGTCCTCCCGCAGCCGGTCGAGTTCCGCCTCGCTCACCTCATAGTAGCGGACCTGGTCGAAGAACTTCAGCAGCCAGGGCTCCCCGGGAGTGAAGACGGGGTTGCGGAGGAACTTGTTCCAGATGGGCAGCGTGCGCCCGACGAGCTGGTACCCGCCCGGGCTGTCCATCCCGTAGATGCACATATAGACGCCGCCGATGCCCACCGTGCCCTCGGCCGTGAAGGTGCGGGCGGGGTTGTACTTGCTCGTCAGCAGCCGGTGGCGCGGGTCCACCGGCACGGCGCAGGGCGCGCCGAGATAAACGTCGCCCAGGCCGAGGATCATGTAGCTCGTCGCGAAGATCGTGCTCCTGACCTCGTCCCGCGTCGCCAGCCCGTTGATGCGCTGGATGAAATCCACGTTGTTCGGCAGCCAGGGCGCGCTGGCCCGCACCGTCTCGCGGTAGCGGTCCACCGCGCCGAGCGTCGCGCTGTCCTCGAAGGCCATGGGCAGGTGGACCACGCGGGTCTTCACGCGCATCGCGGCCACGGGCGGCAGCCTGGCCTCCAGCGCGATCAGCGTCTCCAGCAAGGCGCGCTGATGGATCACGCGGCTGTCGTAGTTCACCTGCAGCGAGCGCACGCCGGGCGACAGCTCCAGGATGCCCGGCACGGCATCGGCCCGTAGCGCCTCCATCAGCGCGTGGACGCGGAAGCGGAAGCGCAGGTCCAGCACCGGCGGGCCGTATTCGAGCAGGATGTAGCGGTCGCCCGCCTGCCGATAGGCCACCTCCGGCCGGTCGCCTTCCGCCGGCAACTCGGCCAGCACGCAGGCCGAGACGGTACCGGCCGGCGCGAGGGAAGGCGCCGGCATCGCGACCACGTCCGGCGCCGAGAGCGAGGCGATCGACGCATCCTGCGCGCGCTCCAGCGCGAGCGCCGTGTCGAAGGGAATGGGGCGGAAGCGGATGTGGTCGCCCGGCTTGGCCTGCCCCACCTTCCACAGCTCCGCCTTGGCGATCGTCACGGGGCAGACGAAGCCGCCCAGGCTCGGCCCGTCCCGCGTCAGGATCACCGGGCTGTCGCCGGTGAAGTTCACGCTGCCGATCGCGTACTCGCAGTCGTGCACGTTGGAGGGGTGCAGCCCGGCCTCGCCGCCGTCGCTGCGCGTCCAGCTCGGCTTGGGCCCGATCAGCCGGATGCCCAGGCGGTTGGAGTTGTAGTGAACCTCGTAGGCGGCGGCGAAGAACGCGTCGATCGCCCCGGTGGTGAAGAAGTCCGGCGCGCCGTGCGGGCCGTAGAGAACCCCCACCTCCCACTCCGTGGGATAGGACGGCACCAGCGCGGCCGGCGCCGCGCCCGGCGCGGGCGCACCCGGCGCGGGCCGCCCGAGCGGCAGCATGTCCCCCGTCCGCAGCACGCGCCCGGCATGCCCGCCGAACTGCCCGAGCACGAAGGTGGAGCGGCTGCCGAGATACATCGGCACGTCGAAGCCCCCGCGCACCGCGAGATAGCTGCGGCACCCCGTCGTCGCCCGCCCGATCGCCAGCACCTGGCCGGCGCGCACCGGCACGGGCGCCCACCACGCCACCGGCTCGCCGTCCAGCGTGGCGGATGCCGGTGCGCCCGTCAGCGCGACTACGCCATCCGTGTGGAAGC
>Ga0210040_10001218_pt1 | contig 39680 bp, 23 predicted proteins | sample CryGeyCG12114_NA_FD_185462 | JGI IMG/M metagenome (GOLD analysis project Ga0210040, IMG submission 185462) | Groundwater microbial communities from aquifer - Crystal Geyser CG19_WC_8/21/14_NA (SPAdes) (version 2) | ecosystem: Environmental > Aquatic > Deep subsurface > Groundwater | place: USA... | reverse complement strand
TAATGTTCGAACAATCTATGCACAAGGCTTTATCTTCAACTAAATGTTTTTTAAAATAGTGCCAAACTGAAGACAAATTTTCAGATTTGTTGGTAACAACTTTAAATGAATCCATTTTAGTAAATTATAATCAAACAAACCAGAATTAAATTACAAAAACCCATACGCAAATATCCAGAATGATGGACAGATCAAATGCGAAAATGATGGCGGACGGCTACAAACACATACAACACTGCAGATACAATCATTACTCGGCGTTTAGTGCATGCAAAAATGCTAGGAAGGATAATTATATGCTTTTTTATGCAAAATAAGACTATTCAAAATTACCGGTTTTAACATGAAAAAACCGAGGTTTTCGAATGTCAAAAATAGCGCCGAATATCGGTAAACCGGTTTTCGGTAAAACCGGTATTGCAAACACTAATTACATGAACGTATTGTGTGACAGCAGCAGTTTGACAGTATGCATGGTGTAATGTGCTTGTGTTCGTCAAAGGAAATGGGTTTGAAATGGTAGCATAGTTAGTTAGATAGAGGATTAATGAAAGTGAATACTTTTTGACGTGGGAAAGGCAACATGAAACTGTTCAGCCAAAAGATTAAAAGGGCGAGTCCTCGCGCATCATAAAGGGTACACTCTTCAACAATAATTAAATTTCTTGTTTTCTTTGATCTGCTGGAACAAATGATTATTCTTGATTTGCGAAAAGATAATTGTAGTTTAAATGTCATAATGGGTTTAAAAAAATGCATTCGGAAACGACATGCACGGTCTCTGCACGGGTGATAAGCTAAAAATTCACAATGGTGGTCGTTAATTCACAGCATCTATATGGCGCCTAATAATAATAATTCCTTTGTGATCTATCTGTTTCCCAAAGTCTTGTAGAATTTATTGAAATGCAATTTTGGGGAAATCCTTTATGAAACTATGACCTGAGCAGGATGAAAGAAAATATACAAAGCAGTCGCCCAGCCAGTTTTGGGTCCAAAGAATATAGTAACAGACATCAAATAAAAGAGTAAACTATGCAAGGTAGTTTATATAGCAGATTTATCCGCCATAGCTAAACGGGGAATATAATACTGTATATTTTAATTGCTACATACAAACTTCAAAGACAATTTCAAAGTGTGGTTGCAACATACTAATATCAGACGGCAGCACATCCCCCTGAAATGATGTACACTCATATGCGCATTCAGGTGGTGGCTGCAACATCCATCGTTTTTTCCCAACAATTTGCGCTTGCCATGAGGGATGTATTACGTGATCCACCTAATACGAAAAATATAACAAAATCTTTGAAGTTGGTGATATTTTCTATGGAAATTTGCAAAATATGCTTAAGATGGCTTATACAAGCAGGATTGAAACCCCAGAATTATAGACAGGACTAACTGGCAATCAATTAATTTCCTGTACACTCTGCCAAAAGAAAGCTCATGGATATTTTTTTAAGCCAGAAAAACCTGTGAAAACGAATTCTTACTGTGTCAATATATGGTGGTAGCTTTCAGCAAAGGCCAATGAAAAATGAATGCACCACCCTCGTAAATCACTTAAAATTTGGCAATAATTCACAACTCGAAAGAACAGAACAAATTTTTTAGAAAACATAACATAAATCATGAAATACGGAAAATCTAACCTAACTGTGACTGAAGCTGGCAAAAAGACAATAGTAAAGTTATCATTTCAATATCCCTTCACTTACGTGCATATGAGCACCGTAGCCTGGTGTTCCCATAAAAATCCAGTCGGCATGTGTGGATTCTGCTGTTTCCGGTAGAAAGTATGGTCGCTGATAATGTTGACGTAAAATGTGACTTGTTTCGGGATCACAATTGCTCCTGAAATCAAACAAACGAAACAAGCATACTATATGCACTGCTTACTTAACCAATTCAGTCAAGATAAGAATTATACAGCCATAGATACAGTGTTCGTAGCAAAAAGTTACAAACGAATACAATCACTTAACATGGCGTCCAGAAAAAACATTGCAGAAAAAATGATGCAGATTATTTAAATTCTAACCCGCGCTTTTAAGTACCAACGGGGAAGGAAGGAAACTTTTTGTAATTCAAATTATATTGTGTCGGCGACGCTGAGCTATTACAATTGCACAATTTGGTATCCACGATTGTTTAACGAATCGAGGGTTGGTTGTGCCAGATTGGTTGGTTTGGTTGTGGAAAGTCAAAAGGCGGTTGGACAAGAAATTTAGTTCTCCGCAGCAAATTAAATTGAACGGACTTTACCGCAGGTTGAATAAATTGGATTATCTACCTTTTTTTAATTGAATTTGCAAATTGATCTCAGTCTTGGAAGACGGAAGAGGAAGGAGGAAATAAAGAGAAAGGTAAATCATTGATCGTATTGCTATAACAATTGCCATTTCGTAAACTAAAGAAAGATGTGGTAGCCACAAGAAAGTTTCGTCCTTCTTTTTATAATTTGAGAATATTTAATAACTTCAGGACATTATTCAAATAATATTGACACACACACAGGTCAACCAAACCCTTTCACTGGTTGTATCAAGTTAAGGACCCATTTTGATTTTTCAACTGATAAGCATGCTCTAGAAACTGTGGTTTTGTTTGTCATCATACTCATAGATTTACCAAAACTCGTTCCACTTTGACCGTTTCCGCGTGTGTGTAATCTGTATGTATGTGTATTGACAAGTTAATAGCGTCTTCATTGGCTGATCTGCATGTGCATGTATGTTAATTTGATCAGAAATTGCATTCACCCACCCACCGTCCCAAAGGTGCGAAATATAATGAAACTCTTGTTTTTCAGCATTCTGGAATCATGGGACTTGGAGATATAGCTGAGTCTTTAACTAAACATGAACTATCGGAAATTTTGCGATGCCCAATGTGCAAAACGATTCCGTTGCCACCTATTTACATGTGCACACAAGGACATCATTTTTGCTTCCCGTGTCGTCAGAAGCTCACTAAATGCGGTATATGCAAGCAAAAACTTGGCTCGGGTCAACTTCGGCATCACGGATTCGAAGCGATCATCAATCTTTCAAAGTTCCATTGTGTCAATGCTGACCAAGGATGCACTGTCGTTCTGAAAGGAGAACTTCATCCGGACCACTTGAAAGATTGTTATTTCCGGTACGTTGAACAAATTGCCTTTCGTTCGTAGTAGGGCCCCGTGATTTGATTGTGATTGCAGGAAACGAAACAAAGAAGATTTACATTTCCTCTGCTACTTTGACTTTACGTAGTATAGATGTGTTTTATTAGGCGCAACCAACATGTCTTTTGGAAATCCTAAAGTACAACTTCTTGTTTGTTTGCTAGGCCTGTGCTTTGCAACGAAACTGATGGAAAGAAATGTGAAAATAAGCTTGTGGGATTCAGCGAATTCAAACATCATTTAATGACTGTACATGAAGTTAGCAGTTTGGAACCCGAATACAAAAGTCGAAATGATCAAGGCGATGGAGGAGGGCATAGCCAAAATCCATTTTGTATTCCACTGACGGAGTTGGCTTCAACTTGGAACAGTAAGTCAACTTGGCTGTACCGATTATTCATGTGCTTTTTCAGAGAGGAAAAGTTCCAATGTCCCTTCGCATCTTTTTTTTACCTATTTCTATTTTTGTCGTGCTTATTTTCTGCGTTACGTTCCGTGCCGTATATTTGCAGTACTCGCAGTAGTATGATGAAAGTAACATTCTACGAAACGTAAAGCTGTTTATATTGAACTCTTTTTATTCGATTGGTCAGTAATGAATTAAATTGAAGTATAGTAAGGTTTTCTCTAGAGCATTTTTCATGAGTATGATGGGCGGGCTGGGCACTCAGAGAGCCCAGTCAGTCAGAAAGAAAGCTCTTGTCGCATTTTGGAGTATAGTGCTCTTGATCTTGATCTAGCTAATTTGGCAAAGCTGATAAACAAAAACTTTCTCCTTCCACAGAGTATGGGAGTACAAGTAGATTGCACGAGCAGCTGAACATGAAGACATGGGTCTTTCAGTTCGATAATAAAGACTTCATCAGTTGTGGACGTATTGAAAATAATACGGCTTATTTTTGGATTCTTATGTTGGGAAATGAAGACGAGGCTAGCAAATATGAAGCCACTGCTCACTTCTTTTCTTCCGGAGCTCAAGAACAGCGCAAAAAGGTACTAAAAGCCATAATCTAATCACCAAAGTAGAAGAAAAATCTCAGGTGCTTTATTGTTTTCAATGGTTGTTTAGCCTTATTATTTTGTCAAGTAATTGCATCGCATTCATTTGTTTGTTAGTCATTTTGTTTTATTTGTACTCTCTACTGACTATGTTTTGCGCAATGTACTTAAAGCGAGGCTAGAATTAAAATCAGGGTTTCTTCACGTTTCAATTCAAACACCACGATTAAGGCGTTTATCATTCACAATTCACATTGAAGTCGCAACTGTACCTAAACGATAATATATCGATCTTTCCCCTTCCGCAGTCATTTAGACCTTCTGGGCAATCGAATGTTCTCAGGGAATAGTAAATACTGGGAAGAAACATCTCAATAAAAATAAGATTTATGGTGTCAGTGTCCCCCAGCAGTTTTTTCTGAGCTGTAATAGTGACAAGCGTAGTCCTAAACTATATAGATAGATTTTCAGTTTATAGAAGGAAACATTCTCGGATCAATATTTTCAGTAGTCTAATTATATAGTTAGACTGCATAATACACTATGCCGCTGCGAATTAGTTTTACGTATAGTATATTACTCAGCTTAATCTAATTAATATTTAAATTTTTCACAATCAGATTATCAGCTGGAATTTTCCTGTTGTGAGCTTTCGAGATAATTTTAACCATGTGACTCAATCTGGGTCTTGTGTTGCTATGAATTTGAACGCACTCAAAGCCTCCAGAGGATCCAAGACGGACAACATTGACGGAGGCCAGTCTCTTCAGTACACTTTCAACATTGCAAAAGTTAAGTAGCTAAGTATAAGTAAGATGGATTCCCTCCCACTCACTAATTCATATGAGCTCGAGCTGTGGATTTTTTCAACATGAAAATAATGAGTTGTCTAACTAACAAGTACGCCTCGTTTTTAACTTTTTGTAACTTCACCTATTTTAATGGTAATCCCAATCACCACTTACACTAACCCTATAACTTTTGATAAAAATAAATCCATAGCAATTAAATGTGAAAATTTATTTTAAATCGAATTTAGGACGATCAAACCCTAACTTGCAAAACTTCGGTTTAAAATAAATTTTCACATTTGATTGCTATGGATTTATTTTTATCAAAAGTTAGGGTTAGTGTAAGTGGCGATTGGGAATATTACCATAAGTACACTGTGTAGATCGATTGAATGTCATAATGTTGATTTATTTCCGAGCCTTAGGTTTACAACTTACTATATAAACTTACTAAACTTGCTAAATATTTGCTATGTTTTTCCTATTTCTCATGAGCATTTTAATACTTTCACTTCTTTTCTCCTGTTGTACTGTGTACTGAGTGAGTACTGAGACTTGATCTTCATTTTTTTACTTTTACTTGTAGAGGTATATGTTTCTTTAAGAATATCTTGTTTTTTGTTATTTGCTTGCATGTAACATAAAATATTTTGAATATAATTTGTTTATTTTAAGATAAGTTGTATTTACTTGTTGGTTGAGATGACCTTTCTCTCTCCTGTACTGTATTTGAGAACTGTTTGAGCGGTCTATACTATAGTATAATTGAAATCAGCTATGTATTTGTTTCCAACCTTTGAAATGATTAAATTGTGGCGGACCATACCATAAATGACAGTTGGGTTTGTTAGTGGTATTTGTGCATCCGCTATGGCTATTTCATAATAACCAAACTAAAAGCTAACTTTGTGGTAACCTGATTAACGAATGAGAGATGAGAGCCTGAGTGGAATTTATTTAGATTTGTTTCATTCCTGTAAAAGTACGTAAAATCAAAAGCAGAGTTAAAAAATGGATGGAAGGATTACTTATTTATCTGTTCTTCAGATTAGATCATATTGTGTATTTATTGTGGACGTGGACACATGAATCTAAAACGAGTAGAGTGTACAATAAATTGCCTTCCTGACATGGGCTGTGATGACATGATTCCTGTAAACGTCTCCAATGACCATTATATCGCTGCAAAATTCGTTTTTGTTGAAAAATAAGAATTTAGTTGGTTTTTTAAAGGTAATTTAATTGGGCAGTCAGCTTATTGTGACGTGACATGTTGCTCTCATGCTTTACATTTTGAAGCCGTGGAAGTCGAATATTTTGACTTGATCAAACATGAATCCTAAAGCTGATTGGCCTCAACGATAGCAAATGCTCTATATTGTGGTATTCTGGAGGCCGAAATCTTATTCTGTTTTCAAGAACACGAAATTTTTCACTTTCTCTACATCTGTTTACTATTAACATAGTTTTTCTCGAGAACAACTAAAACTTTCTTGCGAAAGGAACAGATAAAAGTTGTAGCAAACGGTATTTATTTTCTGTTTCTTCTATTTTGGCGAGCGAAAAAGATGGAGTTAATCCTGCGTTGTGAACTTTGTCATTTACAAGTATTTGATTCCACTCCACACTAGATAAGATTAACGTGTGGAATAACTTTCCTGAAAACTTTGCTCAACTCGTTAGTTCTAAAGTGAGTGAGTGAACTGAATTCCTTTGAGGTTTTTAGATGTATCATCATCATCATCATGTGGGATGCAAGCAAAGGTAAACATTTAGCTGACTAACATATAATCTCTAGTTACCTACTCGATATCTTGATTCCATAGGTCTAGATTTATCATGTTTTGCTAGCAACATATTTATTATTCATGTCTGTAGATAAAATAAATGATGAAATGATGATAGTGGGACTAAAAACTATCAAGGATTATACATACGAATATCAGTGTCTCTTTCCACTTGGACTGCACGAAACTATTGGATGCATTTCACTATTTGTATCCCCCACTTTACTCCTACCGGGATCATTAATCCTAGCAACCAACTCATTATCAAAATGGAGGTTATATTAACTGACTGACTGAGTGAGTGAAATACCTGTGTGACATGATACAATTTGCATGGTGGATTCACCCCAATTTATCATTTTCGCTTTACGTAGGGTTATTTAACATATGTATAAAATTCGCAGTGGCTACTTTTGTATTTATTGATTGGAATAAGAAAATATTATGGTGTCATAAGACAAGGCAGAGTCACGTATGTTATGTACATGCACATTTCTGTCGCCCCGCAGATTTAGAGGACATCCCAGTTCAGTAAATCATTAGACGGTAGTAATACGAATAAAAGGCCACAGGGTATTTTAACCCATGCTTGGAATTAGAGACAGAAAATGTATATAATGTGAAGCCCATGTTTCACACAAAGATTCTCTGAGGAGAACAAATAATGCTGCTGTTTTTGTGAGACCGTCTCCTTTTTTTATTCTACTACCTATTCTATTAACAGAGCAAAGTTACTTAATGTGTCATAAAACCTTGTTCTAGGGGACTAGTCATTGTGCACGAGCAATAATACTGCTGTGTTATATGAAAGGCGAAAAGACTAATGTATTTACTGGAGAATTGTGGATGGAATGGAGAGTAAAATATGGTGGTGATGGAATATCTTTCTGGATTTTCTTTTCTACTTTCTCTTGAAGACGGGGAATTACCCTCCGTCTTTTTCAGTCATGTCATTTTGAGCTCCATGTACGACCCTAATTAAATGCTTTGTACGTTCTACCTTCCTTCATAGCAGGAATAGCATTCGGGCTCACAAAATGTCACATTTCAAAGGACCAAAAAGATTATTTCATTCATAAAAGCTTATTTGGTGCGTGAATATTTTTGGTACCATGTAGATCAAGGTTGGAATACTATATGGATAAGAGCTTTCATCTTTTATTCATTTTCCACGTAACTACAGTGCAGAGCACAGAATTGAAGCCACCCTATCAACCTATCATATTTAACTCACATGTAATTAATTCAAGATCACATATGGGAAAGATATATTCAATCAGTCCAAAATTGTTGACATGAGACTTCTTACTGCAATCTTTTTTTTGGTATAACTTCACCAGTTTCAGTTTGCTACCAACAAAAGCATTGAAGAATGCATGGCAGATTCATAGTGATTGGGTTAAATTGGACTAAGGGCTGAATGAAAGACTGAGGCCAAAAATGTAGTTGGTCAAACAGTAGTATCATCATTTATTTTATCTGCGTTGAGTTGGAAGATAATAAGTTTTTTGTTGTTTCAGAACTCTTTTTCTAGCTATGTCAGTTTTGTTTGCTCGCTGAATTGTTATTTTATTTTGTATTTTTTCCTTCAATTACTCAAGCATGCAAGCAGAAAAGATCCTTTTTTATCTTGCCATCACTCTTTTATGTATTACAAAGATACTTTCAGAAATGTATATGATCTCCATTCATGGGAAGAGAAAACTTCTTTGTTTGTTGCGTTTCAACATGAAATGGAAAAATCACTATCTCTGCAGATCTCAAAGAAAAACATTTCATTTTCTTTTAGTTTGGTTCCTAGTTTCTTCCATCACTAATCCCTAGAAAGGTTTCTTCCAAAAGTTATGCATGCATGCAACAAACTTGTGTTGTTAAACAGTCTTGTTTTTTACAACAAAATCTTATTTACCTCTTCGATATGAAATTTATGCGACACAATTAGAATAGAATTTAGACTTTTTGTTTGACTGCTACTCACGAACGATATTGAGCATTGGACGGGAATATTTTCGGTGCATTACACTAAAGGGTGTACATTGCAAACGACTAAAAGTAACGTAAGTAAGTGAGTAAGTGACCTAAGTAAGTAACGAATAAGTATACCAAGAAAATCGCTTACGAACATATTGCGGACATACATGGTTATAGTGTGCAGAGGTCATTCAGACCAATGCCTTAACTCATTTAAATCTAAGATAATGTTCATGAAAATAATCCCTGCTTCGCAAGACTTAACTTGAAATTCTCACCGAGACTTCAAATTAAATCGATCATGTGATAAAGTGCGTAGTACAAAGTTAGCCATAGTTACGTATAGTCACGTTTGCAAACATGACTTTACCAGACTTGGAATCTAGTCAAGTTTTTGTTAGTAATTTTTTTCATTTCTTTTAATACGCCTACTCGTCTACAGCTTTTGTACTGAAATAGTATTATAAAAAAATATGGGAAATGTTCCTTTTTTTACGAAAAATTATGAAATGAGTCTACAACTTTTTATTCCCACTGGAAGCCATAGCAAATGAATGTGAAGAAAAACTTGTGATTTTGATTCACTCTACACTAAAAGAGAGAGAGCATTTTAGTTAGTTAGTGAAAGTTAGTGTAGGTAGTAGGTATACAAGCTTCATGTATGAATGCATTATGATGGATGCAATATAATTTTCCCGTAGATATTCTAGGCAATCACTTTTAGCCCCAAAACTGTTTTACCTTTTTTCATACTTTCCATCTTATGCGAGCATTGACTCATTTGAAGTTTTGAAAAATCGCTTTCTCTAAGTAATTTGAAGAGCACATTTCCTACCGCACCTGAGTACATAAATCTTATTTCCAGAGTTTTTGAGCACCACAATTCACAAGTTAAGTTCTAAGTAAGTCAAGAATTACTGTTTTAAGCTGATTATATATGTTTGATGAACAGCACAAGAGTAAATCATATTGGTTCAAAAAATTATAGGATTGTTTACTCTACTTCCTTGCTTCCTAATAAGATTACATGTTATGAAATGAAAGAGAAAAAAAATACATCCCACAATCGTGACTTGTAACTTCAGACAGATGAGACGACTTTTTCGTATTTTACGGGCTCATTTCATTCTCGACAAGATATTTAAATGGGTTATTTACTTACTGTATCTTGAAATGGGGGAATAAATAAGCATATTTTTCACCTGTTCTTATGGAACCTACACATTTTCTTCTGACGTCCCGATATAAATCAAGTCTGCAACATTTTTGTGCCTCCAATAGTGAAGGCAGTGAAAACATTTCATTTTCTTTTATGCATGCTCCATTATCGAGTTTTTGAAAACTTTTTTCATCTCATAACAATGTGTAGAGATTGCATCCATTTTAAGCTCTGCTGCACAAACTAATTACAGAGAAAATGTTTATCTACGTCACAATAGAAATTCAAAAAATCGAGAAGCTAACTTTTTTTAACTAACTTTATATCGTTTGTAGACAGACAATGAGAATTTGGTTTGTTTTGTGCTATTCTAATTATAAGCTTTTAATAAGCTTTGTAGTTCTACAAATTTTTTTTTGAACTTCATAGCACAATTTACTATCATTAATTTCGCTCACTCAAGATTTCCATCCAAGTTGAATTCCGGACTCCAAATGCCTTCCATTAATTAAAACTTTTCAACTTGCTCTAAAAAATTTTAACTCAAAAGAACAATATACTTTTATACTTGAGTCATGTTCCATGTCTTTTCAAACTATATGTAACACTCGCAATTTTTTGCGAGTCTGACATTTTCAATAAAAATGTAATTACTTTTTGTAATTTTCCTGATTTTTCTGTCGCCAAACGGAAACTACGTTTGAAAATAGAATCATATTTTGTAACTTTGTTCTATTTAAAAATTTGAAAAATTTCGTATCTTCACAAAGAAATAAAAAAAATCACGAGCGCAACGTTCCGTAATAAAACAAATCCAAATATTTATTCACACTTCACTGGATTACTTATCAGGCAGCAAATGGAATAACAGCTATCATTATTCTCTGCTGCACCGAATTCCTATGGACGTACATATCCAAAAAATACAAAAACTCGGTTCTTATACATGAATAGAGGTTGACTGGAAGCACTTTGTACTCGACAAGGCGTGAGAATGAAGGGAACGAAAATAAATAATATGATATGACAGTTGTGAATTGATTTCCCTTGTTCCTCTTCTTGCTCATAATTCCCAAACTAATATCATCCACTTTTCGATCTCACTTTTCCTATTTGGGAGCCTAATGATTCCCAGTCTACTCCTCATTCCATATCCTCAAACACAGGCTGCTGAAGCACACTCGCACTTTCACGGATCTTTCATCTCCTTCCCACCCATAAACATGGAACGAGAGCAATATCCCATCATATTAGATTGCATCATTGGTATTCTCATCGCAGTCACGTATTTTAAATGCCATTCTAACTCTATAACCCAATTCGCACATTCTAAAGAGTACAGCTTACACATTTGTCCCTAAACCTATCAAAATTTTCAGCTCAACGAGCTGTGCACGCGAATGCATACATATACTTGAAGGTTCAGTGAACATGAAATACTTGAAATATTAGCATGTAGTGCGTATTCGCATACATAGCTAAATATTCTACTCACTTTTTGCAATATAAATCCACCTAAGTAACTACAACTTTGCATAGAAACCTACAGAATTCCGTATTTTACGTAATCTAACAACTCTGACAATATGGATTCTCTTTGAGAATGTGTTTCAAACTCATGTTGTAGGATTCCAATGCCTAATGGATAGCTTATGTACATTTCAAGCATTGCATTACAAAAGCTTGATTGGGTACTAAGTCTGGGTAGCCTAAATATAATGAGTTGAACAAATTTGTGTGTGAAACTGAACCTTATAATTTAGAAGTGGCCGACACCTGTTAGTGTGCTTTCTCGGTCTACATGTTATATTATAAGCCAAAGTAGATTTGAATGAAGGAGCTTATGGTGGAGCTCAGAATGCTCTCTCTCGCTCTCAGTCAGTCAGTCAGTTGTTCCCAGTCAGAGCTGGAATCAGAAGCCCATTAAATATTGAATGGGAGTGCGCCATTTGTTAGTTATGATCTGATAGGATAAAATTTTTTAGCGCGCGTTGTGTATTCCGCTTACAATCTATCCTACAGGGATGTTCAACGGGTAGTCTAGTAAGTCAGAAAAAGGATTCCAAAATATCGATTGACACATGTCATGCCATATATTTATGCGGTACTATACATAATGGATGAGCTAACTGGGCCTCTTTTAGAGTGCTCGGGCTTTAAGCAACCGAAATAGTGAGTGAGAGAATGAATTTGTGTACTTATGACTTTGTGTAAACCTATGGTTGTGTGTACTTTATTTTAAGACTAATGAGTTAACTCACACTCATTAGGTAAGCACCAGAGTCTCTGTGTGTGAGGATTCTTGCGAAAGTCAAATGTAGCAAGTTTCCCTATGGAAAACTTGTAGGTGGTTCAAAATGTACGTAAGTAAGTTCCACAAAACAAAAGCAAAATCCAGGTAGTATGTACTATAAGCATGCATGGATAGTGTGAATTTATTGTCTGTCTGGAACATTGAAAGTGATGATGACTTTATCATATCTTGACTGACGGCAACAAATATTCCCACGAGTTTTGGGTGTAAAACTTTCCCCATAATTTCATTCCCATGTACAAGTGTACAATGCACAAAAGGATTTGTGAAAGCACCACTTGACTATAAGGCCAAAATGTGAAACTCAAGTCGACAAGATTAATTAAGGTGTAAAAGTTGCGGGCCACAAAGCTTGTGTTTCAGCTTACATTATGTGTTTCCATTCGCATTATATAAGCCTGGCTGCAAAACAAAGCTCTTTACGACAATGGGATTTAACTAGTCTGCTTACCATCCAATGTACCATGGATGTTTGGCTCGCTCTTCACTCATATTGAACACCTGGGCCAGGCTCCGGAACTCGGTCACGTATGGGAAAAAAGAGCAATCACTCTCCAAATTTTCTAATGTTCGGCTTCCTTCTTCATACAATCTCTACAAATAAATACACAACATCCAATCCAATCACTCCTCATTCTATTCTTCCTATGCAGATCCTCTCATATTGTACTCACCTTAAAAAAGTCAAATGAAAAGGAACGCAGTGCAGTCCAATTCGACATGGCATCTGTGACAATCACAGGACGACCAGAATACGCGTATCTGAAATTCATTACGAGTCCCCATTCAACTATTCAACTAATGCAGTGACTAGTGACTGATGATATTCACACATGAAGAGAATTCGGTAATTGTCTGTCTAACAAATCATGAAATGCACTAAAAGCACTGTGTATATAGTGCATACTAGTTCTAGTCAATGTGACAGACAACTAGTTGTGCGTCAATGAGTACATACAAAACTCATGCATGATGAATGTTTTAGCTTTCATGGGAGACGGAATACGTGTACTCTGTAGAAGTAGCATGTGTACATAAAGGAGAGATGATCAATGTTATTCGTACTAAACGAAGATTGATGAGCTAAGTGATGTGGTTTTGTGCATCATCCATTATATATTGATGGCTAATGGCTATATTATAGTAGGCTAGTATGCAGATAGATCAAGTGGTTTCATTTCATAATAGTATGGGTGGCTTACATGGCTTCAAACTGTTGTGGAGAAATGTTGGCCACACGAGGGATGGAGTTGACATGTGCACAAAATGAGCAGGACTCCGGTGGTCTGAATAATTCCATGCTCACGCTTGGATTCTCAATTGTGCACTGTGTATAGACAGAATCCAAGACATCAACAATCAGATTAAAGCATTTTCATTGCTCACTAATCTACCTTTCAGATAGAATTCCATTTCTGGTTTAGTTCGTTAGTTCGTGCCAGCAATGGATACTGTGAGTTTCCGAAACATCAGCATTTTGCATTGTCAAAACTTAGGAAATAGTTTCTATGCATCATTATTCTATTGTGGGCATGAAAAGAAAGCAAAAGTCAGTTTCAGAGGTTCGTTGAAAGAATACAATGTCAGATGTCAGGAAACCAAAGGCTAGTTTGCTTTGCCAATAATGGGTTGGCCATACGGATTAAGTTAAAGGTTAGTTCTTAGTTAAGAACCCAGTGAGAATCCCGGGTAGTGTATGGATAACTTTTTTGCAATCCATTTATATACTTTGTATTCAATACGAGTATTGACTGGACTGACTCTCTTTTTCTGGACTGCTGAGCTTCATCTAAGAAAATCAACATGTTTATTTTTCTTGGCTATCTAATTGTAAGGGACCTATGGATGAATCAAGCTTATTCCTTTCATTCTGTAAGCTGGAGGTATCCGTTGTCCGAGTAAATGAAGGATTCAAAAACTTTAAAACTATTCAATACTAAAAAAGAAAACTTTTGATCAACTCGCCCCATCAATTATTAATTAGTGAAACTAAGTGAAGCTATATGATAGAAATGAAATTTTATTAGTCTGTCCATCTCTCACCTAAATATTTATTAAATTTTGAAGGATTTTGATGAAATTTGTTACACATGGTATTATTTTGACAAGGTTAATTCTCACACAAGATGACGTCCTTTTTCCCATCTTAAATTGTGGGAAGGAGAATCAACTTTAAATAGTTAATAAATTATGTAGTAGTGGGTTTACGGACTTCAAATTCGATATTTAGAGGTTATACAAAGATGTTGAAGCTATATACCACGACATGCCCCTTACCCAAATTCTGAGAAGCCACAAAATCCTGAATAACTCATGCATTACAAACTAAAAGCCAAACAGCTTCAATTGTTAGGATTGAATGTCAAGGGGTATTCGGATCACATCATATTTATTTATTTTGTGCCCATTTCAATTGCAAACATTCAGAGAATGTGAAACATGCTAAGTAATAAAGGACAAAAACAGGTTTCTATAGACATGCGCGTTTTTTAATCTCTGAAAATTCAAAATTTTGATTCATTTTGACTGAATTAACGTATTTTGCTATAAAAATACAAGACTGGAAAACTTCTCTTTTCTGGCACACAAAAAATGTCCTCCCAACTAACTTTTCATAAAAATGCCCAATCGAATCAAAAAGTAATATGGAAAACTTTGGCACTCACCTCCACATCAGTCAAATCCTGATGGTCCAAAGAATGTAACCAAAACTTTGTGAATCCCTTGGCCGTATGTAGCTCACAATAGAAAACCAAAGTGAGAATCAATAGAATCAGTCCCAATAGGTTTGATTTGGAAGGTTTCCCCAAAATGTCAAACTTTCGTGTCATCCACTGCCAACAATCGTGGATAATCCTGAGGAAGACAAATGTGTAGCTTTTTAGCCCCAATGAAATAGTTTTTAATTTCCCACATTGACCATCATCAATCTCTTTGCTCTTTTGGGCTGACAGAGTTTCTATCACTTTTTGTACACTTTGTAAACGAAGCAATTCCTGGGAACAAAGACCCGCACGTTTCACTGCTTTTTCAACTCGTTTTTTCCCGACAGGGACGAAATTTGCAGTACCACTCATTGTGACCATGGTTGCTCACAAACTGAACGCTTTTCACCCAAATCCTCTCTCTTTTACTTTCTCCATTCTGTGCACCAACTATTGGATGCTGCTCCTATTCAAGTGGACTGGAAGGTACACATGAAATAGAAAACTAGCTTCAAAGGACTCCCAATGCTTTAGCTTCTGGTTACATGTTCAAGTAAAAAATACCACGTGTCTTTATTTTGAAAGTTGGAAGCATCATGTTCTCATGTTGTTAACACCAGATTGATCAATAGGTACAATGAGGAATTGTATCCGATATAGAATACGTTACCAAACTAACTATAGCCCGTCCAAAAATACTGTTCATTATTTTCTCAAAGAGTTGAATATTTACAAACTAAAAGGAACATGCGGTTTTCAGCAACTGTGAGATAAAAATCAATGTGAAAACAAAAACCTACAAAAAATGTTCTTTCGTTCTTTCATTTCAAACGTATCAAGGTTTTATTTTTCTCCACTTTTAATAACAGTAGTAGACTCTTCTCATCTAAAAACCCATCACACATGGTACTAATTACTAATAAAATAACTTGCACTTAAAGCAAACATTATAAACAGAGTCGGAGGTAAAAAACATAAAATTTAAATACAAATCATAGAAGTCGCTACTCACATAATTAATGTATGTACTTTATACTACCAATTATAGCTAACCTATGAAAAACGTGACGCTTAAAAATGCATTAAATGAGTATCTCATGTTCCAGCTAATGAATCTAATTCTGCTTTATTCTAATGAGCGCTCATTAGTTCAGTTAGAATTTGTACAGTCAACATGTCATCCGCGAATTATAAACAACACTACCCATACCGACCGACTTGAATACACAAAACTGAAAACCAGTAGATTTTCCTGAGACCGACCAAGAGCTTCTGCCAACCGTAACCCTACTACACACATATGGATCAATAATTTACTACGGTACTAACTAACTAACTATTAGCACAGGAGAACTTTAATTACTAACAATCTATACACAGAGTAATTCACATGACATGAAAACCACGGTGCAGAATCGGGGAAACCAAAGAATAGATCCTGTAGGCTGCATACTCATTTTTTGACTTTGACGCCATCTTCATTTTCATTTTGTACTTAATGTTGCAACGCAAGAATCCGATGCTAGCAAACGTATGGAAAACAATTCGGTAGTTCAGATTTAGAGTTTATAGAAAGAAAACGATCAAAAGAATTTTGAAAATTTTACAAATCCATAAGTTTATCAGATTTTTAGCATTCTAGCTTACCACAGCTTTTAGCCTCTGTGTATCACCAAACCAATGTGAAAAAACAATCCAAAAATAGTGCCATACCAAATGAAGATTTTTGAAAGGAAAACTAACTAAGTAAGTATATAAGTTAAAAGATTATGATCTAGTGGTCTTCTAGACAATGATAGGCGTCTCTTTGGAGTAATGATGGTAGTGATGATGAATATGCTCATGAACATGATGATGTTCCAATTTCCTAACAACCGGTGGTGTGAACGGCATGACGGACCTAAAATTCTTGATCCTCCTCGGTGAGGAATACTTCTTCTCCATTCTCCCGTTACTATTCCCACTAATATTCTCGCGTTCTAACCAACTAATCACTTGAGACATTGCACGCGCATGTTCTTGCTCCCGATTCTTGTGTTTCATCTGATGCGGGGAAGAACCCAAATTCTGCTGTGGAGTCGTCACCGTCAACTCATTAACATTATTACCACTAACATTAATTAAATTCTTATTATTACTACCATCATTGCTACTACTCTTATCCGGCCCCCCAATTAGCTCTACACTTTCTATGTGAGTATTCATATTGGGCACAGAGGGCAACTGGCCGTGTTGCCGGCTTGGTGTGCAACATTTATCCTGTGGCTCGGTAAATGCACACTGCTCGACTCCATGCTTGGTATTACCCTGTCCATTGGCATCATGGGACCGGGACCTATGGTGCCCATTGTTATGATGGTGGTGATGACTATGATGAGCGCTATGGTGAACTCGATGGGACGAATGTTGAACATGATGGTGATGCGTGTACTCAAATCGTTTCAAATTACGCACGTTATTCCCGCCATCCACTTTGGTTTCATGTATCCCATGTTTACATGGATGAGGAGCCACTTCATTGGTTTTACTATTGACTGCAGCAGGGAGCGCATATGGGGATGGCAATTCCAGTTCATGTTCACAACGACCGCCTTTAGGGTCTATACTGCTCACATGATGTCGATGATTTAATTTACAACACGGGGAAACCACATTATTTTTCTCCATATTCGCCTTCAACAGTTCGCACAAATCTGGACGTTGGAGAGAACAATTTCGTTCCCGCCATTTCTTGCGACTACGGAGAGGAGATGCGTTGCAATCTTGCGGTAAATTGTCCGGAGAGAGATTTCGGCATCCAGTACATGTAGAGATATGACCTCCATTGGGAATTCGCACGGAATGATATTTGCCCGACCGCTCTTTGTGTTTCGCTCGACGACTCATCATCCCAGCAGCAGTTCGGTTCACGTTCTCTTGGATTGTTACGTTCACATTTTTACGGTGTTTTGGTTTCACATGAGTGCTGGTAGGGTTGAGGGCAGGACTGGTGACATTCTTTAGGGCATCGTTCGTTCCACCCATATTTTGATTCGGTGAGAGAATACTGTTGTTATTGTTGTTTTTATTATTATTGTTGTTGTTGTTGTTGTTTGCAGTGTTCTCCGAATGAGAGGTTGTCACAGTTTGTTGGTTCTCGGGTCCCACGGAGAGTTTAACTTTGATTGTTTTTTTGCCCCCTTGTGGAACCATGATAGAGTCATTGACTGCTCCATAAATGGATCGGACGAGTCCAGCAATATCCTATAGATAGCATACAAAAGAGAAATTAGTCTTGGTTTTGGAAATGGATTTTTAGCACATTGTCCATGAACTAACTTGTTTGCTTACATCTTTGGTAATTTTCCCATGTCCATCCAAGTCGTAGAAGGTGAATGAGAACTCCTTCCTTTCTTCACCGGATTCGCTTCCTTCCATTTGTACATCGCATTCGAAATCCTGAAATTCAACACATGAAGATGAGTTAAATGAGCTGATACGCAAGAACGTCAATAAGAAGATGATGTGAAATTCAACTCTCTGTATGGAACCAAATAATAATAATAGGTTGAACAATTTACAGCAAGGTTTCATTTACGATCTCCTTGCCCTTTTGACTTGGTTGCAATTTGAGAGCGCAAGAAGATGGTTGAAATACTTGCGAGTATATGAGCCCAACCATAAAAGTGAACTACTATGGAGCTAATTAAAAAATCACTTTATCTTTATGACTGCACAAATGATTGAATTGAATAATGCTAGTCTATTAAGATAGAGCGGCATTCATTCATGAGTTTCAAAGAGCCTCTGATTATCCGATCATATAATTTTTAATTGCATTTGCTAAACTTGCAAAAAGTTCTCGTCTGTAGCTGATGTAACGCAATTTGATCTACTCAGCCTTCCATACGCAATATTTGCCGAAATCCAAAACTAATCGTAAATAGGATTACTATTTCATACTACACGCTTTTAGTCATAGCTTCTATCCACTGATTCATAAAGCAAGAAAACATATCCACTCTTTTTCATGCATACAAACAAATATGATTCCAAATTGGGTAACTGTACTCCATTTTTGATCGTCAATTAAGCCCGTAGTACACTATGAACGACTTTTACTTTTAATAATTTATTTTTTTCAATCCGTTAATAATTGATCATTTATGTACTTCTCAAATTAACTGAAACATGATTAAGTGCAAAGTCCAACTCTAACTAATACCTTACTACTCATTTAATGAATCCAATCCAATGTATAAACTTTAACTTTTAGACCCCTAGCAGCATGGAAAAATACATGGAAAAACAGAATAGCAATAAAAGTAATTCTCCGCGGCCTCTGACTTTATCACACTTGTTTTTCCATAAGGTCAACAGCATTAACTAACGGTGAAGCTCATATACAACGATTTCCCTATTTACTAACCATTAGGCAATAACTAATTCTGTCCGGCAATGCTAACCATCAATCTAAAACTAAATAATCAAAACTTGATAAATCTGCACATGCATGCAAATAAATGTACTCACTGACTAACTAACCATTTAAATGGTGTATCAAAAACTCATCACCTACACAAACTAACTAACGAGCTGGCTTTGCCTTTCGAGTAATTCCTACGCATCTGTAGTTACTTGCTTACTACACCTTATGTCTAACCCAATGTAATTTATTTGCAACCAACAACACGATTCTTCCCCCACACACCTACAATTTTGGTTTCCCACGTTTGGCCCATTACATAGAACCATGAGGCATGACTGATGACAAAAAATGAGTCAAAATGCTCAACAAGCTACTTAACCCGTCTCGTTTACCACTCATTTTGGCAAACCAACCCATTGTTGAGTAAAAAGGAAAAGTTCAATGCTCTCTCTCTCTTCCCTTCTCACTCCCTATATAACAGCTATAACTAACTAGCTTGCATTAGCATGTAATGCAGCGATGAGATGCATTCTTTGCAAATTCCTATTCACACCATTCTTATCTTACACCATTGTAAATTGCATTCAACCATATGTGATGACTGTTGATCATGAAATCCTTGTTCATCCTCCTATATTAGTTTACATCTTGTGTGTCCTACTAACTAACTAATCAAATGCTAAACGAGCTCACGTGCACCCATATGATGATTGCTATTGACTATTACATATGTGTTCTAGAACGTGACAAGATAAAAATTGACTAATGCTCTGTAAATTTGTACCTGAAACTTGACTTCGTTCTGCAGCTGAGAATGTACTGAGGACTGGGATGAAGCTAAAGCAATATTCACATGAGCGCCATTGTGTTCTTCCGTAGATAAGGTATCATCTCGCACCAAATCCTCCGTATCTGATGGTCTCCCTTCACTCGCTGTGTCAGATCCCAACACTGTAAAAAAACACAACAAATTCATGAATATGATATCGTTTAAACATCAATGTATCGAACCAAAAAAATTCCCAGCAAAGTTCTGCTACAAACAAGTAGGGAGTCTTCGGCAGTTTTCTTTATCTGCCATGCATCTCTATCGGCTACTAAAAGCATCTCTTTAGTACCCGAAACTATGTGAAGAAACCAATATCTTGTTTTTGTGTATTGCGTGCGCCTGTGAAATTTTTTTAACACTGACTGAGATCCTTTTTCAACTAACTAACTAACTAAATACTACTGCTGGTTACAACTACACCTAACTAACTAAAAGTATGAACAAAAGGAAAAAAGGTCGACCAAGATGTACAAGGAAGATTCCTCATCTTTTCCCCTCTAATAACTAACAAACTGCTTTCCTTAAGGGACTGGTTGCATCGGCAATGACGTTTACATATTATCTTGTTGTTTGTACACCACTCATTTTACCTTCTCTAGCTCTTATTGAATGAATGAATGAGCAAGGAACTTGTCTAAAATCTTTTGATGAAGCTCAGGAATGCACAAGGCCTGACCTTTTTTTCCCACTCTGTGCTACAAGTCTCTCTTTTGTGTTCTATATGATGATCACCATCATCATCTTTCATGCCCAAATTACAATAGGCCAAGAATGTGAGTAAGTAGGAGTGGTGCTAACTAACTAACTATATAAGTTGCCTTCATTGTACTATGTGGACTTGCACTGTATACTGTTGCTATAGAATGCTAGATAAGGGCACATATTCTCATTATTACAGCAGGGATCCTTGATAGCCCTTGGGAATAATTCAAGCATGTGCGTACTCAAGGAACGCTTAATTATTACAACGATTCAAGTGGTCTCAAAAATGTTAATGGTGGAGCTCTCTCTGGACGCGCGGCTACTGGTGCCAATCAAAACAAATTAAGCTGTGGCAAATGAATGGAATGGAATGCGTGCTCCGAGAAACACGTAAGAGCATTTATTGTGTACATGGACTGGGACGCTTATCAAGATCAAAATGAATGAACGAGGGTCAAAGTAACTAACTAACCAACAAACCAACACAGGTAATCACAAATTGCTTGATCTTGTCTCACACTCTGTGTGTATCAAATCCCGTAGATTTTGTGGTCACATGGGACAGAATTTTGGAACTTATGGGCAATGTGTGGAGACACATTTGTGGGCAAAGATAAAACTAGTTAGTTTATGTGCATGCATGAATTGTAAACAATAATTTTTTTGGGAAAAATTTCTTCACAACTAGATTTAAACTTTTCTAGTCAGTAGTCACTATGTAGCTACTTAGCTACCGCCTTTTCCTCCGCGATAAGCAATGCAAACAAAGGATCTCTTTTAGTTCCCAAAAACACGGGTCTTTTCCTAATCTTTTGGCTACAAACATCTTGCATATTATGTAAATAGTATATGGAACCAACTAACTAAGGATGATTCATGAATGCAGAGGAAAAAAATCTCAGTGTTTATGTGATAGCGACATTTATGCCTGCAGGAAAAGAGAATGAATGGGCAGACTCCACTAGCATTCACAAGATAATAATTAAATAAGCTTTTGAAAAATACAAGATATGGTTATAGTCATTCATGTGAACAAACCGCGCACATTATGCATCTTATTTATATAGATAAAAATCTTTGAAAGCAAAATACAATAAAACAAGGATACGGACATATCCTCTTAATATTTGCAATGGTGGACAAAATTCAGTTGTAAGAAACTCAGTCAGTTCGTCAACAAACTCATGTTTTATGCATCTAGTTACTACTTATCAGAGTTGACTTGGTTGGTGGAGCGTTTTGATGTCATCAAAAATCACCGACAAACTAACCCTATGAACACATATGACTCCTATGTTACTACATGATGCAAAATTAATACAACAAGTCTACCCGGCTGTTATTGTCAACTGCCGACAAAAGACCAAACTGACTTGATAGATGATTATAATATTTCGTTCGTAGCCAAAGTATTCTAAGAAGAAGACATGTTTTTATTACAGCAGCTCATTTCGCAGCTTCTAAGATAGTTGGTTTAGCCAGCCTACTCGTTCAGTTGGTTGCAAAAGAAATGCATTTATCTATGTATACATAGATTAGAGTTGGTTAGTTAGAAATGACAACTGTGTGTTTCTACCTGATCCGTCTAACTAACTACATCCATGTTTTTTTTCCAACTGCCACAAAATCCCAATAATTTCCCAATGATACTTACTTATACTTTCGGCTCATTAAGACTTGAATGAAATAACATTCTTATAATTTGTTTAAATAACTCATCAATAAAGGCACTTAGGCGATAAAAGTGCAACGACGGAACCCAGTTGGTCCAGTCAACAACACGGAAAATAAATGGCTCCTTCTAATATACTTACTTAACTGCCTAGCCTACCTTATGTATCTGGATGAGTTGGGTTTTGAACTGAAAGGATTGGTGTTCGACATTCCATGTGGACTGTAGCCTAACTCATTGACTATATACTGTGAGTTCCCCTATATGAGCAGATCCAAGGATATAAAATGATAGCATGTCATGTCGGCAACCTGAAAAGACGCTTCAAGGACTCCTTTGTGAAAAGCCGACAGCAATCCACTATACTACTCTCTCTGTGCATGGTTCATTTCACACAAGGTATAGTTTTCAACCCAACACACATTTACTACCAACTACAAAACTGTGTCCGTCACATGAAATAATATAGTAGTTAGTCAGTTCAGTTAGTATACAAATTCTGTTCACATTTTTTTGGGGGGAGAAAAGCCACTTGAAACTCTCCAGTTGTAAACTCTAGTTAGAGTTAGTTAGTTATACTCTATAGTTTATGATGAAACTAAGCTTGGCTTTCAAAACCTGATTTTTTGCCATTTTGCCATATAATGTACACAGAGACCATGTGTAGTTTTCTTAGCTATAGTAAGTTAGTATTTATGAAGAAAGCTTTCACATTCCAATGGATGGACAGTGTTCACCTTTGTTCCCTAGCTCTATGAATTTAGTGTGATGTATGAAAATGGAGAAGCAAAACTCTCAGCTGGTTTTCAGTTGGTCTTGCCAAACTGTCATAGTTTGAAAACAGGAGGATTGGAGGATAGCTACCATAGTGAGTGAATGACCATTTGGTATGCACGTTTTTTGTGGTACTCCACTGTGTACACAGTACATTATTATTGTTGATGACATTTGAAGCAATTAAAGCGGACTGTTTATAATGTAAGTATGTAAGGGTATTGTGACAGTGATATTTAGTTTAATTGTTTGTGTTTACATTGCTGACTGTGTCCATTCATATATGATGACATGGAATACACATTATATCCTAAGCTTTGGCGGAAATAACAATAACAGAGAGTTAGTTTGTTATCGAACGCAAATACATCAGTTGTGTAAGGAAACTGTCTGTAGCATAAATAGTAACTAACTAGCAAACCATAAAGCTATGTTAGAATAAGTCCTTACCAATATTTTTGTATGCACATCCTCCCGTGTGGAATTTCATTTTCCACCACTTTATAAACTGTTGCGTTGTAGCTCTCATCTTAAAACTGAGAATCAACTTGTAAGAATGATTTATCCAAGACGACAAGAATTTGTCATCTATTTGGATCACTTCCAAAACTGGTACTCAACATTTAACATTAGTTAGATTCTCCGTGTGTGTGATCCATTTATAATTTTAGATCTGTCTATATATATAATATAATGAATCACAAGACTAACTGATTAAACAACAAAGTGTTAATAATTATCATTTTCCACATTATCTTAATCTGAGACACAAAACTAATTTCCCACGCTATTTCCTAGATCCAACGAAATCAGTTCGTCACAAGATTATTCCTACTGACTAAACAAACCACATGATTTCTTATAGTAGATCACTCCAGCAAATATTATCAACTTCTGTTCTCCTCATAACAGAATTGCTCCACAAGTAAGATTCTATTAATAACGAGAGTCACCACACCAGCTTTGATATTGTGCTTGCTATTATTTAGGGCACAAAATTTCACTGACAAACTTGACACTCAATTTTTTCCCTTCTTTCCAATATTCAGGGGAATAAAAAAGTTGGCTTAAATAGTTCCAACAGGCTATACGTGTGTGTGTGTGTGTGTGTAGTACACTCCTTTTTCTTCTCTCTATTATTATCGAACCCAAAAATGTTTGCACCACCACCGTCTTCTGTAGTATATTGTATTATACCTTGAGTTGAGTTTGTAACGAACTAACTAACAGGCCTTAAGTTTAGAGCTGTTGTACTATGGTGCAACTACTTAGTGCAACTAACTGGCTTTTCAAACACGAGACCCAGTGTGCTTCCCTTATGGCTGTTTATCGTGAACTGGAATACTGTTCAGCCAAAGATGTGAACACATACTCACTCACATATTACCCACAGTTGGTCTCTATACTAACTAACTAACTAGCGTACTGCTTACTATGGATTCATTTCATGCAGCATAAATGGTTGTAGGAGCCCAGCCACATATATTACATGTGTAGTTAGTTAGTTGGTTAGCAGCTCGCAGATTAATACACAGTGTAGGATGGGAGGCTAACTACACACTTTTTCGTATGCATCCCACGATATTATGATGATTGTTGTGTATGGGTTTATGTGTAGTGCTAACTAACTGACTAACTAACTAACAAACTCTCTCTCTCCCTTCTTTAAACCTTTTAGTGAGTTGCATACATCCACATGTGGACTGTAAACTCTGGAATTAATCCCTGTTCAAATTCACTTTTTTTCTTATTTGTCATCTGGATTATGGATGACGGACTGTGGTGTCCAAAGTTTGCCCAGTCAATTCAGAGTTCAATGATTTTTAAGCCTAGTTTTGCCTCTCGACAACTAACAAAAATATTTTGGGGAAATAAAAGCCCATTGCTGTTGTCTCAGATGAACCCAGTTTTCCAAAATAATCAAAATGATATGAATTACGATGATTTTAATTTTTCTCACTTCGTGGAAAGTCTTGCATTGGCCTTGTACACCGCACTATGCGGCATATACTAAAAGCTCTTGTAAGGTTTAATAAGGTTTATGCATTTTGTACTGTGACATGTCACGTTGGTCTACTTCTTTTAGTTAGTTAGCTGTGCATGGGAACAAGACATATTATAAGCCTGTGTAAGAAAAGCAAGTTGAGCATGAATTCACCCCTCAGGCTTTTCGTGGTGCTCATAAAAACTTGGACAGGGGGTCTCTCTCTAACTTCTTCTTTTTGTACACCACCCCAAGAAGACGAAAGGAGAAAGAAAAGGATCATTCCTTCCTTCTCCTTATAACTAATGTTGTTATTTCCTCTTTATAGCAACTTCAACTGGCACAACCAACTTATCACTGTGAGTACCACTAAGCTCAGTCCCTATAATATATAGTATGTACAAGGGAAGATGCTGTACTCAGCTCAGTCAGTCAGTCAGTGAGTGAAAAAAATATATAAGCTTTTGGTCCACTGACTGACTGCTATAGCTTAGCTGTTAGTAGTAGTAAGTTGGTACCAATAACCAGGAACATAAGCCATGTATTGCAGGGGCCCCTATTTATAGTGACTGCATACAGGGATAAGAAGGGTAACTAGTGAAAGAAAAAAGTAAGTAGTGGTAGACAAGAATGCATCAAGGGGTTCCTTGTCGTGAGGGCCCTTTGAAACGCAATGGCGTCCAGAGGGGGGTGACTATCTAACTAACTAACCAACAAACTAAACCCGTGAGCCTTTCTATTCTTAATGTCCATCCATTCTGATGCACGGTCTAAAAGTGGCTTCTTTGACAAGGGCCGCCTAGCCCAGTCCCTTTTTCTCTCTTCCTTCTTCTCATCTTTTCCGTCAAACATGTTCCTTCGTCTATTATGAGCACTAAGCAGCACAGCCTTTAAGCCTGCCTGCCTGCCTCAGACTTTTGTAACTAACTAACTAACTAACTAACTATATGTATCTTATCTACCTGGCCTATGTGGCAGCTCATGAAAAAATATTCCATCATTCAGTATCATGAACCAGTTCTATTCCACTTCCATATTAGGAGCTCTAAAACTGCATAACGAAATTACTGAATTGATACTATTTTAAGTTTTTTTAAATTATTTTCTAAGTAAGTAGTGATAGTTTATGTATGGAATAAATAAATCTGTTCGATTTCTATGGTAGACATATCAAACAGAATTAAAAAACTGCAGTTTCTCTATGCACCACAACATACTGACTAGTTAGTTATTTTTATAACTATTTATCTGAACAAAAAATCTACCTTTCCCCAGCGGCAAGCACACTGAGGCTAGCTATAGCAACCTGCATGCTATTTCCCTATCCCAGGAAAAAACATCCATAAAGCAAACCTTATTCATGATACAACCTCAACCACCTAATCAGTTAATCAATGTCTTCAAAACTTTTAGTCATTATTATTATTATTGGAGCTTCCTGAAGCTGGAAAATCCGTCCATACTCATCTATGCACCCAATACAAGCAGTGTACCATTCCAAGAAAAATGCTCAATAAATATAATCTTATTTCAATACGGTCTGCGTCTGGGGAATACACACAATAACAACAAACCCAAAATAATAATTCTGTGTTCTGTTGACATTACGGTATGCTACGCATTCATGCCGTATGCACTGTTAACAAAAAGTAAGCAAGTAATGGATATTTGAAGAGGTGTGCTAAAATGGATGCATCCATCCATACTGCTATATTTGCACTCTTCCATATTTGTATGTGTGTATTATGGGAGCTTTTGTGTGTACTCAGGAATTTATTAAAGTCGCCGACGGGATCAAGGCATCCCCATTTTCTTGATCCCTTAGGCTTTTTATCACGCAAGTGTGATAACAAGAGTCAATTTTCTTTGACTCATGCGCTGCCCTCTTGTTTGGCTAAAAGTTTCTGTATCTCTGTCACTGCCCAACCAACTTGCCTAAATAACATTATATATTGGATTTCACATTACTGACCATGTGTGCTGTTAGTTAGTTACCAACTTTGTACATGCATAATGCAGACACAGAGTAAAAAACATGATTTACAAACTAATACTTTGAAACAACAAGATATTATGTATGTTGTTCTGGTATTGTCCAGTCTATATGGTTAGTTAGGACAAGTAGGGAGTATTTATTATCACTGTTATTACTTTTTGAGTCCACTTGGCTCCAAACGCAAAGTGCTTATATAGTTTTACGCTGGACTCTGGCTAGTTAGTTAGCAACGTGCGTTTCCCTGTATCATTATGATTCATTGGAATCCCTGCACATTTTATGACATCAGTCTCCCAGGTTTATCATACCAGATCGGAGGGATTTCGGAATCTATTTAGTCACTAGAATTCATGTATTCACATATTGTGCATCGTTTTGTTTGTAAAGCTAGTTACAGGTTCAAGATATGGATTCAAGATAGGAAGGATTTTTTTGCCCCGTTGGTCACGCTATCCAGTTTGTTCTGTTGCCAATATATATCTTTATCCGTTTAGTTGTTAGTTAGTTAGCTATGCCCAATGGGGCAACATGTTTTAACATGTTAGTTTGTCGCCCTCGTGTCATGAGGGTCTTTATACAGTGCTCTATTCATTGAAAAATGCAAGATTAGCATATTCATGTTGTCAGCAAAAAGAATCTGAATGAATCTGTTGCTGGAAAGTTTTAGAATTCAAGACACACAAATGTGAGAATATTCTTATCGCGTTTGTATAGTCAGTTAGTTAGCTTGTATTATGTGCAAGAACATTTTTTTTGGCATGGTCATTAGTTTGCTTAAAGAAGCATTCTATCATTTTCCACTCAAATAAATTAAGTGGACAGTACAACTAACTAACTAACTGCAAAAAATCAACAAGTACAAAGCTTGATCCGGTTTTATACAAATGCATCATGTGTGTTCCTAATAAAAAGATTGAGTAGTGAATATTTTTATTGCAAATTTCCATTAACTGTTGGTAAAAAGAATTCCAATAGCTTCTGGTCAAATAGACGAATCTGTGATTTGCTTCTGGTCAACTGGTCAATGTCCACATGTACTTAATGTGTGGACTCCATTAGTGAGTACAGTAGTTGAGTGAAAAAGCATAAACAAAACGGTAGGTACTACAACCAACTCACTAACTAATACATGTTGTAAATTTGATCCAGGGAGTGAAGACATGAAAATCGAGAGGCCAAAGTGGAGTCATTTTCTTTGTCGGCTTCAAACTTCTTAAACCGTTGCGTCTCTCTTCTCAATTTATTTGTGCTCATTTATTATTATTATTACTTACTGCTGCTTTTCATATGTCCCGCAAAAGTCGGAGAAATTCTTGTTTTTGTTTACAAATCATAACTTACTTGTACTTACTAGGTACAAATTCCAAATGCTGAACATAGATTTATTATTATTATTATCAGAGATTATTTACCAGCCAACCGGATTGCTTAAATGAGCGCAGTAAAGAATTTTTGACTGGTCAATGGAATTTAAATATCCTCATTAAATGCATAAAATGTCCACTGTGTAATATAACGATTGAAATGTGGACAAAAAACTTGCAATGGGTAGGCAGAAATGTTTCATTGTTTTTCCTTTGCCATAGATTATTTTCCCTCCATCATCCCAGAATGCATATTTACCAATATGGAATACGCTAGTTACTGTAGCATAAAGTTATTGTGCTGTCATTTATTTGAATACGCTGAATGAGGCACAATATCTCATCCATCATCATCTCTTGAATGCCAAAAAGTCACAAAGGCAGATGTCATATGCGCGAGAAGTTGGGAATGGACCCAGGGACCAATAGTATGCTATCCTCGCCTGAGTGAGTTACTCAAACTGTTTTGTACGTTAGACACAAATATTTTAGAAGGGCCAAACAACGGTCACAAGATTTGACACAAGGAATGCATATAGTTTTACTAACTAACTAGCCAACAATAAATCGTACCCCCCAAAACCTGACTCCCAGGGCAATATAGTAATAATAATAATGTAGAGAATTCATAAAAGACAAAGAGCTCTTTCGTCTCCTCTCATCCATGCAGTTGGGAAAAGGAATTCGAAAATCAAATCTTATGGGATGACCGCCTTTTAAAATCATCATCATCATCATACCAGTCGGAATAATAATAACAGCACAAACTGTACAACCCTACTACATATGGACAGTTCAATGTTTACTGGTTGAAAGTGATACTTGTTTCCAATCTTTGCCTTTTACTTTGCAATAGTGACCTGCTCTTCTACCAACCATAAATAACTCTCCTGATTTAAAGCAACCGCTCTGCTGTCTTAAGAAACGTTTTGATTTCTTCAGTTGAACCAATTCAATATGCAGCCAAGTCAGTCACTTAAATCATAAATTAAAGGCACAAACTAAAGTATTATGTATGACGACTCCTGTGTGTAGAAAAAGGGAACTTTCCATGAAACATGTTGTATAAGAAAAAGTTGTAAACACAAAACAATGCTGCCTGCAGTGAGACCACCATAGTGAAGAGTCACTCTAATAGTCATGCAACTTAGTTCTTATCAATTCTCAACTTCATTTTTTCCTCTTTTAGAGCTATGGCTGCAGTAGCAAGAAAAAGGTTACTTTGTAGTCATTCACTCTCACTCAGAGCAATGATAATGAATATGACTTTTATCATTTTGCCCAATACTACAGCTAGTTAGCAGTGGCATCACATTTTTGTCGTAAACTGCGGAAGCATTTAAATGGGAGGACAGACTCATTTTTATGTGCACTACTAATATCCGGGAACGCTGCTAAAATCAGTTGTTTCGTTTGGTTAGTAAATGAGTTCCGAGGAAAACAAAAAAGTGTTGTAATCATCATAGGAATGATTATGCTGGTTCCATGGAACACAGGAAATCTGTTAGAACGTCTCCAAATGCAATTTACACAGAGAAGATAAATGTCCTTTTTGACTGACTTTCCTCGGAAGCCCTTCGGACGGCCGGACAGACAGAGAATGTGAAATCACAGATCAGGCGTCTCAGTTTGCAGCTATCATTAGTTAGCCGAGTCAATGATTACCGCACGGAACGTAATGTCATTGTTTTACCACTTTATGAGTATTTAATGTTGTCAGCCATTTTCCCTTGTCTCCTCACTGACTACCTATTCTTACCTTGTTAACTTGGACTGGAATTCCACAGGTCAAGTGCAAAAGAATACGGGTCGCTTCATTCACGAAATGTTTACAACACATCATTAGTGCTACAGTTGTAATTGAGGCTTACATGAGCGTCCCAATAAATCTGACGGGAAATGTATGTATCCGTTTAGAGGATGATTGCAAAATAAATATGGTCATGAAAACAAGCCGCGTATGTTTAATGGTAGCCATTACGTGCCATAAACTTTCATAGCATGAGCATAAAAGGTAGTTTGCTTCGTAGTTCCATAATCCCTGTGTAGTCCACAGGGTCAACTGCATATAGTCAAATATATTTTTCCTGGTAGCTCACTAACTAAACCCTTGCTAGCTAGTTAGTTGGTTAGTTAGTGCGTTTGGACAACCAATTCTTCATTTTTATGAGACCGTTGCAGTTACTAACTAAACTAACGAAACTACTAACCGACCATCCAAAACTAATTTGCATTCAAGAATCTTTCAAGAACTAATTTGTCATGAACATAAAAAATGGAGACAATTTTTTCCTGAACCGTTTAAAACGAATAAAAAGAGGAATGCCAACATTAAGTGTTCCTCATAGTATCAATTTATCATTGATTTATTCATAGGAAAAGAAAAATCGTTTTCTATAGGCTCCTTTGATTGAGACGTATAAAAATACCACACGCAGCACACTAACTATTTTCCTCACCCACCCAGCACCACTTTATCATTAACGACACGCATTTGTAAATGTGTGTGCAAAAGCTCTGATTGGTCATGCCACAGAAAAAATTCATCTACACCACATAATTTATAGCCACCCTGACTATAATTCCCTTTTAATGATTCGCCACTAAAAGAAGAACTATTACCACGCAACTGGAATTTTAAATTTGATCCTTAATGATGCAACCAGCATTCTTGTTGGCCGACCACCAAAGAAGTCTAAACAAAACAAAGAAGCTTTACAACTGTGTATAATACAAAAATGAACCAATTGTTGTTTGCTCCACTGTAGAAATTTTTGCATTTTTATCATCCCAGTTGGAATATACTAACCAACTAACTATCCAATGTGCTTAAAAAAGCGAGCAGCTATAAGAATCTCTGAGAGTGGTCCATGACTTTCAGAATTGACAAAGAAAATTAGTTCCATCGGCAGTTGGTTTCCAATAGAGGATTATATTGAAGCTCGTAAAAGCGAACTTCCTATGCCCAAAGATAAAAGAGACAAAAAGCTCAGTGAGTCAGTCAGTTTACAATTAGAAACCTTAGCTGGATACATTCCCTTGTTTACTTGCAATGGAATATACAAGAAGAAGCAAACTGTGGGTCATTGTGAAAAGTTTTCACAACTCAAATGAACCGTAACGTGTGACAAGGGATGGATCCACTGTGGTCACAGTCAGGCGGGACGAAAAAAAAGAACAGCAGCAGCTCATGTATGTACGATATCACCATGTTGTTAGTATTATTATGGGAAAACGAAGATACAGGTGTTAGTCGGTGCAGGTGGTCCTTCTCAATAAATATAAAATGCACTTTCAAACTTTGGGATCCTCCGTACCATTTGAATAGAAGTAAGGCACACAAATTCTCGTGACTATAAACTCATCCTTTTCATTTCAGAAATTAGCAACCCACAGCTCACAAAGAATTCTATGTTGGACCTAACTATTAGCTAGTACGTTAGTTATAGTTTTTGTTGGCATCCTGGCTATATATATAACAAAGTAACCAATAAATTCTTAAAGGAGTGCCAGTGTATTAGATTGTTCAGGAAAAGCCACTTTTTTCTATAGCTACCCGATGGCAGTCACATTTTTCATGACTTTGTAGTTTCCTTGTACACAATTGTGTGTCTAATGCCGATAGTGAATTTAGTTAGCTAAAGATTTATACTTTTGTCATTGTGTTGAGTGGGATGCACACTTGCACACTGACACTATTTGTACTCCCAAATTAAAGGGATGAAAGGCATTCCTTTTTATTTACAGTTTAGACATTTTAGTCTCCGAAAACTTAGCAAAACGATTGAATCTTGTAAAAACATCCGGGGAGTCCAAAGCACACTTTCGAAAATCTCTTCAACCCTATTGTTGAAAAGCACATGGAAGCATCTTGATGGAAACAAACAATGGGCCATTTTAACAAATTTAAGACGCAGATTTCATCTAATCTGTAGTTCTAATCTGAAATAAACTTTTTCATCCAGCTTTCCACGTGTAGAGGAGCTATCTATGTTAGTCGGATTAAAGCAATGGAAAACTATGAGAGAGAACCAACCACCACTGATGGTATATACTCACTAGTAATTCCCCAGTGGACCCAAAGAAAAGAGTTACATCATCGTCATATTATTATTATCTGGGTAACTATCTCCATGTAGACATCCTTTGTTGACCATGAATGCTGTAGTACAAGAACTTTAGTGGTCCAAGTTTGTAGTATAGGCAAAAGCTATAGGTTGCAAGTAACACTTACAAAGGAACCACTAATTTGACCACCTGTCGGTCTCTCAAACCCTATCAACTACAATAGTAGTGCGGCACTTCAAAGGAGTCTCAAAATAATTTTTTGCTTGCCACTCACTCACTCACTCACTCTGTAAAAACTCCACTCATTGCTCCAGAGATAGGAGCAGGCAAGTGAGAATAACATGGACAGAGATGCCTTTTTCATTCCTCCATGCATCCAGTTTACCTTTACTTACTCACTCACCCCTACCTATTATCATAGATGGAATAAATGTGAGCTTCAACTCAACATCTATACTGTAATCAGTCGGCTACTTTTTCATCTATACCTGCACTCTCAGTTTGCAGCTATTGACAGCTAGTGTATACAATGTCGCGGAACATGAGGATATGTCCCCAATCCTGGCTACAATAGTTAATAGTGAAAGCAAATTTCATCCCTAACTAAGTGTTGGTTGACCTAGATATTGACTATAATAATTGACTATTGATGTTTTTAACATGGCACGAAACATTAGTGCAGAAAACACTTACTCTTCTTTCAAAAATCTGATAAACCGGTATTCGCATTTATTCAATATTGGTTACAATTTGATATCCGGTGTTGGACCTAGAGAACTGGGACGTTGTATGTTTTGTTTAGCTTTTGAAATCCGGCTCGATACATTTAGTTTCTGGATCCCTACAACATTAACTAACCTGAAAAGAAACCCAACCTTAGCTGCTCGCTCATAGATATAATGATGTGAGTTAGAGTTTAGTAATATATTGAGCGGCTTTTACCTGTGGCCGCTACGCACCCCTACAGTACCGCTAGACAGTTAAATCTTGTAACTCTTTTTTTCCCTGCTGGAAAAACGAGCCCGCCTTGAAAAAAAAGTTTTAAAACCTTGAAGCAGGCAGCAAGAATGATGCATCTTTGTGCCTCATTCTTTTTTCTATTATAATTTGTCGGCTTCTTACTGAATAAAACTTTCCTGTGCATTTCTTTGTAACTGACTGACTAAACTATCCTCATAGTGGAGTTGGAGTTGGTAGCCAACTAACTAACACTACCTTACATGTATGATTTCAGAACTAGGTGAGGAAAAAACTTGCATAACCAGTCACTACTATTATAATACTCCTACTACAGAACATAACTACAATGTAAAAAGTCCTTTTTATAATGTATGTAATGTCAGAGTGAGGAGTACGCACATTTTACAATGATGATGATATTCAGAACCTTTGTGAAAATTGCCGCATTCACTTTATCTCTTTTTTAAAAACTCTTTTATCTTTTTCTATGTGAGGGATGTTAATGTTCACACCATGTAGGATCATTTTATTTCCTTTTAGTGTTATTTTCATTCTCTGTGTGGAAAGTTAACAAATTATCTCCTATTTGTACAACTAATTTTTAATTCTTGTTTGGCATAACACTATGCGATTTCCAGAATAGCATGAAAAAACACTATAAGTACTGAATCCAAGTTTTTTCCCTGTCCACTTGGAACATTATCAAGCCCGGTGCGGTACTCGATACATATGAAAAGGGTTTAAAACTTTAATGGACCATAGTCGGGTAAGAATTAATGCCTACAAAAGCGGCAATTAAGGAACAAGTGTTAGACACAGATGAAATTATGACAGACCGGACGTTCATTACAAGTGTTTAGTTGGGAGATAAAGCTGAGCGCCCTTCAAGAACTCTGATTGCCATGAGTTCCAGCAGTTGAGGAGAGAGAAGTTAGAATGAAACTATAACTACCACACGACCTTTCATTTCACAAAACGAGCGCAACACCAAAAAAAGAAAAGAGGGGAGGATGGACTCTTTCATTAGTAACCAAAGGCGCCTATCTATTTCACACCTTGAATCACTCACTGCTCACTTGATTTCTAACTCTGCTTAGTTAGTTGGTTAGAAAAGGCGCATTGGGACCAATGAACAAAACTTTGACGAGTCTACAATTATAGATTCAAGCCGCTCATCATCACTACTACAACTAATAGATTCTGTAGGTGAGGGGAGCGGCACAAGTTTCATAACATGAGCATGATTACGAAAGACTATTTTGTACTAGAAATAGTTGGGACTGGACTACCGTTAAACATTAATTTTCATCTGTAGAGCTATGGAACTTTTAATGCTATAGCTGGTTTTCCCTGTAAAGAGAAATTCAAGCCAATCGAGTACAAAAATCTACACAGCAAGTCGTTTGCGCAATGGAAGTACAAGAAATTTTGAAATGGAAGCTAAAATTTGAAACATATTTCAAAGGACTATTAAAATCTATTCCTTTAAGAAATCTGCCTACTCATTATGATAATTTAGAACCCAAAGTCCGGTAACAATGGTGAATTAGGTTCCCTGAACAAAATTGATTGCGCCCATCCAGATTCAAATCATTTTGACTGCACAAAAATAGTGGGAGCCGAATATGATAAAAATGGTGTTGCTTGTACCCCGTAATTATTTTCATCACCACCCAGAGCAGTAGAATGGGAAGCATATTATTAGGGACGTGGTGCCCCCTTATTACCGCCAACACTATAGAGCGAAGGGAGAGAACTTAATGGGATCGTAATTACAAAATCATTACATTTTTTTCAGCTCATGTACAACGAGTACTAAATGAGCGGCTGGAGTTGTTATTTTTGACAGGCGGAGAAAATTCTTCAACATTGTTCACAATAAATGAACTTTAATAGATCTGTAGTGAGTTAGTATGACTATGTAACTAACTAACTAACTAACGAGACTAATTCTGGTCATGAAAATTCCTTTCTTATGATTCCAAACGCCGATTGCTCATTATAAAGAACAAGTGGAAAATACAAAAAGTTGTGTTGATGTTGACCACTATAGTTATTTAGTTATAGTTAGTTCAAGAAAGAGTCTTGTTTTTCCTTTGTTACCAACTAATGAACAATTATTATTAAGTTTGGGTTGTAACTTGTTCAATTGAGTGGAAAATTTGAGATTCTGATTAGTTCGTAATTGTAGTTTTGATCCGACAACGTTTAAGAAATTTAGCCAATTCGGCACGTCTGATTTGATGCGGGTAATTTTGGGCATTGTGAGGGAGCATGTTTCAAAGACGATTTAGGATTTTAGGGCGCAGCTATGAAAAATGCTATAAATCAAGCGTAATTTTGCTGAGAAACAAATTTTGTGCTACCAACAGCAATATATTTAGTGAAAATTGGACGCTATAAAATAGCTTCATTGCTAAGACGCTCCATTTATACGAAAAGCAGGATTAGCTAGAAGATTTAAATTGTGACTTACGACACGTATCTTCGGCTTCTAAACAGATCTTCACAGCCTGAAAAAATAAAGAAAACAGATTTTTAGGATTTAGTAGAACATTGATAAAGTCGCTTTATTGCATATTTGATTAAATGCATGAATTCTATGTTTGGGGATTCTCTGAGACATTAAATAGCAAACTGTATTTAATACTTGTGTAGAGATATCCGATATAAAAAGCAGATTTCCGTTCTGCATGCTTTTTCACCACATCTGTAATTACCATTGCTACTAACTAAATAACAAGCAAATATATTTTCGCAGCATTTTTAAATGCAATAATACAGGCAGCACATAAACATGCAGAGATCGTAAATATTCAGATCGTAATTGCTATTACACAAATACGAAAAGTAAATTTCTCATAAAACGGCCATCAAGTTTAAGTAACTAACAAACAAGAGAACATAACTTAGCCAACTCTATTTCTGTTTGACAGTAAAAGTCAATTATCGTTTATTATGCTCCCGAAAATAAGCATGTGGAAAAGTTGAACGAATTTATACATAATGAGAGCTACAATAACGTTTTATGGAATCCAATTAGAGTTGACAAGTCAAAAAACACCTCGTTAGAAAGTGCTTAAAAATCTCCCTAGAATTCTCACACAAAAGCTCGTTATAATAATGTTCCTTCGTATGTACAATTTTTTACTGCTCAATAATCGCTACTCAAACATTGCCAACTCAACTCCAATTTAAAAAACTGTGAAAAAACTTCCATGCGATCCTGCAAGCTATTATTTGGTTTCAGCAATTTAAACATGCGTATCATTATGATTTTTGTTATCACGCAATTTTCCTATCATCATCATCCTACTTCAAGTGTGGCTATGAAAAATTCTAAATTTTTACCAATCTGTACTCTACTATGTTTGGTACACTCTAGAAGTATAGACGTCATTAATTATTTTTTTCGAAATAATTTTCTTGGTACATTATTTCTTGACGCACTAAAGATAGTTCCCGAGCCTCTAGGAAAATACTAACAAAATACATGGATGGTATCACGATAGTGAGAAATGATTAATTACACTAAAATATTCCCTTTAGGCAAACATCCTGTTGACTGACCACATCTGATTTAAGTGCACACGGCTCATTGAGCAAGAAATACATGGACATCTTGCTTCACTCACAAAATATCAATAAGAGACTCACATTCATCAGAAAATGATACTAACCATGTTCAAAAACTGTTAGTTTGGTTAATGTAAGCAAAACAAGCGTAATTTTGAACCCAACTGCACGAAATTAAATGATTTCAATTCGTTTCGGGTCATTAGTACTTGTGCTGGTAAAGACAGTGATAGGAAATTACACTGCGCATTCCATGTTATTCTCAGTCGGCTGTATATAGCATAATGTGATCACTAATGAGAGAGATCCCTTTTAGTTCGTGTTTCATGTTGTTTCTCACATAACATCACATTAATCATTAGTGTTGGTCATTTTCATATCGTTTTTTAAAGGAGAGAAAATGTAATGCTTTTATAAAGTTCGGGTAGATGCATTGGAATACAAACTTCAGCTGTGGATGAGTTAACAGTGTATTTAACAGTGTATCACATTCATAGTAATGTTGGATAAATAATCGCTTATAATGGCCAAAGAATCCGATTATTTATTTTCTTAACTTATGAATCCCAAAAAAATTTTTACGATTGTTATGAATACCATAAGAAAATTGCAGGTCTCTACAATTGTGCCAAGACAAATATAGAGAAAACTAAAGTCAACATCACTGTATTTTATTGTTTCGTTAGAAAATGCAGAGAAAGATGTGTGCATTTTTCGACGTTTTCTTCCAGTCCAAGAAGTGTACACATGAATTTGGTGAAAACCATCTGGTTTGTAAAGGGAAAGTTTCACCGCGTCTCCTCGGAAATCGAATAATGCAGATTGTGAATCAGCTGCCAATCCATTGTGTGGGCTTCCGGATGTAAATTGCATTAGAGTTAGAGTTATAAACCAACTCAAGGGAAAGTACCAAATATCGAGCGACTATGTTAGCTTGAGCTGCCAAAAGTGGGAAGGGGTAGCACAAGAAAACTATATCAGCCAACTTATATGGCTGGCTGTAGAGTAAACCCGTCCTGACATTTCTCGTGATTATTGCAGAACACATCGCACCCTGCACGGAACCAAACATTGTACGCACGCATGCACACCTTATTCCATTTCTTTCCTTTTCTATCCAAAAAAGGATGAACGAGCCAACACACCGGAAAAAAAACTTACGATCAACTTAATCCTGGGTTTACTGAAAGAGTACTCTAGATTTCAGAACACGGATTTTCAATCCCATCGAATGAACAAAAAATAAAGTACAGGTTGGAATAAATAAAACTAATTACCTAATTGCAATCTGCTGGAAAAGTTGAGAAACTTTCCAAGAAACAAAGTTACACTAACAACTCATTAGGAGATATGAAAAGGTTTCTCTAGCTTTCACTCAAGTGTCAATTTTTTCAATCATAGCTAATGGAACTTTATTAAGCTGGATGCTCTAAGCCATGGAAAAAATTCAAGTCCTCAATTTTAATCAATGCTTTTCAATAAAGGAGTAAAACTGCTCCCGACTAACCAATATGTAGTCAGATAAATCAACAGAACCAAAAGTAAATAGAAACTTCCATGTAGCCGAATGGTGGACTTCAAAAAAATCCAACAAACTCTTACACAGTGTATGTAAACATAGGGAAAGAAAAAAAGCCGATGGTCAAATGCATGTACACACACTTTAAGCCAATATAAGAGAATTCCTCCTTTCCCCCTAGACTTGGTGAACACTCCTGGATGGACACAATGGACAGGAAATGACTCTGTGCCTTGTACCAGTCAAAAGCACAAAAATCAGGGGGAAAAGAATCATCCACAAAAAAACTGACATCATGTTCTCCGCATTATGAATTAACTAGCTATAGTCAAATTCAACTGGCTTGCATGACTTGACTCACAACCTTTTTTTGTGACTTGATCAAACACTGAATATTTCATGCTACTGTAACAAAAAAAAGTGATCAGCCTAGAAAATCAAACGCTTTTTTCGGCTTACAATGTAACTAACTATTAAATCAAGCTGCTCGCAAATGCTGTTGTTATAGTTGGGGAAAGTCAAAGTGAAACACACGTGGTGGGCTAGAAGAATGCCTAATGGAAAAAGTGGAGATAAAGTCCAGAAGTCGTTTATTTGGACAACTACTCTGTTCTTCTTTTTGCACTCTCTAGGGGAAATAAAATCGAAGAGGAAGGAGTTCTGTCACACCAGGAGTTACATACAAGCCGCCCGCTTTTCTACGTGGGTTGGTGTAGTATGGAAGCGGTAGATACTTTTGGCTGCTAGCTATAGCTTTAGTTAGTTAGTGTCCAATGGAATTATTCAATTACTCATTCTACATCTAGTGAGCTAACTAACTAACGAACGAACCAAGGAAGGCAACTTGCCACTACTACACTTGGTTGATAATAAATCGTGAACACACTTTCACCACTTTTGACAAGTTAAATGGCCAGATTAGTTCTAGTT
>Ga0210040_10001217_pt1 | contig 39684 bp, 33 predicted proteins | sample CryGeyCG12114_NA_FD_185462 | JGI IMG/M metagenome (GOLD analysis project Ga0210040, IMG submission 185462) | Groundwater microbial communities from aquifer - Crystal Geyser CG19_WC_8/21/14_NA (SPAdes) (version 2) | ecosystem: Environmental > Aquatic > Deep subsurface > Groundwater | place: USA... | reverse complement strand
GGCGGCGGGGGCGTCGGTGACAGGCTCGTCGGCGTCCGGGTCGTCGGCGCCGCCGGCCGGCGGCACCGGCAGGGTGAAGCGGAACACCGCTCCGCCACCGGGGTTGTTGGCGGCCCAGATCCGTCCGCCGAGCTTCTCGACGATGCTCCGGCTGATGGCCAGCCCGAGGCCGGAGCCGCCCTTGTCGCGGGCGTCGGAGGAGTCGATCTGCTCGAACCGGGCGAAGACCGCGTCGAGCTTGTCGGGCGGGATCCCGCGCCCGTGGTCGGAGACCGCGAACTCGACCTGCTGGCCGCGGCGGGCGGCCCGCACGGTGACCTCCTGGCCGGGCTCGGAGAACTTGATCGCGTTGCCGATCAGGTTGAGCAGCGTCTGCACCACCCGGTCGGCGTCGGCCTGCACCTCGCCGTCGGCCTGCACCAGCCGCAGGTCCACCCCGACCTCCGCGGCCAGCACCTGCGCCTGGCCGAGCGCGGTCTCGACCAGGTCGCGGGCCGAGTGGCTGGCCAGCTCCATCGGCAGAGCTCCCGCCTCCATCCGCTCCAGGTCGAGGATCTCGTTGATCAGCCGGCTCAGCCGCTCGCTGCTGACCAGGGCGATCTCGACCATCCGGGTGGCGGCCGGGGTCAGGCTGCCGAGCGCCCCGCCGGCCAGCAGGCCCAGGGCGCCGCGGATGGCGGTGAGCGGGGTCCGCAGCTCGTGGCTGACCATCGAGACGAACTCGTTCTTGAGCCGGTCGACCTCGCGGCGCTGCGTCACGTCGCGGAAGACCACCACCGCCCCGAGGGTGGTGCCGTCGTCGCTCAGCGGCGTCGCCGTGACCTCGACCGGGATCTCCCGCCCGTCGGAGCGCACGTAGGTGTCCTCCTGACCGCTGGTCATCATCCCGTCCTGGACGGCCTCGGTGAGGTAGGACGTGGGATCGGGGCCGGCCGCGGCGACCGTCGCCGGCGGGTGGAACGTGCGGTACGCGTCGTGCCCGACCAGCTCGCGGGTCTCGTAGCCCAGCGCGGCTGCGGCCGCCGGGTTCACGAAGGTGACCAGGCCGAACCGGTCCACCCCGTAGATCCCGTCCCCGACCGAGCTGACCACCATGTCGCTGCGCCGGGTGAGCTGTCGCAGCGACCGCGTCCGCTCCTCGACCCGGTCCTGGAGCGTCCGGCGCAGGTGCTCGTTGTCCAGCACCAGGAAGAACTGCCGACCGAGGACGGCGAGCAGCACGAGGACCCCGATGACCATGGTCAGCCGGGACATCTGCCCCGTCTGGTCGAACCGGAACAGCCCCACCACGCAGGCGGCGAGGAAGAGGATGAACATCGCCGCCGTGCCGCGCACCGGGGAGTTCTCGGCGGCGGTGTCCCGTGGGGCGGTGTCGACGGAGGCGGGCCGGCACGCGGCGGCGGCGATCAGCCCGTAGCCCACGATCCAGCCGAGGTCCCTCGGCGTCCCCAGGTCGACGTGCGACTGCTGCGCCAGGGTGGTGGCGAAGAGGAGGTCGGAGACGGCGAAGGCGGTGAAGCCCGCTGTGCCCCCGACCAGGACCGCCCGGTTGGTGCTGCCGCCCCGGGTCAGCAGGAGGAGGGCCAGGGTGGCCACCACCACGTCGGCGACGGGGGTGACCAGGTTGAGCACCAGCACGTCGCGGGCCATCCCGGCCAGGGCGCCGGACAGCGAGGTGCTGACCACGGCGAGGACCGAGCCCCCGATCACCACGCCGTCCAGGACCATCCGCACCAGGTCGGTGCCGCGACGCCGGACGAGCGGGAACGACATCATCCCCGCCGCGGCCAGCAGCAGCGGGACCAGCAGGGTCAGGTCGCTAGCCCTGACGTGCTCGTCGCGCTGGGTACCGTTCACCGCCAGCAGGGTGTTGCCGACGGCCGCGCAGAGGCAGGCCAGGGCGAACAGGGTCCAGGCCCGACGGCGCGGGCCCTGGCTGTGTGCGGCGCGCCACAGGCAGCCGCCGGCAGCGGCCAGCCCGAGGGCGACCAGCACGACGCCGCTGGCCACGCGCTTCCAGAAGTCCGGTGCGGGAGTGACGAGCAGGGTCGTCAAAGCCAGGACCACGACGACGGTGGTCCCGGTCAACACCCGATATCGCCAAGCCCCCCGACCTTGGAGATGCGCTTGGCTCCCCACGCCGCGACGGTACCACCCGCACCTGGCTAGGATGAGCACCGTCGTCAGCGGCCGGCGCCGACGGGCGGCCCGGCACGAGCCGACCCCAGGAGCGGTTCTCGCAGCAGGAGGTGACGGTGCCACGACACGGAGGCCCCTCGTCGTGACGCGACGGGTGCTGGTGGTCGACGACGACCCGTTGCTGCGCGAGGTCGCCAAGGTCGCCCTGGAGATGGTCGGCGGCTGGCAGGTGCTGACGGCGGGCTCCGGCGCGGAGGCGCAGCTGGTGGCGGCCGAGCAGCAGCCCGACGCGCTGCTGCTGGACGTGATGATGCCCGGCCAGGACGGGCCCACCACCGTGCTGGCTCTGCAGCGCGACCCCCGTACCCGCGAGATCCCGGTGGTGTTCCTCACCGCCAAGGCCGGGGCCGCGACGGCCGGCGATTCGACGGGGACGGCGGTCGCGGGTGTAATAGCCAAGCCCTTCGACCCGATGACCCTCTCGGTGGAGGTCGCGCGCCTGCTCGGGTGGTAGCTGCGAGGAGGTGGCCGAACTGTCCGACCAGGATCCCGACGACGCCCTGTCCGCCGTCATGGCGGACCTGAGCGCCTCCGCCCGGCGGAGCAACCTCGTCCGCTGCGAGCAGCTGGGCGAGGCCCTGGACGCCATCGCCGCCCGTCAGCTCCCGCCGGCCGGCCGGCTCGAGGCCGCGTCGGTGGCCCACCAGGTCGTCGGCTCGGCCGGCACGTTCGGCTACCGCCGCGTCTCCTCGCTGGCGGCCGCGCTGGAGGAGTACCTGGCCGGCACGGGGTCAGCCGACCCGGCGCAGGGGCGGGTCGACGCCGTCGCCCACGAGCAGGCGCGCCGGCAGCTGGCGCAGATGGTCGACGCCCTGCAGTCCGCCCCGGCCGGCGGTCACCAGTCCGACGGGTAGCCGCCGGCTGCGGGGGTGGGCCGGGCCGCACGGCGGTGCAGCCGCCAGGCGGCGAGCACCCCGCCCACGGCCCCGCCGAGGTGGGCCTGCCAGCTGATCCCGGGGGCTCCGGGCAGCACGCCCCAGATCAGGCCGCCGTAGACCAGCAGCACGAGCAGACCCACGACGACCTGGACCGGCCGGCGGGACCAGATCCCGCGGACCACGAGGTAGGTCAGCCAGCCGAAGACCAGCCCGCTCGCCCCCAGCACGATGGTGCCGGCCGGGGTGAGCAGCCAGGCGAAGAGGCCGGAGGAGACCACCGAGGCCAGGGTCGAGACCACCCAGCGCACCGCGCCGCTCAGCAGCACGAGGAAGCCGAGCACGAAGAAGGGCACCGAGTTGCCGACCAGGTGCTGCCAGCCCGCGTGCAGCAGGGGGGCGGTGAAGATCTCGGGCAACCCGTCCACCTCGCGGGCCCGGATCCCGTAGGCGTCCAGGGCGTGCCCGCTGACGGTGTCCACGAGCTCCAGGGTCCAGAGCACGCCGAGCAGCAGCAGCATCGTGATCGCGGCCCGGGCCGGCCGCACGGTGTCCCGCGTCATGGTCCCAGGGTGCCCGGCCCGGGCAAGCGCGCGCGGGTGGGCGGGGTCGCCGGGCGGCGGCCCGGCCGGCTCAGGCCGACGGGTCGGGGCTGGGGTGCACGCGCAGGCTGACCCGGCTGTGCAGGACCTCGTCGGGCTGCACCCAGACCGTGCTGGCGCTGCTGCGCCGGGCGTCGTGCAACCCGTGCGCCGGCCAGCTGGTCGAGGGGGTGAGGGCCAGGAAGTAGCCGCGGCTGAACCAGGGGTAACCGCTGCGGCCGCCCGCCTCCAGGGAGTACCACAGGTGCGGCCACGCCCCGTCCCACTCCAGGTCGACGCCGACCCGGCCGTCGGCGCTGCGCACGGTCACCGACGGGCGGTCGAAGTCGGTCAGGTAGGCGAGCCGGGACTCCTCGGCGTCCGGTCCGGGCAGCCGGGAGAGGTTCACCACCGAGTGCGGGCCGTGTGAGCGCGGCCACGGCATGATGTCGTCGTAGCTGGTGCCCGAGCTGTGCCGGGGGTCCGGGTGCACCACGCTGGCCGTGGTGGTCACGGTGGTCCCCGGCCCGACCAGGTCACCGCCCAGCGCGAGCTGGGAGCCCCACATCACCTCCAGGGCGTCGCCGCCCTCGTTGGTCAGCTGCTCCTCCACCACCACCGTGTGGTGCTGCACGCGGATGGTCCGGAGCACGGCGAACGGGGACCGCGCGAGGCGGCCGGTCAGCACCAGGGCGTCGTCCTCCAGCCGCCAGTCCAGCCAGGTGAGCCGCAGCTCGCCGTCGAAGCCCCACTCGACGCCGTGCACGACGGCGGTGTCCCCGCCGTTGGGGAACAACGTCTGCCAGCCGCCCGGGTAGGTGTCGAGCATGGCCGCCTCGGAGGTGCCGGGGATGCTCGCCGCACCCCGGTGGCGCAGGCCCCAGGGCGTCGACCAGAGCAGCGAGGCGCCGTCGGAGCGGCGGATGCCGGTCACCGTGCCGCCGCGGCCCGGCACCACGTCGACGCTGACCGCACCCGTGCTGAGCCGCAGCACCTCCCAGTCGCGTTCGACCCGTCGCTCCAGCTCCACCATGGCGCTGAGCCTAGGTCAGGCGGGCACGGGGACCGCGGTGACCGAGCGCAGCTCGTCGGCCAGCACCAGGGTGGCGCGGCCGCGGGGCAGGTCGAACCACACCGTGCCCAGGACGCGCTCACCCGCGTGCAGCGTGCCGACGCCCAGGCCACCGCGACCGGCCGTGGTGACCTCGACGAGCTGGCCGTCCTCGTCGAAGAGGCTGAAGTGGTCGGGCTGGTAGTCCACCGCGCCGGTGGTGCAGCGCAGCTCGACCTCGAGCCGGAGGTAGCTGCCCGAGCGCGGCGGCGGTGAGCCGCGGTCGCTCCACGCGCGGCGCAGCACGGTCAGCCGGCCCGTCCCGCGGGAGGCCTCGAAGTCGATCGCACTCACCGCGGCCGAGCCGCCGGCGGCCGGGGTCGGTGAGGAGCGGGCCGGCGCGGCGGCGGGGACGCGGGCGCTCTGGTGGGTGTCGGCGTGCCGGGCGACCGCGCTCGCGACCACCACCACCGCGACCACCACCGCCACCACCAGCCCGGTCACCACGGCCGGTCCCCTGGAGCGTGGCGGGTTCGGTGCCGGCGGGGAGGACCCGCCCGGACGGGCGCGGCCGGCCTGCTGGCCGGGTGGGGGACCGGTGGGCGGGCTCGGGTGCGGCGGGGGGCCGGGTGCTGCCGGCCAGGTGGGCCGGGCGGGCGGGGCGAAGCCCGGTCCGGTGGCGCCGCCGGGACCCGACGGAGCGGGCGGCCCTGCCGCGTCCTGGGCGTCCTGTCGTCCGGCCACCGGCCCGGTCGGCACGTCCCCGCCCATCGCCACAGGCTACGGCACGGGCCGTCCACAGGTTCGGGGGCGCTGCCGGCTCCTCCACAGGCCAGCCGGCACAGCGCACAGGTGCTGCGGGCGTCCGCAGGCTCCCCCCATGACGAGCACGCCACCCCTCCCGCGTCCACCGACCCGGTCGCTCGACCTCGCCGCGCCCACTCCGGCCGGTGCCCGGTGAGCACGCCGGCGAGCCACCGGTCGCCGCACACCCCGCCCGCCCGCCTCCGGGTCAGCCAGCCCGCCGACTTCGTGGCAGTGGTGCCCTACCTCGTCGGCTTCCACCCCCGGGAGTCGGTGGTGGCGCTGCTGTTCCGCGACCGCCGGGTCCTGGTGAGCGTCCGGGTGGACCTGCCGCCACCCGAGCTCGCGAGAAGGCTGTCCGCCGACCTGCAGCGGGTGGTCGATCGGCACGGGGTCGAGGAGGTGGTGCTGGTCGGGTACGCCGACGACCCGGCCGGCGGCCGTCAGGTGCTCGGGTCGCTGCTGGCGGCTCCGCCCGCAAGAGTGCGCGACGCCTTGCTGGTCGCCGCAGGACGCTGGTGGTCGTTGACCTGCCGGGACGGCTGCTGCCCGGCCGAGGGCACCCGGCACGACCCGGCCGGGCACCCGCTGGCCGCGGAGGCGGTGTTCGCCGGCCTCGCCCCGGTCCAGGACCGCTCGGTCCTGCGCGAGCAGGTCGCGGGGCCGCCCACCCGCGAGCAGTGGCGGCTGCTCGAGCGGCTGGCGCCCCTGCACGACCAGGTTCGGGGCCTGGGCACCACCGGCGCGGCCCGGCTGATGGCGGTGACGGTGCGCCGCTGCCTGGACGGGGCTGCCCCGCTGGCCGACGCCGACGCCCTGCTGCTCACCGCGCTGGCCCACGAGCTGGTCGTCCGGGACGTGGCCTGGGCCCTGATGAGCCGGCGCGACAGCGACGACCACGTCCGGCTGTGGGGCCGGGTGGTGGCGCGGGCGCCGGACCCGTTCGCCCTCGGGCCGCTGGGCCTGCTGGGTGCGGCGGCGTGGATCGCCGGCCAGGGCGCGCTGCAGAACTGCTGCGTCGAGCGCCTCGAGCGGCTGGACCCGGCCTACACCCTCACCGGCGTGCTGTCCGGCATCAGCGAGCGTGCGCTGCCGCCCGCGGCGTGGGAGGAGATGGTCGAGGAGCTCCGTCAGGAGGTGTGCACCCTCACGGGCCTGAGCCGGCTCCACTAGGTTTCCCCCATGACGCGCTTCGTGGTGTGCGGTGAGACCCTGATCGACCTCGTCCAGCGCCCGGACGAGGGCGACGACAGCTTCCGCTCCAGCTGGCAGGCGCTGTCCGCGGGTGGACCGATGAACTCAGCAGTGGCGCTGGGCCAGCTGGGTGCCGACACCCACTTCCTCGGCCGGGTGTCCACCGACGCCTTCGGGGTGCAGCTGCGCGACCACATCGCCGGGGCCGGGGTGTCCCTCGACCTGGCGACCGAGTCGACCCAGGCCACCTCGATCGCCGTGGTCAGCCTGGACGAGGAGGGCGTCGCCAGCTACACCTTCCACTTCGCGGGGACGGCCAACTTCGGCTGGCAGCCCGGCGAGCTGCCCGACCTCGACGAGTCGGACTGGCTGCACATCGCCTCCCTGTCCTGCGTGGTCGGGCCGGGTGACGAGGTGCTCCTGGAGTGGGTGCGGGGGCTGCGCTGCGGGATCTCCTACGACATCAACGTGCGTCCGACGGTGATCGAGGACCCGGTCGCCTACTGGAAGAAGGTCGAGCCGTGGCTCTCGGCCATCGGTCGTCGGGGTGGGGTCGTGAAGGCCAGCGACGCCGACATCGAGTTCCTCGCCCAGGCCGGGCTGGCGGGCGACCCGATCGATATCGCCGGCCGCTGGGTCGCCGAGCACGGGCTGGGTCTGGGCCTGGTGACCCTCGGTGCCGGGGGCGGGGCGGCCGTCGAGCCCGGCGGGGCGCTCACCCGCGTCCCGGGCTACCCGACGGACGTGGTGGACACGGTGGGCGCCGGCGACACGTTCATGGCGGGGTTCCTGGACGGGTGGGTCCAGCAGGGCCTCGGGCTCGAGGACGCGTTGCACCGGGGTGCCGCCGCGGCCTCCATCGTCTGCTCCCGGCAGGGGGCCCAGCCGCCCACCGCCGACGAGGTCACCGCGCTGATCGCCGGCAGCTGAGGGTCAGCCCCGGCTCGCCGCGCGCTCCGGCCCGGCCTGGTCGGGGCGCCGGTCGGCGGGCGGGTGGTGAGCGGGGTCGCGCCGGTCGCGCCGGTCGCGGCCTGCGCCGTCTCGAACTGCGCCGTCTCGAACTGCGCCGTCCCGAGCTGCGCCGTCCCGGGCTGCGCCGTCCCGAGCTGCGCCGTCGCGGGCGTGGCCGCTGGTGGCCGCGGCGTCCGCCAGGGCGGCCACGGCCGCCCGGCTGCGGGCGGCGTCCGGGCGGGCGCCACCGGCCTCGGTGAGGTAGAAGGTGTCGATGGCCTGGCCGGCCAGCGTGCTGACGTGGGCGCTCCGGATGGACAGGCGCAGCTCGGCCACGGCGTGGCCGAGGGCGTAGAGCAGACCGGGACGGTCCGCGCTCCGCACCTCCACGACCACGGCGCTCTCACTGGCGTCGGGCACCAGCTCGACGTAGGGCTCGCCACGACCGGTGCCCTGCACCCGCGCCTCACGCCGGCGGACGGCCGCCAGGACGGTGCTGTCACCCGCCGCCAGCCGCTCCAGGTCCTTGACCAGGAGGGCCGGGTCGGGGACGTCGGCCGGGTCCTGCTTGTCGACCCGCCAGGTGTTCACCGCCACCCCGTCGAGGGTGTGCAGCACGGCCGAGCGGACCTGCACGCCGTGCGCGGCCAGCAGGCCGGCCGTCTCGCTGAACAGGCCCAGCCGGTCCCGGGCCGCGACCAGCAGCTGCAGCCCGCCCGGCTGGGTCTGCACCTGGACCCGGGGCCGGTCGTCCAGGGCGACCGACCGGGCCAGACCGACGTCGAGCAGCCGGTCGATGTCGACCCGGCGCCGGGCCTCCGCCCGGGGGTCGTCGGCCACCAGCAGGCTCTCCACCTGGTCGGCCAGGCTGCCGATCAGCTGCGCGCGCCAGGGTGACCAGGCTGCCGGCCCGGCCGCCCGGGCGTCGGACTCGGTCAGGTGGCGCAGCAGCGCGAGCACGTCGGGACGGCCCTGCACCGCCTCCACCAGGGCGTGCTGGGTCGCCGGGTCGGCGTGGTCGCGCTTGGTGGCCAGCGAGGCCAGGGTCAGGTGGTGCCGGACCAGCAGCTCGACCAGGTCGGCGTCCGGTTGGTCCAGGCCGATGGCCTCGACCGCGCGCCGGGCGATGGGCGCCCCCACCGCCGCGTGGTCGACCCCGGCCCCGGGCAGCTTGCCGATGTCGTGGAACAGGCAGGCCAGCAGCAGCAGGTCCGGTCGCTCCACCTGGGTGAGGTGGCGCTGCGCCTCGGCCGCGGTCTGCACCGAGTGCCGGTCGACCGTGTGCCGGTGGAGGGGGTTGTGCTGGGGTCGGGCCCGGATCGGGGCCCAGGCGGGGATCCAGCGGGCGATGCAGCCGGCCAGGTCCAGGGCCTCCCAGACCGAGATCAGTGCGTCGCCGGCCGAGAGCATCTCCAGCAGCGCGTCGCGGGCCTCCTCCGGCCACGGGGTGGGCAGGGCGGGGGCGTGCAGGCCGAGGTTCTCGGCGGTGACGGGGGAGAGGACCAGCCCGCGCGAGGCGGCCAGCGCGCCTGCCTGCAGGCCGACCGCCGGTCGGGCCGCGCTCTCCAGCCGGGCCAGGCCCACCTCGCCCTGGTGGATGATCAGCCCGTGCTCGGCCTCGGTGTAGACGGGCCCGCGACCGCGGCGCCCGAAGGTGAGCACCCGTCGCTGGGGGACCGAGGCCTGCGCGGCCCGCACGGTCAGGTCGACGGCGTGCCCGATCCGGCGGGCGGCCAGGCTGACCTCCCGGTGCAGGTCGTCCGGGTCCGCGTACCCCAGCCGCTCCGCCACCGCCTCGACCTCGCCGGCCAGCAGCCGGTCCAGCGACCGCCCGGCGCTCACGTGCAGGGCGTCGCGGACGTCGAGCAGCCGGTCGTAGGGGTCCCGGACGCCCGAGTGCGGCCGGTCGGTGAGCCAGGTGGCGGCCAGGGCGCGCAGCAGGGTCATGTCCCGGAAGCCGCCGCGGGCCTCCTTGAGGTCGGGCTCCAGCAGGTAGGCGGCGTCCCCGTGCCGGGTCAGCCGCTCCTCGAGCGAGCCGACGAGCTCGGGCAGCCGCTTGCGCGCCCCGCTGCGCCAGGCCGCGAGCAGAGCGGTCCGGGCGGTGCTGACCAGGCCGGCGTCACCGGCCACCACCCGCAGGTCGAGCAGACCGACGCCGGCGCTCAGCTCGCGGCCGGCGACCGCCGCGCACTCGGTGGGCGTGCGCACGGAGTGGTCGAGCCGGACACCGCTGTCCCACAGGGGGTACCAGAGGCGGTCGGCCAGCCGGTCGGTGCCGGCCGGGTCGCTGCCGTCGTGCAGCAGGACGAGGTCGAGGTCGGAGCGGGGCCCGAGCTCGTGCCGGGCCAGGCTGCCCACGCAGGCCAGGGCGGTGCCGGCGGACGGCCCGCCGACCTCGGTGTAGAGGCCGACGAGCGCGCCCTCGACGGCAGCGGTGACCCGACGCCGACGATCCGGCCCTGCCGTGGTTTCCCACGGGGACCGGATCGCCACCTCGAGACGCTCGTTGGTCAGGTCACGCTTCAGAGCGCGTCCAGCCCGCGCTCTCCGGTCCTGACGCGGACGATGTCGTCCACGGGGACCGACCAGACCTTGCCGTCACCGATGCGGCCGGTCCTGGCGCTCTTGACCAGGACGTCGATGATGTCACTGGCATCGTCGTCGTCCACGAGCACCTCAAGTCTCACCTTCGGCACGAGGTCGACGGTGTACTCCGCACCCCGGTAGACCTCGGTGTGGCCCCGCTGGCGGCCGAAGCCGCTGGCCTCGCTGACCGTCATGCCCTCGATGCCGAAGGACTCCAGCGCGCTCTTCACTTCGTCCAGCATGTGCGGCTTGATGATCGCGGTCACGAGCTTCATGCCGTCACCTCCTCGTCGTGGTTGGGGGTCTCCTCCGCGCGACGCGGAGCCGTACCGGTGAGGGCGCCGCGCAGGCTCGAGGTGAGGTTGCCGAGATCGTAGCCAGTCTCGGCGTGCTCGGCGTTGTCGATCCCGGACATCTCGTCCTCCTCGGAGACCCGGAAGCCGATGGTCTTCTGCAGCACCAGGCCGATGACCAGGGTCAGCACGAAGCTGTACGCCAGCACGGCCAGCGCGCCGATCGCCTGCTTGCCCAGCTGGGAGGCGCCACCCCCGTAGAAGAGGCCGTCGACCCCGGCCGGGGCCTCGGCGGTGGCCAGGAAGCCGATGGCGAGGGTGCCCCAGAGGCCACCCACCAGGTGCACGCCCACGACGTCGAGGGAGTCGTCGTAGCCGAGTCGGTACTTCAGGCTGATGGCCAGGGCGCAGACCACGCCGGCGACCAGGCCGATGATGATGGCGCCGATCGGGGAGACCGACGAGCAGGACGGGGTGATGGCGACCAGGCCGGCCACGACGCCGGAGGCGGCGCCGAGGGAGGTCGGGTGGCCGTCGCGGACCTTCTCGGTGACCAGCCAGGCCAGGGCGGCCGCGCCGGTCGCGACCATCGTGTTGACCCAGACGGTGGAGGCGGCCGCGTTGGCGGTGACCGCGGAGCCGGCGTTGAAGCCGAACCAGCCGAACCACAGCAGACCGGCGCCGACCATCACCAGGGTCAGGTTGTGCGGCCGCATCGGGTCCCGGCGCCAGCCGACGCGCTTGCCCAGCACGAGGGCCAGGGCGAGGCCGGCCACACCGGCGTTGATGTGCACCGCGGTGCCGCCGGCGAAGTCGATCGCCCCGAGGTTGTTGGCGATCCAGCCGCCGACGTGCTCACCCGCGGAGAAGTCGAAGACCCAGTGCGCGACGGGGAAGTAGACCAGGGAGGCCCAGATGCCGGAGAAGATCATCCAGGTCGAGAACTTGGCCCGGTCGGCGATCGCCCCGGAGATCAGCGCGACGGTGATGATCGCGAAGACCGCCTGGAAGGCGACGAAGGCCATCGCCGGGTAGGTGGCGACCTGCTCGGGGTCGGCCACCACCGTGACGGTGTTGTCCGTGCTCATCAGGCCCTTGAGGCCCAGGTACTGCAGGGGGTCGCCGACCAGGCCGGCGCCCTTGTCGTCGCCGAAGGCCATCGAGTACCCGTAGAGCACCCACAGCACCGAGATCAGGGCCAGGGCCCCGAAGCTCATCATCATCATGTTCAGGACGCTCTTCGCGCGGACCATGCCGCCGTAGAACAGGGCCAGGCCCGGGGTCATCAGCAGCACCAGCGAGGCCGAGGTCAAGATCCAGGCGGTGGTCCCGGTGTCGATGTCGAGTGGGTTCATCTGTGCTCTTTTCCGGTGGTCCGGTCGCAGCAGGGCTGGCCCGGGGTGGATCGGGTCGGTGGTGTCCGGCGGCTGGAACCGGGGCGGACGGGTGGCAGTCTTGCCGGGGCGTGTTGCGGCGAGGGAGCCGTCGGTTACGGACCGGTGACAGTGCGGGCGCCCAGGTGACGGCGGTGTTCCGGTCCGGGGTCGTCCCGCCCGGCCGCTCCGCGCCAGGGCCGCTTACGATGGCGGCTCGCTTCTGGGGAGGGTGTGCGATGAGCTGGTTGGTGACGGGCGGGGCCGGCTACATCGGGTCCCACGTGGTGCGGGCCTTCCGGCAGGCGGGCTCCCCGGTGGTCGTCCTGGACTCCCTGACCAGCGGCCACGCCGACTTCGTGCCGGCCGACGTGCCCTTCGTCCGTGGCTCCATCCTGGACGGCGACCTGGTCCGGCACACCCTCGTCGAGCACGAGGTCACCGGGGTCGTGCACCTGGCCGGCTTCAAGTACGCCGGGGTCTCGGTCACCAGGCCGCTGCTGACCTACCAGCAGAACGTCACCGGCACCGCGACCCTGCTCGAGCAGATGCAGTCCGCGGGGGTGGACCAGATGGTGTTCTCCTCCTCCGCCGCCACCTACGGCACCCCCGACGTCGACCTGGTCACCGAGGCCACCCCGACCAGCCCCGAGTCGCCGTACGGGCAGAGCAAGCTGATCGGGGAGTGGCTGCTGGCCGACCAGGAGCGGGCGGCGGGGCTGCGGCACACCTCGCTGCGCTACTTCAACGTGGTCGGCTCGGCCACGCCGGAGCTCTACGACAGCAGTCCGCACAACCTCTTCCCGGTGGTGCTGGGCCTGCTGGCCGCCGGCGGCACCCCGAAGATCAACGGCGACGACTACCCGACCCCGGACGGCACCTGCGTCCGCGACTACCTCCACGTCGCCGACCTGGCCGACTCGCACCTGGCGGCGGCGCGGGCGCTGGAGGCCGGGCGGCCCCTGGAGCCGGTCTACAACCTGGGCAGCGGTGACGGCGTCTCGGTGCGCCAGATCATGACCGCCATCGCCGAGGTGACGGGCGTCGACTTCGAGCCCGAGGTCGCCCCGCGGCGCAGCGGTGACCCGGCCCGGATCGTGGCCTCCGGCGAGCTGGCGGCCCGTGACCTGGGCTGGCGGATGACCCACAGCCTGGCCGACATGGTCGCCAGCGCCTGGGAGGCCCAGCAGCGCCACGACGGCCGCTGACGCACCCTCGCCGCAGCGTGGCGCCGACCTGGGCCCGGCGGTGGGGACCTCCGCACGTCCCGGTCGGGAGGACGCGGGACGAAAGACCCGAATAAGTCCCGAGAAGCTCTTCGAGGGCCCTTTCGGCTTTCCTGCGAGGGGTGTCTGGGGTTCACTTCTGGTGCTGCCCAGGAGGGCGGTGACACCGGGTCCGATCGGGGCGGAACCACTTACTCAGGGAGTCCCCCATGACCCGCGCCTACGTGCACCTGCTCGCCATGCTGACCGTCGTCTCCGGCCGCTTCGAGGACCGCAAGGACCGCGGAGCCACCGCCGTCGAGTACGGGCTGCTGGTCGGCCTGATCGCCGCCGTGATCATCGTCGCCGTCACGTTGCTCGGCACGAAGCTGGACGCCTTCTTCGACACCGTGAACGCCGGGCTGACCCCCAAGTCCTGACCCCAGGGCCTGACCAGGTGCCGGTGGAGGCTGAACTCCCCGGCTCCCTCCCAGGGCGTGGTCCATCGAGCGGCGGACCACGCCCGGCCATCCCCCCACGGAGCGGAGCGACACGGTGAGCAGGAACGAGCGCGGTGCAGCCGCGGTGGAGTTCGCCCTCGTCCTCCCGCTGCTCGTCGCCCTGCTGGCCGGGATCGCCGAGTTCGGCCGCGCCTACCACCTCCAGACGGCGCTGTCGCAGTCGGCGCGGGAGGGCGTGCGGGTGATGGCGCTGAGCAACGACGCCGCGGCGGCGCGCGCCGCCGCCAGGTCGGCCGCCCCGACCCTCGTCCTGGGCGACGCCGACATCACGATCACCACGGCCTCGCCCGCCGGCTCGCCGGCCGGCACCTGCTCGGTCGCGGCACCGGCGACCCTGCCGCCCCAGGCGACCGTGACCATCAGGTACGCGACGCCCTTCATGAGCGGCCTCTTCGGCACCACGTTGCGGCTGCAGGGCACCGGGGTCATGCGATGCGGCGGGTAGCCGACGAGCGCGGCGCCGTCGCGGTGGTCGTCGCGCTGGTCATGGTGCCGCTGATCGCCTTCGCCGCGATCAGCATCGACGTGGCCGGTATGTACTGGGAGGCGCAGCAGCTGCAGACCGGCGCCGACGCCGGCGCCCTGGCCATCGCCCAGGACTGCGGGCGAGGGGCGTGCGGCACACCGGCGCAGACGGCTCAGGCGCTGGCGACGGCGAACGACCGGTCGACCGGCGTCACCGCGACCGTCCTCACGCCGCCCACCCCGACGTCCGGACGGGTCAGCGTCCGCACCGCCGGCGTCCGGCAGCACCTCTTCGCCCCGGTCCTGGGCTTCCGCTCCAGCGCCCTGCAGAGGCAGGCCACCGCGGCGTGGGGGGCTCCGTCCGGGGGGACGGCGGTGCTCCCGCTGGCGTTCTCGCTGTGCGAGTTCAAGGCGCAGACCAGCTCCGGGCTGCCGACCACCACCACCGAGCGCACCATCTACTTCACGAAGAGCTCCACCACCACCTGCACCGGCCCCTCGGGCAACGTCGTGCCCGGCGGCTTCGGCTGGCTGAGCGTCAACGCGGGTGGTTGCCGGACGACCAGTGCCATCGGGCAGACCCTCTACAGCTCGACCGGCAACTCGGTGCCGAACGGGTGCACGACCGCGAGCTTCGCCGCCCTGCAGGGCAGGACGGTGCTGCTGCCGATCTTCGACAGCGCGGGGGACACCGGCGCCAGCGCCTTCTACCACCTGCAGGGCTACGCAGCCTTCCAGCTCACCGGCTACGACTTCGTCGGCCAGTACTCCTGGAACGCCAAGGGCTGCAAGGGCAGCAACCACTGCATCAAGGGCTACTTCACCCGCTTCGTCAGTCTCGACGAGGCCTTCACCTACTCCGCCACCGCTCCGGCCTTCGGGGCGGCGGTCGTGAGCCTCACCTCCTGAGGAGCGCTCGTGCGACGACGTCTGGTGGCCGCCGTGGCGGCCCTGCTGCTGGCCGCGGTGGGAGGTGTCCTGCTGCTCGGCTACGTCGGGGCCGCCGACCAGCGGGCGGTGGCGGGCCTGGACCCGGTCGCGGTGCTGGTCGCGACCGAGACCATCCCCGAGGGTGCGTCGGGCGACGCGCTCGGGGCCTCGGTCGAGGTGCGTCGGCTGCCTGCCGTGGCCGTCGCGCCCGGCACAGCGGGCGACGTGACGTCGCTGCACGGGCTCGTGTCCACCACCGTCCTGCAGGCGGGGGAGCAGGTGCTGCTGAGCAGGTTCGCCGATCCCGCCGCGCTCACCGCCACCAAGGGGGTCGTCGTGCCCGAGGGCCTGCAGCAGGTCTCGGTGCAGCTCGAGCCGGCGCGCGCGTTGAACGGAGCGCTGACCGCGGGTGCCACCGTCGGCGTCTTCCTCTCCACCAAGGAGGAGGACACCACCCAGCTGGCCCTGGACAAGGTGCTGGTGACCGCGGTGCAGGGCGGGACCGTCGCCGGAGCCGAGGGTGCCGAGGGTGCCGACGCCTCGGCGCAGCCCACCGGTGGGGTGACGGTCACCCTGGCGCTCGACGCGGCGAGCGCCAGCCGGGTCGTCTTCGCCGCCGAGCACGGTTCCATCTGGCTCTCCTCCGAGCCAGCCGACGCCCCGACCGGCAGGACGCCGGTCACGACGAAGAAGAGCCTCTACTCATGAGCCGCATCCTGCTCTGCACCGCCGACCCGGGCCTCGCCGGCCGCCTGCACTCCGCCCTCGCCCTGGTCGAGGGCGGCCCCCACCAGCTCGTCGAGCTGGCCGAGCTGCCGGCCGCGCCCGAGCCGGCCGTCCTGTGGGACGGCGTCGTCGAGGGCCCGCCGCAGGTGGTGCTGCTGGACTGCGCGCTGCTCGGCGCACCGGGCACCCTCGAGCTCGCGGCCCGCCTGGACCAGCAGTGCCCGGCCCTCAGCGTCGTCCTGGTCAGCGACGCCGGCGCGGAGGTCGCCCTCGCGGCCCTCCGCGCGGGTGCGACGGACATCCTGCACCCCGACGCCGAGCCGGGCGAGGTGCGGCAGGTGGTCCAGCGGGCCTTCGAGCTGGCCGGGGTGCGGGCCGCCCAGCTGCTCGGTGCTCCGCCCGCGGCGGAGCTGCCCCGCACCGGCCGGGTGATCAGCGTGGTCTCGCCGAAGGGCGGGGTCGGCAAGACCACCGTCGCCACCAACCTGGCGGTCGGCCTCGCCCGGCTCGCCCCCCAGGAGACGGTGCTGGTCGACCTGGACATCCAGTTCGGCGACGTCGCGAGCGGGCTCAACCTCGACCCCGAGTACTTCCTGCCCGCTGCCGTGGACGGTCCGGCGGCCCGGGACAGCATGGTCCTCAAGACTGTGCTCACCCTGCACGAGACCGGGCTGTACGTCATCGCCGCGCCCGAGTCGCCCATCGAGGCCGACGGGATCTCCGCCGACGACGTGCGCCAGCTGCTCCAGACCCTGGCCACGGAGTTCCGCTACGTGGTGGTGGACACCGCCCCCGGTCTCTCCGAGCACACCCTGGCCGTGATGGACGAGACGACGGACGCCGTCCTGATCAGCAGCATGGACGTGCCCGGTCTGCGCGGCCTCCGCAAGGAGATCGAGACGCTGCGGTCGCTGGGCCTGCTCGGGCGACGTCGTCAGCTGGTGATCAACTTCGCCGACTCCGCCGCCGGCCTGAGCGCGGCCGACATCGAGGCGACCATCGGGGCGCCGGTGGACGTCATGCTGCCGCGTTCCAAGGCGGTCCCCGCCTCGGTGAACCTGGGGGTGCCGCTGCTGCAGAGCGGGGCGCGCGACCCGATGACCAAGCAGCTGCGCGCCCTGGTCGACCGGCTGAGCGACGGGGCCGCCCCGGCCACCGAGCGGGCGGCGACGCTGCCGGGCTTCCGCGCGAAGAGCAGCGCTCCCACGCCCCGTCGTGCCGCCTCCGGGTGGTTCCGGCGCCCCCGGGCGGTGGCCTCGTGACGCTGACCACCCGGCTGCAGGCCAGGAGCACCGACGCGCAGCCCGCCCCCGAGGTCGCCCCGCAGGGGCCGGCTCCGGAGGTCCCGCGGGTTGCGGCGTCCACCGCACCGCCCGCCCGGAGCGCCACCGCACCGCCCGCCCGGGGCGCCGCGGAGACCTCCGGTTCGGAGGCGCTGACCAGGCTGAAGGACCGCGCCTCCGCCGCCCTGTTCGAGCGGATCGGGGCCCGTCTCAACGACCCCACCCTCAGCGAGGCGCAGCTGCACGCCCTGGTGCGCAGCGAGCTCAACCACGTCGTGGAGGAGGAGAAGCTCCCGCTCAGCGGCGAGCAGCAGCAGCGCCTGATCGCCGACGTCCAGGACGACGTCCTCGGCCACGGCCCGCTGCAGCGGCTGCTCGACGACCCGACCATCACCGAGATCATGGTCAACGGCCCCGACATGGTCTTCGTGGAGCAGAACGGCAAGCTCACCCGCAGCTCGGCCCGTTTCGTCTCCGAGGAGCAGCTGCGGCGGGTCATCGAGCGGATCGTCTCCCGGGTCGGCCGCCGGATCGACGAGTCCTCCCCGCTGGTCGACGCCCGGCTGTCCGACGGCAGCCGGGTCAACGCCGTGATCGCGCCGGTGGCCTTCAGCGGCTCGTCGCTGACCATCCGGAAGTTCTCCAAGGACCCCTTCACCGTCACGGACCTGATCAGGTTCGGCACCCTGTCCCCGGAGATGGCGGAGCTGCTCCGGGCCTGCGTGCAGGCGCGGCTGAACATCATCGTGTCCGGCGGCACCGGGACCGGCAAGACGACGCTGCTGAACGTCCTGTCCTCCTTCATCCCCGAGGGTGAGCGCATCATCACCATCGAGGACGCGGTGGAGCTGCAGCTGCAGCAGGCGCACGTCGTCCGGTTGGAGAGCCGGCCCCCCAACATCGAGGGCCGCGGCGAGATCGGCATCCGCGAGCTGGTCCGGAACTCGCTGCGGATGCGGCCGGACCGCATCGTCGTCGGCGAGGTCCGGGGCGGGGAGTCCCTCGACATGCTGCAGGCGATGAACACCGGCCACGACGGCTCGCTCTCCACGGTGCACGCCAACTCGCCCCGCGACGCGGTGGCCCGGTTGGAGACCCTGGTGCTGATGGCCGGCATGGACCTCCCGCTGCGCGCCATCCGGGAGCAGATCGCCTCCGCGGTCGACGTGGTCGTCCAGCTGACGCGACTGCGCGACGGCACGCGGCGGGTCACCGCGGTCACCGAGCTCCAGGGCATGGAGGGCCAGACGGTCACCATGCAGGACGCGTTCCTCTTCGACTACTCCGCCGGCGTCGACGCCGAGGGCCGTTTCCTGGGCAAGCCGGTGTCCACCGGGATCCGGCCGCGCTTCACCGACAAGTTCGCCGACCACGGCATCACGCTCTCGCCGCGGGTGTTCGCGACCCCGACCACGCGGACGGCCCAGCGGTGAGCGGGGGACTCGGCTGGCAGGCCTGGGCTGGTGCCCTCAGCTGCAGCGCCGCCCTGCTCTGCGCGGCCCTGCTGCTGTTCGCGCCCCGCCCCGTCCGGCTGCCCCTGGACCGTCGTCGGCTCCACGCGCTCGACCAGACCGGGGCGCTGACCGGGGCCACCGCGGCGGCGACCTCGCTGATCGGGCGGACCCTGGTCCAGCGCGGCTGGAGCCAGGCGTTCGCGGCCGCCCTGGACAGCGCGGGGGTCGGGATGGCGGTGCAGGACGCCGGCCTGTTCCTCCTCGTCGCGATGCTGGTGGCCGGCGCCCTGGGGCTGCTCGCCGGCCCGCTCGTCGCGGTGCTGCTGGTCGTGCTGGTGCCGGTGGCGGCGAAGGCCTGGCTCAGCAACCGGACCCGCAGGCGCGAGCGGGCCTTCGCCGAGCAGCTCGACGACTCGCTGCAGCTGATGGCGAGCGCCCTCCGGGCCGGGCACAGCCTGCTGCAGGCGCTCGCTGCCGTGGCGTCGGAGGCGGAGGAGCCGGCGTCGGAGGAGTTCGCCCGGGTGATCAACGAGACGCGGGTGGGCCGCGAGCTCGGCAGCTCGCTGGAGGAGGCGGCACGCCGGATGAAGAGCGAGGACTTCGTCTGGGTCACCCAGGCGATCGCCATCAACCGGGAGGTGGGCGGCAACCTGGCCGAGGTGCTGGACGGCGTCAGCGGCACCATCCGGGAGCGCAACCAGATCCGCCGGCAGGTCAAGGCGCTGGCCGCCGAGGGCAAGCTCTCGGCGCTGGTGCTGATGGTGCTGCCCTTCGGGGTCGGCGGCTTCCTGCTGGTCGCGAGCCCCGGCTACATGACGGCGTTCACCGAGAGCCTGCTGGGCTACGGTCTGCTCGGCGTGAGCGTCCTGCTGCTGGTCGCCGGGGCGCTCTGGCTGCGCAAGACCGTCCAGGTGACGTTCTGAGCACGGGAGGGCGGCGATGACCCCGGTCGCTCCCGCCGTGGTCGTGGCCGTGCTGCTGCTCGCCGCCGCCACCGCCCTGCTGGTCTGGCTGGTGCTGACCCGCCCCCGGGTGGACAGGGCCCTGCTCGCCAACCTCCGGCGCGGCCTGGGTACCGAGCAGCCCGAGCTCGACGGCGGGTCCGGCCGGGGGTCCGGACTCGGCCGCGTCGCGCAGCGGCTCACCACGCCGGCTCGGCGGCAGAGCCTGGAGCGGCTCTGGGCGCGGGCCGGGCGTCCACCGGCGTGGCAGGTCCCCCGGCTGGTGGTCGCCAAGCTCGTGCTCCCGGTGGTGGCCGCGCTCCTGACCCTGCTCTACCTCGAGGTCAGGCCCGGGGCCCTGACCGTGGTGGGGGGCGGCGTGGTGGTCGTGGTCTGCCACTTCCTGCCCGAGCTGCTGCTGCACAGCCGGGCGCAGGAGCGGAGCCAGCGGATCACCCTCGAGCTGGCCGACACGCTGGACCAGATGACCATCGCCGTCGAGGCCGGTCTGGGCTTCGACGCCGCACTGGCCAAGGCCGGCCAGAACGGTCGGGGACCCCTGGCGGAGGAGCTGGTGCGCACGCTCCAGGACATCCAGCTCGGCCACCCGCGGCGGGTCGCCTACGAGGCCCTGGCCGCGCGGACCGACGTGGTGGACCTGCGCCGGTTCGTCCGCTCCATCATCCAGGCCGACCGGTACGGCGTCGCGGTCGGTGAGGTGCTGCGGACCCAGGCGGCCGAGATGCGCCTGAAGCGGCGGCAGCGCGCGGAGGAGAAGGCGATGCAGATCCCGGTCAAGGTGATCTTCCCGCTGATGCTGTGCATCCTGCCGGTGCTGTTCATCGTGCTGCTCGGTCCGGCGGTGCTGGGCATCCTCAAGTCGTTCAGCTGATGGAGACCGCCGTCGTGCTGGGCGCCGGTGTCGTGCTCGGGCTGGCGGCCGCCCGGCTGACGGGGTGGACCCGGCGGCTGATGGAGCGGCCCTCGGCCTGGCTCTCGAGCGGTCTGCACGTCGTGCTGGCGGTGCTGGGCGGGCTCGTCGCGGGCCGGGCGGCGGACGATCTCGCCGAGCTGGTCGCGTACGCCGTGCTCGCCCTCGGCTGCGCCCTGCTGGTCGTGGTGGACCTCGCCGAGCACCGGCTGCCCGACGCGGTCGTGGGCCGGCTGTACCTGGGCGTCTTCGCGGCCCTGGCCGCGGCCGCGGTGGTGCAGGGGGACGGCGGCCGGCTGGTGCGCGCGCTGGTCGCCGCCGCCTCGCTGGGCGCGGTCTACCTGGTCCTCGGGCTGCTGCGTCCCGACCAGCTCGGGCTCGGTGACGTCAAGCTCTCCGGCGTCCTCGGCGGCGTCCTCGGCTGGCTGGGCTGGAGCCAGCTGACCGCCGGTGCCCTGCTCGCCTTCGTGGTCGGCTCCGGCGTCGCCCTGGTCCTGGTGCTGCTGGGCACCCACCGCCGGGCCGGCTTCGCCTTCGGGCCGTGCATGGTGCTCGGCGCCCTCGGCGGGGCGCTGTGGGGTCCGGCCCTGGTGGGCCTGGCCCCCTGACCCGCGTGCGCCTCCTGCGCGGTGCGTCCCCCGGCCGGTCGTGATGGGCACCGCTGGCGGTGGTGGGCTACCATGACGCCGTGGACAACGCTCTTCTCGTCTAGCCGCGTGGCAGTTGCCACGCGGCCACCCCGCGCCGACCGGCGAGGGGTTTTTTTGTGCCCGCAGCCGGGCCAGGAGAGCACCGAGGAGTGGACGTGACTGACCAGATGGAGCGGGCCGACCGCCCGGACGCCGACGAGACCGCCCCCCGCGGCTACGACGCGGCGGCCGCGCAGACGCGCTGGCAGGAGTTCTGGGAGGCCGACGCGACCTTCGCCCCCCGCGACGACGACTCCGCCGAGCGCCGCTACGTGCTCGACATGTTCTCCTACCCCTCGGGCGACCTGCACATGGGCCACGCCGAGGCGTACGTGATGGCGGACGTGGTCTCGCGCTACCTGCGGCTGCGGGGCTACGACGTGCTGCACCCGATCGGCTGGGACTCCTTCGGCCTGCCCGCCGAGAACGCGGCCATCGCCCGCGGCACCCACCCGGCGGAGTGGACCTACGCCAACATCGAGACCCAGGCGACGTCGTTCCGCCGCTACGGGCTGAGCGTGGACTGGTCGCGGCGGCTGCACACCTCCGACCCCGAGTACTACAAGTGGACGCAGTGGCTGTTCCTGCGCTTCCGCGAGCGCGGGCTGGCCTACCGCAAGGCCAGCTACGTCAACTGGTGCCCGAAGGACCAGACCGTGCTGGCCAACGAGCAGGTCGTGCAGGGGATGTGCGAGCGCTGCGGCTCGGTGGTCACCAAGCGCCAGCTGACCCAGTGGTACTTCAAGACCACCGAGTACGCGCAGCGCCTGCTGGACGACATGGACCAGCTGCAGGGCGGCTGGCCCGACCGGGTGCTCACCATGCAGCGCAACTGGATCGGGCGCTCCGAGGGCGCCCACGTCGACTTCACCGTCGACGGGGGCCCGGCCGAGGGCCGGGTGGTCACGGTGTTCACCACCCGTCCCGACACCCTGTACGGGGCGACCTTCTTCGTGGTCGCGCCCGACGCCGCCCTGGCCGCCGAGCTGGTCACCGACGAGCAGCGGCCCGCCTTCGAGGCGTACCTGGCCGCGACCCAGCAGTCCAGCGAGATCGAGCGGCAGGCGACCGACCGGCCCAAGACTGGGGTGTTCCTGGGCGTGCACGCGGTCAACCCGGCCAACGGGGAGCACCTGCCGGTGTGGGCCGCGGACTACGTGCTGGCCGAGTACGGGACCGGCGCGATCATGGCCGTGCCCGCCCACGACGCGCGCGACCTGGAGTTCGCCCGCACCCACGACCTGCCCGTGCGCCGGGTGATCGACACCGGCGAGGAGGACCCGGCGGTGTCCGGCGTGGCCACCTCCGGCGACGGCAGCTACGTCAGCTCCGGTGAGCTGGACGGGCTGCAGGGCCGGGCGGCCGGGGTGCGTCGGATGGTCGAGCGGCTGGAGGCCGACGGGGTCGGCGCCGGCGCGATCACCTACCGGCTGCGCGACTGGCTGCTGAGCCGGCAGCGCTACTGGGGCTGCCCGATCCCGATCATCCACTGCCCCGACTGCGGCGAGGTCGCCGTGCCGGACGACCAGCTGCCGGTCGAGCTGCCCTACCTGACCGGCGCCGCGCTGGCGCCGAAGGGCACCTCGCCGCTGGCGGCGGCCACCGACTGGGTCGAGGTGAGCTGCCCCGACTGCGGCGGCCCGGCCAAGCGGGACACCGACACGATGGACACCTTCGTCGACTCGTCCTGGTACTTCTTCCGCTACTGCTCCCCGGGCGACACCGAAGGCCCGTTCAACCCCGACGACGTGCGCCGCTGGATGCCGGTCGCGCAGTACGTCGGCGGGGTCGAGCACGCGATCCTGCACCTGCTCTACATGCGGTTCTTCACCAAGGTGCTGTTCGACATGGGTCTGGTCGACTTCGTCGAGCCGATGGAGCGGCTGCTGAACCAGGGCCAGGTGATCAACCAGGGCAGGGCGATGAGCAAGTCGCTCGGCAACGGCGTCGACCTGGGCAAGCAGATCGACGAGTTCGGCGTGGACGCGGTCCGGCTGACCGTGGTCTTCGCCGGGCCGCCCGAGGACGACATCGACTGGGCCGACGTCTCCCCGGCCGGCTCGCTGAAGTTCCTGCAGCGGGCGCACCGGCTGGCGCAGGACGTGGCCAGCGCACCGGGGACCGACCCGTCCGGCGGCGACCGGTCGCTGCGCCGCGACACCCACCGCCTGCTGGCCGAGATCGAGCAGCTCGTGGAGACCCAGCGGTTCAACGTGGCCGTGGCCCGGGTGATGGAGCTGGTCAACGCCACCCGCAAGGCCATCGACACCGGCGCCGGCCCGGCCGACCCGGCGGTGCGCGAGGCCGTCGAGGTCGCGACCCTGGTGCTGAGCCTGGTCGCGCCGTACGTGGCCGAGGAGATGTGGGAGCGGCTGGGTCACCAGCCCTCGGTGGCCAACGCGACCTGGCCCGCCGTCGACCGCTCGCTGCTGGTCACCGAGTCGGTCACCTGCGTGGTGCAGGTGCAGGGCAAGGTGCGCGCCCGGCTGGAGGTCGCCCCCGACGTGACCGAGGACGAGCTGCGCACCCGGGCGCTGGCCGAGGAGGGCGTCACCCGCGCCCTGGCCGGTCGCGAGGTGGCCAAGGTCATCGTCCGGGCCCCCAAGCTGGTCAGCATCGTCCCCGCCTGACCCCCACGGCCGGCCCTGCAGCCGCTCAGCCCGGGCCGGTGACGGCGGCCAGGGTGGCGAGCAGCCCGAGGTGGTCGGTGCCGGCCAGCCGGACGGTCTCGATGGCCGTCGCGGTCAGCCGCTCACTGACCAGCACGTGGTCGATGGGCAGCAGCGGGGGCAGCCGGCCCCCCGCCGGGTAGGTCGGCAGCCACCCGGCTCCGGTCAGGTCGGTGGCGCTGCGCAGCCCGTCGTGGCGCAGGTCGAGCATCGGGCCGTGGTCGTCGACGGCGTTGAAGTCGCCGGCCACCACCAGCGGCTGGTCGAGGTTGGCCCGGGCCAGTGCCCGCAGCGCGTCGTGCTCGCTGGTCCACCGGCCGCCACCGCAGTAGGGGTTGCAGGGGTGCACCGGCATCAGGCGTACCTCGGCCACGCCGGGGACCTCGACGGTGGTGATGCGCTGGGCGAACACCTTGGCGGGCCCGTCCCGGGCGGGCGGCAGGGTCTCGGTGACCACGTCGGTGCTCCGCAGCGGGAAGCGGGAGTAGACGGCGGTGTCGGGGAAGGTCGGCCGCTCGTGGCCGGTCTGGTACGGGAACTGCTCACCCCACCCGCGGGCGGACAGCGCGTCCAGGGCCGGCGGGGTGGTCTCGGCCAGCACCACCACGTCGGCCCGTGCCGCCAGCGCGGTGAGCGCGTCCGGGTCGGCCAGCCCCAGACGCAGGTTCTGGCTGAGCAGCACGAAGGTGTCCGGGCCGGCCGGACGGTCGTCGGCGTGGAACAGGGGCGCCAGCCAGGCCACGTGGAGGGCGAGCAGCACCGCGGTCGCCGCCGCCACCACGGTCAGCAGGCGCCGCCCGCCGGTCGGTTCGTCGGTCGCGGGCCGCCGGGGAGCGCGGGTCCGGGGGAGCGTGGCCAGCGCGGTGAGCCAGCAGACCAGGGCCAGCGCGTAGCCCGGGGCGGCGTAGGCGATGAACGAGGCGAGCAGCGCCGTGCCGTCGTCGGACGGCGGGGCCAGCCGCATCACCGTCCCCGCCAGGGACGGGACGAGCAGCAGGCCCCCGAGGACGACGAGCGGGCCGGTCGGCCGACGGCGCTGCCGGGACGGGGCGGGGGTCGCGGTCGGCGCCACTACCGTCCCCGCCGCGGGGCCGCCGGGTTGCGCCGTTCCAGCCGCATCTCGGGCGGGGCGGGCGGGAGCTCACCGTCGCGGCGCCCGTCGGTCTCGCGCCACTGCTGGGTGGCGCAGAAGGCCCGGGCGCCGGCGTCGGCGACCGGCACCCACAGCTCGGCCCGGGCCGTACCGGCGTCGAAGAGCTCGGTGGTGGCGAACTCCAGCAGAGCGGTGCCGTAGCCGCGCCGGGTGTGCTCGGGCGCCACCCCGAGGTGCCGGACGGTGGTGGCGTCGAAGGCCACGAAGCCGACCGGGTCGGCGTCGTGCTCGAGCAGGTGCACCCGCACCTGGGGGTCGCGCAGCAGGCGGCGCCAGCGCCGGGTCACCTCGGCCACCGGGTAGGGGTGCTCCTCGGGCGGGACGACGTGGGCCAGCGCCTCCTCGCTCGCGGCCCGCTCCAGGCGGGTCAGCACCCGGCTCTCGTCGGGCCGGGCCCGGCGGATCCGCAGGCCGGTCTCCTCGTCCTCCAGCGGCGGGTCGTGCTCCTCGAGCAACGTGAACAGCTCGCGGGTGATCCGGTCGGCGCGGGTCAGCCGGCCCCGGCGGGTGGCGAAGTTCGACTTCTGGACGCACCAGGCCTCGGCCCGGGCCTCCGGGGAGGCGATGACGAGCCCGTTCTCGCCGGGGGCGATCACCCGCAGCTCGTCCCAGTCGAACCGGGCGCGGGAGAACGGGTTGACCACCGTCAGGCCCGAGTCGTCGGCGCGCAGCCGGGGGTGCAGCCCGAAGCGCCAGGCGTAGAGCAGCGCCAGCAGGCTCAGGAGACCGAGCAGGCCTGGGACGAGCCAGTCGCCGCGGTCGGACCAGACGAGGTAGGCCAGCGTCGGTACCGCGACGGCCGCGACGACGACGAACAGCACGACCAGCGTGAGCGTGGCCGGCGCGGCCCGCCAGACCCGCTTGGTCTCGACACCCATGCACCACTTCCTCCCGCCGGACCTTCCGGCGGCACCCGGTCCTGCTCCACCGTGTCGACCCCCGTCGCCCCGTCCGCCCTAGGCTGTGCAGATGCCCGGCGTCGCGGTGGTGACCGACTCTACGTCGTCGCTGGGGGCCGTGACGGCCGAGCGCGCCGGAGTCCGCGTGATCCCGCTCCAGGTGGTGGTGGACGGGCGCAGCCGGCCCGAGGGCGAGGTCTGCCCGGCCGAGGTCGCGCGGGCGCTGCGGGACGGCCGGCGGGTCTCCACCTCCCGGCCCGCCCCCGAGGCCTTCGCCGCCGTGTACGCCGAGCTCGCGGCCGCCGGCCACCCGTCGGTGGTCTCCGCTCACGTCAGCGGCGGCATCTCCGGCACGGCCGCGGCCGCCGGGCTGGCCGCCGCCGGCTCGCCCGTGCCGGTGCTGGTGGTGGACACCGGGGTGGTCGGCATGGCCACCGGTTTCGCGGTGCTGGCCGCAGCGGCCGCAGCGGCGGCGGGGGCGGGGGCCGAGGAGGTCGTGGCCGACCTCCGGCGGCGGGCGGGCGCATCGACCACCTACTTCTACGTCGACGACCTGACGCACCTGCACCGCGGCGGCCGGATCGGCGCCGCGACCGCAGCCATCGGCTCGGTGCTGGCGGTCAAGCCGCTGCTGACCGTCACCGACGGCGTCATCCGGGCCCACGAGCGGGTCCGGACGGCCTCCCGCGCGCTCGACCGGCTGCGCGCGCTGAGCCTGGCGGCGGTGGACCGGGCCGCCGAGGAGGGCCGATCGGTGCAGGTCGCGGTGCACCACCTGGACGACCCGGTCGCGGCCGAGCGGCTGGTCGAGGCGCTGGAGCGGCCCGGCAGCGGGGTGGAGGCGGTGCAGGTGGTGGAGCTCAGCGCCGTCCTGGGCGTGCACGCCGGCCCCGGGGCCCTCGGGGTCGTGGTCGCACCGGTGGTGTGACGCCGGCCCGGTTGTCCCCAGCCCGACCGGGGGCCGTTCGTCGTCCACAGCCGGCCCCCGGTCCCGCACACGGGGCGCCGCCGTCCGGATGCTCCTCCCGTGGCCAGACGAGACGACCCCGACCCCCTGCTGCTGCAGACGGTCAGCCGACGGCTGGCCCGGCTGCTGGCCGAGCCCGGGGCGGGGGAGGAGCAGGTCGGGGAGGTGGGTGGCGCGCCGCGGCCGGTCCGGTCGGCCGGGGCGGCCCTCGCTAGGTCGGACGCCCCGGGCTCGGGCGTCCCGGGGTCGGCCGCCGAGGAGGTGGACGAGGTGCCCGCGCCGCGGCGCTTCGGTCGGCGTCACGTCGTGGTGGTCTGCCTGCTGCTGGTCCTCGGGCTCGGCTGGGCCGGGTGGACGTCGGTCCGGTCGCGGCCGGTGGCGATCGCGGCCCCGGTGGCGGTGACCGCCGGCCCGGCCTCGGCCGCCTCGTCCGCGACGTCCTCGTCCTCGGCCGCCGCGCCCCCGGGCGGTCCGGCGCCCGCGGCGACCGCCCCGGCGAGCGGCGGGGCCTCCGGGTCGCCCACCCTGGCCGCGGCCGTGGTGGTGCACGTGCTGGGGGCGGTACGGCGTCCCGGGCTCGTCGAGCTGACGCCCCCCGCCCGGGTGCAGGACGCCGTGGACGCCGCCGACGGGTTCCGTGACGACGCCGACGCGGGGGACCTCAACCTGGCCCAGCTGCTGGCCGACGGTCAGCAGGTGGTGATCGGCACCCGCCGTGAGCCGGACGGGGAGGTGCGCGGGGGTGCCGGCGGCGGCTCGGCCGGTGGCTCCGGGTCGGCCGGCGCGGCCGGGACCGCGACCGGCGGGAGCGCGGCGGCCGGTGGTGCCGGCGGGTCTGAGGGCGTCGTCGACCTCAACGCGGCCAGCCAGGCCGAGCTGGAGGAGCTGCCGGGCGTCGGACCCGTGACCGCGACGGCGATCCTGGCCTGGCGGCAGGAGCACGGACGGTTCAGCCGGGCCGAGGAGCTGCAGGAGGTGGACGGCATCGGACCCAAGACCTTCGCCCAGCTGGCGCCCCACGTGCGGGTCTGAGCGAGGTGGCCGGACCGGAGAGCCCGCGGCGGGACGGGCAGGACCTGCGAACCGTCCCGCTCGCGCTCGGCGCCTGGCTGGCCTGCGGGGTCGGCACCCGGGGCACCCGGCCGCTGCTGGCGGCCCTGCTGCTGGTCGCCCTGCTGCTGCTGGCGTCGGCAGCCGGTGGTCCCGGCCGGAGCCGCGGGCGCTCCCGGTGGGCGCGGCTGCTGCCGCCCCGTGCGCCGGCGGTGGCGCTGGCCCTGGTGCTGACCGGCTGCGCGGCCACCAGCCACCTCGCCGTGGTCCGGCTGGCCGGAGGTCCGGTGGCGCTGCTCGCCCGTGACGGTGCGGTGGTGACCGCGGTGGTGGAGGTGCGCAGCGACGCGCGCCGCCCGGCCGCCCAGCCCGGCCGGCCGCCGCTGGTCACGCTGCAGGCGCGGGTGCGGCAGCTGAGCGCCCGCGGCGGCACCTGGCGGGTCCGCTCGCCGGTGCTGGTCCTGGCCAGCGGGGACGCGGCGGCTGCCTGGACCGGCCTCCCGGTCGGGACCACGGCCACCGTGGTCGCCCGGCTGCGGGCCGCCGAGCCGGGCGACGACGTGTCCGCGGTCCTGCAGGTGCGCGGGCCGCCCACCGCGCTCGCCCCGCCCGCCGCCGGGCTGCGGCTGGTCGAGCGGGTGCGGCAGGGCCTGCGGACCTCGGTCGCCGGGCGGGCGCCGGAACCACGGGCCCTGGTCCCGGCGCTGGTGCTCGGCGACACCACCGCCCTCACCCCGGAGCTGCAGGCGACCTTCCAGACCACCGGCCTCACCCACCTCACGGCGGTGTCCGGGGCGAACCTGACCCTGCTGCTCGCCTTCCTGCTGCTGGGTGCGCGGTGGGCCGGCGTCCGGGGCTGGGCGCTCCGCTGGGTCGGCCTGGCCGCGGTCGCGGCGTTCGTCGGGCTCTGCCGCACCGAGCCCAGCGTGCTGCGGGCAGCAGCCATGGGCCTGGTGGCGCTGGCCGCCCTGGGGGCGGGCTCGCGTCGCGGTGGCGTGCGCAACCTCGCCGTGGCCATGGTGCTGCTGCTCCTGCTCGACCCCTTCCTCAGCCGCTCCTGGGGCTTCGCCCTCTCGGTGCTGGCCAGCGCCGGCATCATCTGGTGGGCCGGTCCCTGGGCCGACGTCCTCGGCCGCTGGGCCCCCAGGCTCGTGGCCGAGGCGGTCGCCCTGCCGCTGGCCGCGCACCTGGCCACGGCGCCGGCGGTCGCGGCGCTGTCCGGTCAGGTGAGCGCGGTCGGGTTGCTGGCCAACGCCCTGGCCGGGCCGTTCGTCGGGCCCGCCACCGTCCTCGGCTTCGCGGCGGCCGGGGTCTCGCTGGTCAGCGGACGGCTGGCCACGGTGCTCGCCTTCGGGGCCGCCTGGTCGGCCCAGCTGGTGATCTGGGTGGCACGCGCGGGAGCCGCGCTACCGGGTGCCGCGCTGACCTGGTCGACGACCCCGGCGGCGCTCGCGCTGCTGGCGGTCCTCAGCCTGGTCGCCGCCCTGCTCGTCCCGCGGGTGCTGGCGCGGCGCTGGCTGACGTTCACGCTGGCGCTGCTGATGGTCGTCGCGCTGGTCCGGGTGCCGGTGCAGCCGGGCTGGCCGCCGCGCGACTGGCGCCTCGTGGTCTGCGACGTCGGGCAGGGGGACGGGCTGGTGCTGTGGGCGGGACACGGCCAGGCGGTGGTGGTCGACACCGGACCAGACCCGGCGGCGATGCGACGCTGCCTCGACGGCCTGGGGGTGCGGACGGTGCCGCTGCTGGTGCTCACCCACTTCCACGCCGACCACGCCGACGGTCTCGCCGGTGTCCTCGCGGGCCGGACGGTGGGTCGGCTCTGGGTGAGCCCGCGGGCCAGCCCGACCGCCGAGGCGGCCGCGGCCCGCCGGCTCGCCGCCGGGCAGGGCATCCCGGTCGACGTCCCCACCCCCGGCACCCGCGCGAGCGTGGGACCGGTCGGGCTGCACGTGCTGGGGCCGCTGGCCCCGCTCGGGACGGACCCGGACGACTCCGCCGCCGAGAACGACGCGAGCCTGGTCATGCTGGCCGAGGTGGACGGGCTCCGGGTGCTGCTCACCGGTGACGTCGAGCCGCCGGGCCAGCGGGCGCTGCTGCGGGCGGGGGTCGACCTGCGGGCCCAGGTGCTCAAGGTGCCGCACCACGGCTCGGCGCGGCAGGAGCGGGCGTTCTTCGCGGCGACCGGCGCATCGGTCGCCATCGCCAGCGCCGGGCGGGACAACGACTACGGCCACCCAGCTCCCCGCACCGTCGAGCTGGCGCGGTCGCTGGGGATGACCGTGCTCCGCACCGACCAGAACGGGTCCGTGGCCGTCACCAGCCGCGACGGCCGGCAGGCGGTGACCGCCCAGCGCCCACCTTGAGCCCTCTCCTCCGTCGGCGGCCTCGGGCGCGACCCGCGAACCGGGGACCTGGGGAGGTGGCCCTCACGGGACGGTCGTGGTGCCGTCCGGTCCCGGGTGGGAGCCGCCGCCGGCGACGTGGTCGAAGGCGGCGCGGAGGCGGGTGGTGGTCTCCTCGACGATGGGCTCGAGGGCACGGTTCCCGGTGATCGCGACGATCATGCTGAGCGTCGGCGCCTCGACCACCGTGACCTCGTCAGCGGTGGCCCGGACGACGACGCTGCACGGCACGAGGAGCCCCACCGACGGGTCGGCAGCCAGGGCGGCACGCGCCAGTTCCGGGGTGCACACCCCCAGGGTGACCTGCGCCGGGATGTGCATCCCGAACTCGCGGTTGAAGGTCTCGCCGAGGTCGGTCATGCAGACCACCACCAGGCCCTCGTCCTGCATCGCCGCCCGGACCTGGTCCACGACGACGGCGTGGGACCGCTCGACGGTCAGCTGCATGCCGTGCGCCATCAGCCTTCTCCTCCCGGGAGACGTGCTCGCAGTTGCCGAAGGCCTGACCGACAAGTGGACGCCTGAGCCTAGCCCGAGCGGGGCCACGAGGGAACGGACGGACGTCATCGCCCGGCGGTTCCACGGCCCGGTGCCCGTCCTCGAGGGGCGCCCGGCGTGGACGGACCGGACCGGTGCGGCGAGCCGGCCCTGGTCCTGCGGTGACCGACCCGGTCGGCCTGGTGGACGATGGCGTCGGCCTCGATCTCGACCAGCAGGGCAGGGTCGACCAGCCGGGTGACCTCGACCATCGAGGAGGCCGGGCGGACGTGCCCGAACACCTCGCCGTGGGCTCGGCCGACCTCCTCCCACCGGCTGATGTCGGTCACGTAGATGCGGGTGCGCACGACGTGCTCCAGGCCGGCTCCGGCCTCGGCGAGCGCCACCGCGATCCTGCGGAGGGCCTCCCGCGCCTGGGCGCCGACGTCGCTGCCGCCGACCACGCCGCCGTCGGGGGTCGCGGCCGTCGTCCCGGCGACGGCGACCCACGGGCCGACCCGCACCGCACGGGAGTAGCCGACGAGCGGTTCCCACACCGCTCCGGAGGAGACCAGCTGCCGAGGCGTCATCCGGCGATCGTCCCAGAGGTCCGACGTCCTCCGCCGAGCGGAGACGGGCAAGTGCCCGGGAGGGGGGCCGGCAAGGGCGGGTGGTCAGCGCACCGTGGCCCCGCTCGCCGGGTCGAGCCGGACCGTCCGGCCGCCGCAGACCGCGACCACCTGCGCACCCCGCTCGCCCTCGGTCACGTGTCCGCGGGCCGGGTCGTCCCCGGCCGGCACGGCGGCGAAGCGGAGCCGCAGCCGGGGGAGGCCGTCGCAGGAGAACCGCCAGCGGAGGGCGGCGTCGGCGACGCCCACCCCGTAGATCCGGTCGGCGGCGGTGTCGAGACGGCTGGTCGCGGCCAGCACCAGCACGTCGCCGTACTGGGCGCTGACCACCCGTCCGCCCACCCGCCGGCCGTCCGGTCGGCGCACGGTCACCGGGGTCACGGGCTCGGGCAGCGTGGCGGTGGCGAGCTGGCGGTAGCCGCTGAACGCGGTGACCGTCCGGCAGGTCAGCCCGGTGAGCACCAGGGTGCGGGCCGGGCCGGGTGGAGCGGGAGCCCGCTTGCTCGTCGCGGGCGGGTCGAGCAGGGCGGAGCCGCACCCGTAGCGCGTCGTCGCCGCCGGGCTGTCCTGCGCGAGCTGGACGGCCCGCTGCCGGGCCACCTGGGCGGCCGCGCCCCCCAGCGCCCCGGTGGCCACCAGGGCGAGGACCAGGACGCCGATCCGAGCCGGCATCGCCGCGTCGCGGCGCAGCGGCCAGCACTGGTAGGCCGCCCAGAGGACCACCCCGACGCCCAGCCCCGCCAGGTAGAGCAGCACCGTCGGCCCGGGGTTCAGCGCCGCCAGGCGGAGCGTCACGGTGTTGCCCTGCAGGGCGGCCGCGCTCGCCCGCAGCTCGGGGCCGAACAGGGCCCGGCCCAGCGCCGTCGGCGCCGGGGCGACCACGGCGTAGGCGACCAGCAGCGGCACCCCGTTGCTCCAGCGGCGCCGGCGGCTCCCGCCGAGCTCCAGCAGCAGGCTGTAGACGCCGGCGTACCCGGCCGCGCCGACCCAGACCCCGACGAGTAGCAGACCCACCCCCGAGTCGTCGGCCTGCCCGCCGGCCAGCAGGGCGACGACCAGCAGCAGCCCGACGCCGACGCCGACCCCGGCCGGCAGCAGCACGGCCGCCTGGCCCAGCCGCCGGGGGTGCCGGGCCAGCAGCAGCAGCGCGACGGAGCAGAGCAGCAGCAGCTCCCCGCCGATGCCGATCTGCTGGCGCTGGGCCTCCACCTGCGCCTGACCGGCGCTGGTCAGCGCCTCCGAGGCCAGCGGCGCGAGCTGGGTGAGCCACCAGTCGTGGGCCGGGAAGGCGTCGGTCTCGGGCAGCCAGTAGCTGATGAACAGCAGCGCGTGCGCGGCCGCGCTGATCGCGAACGGCAGCACCACGGCCAGCCGGACCCGGGCGACCAGCTGGTCACGGGCGTCCTCCAGCACCGGCACGCCGAAGGAGGCGAGGGTGGGCGCCGCGGCGTCGGGGTCGGCGTAGCCGACGGTGCCCGTCACCGGTGGTGCCGCGTCATGCCCGGGCCAGCGGCAGCGGGACGGTCGGCTCGTCCTGCTCGCGCACCTGGTAGGGCTCGCCCCGGTCCTGCTCGCCCCGGTCCGGCTCGCCCCGGTCCGGTCCGACCGCGCCGGCGGCGGGGTCCGCGGTGGCCGGCCAGCTGACGTCGCGGACGTCGACGGAGTGGCAGCGCAGCGCCCCGCCGGCGAAGGTCGAGGGCCACCAGCGCGTCCGGAGCACCTCGGCCAGCCCGAGCCGCTGCAGGTCGGCCAGCCGGTTCATCCGCACCGCCCCCTGCACGGCGGTCGACGCCTCCCGCTGCACGGCGGCCAGCAGACCCGCCTCCAGGCCGACGCCGTGCTCGGCGACCAGCGCTCGGAGAGCGACGAGCCCGTCGGCGTCCTCGACCTCGACCAGCAGCTCCAGGGTGACCAGGGCCAACGGCTGCCGGTCGAAGGTGGTGACGTCCGGCACGCCCACCCGCAACCGGGTGGGGGCGGTGCACACCACCAGCACGGTCGAGTCGGCGGCCGGTGGACGCAGCAGCGCGGGCGCGACCACCTCACCGGCCCGGCGGACCTCCACCGACCGGTCGGGACGCAGCAGCAGGGCCCAGCTCCTCGCCGGCACCATCTGCAGCCGGGTCAGCGCGTACGGCCCGCCGACCAGCCGGTGACCGTGCCCGGTGGTCGGCAGCGGCGGCGGCGCTCCCCGCCGGACCGCGAGGAGGCGGCGCGCCCAGCTCTCCAGCACACCGGCCACCGTCTCCTCCTCCGCGTCCGCCCGCCGCGACCACGCCCGGGGCTGTGCCCATCATCGCGGGCCCGGCAGGGCCGCCGCCGTCGCAACGCCGCGCACGCGGGCCGCCCTGTCGGTGCCGGCTGCCAGACTGGCGCCATGCCCGCCCGCTCCTCGCCCTTCGGACGCGTCACGCTGGTCAGCGGACCGGAGAGCCTGCTGGCCGACCGGGCCGTCACCGCCCTGCTCGAGCAGGTGCGCACCGAGTCGCCCGAGGCCGAGGTGAGCCAGGTCGACGCCGACCGGCTCGACCCCGGCCGCTTCGCCGAGATCACCAGCGCCTCGCTGTTCGCCGCGCGCCGGGCGGCCGTGGTCACCGACCTCGCCAACCTGCCCGTCGAGCTGGCCGACGACGTCCTCGGCCTGGCCCGTGCGCCCCTGGACGACCTCGCGCTGGTCCTGGTGCACGGCGGTGGCCAGAAGGGCAAGGGCCTGCTCGACAAGCTCAAGGCGGCGAAGGTCACGGTCGTCGACGCACCCGCGGTGAAGAGCTGGGAGCTGCCCCAGTTCGTGGCCGCCGAGGCCCGCCGGGTCGGCGAGGGCATGGACCCGGAGGCGGCGCAGACGCTGGTCGACGCCGTCGGGCACGACCTGCGCGGCCTCGCCGCCGCGGTGAGCCAGCTGGTCTCCGACGGGGAGGGCGGGCCGGTCACCGAGGTCCAGGTTCGGCGCTACTTCGGCGGCCGGTCCGAGGTGACCAGCTTCGCCGTGGCCGACGCGGCCCTGGCCGGGCGCACGGGGGCGGCCATGGAGCAGCTGCGCTGGGCGATCTCCACCGGGGTGGCCCCCGTGCTCGTGACCAGTGCGCTCGCCTCCGGGCTGCGCGGTCTCGGGAAGCTGGTCACCGCGCCGTCCGGGCTGCGCGACACCGAGCTGGCCAAGGAGGTGGGCGTGCCGCCGTGGAAGCTCCGGACGATGCGCGGCCAGGCCCGGGGGTGGGACCAGGGCGGGCTGGCCACGGCGCTGCGTGCGGTCGCCGTCGCCGACGCAGAGGTCAAGGGGGCGTCCGGGGACGCCGCGTACGCGCTGGAGCGCGTGGTGCTCACCGTGGCCCGGGCGCGTCGCGGCTGAGCCTGCCGCGCTCGCCGACGGCGGCTATCGGGTCCTCCGGGACAGCGCTCGACGGCGCCCGGCGACGGCATCGGACCCGGGGGAGGGCGAGGTCGAGGCCGCGCCGGGAGCACGACGTCCCGGCCACCAGGGGTGACCGGGACGAGGAGCTGCAGCGGGGGTCGTCAGACCCGGAGGGCCGGGGCCCGCCCGTCAGGACGGGGGCACCCGGCCGGCGTCAGCCGAGCTTGCCGGCCTGCGCCGCGATCGCCGACTTGCGGTTGGCGGCCTGGTTCTTGTGGATGACGCCGCTGGACGCCGCCTTGTCGAGCTGACGGTTGGCCGCGCGGGCCAGCTCGACGCTCTTGGCGGTGTCGCCGGTGGCCGCAGCCTCGCGGAAGCGCCGGATCGACGTCTTGAGCGCGGACTTGGTCGCCTTGTTGCGCTGCCGAGCCTTCTCGTTCGTCTTGATCCGCTTGATCTGGGACTTGATGTTCGCCACGGGGCAAGCCTCGATTGTCTGTGAGAGTGATGTCTGCGTGCTGGTGTCCGTCGGGGACGCACCGCCACCCGTCGTGCTGGGCGCGCAGGCGCGACCGCTCATGCTACCGGAGCCGGTCGGCCACGCCCAAATCTGCGCGGGCGAGCCGATCGAGCGGGCGGGCACCGCGAGGGCCGGTTCGCTCGCGCGGGGCCGAGGGCGGTGCCGGACACACCGCAGCGGCGCGTGCGACCGGGGAGCGGCCGAGCTCGCTCCGGGGGGAGCCGTCGGTGCTGCGTGGGATGATGGGCGCTCGGACCCCGCGACCGCGGCCCCGAGCCCCTGCACCGCCGACCGGAAGACCACGTGAGCCAGCCTGCCCCGAGCCCCGGCCGTACCGATCCGGCGATGATCCGCAACTTCTGCATCATCGCCCACATCGACCACGGCAAGTCGACGCTGGCCGACCGGATGCTCCAGCTGACCGGCGTCGTCGACGCCCGCGCCATGCGCGCCCAGTACCTGGACAAGATGGACATCGAGCGCGAGCGCGGCATCACCATCAAGTCCCAGGCCGTGCGGATGCCGTGGCAGGTGAGCAGCGCGCCGGCGTCGGACGGAGCCGCCGGGGTGCACGTGCTGAACATGATCGACACCCCCGGCCACGTCGACTTCACCTACGAGGTGTCCCGCTCGCTCGCCGCCTGCGAGGGCGCGGTGCTGCTGGTCGACGCCGCCCAGGGGATCGAGGCCCAGACCCTGGCCAACCTGTACCTCGCGCTGGACGCCGACCTGACGATCATCCCGGTGCTCAACAAGATCGACCTGCCCAGCGCGCAGCCGGAGAAGTACGCCGCCGAGCTGGCCGGCATCATCGGCTGCGACGTGGCCGACGTGCTGCGGGTGTCGGCGAAGACCGGCGAGGGCGTCGACGCGCTGCTGGACGCGATCGTGGCGCTGGTCCCGGCGCCGGTCGGCGACCCCGACGCGCCGGCCCGGGCGCTGATCTTCGACTCGGTCTACGACACCTACCGCGGCGTGGTCACCTACGTCCGGGTGGTCGACGGCGAGCTCAGCCACCGCGAGCGGGTGCTGATGATGTCGACGAAGTCCGCGCACGAGGCCCTCGAGGTGGGGGTGGTGTCACCGGAGGCGGTGAAGTCCCCCTCGCTGGGGGTCGGCGAGGTCGGCTACCTGATCACCGGGGTCAAGGACGTCCGGCAGTCCCGCGTCGGCGACACCGTCACCTCGGTCGCCCGGCCGGCGACCAAGGACCTGGGCGGCTACCGTCAGCCCAACCCGATGGTGTTCGCCGGGCTCTACCCGATCGACGGCGCGGACTACCCCGAGCTGCGGGAGGCCCTGGACAAGCTCCAGCTGAACGACGCGGCGCTGGCGTACGAGCCGGAGACCTCGGGCGCGCTCGGCTTCGGCTTCCGGATCGGCTTCCTCGGCCTGCTGCACATGGAGATCGTCCGCGAGCGGCTGGAGCGCGAGTTCAACCTCGACCTGATCTCCACCGCGCCCAGCGTGGTGTACCGGGTCAAGCTGGAGAACGGCACCGAGCTGACCGTCACCAACCCCTCGGAGTACCCGACGGACGGCAAGATCGCCGAGGTGTACGAGCCGGTGGTGAAGGCCACCATCCTCACCCCGACCGACTACATCGGCACCATCCTCGAGCTCTGCCAGAACCGGCGCGGTGTCCAGCACGGGATGGAGTACCTCTCCGCCGACCGGGTGGAGATCCGCTACACCCTGCCCCTGGCCGAGATCGTCTTCGACTTCTTCGACGCGCTCAAGTCCCGGACCAAGGGCTACGCGAGCCTGGACTACGAGCCCTCGGGCGAGGAGTCCTCGGAGCTGGTGAAGGTCGACATCCTGCTGCACGGCGAGCCGGTGGACGCGTTCTCCGCCATCGTGCACAAGGACAAGGCCTACGCCTACGGCGTGCTGATGGCCGGCAAGCTCAAGGACCTGATCCCGCGGCAGCAGTTCGAGGTGCCGATCCAGGCGGCGATCGGGGCCCGGGTGATCGCCCGGGAGACCGTCCGCGCCATCCGCAAGGACGTGCTGGCCAAGTGCTACGGCGGTGACATCACCCGCAAGCGCAAGCTGCTGGAGAAGCAGAAGGAGGGCAAGAAGCGGATGAAGATGGTCGGCCGCGTCGAGGTCCCCCAGGAGGCGTTCGTCGCCGCTCTCTCGACCACCGAGGCGCCCGGCTCCTGACCTGTCGTCCTCCGTCGTGTCCAGCGGGGGTCCGCTCCGTCGGCCAGGGCCGACCAGTGGGCAGCGGAGCCGGGTCGAGCAGCGGAGCGGTGTCAGGAGGTCAGGGCTGGGGCTGCGTCCATCTCGCCGGTGCGCTCCATCGCCTGCCAGCGCAGCCGCAACCCGTACAGGGCGCTGGCCACCGACTGCAGCACGACGAGGTACATCAGCTGGCGGTAGACCAGCTGCTGGAGCGGTAGCGCCCACAGCGGGCCGAGACGTTCCCCGTCCAGGCGGAACGCGTGTGCGGCGGTGACCAGCTGCATGGCCAGGAAGGCCAGCCACACCCAGAACAGCGCCGCGGTGGGGGAGACCAGCAGGGAGTAGACGCTGGCCACGTCGATCACCGGGGCCAGCAGCGGCAGCAGCACCTGGAAAGCCAGGAGGTAGGGCAGCCCGCGCCGGCCCAGCTTGCCCGCGGCACCGCCCTCGACCACGGCGTGCCGGTGCTTCCACATCGCCTGCATGGTGCCGTAGCACCAGCGGTAGCGCTGCCGCCAGAGCTGGCCGAGGCTGGCCGGCGCCTCCGTCCAGGCCCGGGCGTCCGGGGCGTACACCACCCGCCAGCCCGCCCGGCAGATGGCCATCGTGAGGTCGGTGTCCTCGGCGAGGGTCTGGCTGCTGACCCCGCCGACGTCGGCCAGTGTGCGCCGTCGGAACGCGCCGATCGCGCCGGGCACGGTGGGCATGCACTCCAGCACGTCGTACATCCGGCGGTCCAGGTTGAAGCCCAGCACGTACTCCACGTGCTGCCAGCGGCCGAGCAGCCCGCGACGGTTGCCGACCTTGGTGTTCCCCGACACCGCACCCACCTCCGGGCGGGCCAGCGGGGCCACCAGGGCCTCGACGGCGTCGGGCTCGAAGACGGTGTCGCCGTCGACGAGGACGAGGACGTCGTGCCGGGCCGCCGAGATCCCCGTGTTGAGCGCCGCGGGCTTGCCCGCGTTCGCCTGGCGGACGAGCCGGACGCCCGGCAGGTCGAGCGCGGCCACCACCGCTGCCGTCGCGTCGGTCGACCCGTCGTCGACCACCACGACCTCCAGGCCGGGGTAGCCGGTGGCGAGCAGCGACCGCACGGTCCCGGCGATGCCGAGCTCCTCGTTGTAGGCCGGCACGACCACCGAGACCGGGGGCAGCGGACCGGACGCGGCCACGACCGGGCGCCGCCGGTGCCGCCGCGCCAGGGTCACGAGCAGCAGCGTCCGCAGCACCGCCAGGGCGGCCAGCCCCCAGAACACCACCTTCAGCACCGTGACTGTCGTGGTGGAGGTGCGCACCACGGCGCTGACGAAGCCGCCCTGGAGCTGCTGCTGCCGCGTCGCGGGCAGCCAGTCGGTCCCGGTCCCGAGGGCGCCGCCGACCGTGTCGACGGTGTAGCCGTGCTCCTCGAGCCCGGTGAGCAGCTCGTCGAGCGCCTGCACGGTCTGGGTGCGGTCCCCGCCGCCGTCGTGCAGCATCACCACCGCCCCGCGGCCGTCGGCCGGCAGTCCGCGGCGGACGATGCTGGCCGCGCCCGGGCGCTGCCAGTCCTCGGTGTCGAGGTCGGTGAGGACGACGCGGTAGTTGCCGATCCCCTCGAGCGCCGCCCAGTCGGCGTAGGAGAGGTTGGCGGCGGTGGAGGAGTAGGGCGGCCGCAGCAGGGTGGTGGTGTGGCCGGTGGCGGCGGCCAGGGCGAGCTGGGTCTGGTCCAGCTCCACCCGGAGTCGGCGGGGGCCGATGTCGGCGAGGTTGGCGTGGGTGAAGGTGTGGACGCCCACCTCGTGCCCCTCGGCGTACATCCGGCGCAGCAGCTCGGGCCGGTCCGCCGCGCGGGCGCCGACCACGAAGAAGGTCGCGCGCGCGTGGTGCTCGGCCAGCACGTCGAGGACCGGGCCGGTCCAGCGGGTCGGCCCGTCGTCGAAGGTCAGCACCACGTGCCGGTCGGGGATCCGGAGCCCGGGCTGGGCTGGTCGTCCGCCGTCGAGGAGGGGCCCGCCCGTCAGCACGGCCGGGGGCACCTCGCCGGCCAGCGGCCGCGGGGCCGGGTCGTGCGCTCCCTCGCCCACCTGGCCCGCGATCAGCGCGGCCAGCAGGATCGAACCCAGCAGAGCGCCGAGCAGGACGACGAGCAGGGTCCAGTGCGTCCGGGGGTCGCGGCGGCGAGGGGTGGCCACCCTCAGCGTCCGGTCCGGTGCTGCCCCGTCGCGCCCGCCCCGGTGCTGCGCTCGGCCGCTCGGTGACCCGGTGCGGGAACCCGATGACTGGGCCTTCCGGGGGCGCGGTGCGGCGTCGTGACCTCGGACGTCCGGGCCGATGAGGCGGGGGGGCGG
>Ga0210040_10001215_pt1 | contig 39707 bp, 51 predicted proteins | sample CryGeyCG12114_NA_FD_185462 | JGI IMG/M metagenome (GOLD analysis project Ga0210040, IMG submission 185462) | Groundwater microbial communities from aquifer - Crystal Geyser CG19_WC_8/21/14_NA (SPAdes) (version 2) | ecosystem: Environmental > Aquatic > Deep subsurface > Groundwater | place: USA... | reverse complement strand
CTTGCGTCACTCCAGCACAGACAAACTTTAACATCTTTTTGTCCATCCCAGTCATACTTTTAAATAACCCTTAACTCCAAATTCGGCGAGTGCATTTCTTATTTACCATCTTTTTTAACCTCGCACACGACCTGTACTTTTTGAAATATATTGATCATGTATTTTCAGTACATGTACTTTATACAGGATAAAAACTAAACCTAAAATATAATATATTTGTACGGAACATGGCAAATTGAAATTACACACCATGTTTTACTTGAGACTACAGTCTTACATAATATGATAGTTTTGTTCTGCATAATTAATACTTTTTCATCAAATTAAATGCGCATCTGTTGAATGTTACAATTCGTGCTTAAATTCTCTGCGTAATGCATGCCATGCAACTTTATATAAATCAGGAATCCAGAGTTTCATAATATCATCATAAATGCAACCAACAAGTGTTCAATTACTTCTGGTTTCATGTTTCCAAAATGCTTACTACACAAAACTACTTTTTGACAACTGCGGATTTGAAAACCGTCTCTCATATTTAGAGGTTAAACTAAATGGAGAGCTCAAATGATAAACTAAACATCATGCGTGCGATTTTTTCATATAGTTAATGTTCATATGCATTTGTATTTACCCTTTGGCTGTTAGTAAGCAAAAACTCATGTGATTCTCCCCACTTGCTTGTGGATGACGCAACTCGCAAGATACATAACAACTCTGGACAATCCGATAAACCACACTGGTGTTGGTGTTTGCTTATTTGCGACTAATATCATTTGGCGAAAAAATACATAGGGGATGACTGTCTCTCGTAGTTTTATGATGACCTGAGTCTCTGACTTGTCCTATCATCAAAATATCACAAATCCATCCATAGTTTTATCGTTGTGTATGAGATTAAACGTTAGCACTTGTCATTTTCCTTCAAGTCAGAAAAAATGGCACGTGTATCAGGCAGGAAAAGTTCAACATTTACTAACAGAATGTCCTTTCATTACTTAATCATTTCGGCTGTAAACTACAACAAAAATTATTATTTTTAGTGTTGAAGTTAAACTCAACAAGTATAATTAAGGAATGACTTTTTTTAAGTCCATTTCATGAACGAAATACTGTCAAGTATATACAAAAGTAAATGAGCAAGACTTGTCATGCACAATAAAATGTATTTTAAAGTCATGCTGCAGAAATGTTACCGCTGACAGTATAATTTGTCAATATTTGAATTTAATGCATTTGCATGCTTATTACACAATAAATTACTCACACAAAGCATAACATACATGGCCAGGTGAGTCATGTTGTTTTATCGGGATTATTTAATCAGAATATTTGAATCGAAATGTAAATTGCAGTGTAGACAATGCTACATCAAATTTCTTTGATAATGGATAATGCTTTAAGGTAACCGTAACCGTACTATCTATTGCCTCAAATCGAATGAACGTTTTCATAGGTCTGCAATGATATGATTGACTTTCCAACATGATCACAATCTATGTGTCCACTTTGTTTATCTACAAATAGGACTGATTAGCTCCTATTTCGCAATTTTAATGAGCATACTCATCACACTCTCATATACTTGGAATATAATGGTAATGCTCAATGAAGAAAATGATCCTAGAATCCTTCAGTTTCATAAACCTAAACGAAAGAGCTTCATATAGTCATATCCATTTTCTAAAAGTTAACAAAAGCACACATTGATTCTAATGCTGTACCACACAAAATGAAAACTGCAATGATACGGTAAAGTTTTAAACCAGCATCTTAATTTTCTTCCTTATATTCTATTCTAAGTAACTAACTATATTTCCAAACGTTTAAAATTTCAGACTTGCATTTACATTAGACGCAAAATCTGGAAGCAGTGATGTAAACTGTGAGATCATGCAAGGAGAAATTTCTATTCTGGGACTAGACACATCTCTTTTGGATGAGATGAAAGCCTGTTTCCCAGAATTGAGTTACGATCCCATATGTTAAAAATCTTGCATGGAACTAAATCATCCTACAAAAAGCAATCAACGGCTACAGCAGCAACAGTTCCGATTACTGAAATGGTTGCATTATCTCATACAACCGAATTGCTAGGAAAATTGGATCTGCTAGATTTTGCAGTAGTGTCAGGCACAGTCGATTGTACAACCGGGGTGAATTTCATACGTAAAACTTATGTTTGGACTTTACAGCAATAATGATAAGGCACTTCGTTTGTAATGGAAAAGAATTTGTTAATACTGCAAGCTCGAGAATAAGACCAATTGTTTACATTTTACAAATCGTAAAACTGTGAAAATTATTGTCATAAAAAACGGCGACTCTTTGTATGCACAAAACTAAATCACCGAATTCGGCTACTCGGGTCAAAGCCGAACTTACACTTGTTGGGTTTATCCGGGAATCTAAGTGGGATTTGAAAACCACGTTATTTATTAATCTATACATCATTTTTTCATCATCCACTTTTTTAGTGCCAAGCAAATAAGCAATAACAACAATCGTTCTATTTACCAACTAACAGACTATACACTCTTTTCAACACGGTTGCATCCTACTCCTAGTTACTAAATACATTGGTGCAATATGCCGATTTGTACGCTGTCGTAAGTTGGTTATCATACCCTGAGACTATAGCTATAGTTAAACTTTCATTTCCAATGAATATTAATGACAAACATTTATATTTTAATTGTCTATTAAGACTGATGGCAGAAATCTACGAAGGAAATCTTGGGAATTGTCCACTTCCATTTGAATCCTACACAATCTACATCCATGGACTGAGTAGCCAAATGAGACATGGGATGCACAAGTTCTTTTCCGAGCTCCAGGATCTTTCCGGAGGTGTGTTGACTTGCGGCCAAAGTTCTAAGAGCAATTTTATTTGTGGAATGGCCAATGCAACAGTTTATCTCAACTGGTTGGACAACGAAGGATTTAAAGTAGTTGGTCACAATGTGGACAGCTCAGTCTACAGTGGCGGAGTGACTAAATCCAGTTTGTGGACACTACAAATGTAGATTATAAGTAGTTAGTTTTTGATTCAGCATAGTTTATTATCATCCATCTTCGTCACGGCCTTTAACTTAATTTATACAGCGTTTGATTAGTTAAATTTGTGAAACCTCTTCGTAACTGTTTCACGTAGACGTTAAATAATGTACAGCACAAATATTTTGTTGACATTTTATTTTCGATACTTTGTGTAAATATCACATTTCAAGCGTGCGGCCACATGCTACACTTTTTTTTTTGCTACTATGCTCGTTTAAATTTTCTAGATTAGAATAGTTCTAGTTTAGATTGTTGTAATTATCCTCATAATGCTTATAATTTGATGTTTTGAACATTGAAACGCCAAAATAAGTTGGATTTTATTTGCTATGAGCTTTCCTTCCACTGAGAAACTAAATAAGTGTTATCGGGGTTACCCCATCATCTAAAATTTATCTTATTGTGATACTACAAATCCTCATGTCTAAATAAAATTACTCCTTGTACTACTGATGACATGTTGACTTCCATTACAATGTGCTTACCCACTATAGGTATAACGTATAGTCAATATAGTGTTATGCAACACACTGTAATCATCTCAAAGCAAATATAATGCATGTCCTCTTCATTATATAACATATTATGTAATTCAATGATAAAATTCACTCTTAATGTCTTAATCCATTTATATTAGTTTCTCTCCACTCAGAAATATTAAAGAAACACATTAACTGTTGATTGATCATTAATTGATCATCACAATCAACCAGCATAGTGCCAGTAAACGGACACCTCCTTGTTGCACTAATGTAAATTGCAGAGTAAATCATACTTGTAAATATCAACTCTCTTAAAACTTAACGGTTATTATATAATTGCACGCAACTCAGGAATGGTCCATAAATTTTCACGTGTCCAGAATTTCAAGGTGCTCTCACACCTAGTCACATAGTCAATGCATGGACACTAATCTTGAGCCTTTGATCAGACAATGGGACCTTGCATCAACACACGTTAGTCGCCAAAAAAATCAATTGATTAATTGTACCACTAACACATTTACTTGGAACCACCCAAATATTGACATTATGTTAAGAACACAAGGGAACACGTTATCAACACTTTGATTACATTTATGTAATTAGACTAACAATCGATCAACGCTTATAAAACCGAGAGCATGCCTTCGTTTTCCACAGTTTGTTTCAGTCTTGTTTTCAGCACATTAAACAATAGCAAGTACTAACAAACAAAGGAACTAACCAGCAGCAAACGAGCAAAATATAGATAAGGTATTAGGCTAGGTACTAAAGCCGTTACAAAATGGAGATGGTGAAAGGGGCCATTGCAATTTTTTTTCTTGCGACCATTGTCTCCGGAAAAACTACGGGAAAAAGAACTGACGTGTACAAATCCCCAATTGTGAGTGCATACGATCCAGACAAGCACGATAATTTTTTGTATGATTCTTTCCCTGCGGATTTCAAATGGGGTGTAGCAACGTCTAGTTATCAAATTGAAGGAGCTTGGGACAAAGATGGTAGTTTTTCATTATTCGTTAGTTAGTCCAATTCTGAGATGATGTGCTAGCGCTAATTATTTGTTAAAAATAAACATTAACAGGTAAAGGGCGCAACATTTGGGATGACTTCACAGAAATTAATGGAACAATTGCTGATGGCAGTGATGGGAAAGTGGCTTGCGATTCCTATCACAAATACAAAGAAGATGTTCAACTCATTAAAAGCTTGGGGGTAAGCAAATTCGAGTTCATTTTAATAGTAATTTACTGCTGTAGTTAGTTAAGTTATGACAGTAAGAGTTTTTATTGAATGTCACAGGTGGATTTTTACCGATTTTCCATTTCCTGGGCTCGAGTTATGCCAGATGGTACTAACAATGCTATCAATGAGCCTGGAATCCAGTATTACAACAATTTGATCGATGAGCTTATTGATAACGGCATTGAACCAGTTGTGTAAGTTAGTAACTTATTAATGGCTAGGAAAATATTAATTACATTTTCAAGAGGTTTTTATGAATTGATAAAAAATTCTTTTAAAGCACATTGTATCATTGGGATTTACCTTCTCATCTTCATGAAGATCCAATTAATGGATGGTTAGACGAGAATGAGACATTAGTTGAGCATTTTAAAAACTATGCTGATCTAGTTTTTGAACGATTTGGTGACCGGGTAGGTAAAATCTGAGCAAAAATATTGACTGAGCTCCCGTTAAAGCGATATGTATCTTTAAAGTGTATGTATTTCAAAACAGGTGAAAACGTGGATCACCATTAATGAACCATGGTAAGTAAGTTAAAAAAAAATTTATTTTTCTTGTAGTTTTCCAATAATGAGTTAAATTTTGAATCCAGGATTATTTGCATGAACGGCTATTCATTTGGAGTTTTCGCACCAGGCTTTAAAAATGCATCCAGAGCTCCGTATACTTGTGGGCTCAATATTTTGAAATGCCACACAGAGGCTTATCGACTCTACGAACAAAAATACAAAGAGACTCAACAAGGTAGAGTTGGAATCACATTGGATTATGGATTTTCTGAACCCAAGGACCCTCAGAATCCAGATGACCAAGCTGCATCGCAACGTGTTATGGAATTTAAGGTAACCGTTTAAAGTTATATTTCCTTTAGCTGTGTTTTTTAAATCATTTTTTTAAATGGAATGGACGATTTTATCATTATCATTTCATTTCACCCATGACAAATGCAGATTTCGACTTATCTCCTATCTTGTGTAGTTAGTTAGTTTAGTCAATACATGTAGATGGCGCTTAGTTTCTATTACAGAAATACAAAACTACATAAACATTTTTTCCCATTTATTTTGCCAGCATGGTTGGTTTGGGTTTCCCCTTTACAAAGGAAACTACCCACAAAGCATGATTGACAGAATAGGAAACAAATCGGAGGCTGAAGGTTTGTCAGAGTCCCGCCTGCCTCCAATCACTACAGAATGGCAAGAGAGAATGAAAGGAGCTTTTGATTTCCTTGGTCTCAATCATTACGTTTCGGATATTGTGACAACAAAAGTCTACGATACCAGCGATCCTGGATGGCACACTGATCATGACACAGCATCCGAATTTGATCCAAGCTGGCCTGGCTCGGGTTCCTCTTGGCTCAAAATGTCTCCATATGGGTTCCGCAAGTTGTTGAAATGGATCAGAGACAACTACAACAATACTGAAGTGATCGTCACCGAAAATGGGTTTAGTGATGATGACAAGATCGGGTTACAAGATGTAAGGCGTGCTACCTACTACAATAACTATATCAATCAGATGTTGAAAGCAATTAAACTAGATGGATGCAAAGTTACGGGCTACACTGCTTGGAGTTTGATGGATAATTTTGAATGGGCTCAAGGTTACACGTAAGTTGAAATTTTTGAAAATGTAAAGCATGAATATTTGTGTGTGAAAAAATCATAGCAATTTTTATTGATTGAACTAATTTAGAGAAAGATTTGGACTTCACTGGGTAGACTTTAGTGACCAACAGAATTTAACACGAATTCCTAAGGATTCGGTGAAACTGTTCACAGACATCGTAAAAAATAACGGATTTATAGAGCCTGACGAGGATTTAGTAATGGGGACCTTTCCGGAAGATTTTCTTTGGGGTTTTGCTACTTGTAAGTTGTTAAACAATTGGAAAAATTGGAAAAAGCCAGTATTAATAGCATTTTTTAAATAGAAATGATCCTTAATATTTTGCAGCATCATACCAAATTGAAGGTGCCTGGAATGTTGATGGTATAAAATAACTTTTTTCACTCATTTTGACCTCTTAATTTTGATGATGATGGGATTTTGTTCAAAACTTCAAACACTCATACTTTTATAATAGGTAAAGGGGTTAACATTTGGGATGAGTTCACACATCGAAATGTAAGCCCTATTGCTGACCAGAGCACTGGAGATGATGCTTGCAAATCGTATGATTACTACAAAACAGATGTTCAACTTTTGAAAGCTTCAGGGGTATGTGTTATTATAAAACAAATAAAATTATGCGTATTTATTAGTATTTTTTACGAAAAATAATTTATTCCAGGCAAAGAACTACAGATTTTCTTTATCCTGGGCAAGAATCCTGCCAGATGGAACTAATGGTACGGTTAACCAACCAGGACTTGACTACTACAATAATCTGATTAATGAGCTGTTGGAAAATGATATTCAACCCATGATGTATGAAAAAAATAACTAAAATAACAATTTAATTTTGAACCAATAATACATGAAATGTTCTCTACTCTAGTACTTTGTACCATTGGGATCTGCCACAAGCTCTGCAAGACCAAGGAGGATTTATTTCTGAAAATGCTTTAGTTCCAAATTTTGAAGCTTATGCAGATCTTGTGTACGAGGCTTTTGGAGATCGAGGTAGTTAGTGATCTAAAAAAACATAATCTATTCACTTATTTACTTCCGTCACTTAATTTTTTTCTTTCTTGCAGTAAAGAACTGGATCACTTTCAATGAGCCTTGGTATGCCACTTTACGATACTAAAGTATCCCCTCATTTTTACCCGCAATTAGTAACATGATGTTATTATTATAATTTTAGGGTGATTTGCGTACTGGGCTACCAAGACGGATTCCATGCACCAGGAGGAATGGGCAATCCAGGAACGGACGCGTACAACTGTGCACATAATCTTTTGAAAGCCCACGGAAAAGCGTATCGACTTTACGAGTCCAAATACAAAGCAAATCAAGGGGGTCGAGTTGGAATTACATTAGATACATCTTGGTTCACTGGAGAGAACCTGGAATCTGAAGAATACAGAGATGTTGGGGAACGTATGATGCAATTCAAAGTATATGTCCACAATTTATTTCAAGATTATAGTTTGCGTCTTCTTTTTACATAAATTAATAACTAACTATTAACTCATTCCTTCCACAGCATGGATGGTTTGCCAGACCAATTTTCTTTGGCAGCTACCCACAAGTCATGGTAGACATGGTTGGAGATCGACTACCTACTTTTGATCAACAATGGGTGGACATTATTAAAGGTTCTTGGGATTTCTTAGGCCTAAATCATTATACTACAGAACTAGTCTACCCTGATCCAGATGCACAAGGTGAAGGCTGGTATGTGGATCAAAAATCGAAAACATATCAAGACCCCGCTTGGCCCAATGCTGCATCTTCATGGCTCAAAACTGTCCCATGGGGTCTACGCAAATTACTCGTATGGATCAAAGACACTTATGGAAACCCAGAAGTGATTGTCACTGAAAATGGCTTTAGTGACTTTGAACATGTGAAACTGAATGATACTGGACGAGTTTACTACTACACCAACTATATTAACCAAATGCTCCGGGCTGTAAACGAAGATGGGTGTCATGTGACGGGTTATTTTGCATGGAGTCTGCTAGACAACTTTGAATGGGCTTTGGGATACACGTAAGTGTCATTTTTATATGCATTATAGACGCACTTAAGCTAAGATTAAAATCATAATTTATCATGTCTTTGATTAGAGAGAAATTCGGAGCTCACTGGGTGGATTTTGAGTCGGAAGAACGGACCCGACAACCTAAAATATCGGTTGCTGTTTTACAAAATATTTTTGAAAATAATGGTTTTCCTTCAAACTCTACTGGACCGACTACTCCTGCGAACGACGATTCTGGGGCATATTATTTATGTCTCAATCCCAAAATTTTACTTTTCTTGGTGATTTCTGTAATGTTTACATTATTGAGGTAGAAAAATTGAGTATATGGAATTAAATATAAGAAATGTACATATTGAATAAAGAACATACTAATTTTGGATAAATGATGCGTTACTGCTCAAACTTACATGTCATGTCTTTATTACGGCCCCTATGTTTCCATGTTCAGACGTATCACGTATTTTTACAATGTATTGGATTGGATGAGACCTTGAACACATCACCTGCATAAAAATGTGCTTATCATAATTGATTATTGATTCCATCAACCAGATTAACTTCTTGCCGGTTTAGCATTAAAACGCGTACGTAAACAACAGACAGTTAGTTAGGTTTTTGGCACATAATTTATCATACAGTAGTACACTAATGGTATTCGCTGTTGCATGCATAATAATCTTGCAGGGGATATAAATCATCCACTGCTAAACTGTACTAACTAACTAACTAACTAACTAAATACAATGGTGAATAAAACCCAAGTCATAAAACGAATTAATGATAACACAAAAACATCAACAGAAAAATATGAACACAGCAGCATTTGATTATAGTGCTTTCAATTCATTCTAAACGTTCCCAGCAATGTAATCACCAATTTTAGTCCAGTTTTTTCATCGTGTTAACAAAGCGCCATTTTAGTACAAATGTTCACAGGATATTTCACCACCCAGCAATCCCAGTCTGACGAAATGTCCATTTGTTTAATGCAGTAAGTAGTTAGTTAGCTACAGTTAAATACCTATAAATTGTCAACAAATCAATGTCACGAGTGTACGATATCAGTTTTTGATCAAACCAATTTCCCAATTGAATGCAGACTCACATACGACTATGAAGAGCGTGCCTTAGATGCTTGCAATTTATTACCAATCCTATCGTATAAAATTCTCATAAGCGGATTGAATTCTAGTACCAGAGAAACTTTACTTGTCAATCATCCGCAAATGAAATTAGATCCCGAGTCTGAAACCGTGTTTTACACTGAATCCAAGAAAAATCCCACCGGCTATGCTCTAACAATGGGATGTACCACAAAGTACTTGAACTGGTTGGCCACGGTAGGATATAAAGTGGTGAGTAGTACAGTAGACATTTCCAACTATAGCGGTTATGTAACGAAAACGCATTTGTGGACATTGCAGAAATAAATTCACATTGTATTGCTTATAATTCGACATGCGTGATGATAAGACAGATTTATTTATTAACTAGTTTTGTATTCTATAAAATGAGACATTTTCCATAACCCACAATACAATAGCAATAATTTGTGTAGCCAATAAGGGCACATTCTGCAATTAGCCGAACTTAAAATGCTTCGAATCCTAACTTACTAACTTTTAACCATGTAGTGAGCAAAACAAAGATAAATTAGTCCATATTTTCAGAAGTATATTATGTGATATTAGGAGGATGTTTTAGCAGGCAGGAAATAAATTCTGTGTAACACCACATTTGATTTCCATTGTATATCACGGTGTGCAGTAAGATCACATAATTGACAATAATAATTTATTACCAACCAAATATTGGTTGGCTAATATTGTTTTTGGTCGCTCAACAGGGTAGCTTACTGTAACTTGTGTATTTATTTAGCTACAATATTAAATCATCAAGACAGTCTTATTTGGGAATCTTCGTTGATAAGCACGGCTGGTTTTCGAATCACCAGAGGATGGTCTCCCTCCCATTCCAATGATTTTGATCCAACGGCTACGCAATTAAATACAATGAATTGCCATTAGAAACTTACAGTAGTCAGTTTTTCACCGCCATAATAAAAACATTGTTTTCAAGTCATTAAAAATTATACAAACAACTTACATTTGCTGGAAACTGTAATGCCAGTTAAAGGTTTGTTATACCCTAGTACAACAACTCGTTCAATCCATTCAGGGGTGTCGTAATTTGAAGGTGGATGCAAGTTCCTGATGATTATGACAAGAAAATATTAAGAATTACAATTCTATTTGAAAATGCCTATTTTCCAGCATTTTTATACTCACTTCAAATTCAACTCTCCATTTCTGAAAGCCAAACTGATATCCAAATATTTCCCTTGGCGATAATCATAGGACTCTCCATCATCAACGTATAGAGATCCTTTAGCTTCACCCTATGCAAAAAAGAAATAATACAAGTTAAACAATTCTTACACTCAAAACTGTTGAAAGAATAGAATTAATAACAAAACCATACATTTTCATCCAAAGCCACGAACAAAGTGTACGGATCATTTCTCATAAGTTTAGAGCTTCTACGAATTCTCTGTTTGGTGGCAATTATAGTACCTCCCTTTTGGAATACCGGAATCTACAGATATTTCATAAACATTAGCTTTTACTGACTCAAAATGTTATTTTTGAAAACCGAGCAACCGAATACTTACAGTATCATCTGTGACAGGAATAGAGTGAGTGCCACCCTCCAATTTCTCATAGTTGTAGAAATTGTACCAAATTTCTCGGGGCAAGTAGACATCCACTTTTGATGCACCGGCATCCGTAACGGGATGAATGAGAAGTGCATCTCCTGCAAAACATAATACATTTTTTAAACCTGCAAAAGTAAAACTACACTATTTATTCCAGTGCTGATTGTGTTCTCCATACCTAGCATATACTGATCTTGAGTAGCATAAGAATTGATATCCTTGGGATAATTTACCCACAATGGCCTCATTGGCGGAGCACCAGACTTTTCATTTTCGCGAAACAATGTGTACCTATAGTAAAAACGTATTATTAGTTAGTTCAATTTTCCACAAGAGACTTCAAACTTTCCGTGACTATTATATTTAAAAAAACGCACCAATATGGCAAAAGAGCATAACGCCGTCTCACTGCAGATCGAATCAAAGCCGTAGTTTTGTCCCCAAATAGCCAAGGTTCTCTTCGCTTAGTATCAATATGTGCGTGATTCCTCATAAATGGTTGAAATGCGGCAGCCTATACGGGAAAACAAAAAAACGAGGATAATTAATACTAAGACTATTGACATCTAGTGAAATGATTTACAGCAAACAATGCAACTTTAAAATTACCTGGTACCAACGGACTAATAGCTCAGGTTCCGGGTTGTTGAAAAATCCTCCAATATCGGCACCACACTGAGTGATTCCACTAATACTCAAACTCAAACACATGGGAATTGACGCTTTCAAATGATTCCAATTGGCCATATTATCGCCAGTCCAAACAGCTGCATATCTGTAAAACAGTTACATAAATACCTTATTTCCGACGCTTAAAAAACTACGAACACACTATTTTAATTTTTACTCCTTTCACCTTTGGGTGCCAACGAAATGGCCTCTGGTGAGAATGAAAGGTCTCAACTGATTTTCAGATCGTTGTAGTTGACCTTGGAATGTAGAAACAACCTAAAATGAAAGCAGATAATACATTCATACAATTATGTTTGGCAATACAATCAATGGGGAACCGAAATTAGAGAGTGAGGCGAGTTATTCTTCCAAATCTAGGATGATGCATGGAAAGTTCTATAATGAACGAATCAACCCTAAAATATTAGTTCCCCACACGCTATTGCTGTAGACACTCTTTAAATTATTTTTAGACAATTTTCATAAAAAACTCGTCCACCAAATTCTCAAATATTACTAACCTGAAGTAGTGCATATAAATTGTGAACATCCCTGTGTTCCCAATTGCCATAATGCACCAAATCCTTGGGCATTGTGACTTCAGGTCCATTGAATACTGAAGGTTCATTCATATCGTTCCATGTGTACAAGTCCAAAGTTGATGGATACTTGTCCAGTGCGAAACAAGATGCCCAATAGTCTCGGACTTTGGGGTCAAAAAAATCCAGGTATGAAGATGATCCTGGCCAGCACCAGCCTACACAAATGACATTAAATTATGTAGATCTTCCTTGTTAACTTGTTGAATACAAACTAAATATGGGAAATGACTCAGTAAAACCTCACCTTCATAAACTTTTCCATTTGCATCTTTGACATACAAGTCTTGGGCTAACGCATCTTCATGGAGGAAATAACCTGATTCCCGTTTGATGTGTGGATCTATGATAGTGATCATTTTCCGGCCTTTTGCACTGATACTTTGTATCATTTCTACAGGGTTTGGAAACTTATGAGAATCCCATGTAAAGTATCTGAAATTAGAATTAAAATATGAATATTCAATTGGGTTATGTTTTAGCTACATTCGCTTTATAGTCAATTTTCTTACTTTTTCCCATCAGTATGCTCAATATCCAACCAAATTGAATCGACTGGTATATCATGTACATCGAAGGAGTTATCAATTCCACGTACGTCGGCTTCATCATTATAGTTCCATCGACACTGGTGGCTGGCCAAAGCCCACATCTGAACAAAAAGCAAAAAGTCAGAGCAATGCACGAGAAATAAACACTTTAATGCAAACAATTGTAATGAAATAGATTCGGTAAATTATTAAAAGCAATTGCACCTGTGGAAGAGGAGTTGCCCCAGAAAGGTTAGCATATTGCTTGAATACGTCCAATGGTGTTGGCCCCATCATGAAAAAAGCGTCAATAATTCCAGATTCACTCATCCACCGAGTTCTACCCTGTTTGTCTTCAGAACCTGGAAAAATTAAAGAAGATTATAATTTTCGAATAAAAATCATAACTAGTCTCAATCTCAAGCCGTTCTGTAAGGAGATTCTAAATACTATTGTTAGTACCTCCGACCAAATTGACAATGGAATCGACTAATCCACCACCTCCAACCTTCACGTCCACCCATGTTTCTGCAGCGTTCAACCATAAAACACCAACAGTGGTGTCAGGACTGCACATTACATTCAAATGAAATCACAACATTATAATACACTAAACACTGTACAAGAGATATCAAAAATCGTTTGATTAATGAATTCAGACCTGTGAGCGACAATGTACGGAATTGATCCATAGAGGGCCATTTTACTTTCCAATTCATATTCGAAAACATCCAAATTGTACAGTCTAAAAGGATCTGTATCCCTGTGAAAGAAAGGATGAATTTTAGCGCTATAAATTCTGTACATGAGTTCAAAAGAGTAAAAAACAACAAACTAGTTACCTAGTATCTTTCAAGCGGAATGAATCTCCATGCAATGCTAATCCATAAAGGTTTTGAGTGAGAGGAAAATCAATATCAACGCCAATAGACTCAGGACCTCGCAATTTACCGTCCCGAGTACCTGAGAATGATTCTTCCCACATTCCCGGTTCTTGCGGCCCTTCCTCTTTTTTCTCCTCAGCAGCATTTTCATTCTCATCTGCACCGTTATCGTCGTTTCTGTAAAAAAATATGACGTATAACTAACAAAGTAACTGAGCTAGCTTAATAAACTCTCACCAGCTGAACTTACTATATCTGAACAAATAATTAAATAATATGATGATAGCTATGTAATAACGAAGCGTTATGTTTTTTTGTAACTTTGATTGTGAGAATCTACGATGTAATCTAGCTATGTACTTACACGTCAGGTTTTTTTCTGAGATGCTCAAATTTCAGAGTCTGTCGACCATTGAACACTGCAACTTTCTGACCCTTTGAAAAAAACTCTAACAACATAGGATTTTCCGATAATTGAACGTAGTTATCTCCCATCGATAGTTTCCACTGATTGCTGTCGATGACCGCTTCCATGCTAAAAATAAGAAATTAGCTAGAAAAATTCCTTCATATTCAACGAGCCATATTTCAGTAGTTAAAATCAAATAGCAATACTTACGATCCTTGTTTTAGTTCAGGCAACAGAGCATGTTCTACTTCATATCTGGGGAGTAATGGACTTGCTTCATTCATTTTCACACGGAAAATACCCCCCTCATAAGCATGAACTTCCACGGTAAACTTGTGTCCATTTTGTTGGTTAGTTGCATCAAAAGTGGCATAAGAAGAATACGCTTTTCCAGAACCCAAGTTCAACAAGAATTTGGAAGAACCATCTTGAACTGCCCGCTGACGCCTATCAAAAATTAAAGTATTAAAATATTTAAACTTGCGAACATAAAAATCGCACCGCATTTATAACCATTTAAATGGTGGTCAAATACAAAATATGCAAACTTACTTGCAGAATCCACTCTGTTCACAGGTTTTGAATTTGCTTTTATCAACTGTGTCACAATCTTTCAAAAAAACGGACAACAGACAAATACCGATCCAAAAAAGTTGAATATTCCTATTAAAGCTATTGGTTGACATTATTTAAATCATGAAATATCAAACTTGGGAGAACGGTGGTCTGTGTAATTAAAACTACACGGACGTGAGATCGTAGAAAACAATAAAACTTCCTTTTATTGGTTAGAGCAGCACCCAACAAAACTCCTGGCTAACGACACTGTATAAAAATATTATTTCAAAATTCGGTCCGTTAGTTACTGCAACTTTCCGGATAGTTATTGACAAATCATATAGTGACAATGTATAAGCCGCAAGTTTGAAAATTCGCTCACTGCATTACTTTCTCCCAAACACGACATGTGCATAGTGCATACTATTGCCCATGCTTTCACTTAAATACTTTATTTTCTTTCCATGTATTTATTTGCGCAGCGTACATGTATACATAGGTAGTAGTTCGTGCAAGAAAAGAATCTATATATCAATCCGAATTCAGTAAGACTACAAAACGGGTCACTTTTTGAGTCACAAGAATACAAATTTTCGAATAATATTGGTACAAAGAGTACAGACCACCAATAAAGCCAATATAAGTTGGTGAATTTTATTGAAGATCAGTCACAAGCATAAACCATATAATATTTGACTACTTCTTAGACAATACACATTGTTAGCTCAAATTTCATTACAAAGCTATATTATAAGAGAGCTCACATGATGGCAGCTAATGGTACAGAAACCGGACCGGAAACTAAAACTACAGAGAAATCTATTCAGAGTGAAAACAAACGCTTGAAGGTAGGGATACTTAACTATAAATATAAATATATGATGAATGATGGGGCTACGTAGTCCAAATAGTTATACATTGCTAATAGTACAAAACAATCTTATAACTACAGAATGAAATCAAAACTATGGAGGGGAAGACCAAGTCATTGCAAAATGATCTGAAAAAGTCCAACCAGTTAAAATCCAGGCTTGAAGGTCTTTGTAGAGAGCTACAAAAACAAAATCGTTATATCAAGGTGAGATTAAATGACATAAAGAAAACATCAGGTATACTTTAAAACTACATATTATCATACAATGTCCCATAAACACAGGCTGAAAGCGCAGCTAAGATTCAAGAAGCTAATGAGAAAGGGAAAGAGTTAGCTGCAGAAGTTCAAAACAATATGGGTTTCATGAAAAATATCAATGACAATTTGTCCTCTATATCTTCAGAGAGCCTCAAAGTATGACTTTAAAAAATAAACTGGTCGTTAGTAAAATATTCAATTCATTACACTTGAGTTCATTTACTAAACTCCTATTACTCACATGAAGGTCAAAAAAGAAAATGAAGAGCTTGCCAAAAAAATTGGCATCCTCAAGGATCACTATGAAGAGCGGGAGAAAGTAATTCATACAACCTATTAATCAACTCAAAGTATTTTGGTTATTGATATGGAAAGAATAACCATTATGGACCAATTCTAGGTTCTAAAAGGAGCACTGGACGAAACAAACTCAGGACTCATCCTAGCCAAAAAAGATCTTGGGGAATTCAAAATCAAAAGTGCTGAAGAAAGGCAAAAATTAATGACTGAAATGAAACAACTTGCCGAAGCTCTTATGAAAAGTCATGATCAAATACAAGAAGCCAAACAAACCGAAATCGATTTAAGAGATATCATACGAAATTATGATGAAAAGTTTACCACGCTTCAAAAAGCTATGAAAGACACAAATCTTGCTTATGAAGAGTTTCGAAGCGAAATGACAAAGGTTTGTTTCAAGAAGCCAGTGAAGAAACATAAATACCAACGTATTTTTCCGTTTGCAATACAATATTTTATTTCACAGGTTACAAATCGAACCACCGAACTAGAAAAAGAAACTACAAAATGGCAAAATCGATGGGAGGAGAGTAATACTGCACTTACAAGCGTTAGATCCAGCCATATAAAATTGCAGTCAGAATTGATCCAAGCGGAGGAGAATCTGACCAAAATGAAATCTCTATGTCGTGCATTACAAACTGAAAGGAAACAGCTTCTGGAAGAAATCAAAGCGAAATCTTCACAACAAGTTTCGAATACAGTAGAACCAGAATCTGCTCTAAAAGAATCCAACGACGCAAATTCAAATGCTACTACTACTTATACCGATCCTGAAAAGCCCAAAGAGTAAAAAGTCTCTCGCTTAAACTACACTTGAGTCGAATTCATAAAAGAAATCCCGCGCTCAATTTTGCGGGCCTTCCCAGGAGAGTGTGCCCATTAATATTTACAACAAATGTCTAACTAGATGAACTGTAACATTAAAAGTTTTCGTTAAAAGTCTTCTTAGAATCACATGAATTCGTATTCGTTGAGTTGGAAAAACTATTACACTACTTACTAACTAACTACAAACAAACTACAGTATCAATTATACTAGTCTACCATTTTATATGGTCACCACATATCCTAAGGATCCACCTTTGATGTTTTGTATTCAATAACTTTGTTACAGCTATTATTTAGCCATTCATTCAGGGGTTGTCTTTCCAGGCACATTTTAACATTACATGAAATTCACTCAAGCCAGTCAACACGTGAGAATTGACTGACCTTATGATTTGCCTTACGATTATAAATTATACCCATCTATTTGGGCTAGAATTGAATTTGGATTTTACACTACTACTACTACTACTACTACTACTACTGTATCATAATTTTAATCTTGTTTTATCTATGCATACTTTCAAGTTAAATTATTAATAACACATGTATTGATTGGTGTGCTAACACTCGCATCATCCAAATAGCACTTACATACTTACTGTAGACAATAAAGTTCATGTTCCCACGTCTCTATAATCTATTGGTATTACTTTGCCCTTGTTCGCCAATTAATAAAAGAAAGAGAGAATCCTTGACTGTCTACCCAGTACGCATTATACAGCACACACACTCTATCCTTATCACATGTAATGCATATGCGAAAACTCCGAATCTGCGTCTGCACAACACACACGTATCGATTGACCCTCGTATGCATGGTATTGGGTTCAAAACGGCGGCACATCACTTTACACGAATCGTTCCATTCCTACACTCCATTCAACTACATTTTAGCACACTTTCTAACTAACTAACTAATCATTCGCAAAAATTAACAGCACAAGATTACAAAATCTTCAAATAAATCCAACATCATGCCTGCAAATACTGTACTACTTGATTTCTCCGTGGACCCCAATTTCGTATCCAATGCTGAAGGTAAAGTTCATATTTAATTCTTCACAATCTTTCTTTCCCGTCACACCCATTTTTGATGCATCATGAAAATTCATTAATTTATACTGCACAGAAGCCAAGAAATTGCAAACCGATGTGGAGAAAGTTTTAAAAGACATTCTAAAATGCTCCGTCAACAAGCTCATACAAAAAGAATTGGGCAAAAGTGGGAACCTGACCATTTACACAGGGCCCCGGGACAGTGTCATTACTCTTCGAATGTATTCATCTGGCATTGTCACAATCAACATAGACTACATGTTACAGGATGGACAGGATCTATTGCTCACCATGGAGGTTAGTTAGTATCCAACAACTGTTAATATATTATAGTGAATGTAATTCGAGACATAGAAAAACTATGCTAGGGACAAAACTGGTGTATCATTCGAAGCAGCCATTGGCTGTCTTTGTTGACAGTAACAAACAAATACAACAAACACTAACTTACTAAGGATAATCATAGTCACAATTCACAAATTCATTAGTTAGTAATTTACTGAACTAATCATAAATGAGAAATCAATATAGCATCAGAGAATTACGAATGATTCATTCCGTATATAGAAATCGTGATTAGTTTTACTAACTGTATAATGGTAAATAGCTTCTTCAGGATTTAATTTTCCTCAACTTTCCATACGACTACTGACAAACTAACTAACTATCTGTCTATTATATCTCAGACCCTACATATCTTACTTCATTTCCTCTATATTTCCTCCTCTGTTATTGCCTTGTACATAAAACCATGCAGAATATGAAGCAGCTGGAACTCCGACTAGCAGAACGAAACGATGTGAACAGAGTGAAAGTTTTCCCTGCACTACGCAGAGGAGAACTTATCGATGTCTATAAGACGACGACAGGTAAAACTTTGGACCCAAAATTCAGAAACAAAAACTGTCCTTATTTAACTTACAGAGTGAAAACGAATATGAGCAGCATCAGCATTTTTTCCTTTTGGCCAAAAAAAAAACTTCACCTAGATGTTTTTGTTTTATTGGTTATTCACATTTTCATTAGCAAATCCATGGTATATCTGGTCTTATAGTATTTTATACTCCATGGCTTCACTAGAAACGTACGTTCCGTAATATTTTATTCTACCCCTTTTGTTTGAGTCTTGTAACCGTAAGTTTTGCTGCACCATTATTTCGTTGAGCGTTTTTATCATGTCCCATTTACTACAATGCTATTATTATAGTTTAGTTAGTTCGGTAGTACTTTTTATCGAAGATTTAGCCCATCCACTCTGAATCACGAAATGCATTTTAGTCGTTCAGTATGGTTTTATCATTATCATTCAGCTGACTTTTATCCGTACGCATGGAAAAATTCATGAGCATCAAGTATCAAGAATCTTGAATTTCCAAAAACCATCCAAAAAAACTGTCTATTACCTGTCTACCTCGTCAACCTATAGTCGTAATGCTAAAACAACTATTTTTAATTTGTTAGTTAATACTACAGTTAACTTGATATCTGAGATGCCAGAAACTGAATAATCCACTATAAATAAAGAACGGAATATTTTTTTCTCTCCTTGTGCACTGTGTATAGGAATGTAGAGAATTAGAGAAGGCATGTGGGGCAACTCGGAATAGACAGAAAACTGTGAAAACCTTACCTTCCATTCTCAGAGGAATTCCCTTTGACAGATACTTTCTATCTTCAGGTTGCATGCATTTTTTATACATTATGTTTTCTTGTGAATCCAATTAATGAACAACAAATTACTCATTATATATTGCAAGCTAAAGCATCTATTTTCCAATCAATTTCTGAGCTTACGAACTATTTTTCCACTTTTTTTTATACACGAGCTAATATTATTGTTATTATTCCTCCTGTACATTTTTGAATAGAGCTTTCTTTAGTTTTTTTAAATCCTGCTCATCCTGCTTATTTGCTGTGTTGTGAACCACACTGTGTAATGTGTACTAAACACGTTCAAGTGGGAATTTCGGAACTAATGTATTTTATTTCTTGTATGTACGATACTATAGATGATAGATTGTTGGAATACGACATTGACAGCATCCTATATGACGCATGGTCTCCGTTTCAACATATACAAATCCTGCATTCTGGGAATTTCGGGAATATGCTGGTTCTCGATGATTTACAAAGTAAGATTTCATGTAATGCAGCCCAAATTATCTGGACATTATAAATATTCTACAAAACCAAAAGATGCAACTTTTATGAAATTTCCAATAGATTTGGCAGAGTCAGATTTGGTGTACACTGAATCCCTGATGCGCCGTGGAGTGGAGAAATTCGAAAACAAGGAAGTTTTGATATTAGGAGGAGGGGATGGTGCACTGCTCTACGAGTTGAGAAAAGAGAAGCCCAAACATGTAACAATGATTGATGTAAGTTGTTTGATAAAATTGCCAACTTAATTACAGTCAAGTCAATAACATATTGACTAACCCTTGATTTCATTTTTTTGGTAGATTGATAACATGGTTATGCAAGCTTGTAAAATCCATTTGCGCTCAACTTGCGGCGACGTTCTGGACAATTATAAACAAGACGACTACGAGGTTAGTTAGAAGCAAAGAATACACTGTTTTGCAAACTCACTTGAAGTAAGCTACAACTTTTTAATTTTCTGATGCAGATTATTGTTGGAGATTGTGTTCAGTTCATGGCAAACTGTGAAAAAGAAGGCAAAAAATTTGACTACGTTTTCGGTGATTTAACTGACATTCCAATCTCAAACACACCTCAGGTACAATTTTGAAACCATGAAAAACGTCTAGTTATCCACCCATCCAGTTAGTTAATAAAACTAACGCTGAAATTAAACTGCATTTGTTATACAGGGAGAAATGTGGGACTTCATTCGTAAAATATTGAATCTCTCTTTCAAAGTACTCAAACCCGATGGAAAATTCATGACACATGGGAATGGGAGTTCATCTCCCAAAGCGTTAGCTATGTACGAAGGAGTTTTGGAGCAACTAGAGTGTCCTGTGACATTCACAAAGACTCATGCATTTGTGCCATCATTCATGGAGGATTGGGTATTTTACCAAATTCAGAGAAAAGTTGCATCCTAGATTCCTCATGCACTTCTTACCTACTGATGATGGGGCCACAAAAATCTATGGAACTATAGATACATACCACAATAATACCTAATAGTACGATATAGGTATTGTGCTGCTACATAGCTATATTGTTCTTTCGTTTTCATGCCAAGAGAGATAGGAAGCAATAAAAAAAATTATTTCACTCGTGAAACAACAGATTCAATCGTGTTTATTACCTGGGATTTCATTGCGGTGCATATTTCAGTGGTGGGATCCATTTAGGGTACATCTTTTGTAGCTCACAAATCAGTTCGGCTTGCGTTTTGGGAACTGGAAGTCGAACATTAGGGGGATGCAAAACAACTTTTCCAATCAGGGGTGTGTTCTCCAACTTTTTTATATACTCTGCACATTTCTACATAGAAAATAAAAAATTTACATTTGCCCTAAATGCTCGGGTACATATGAAGTATGAAATGAATAAACAATCCTCACGATAATGCCCTCTTTGAGACGACTATTCTTTCTGGTCACTTTGTCTGAGAGGGAGTAAATCTTACAGTTGGCCCATTCGATTGTTTCCAAAGTAGTTTCGCCAAAGAAATTTACCACTACGTGTTTCTCCCCAACTTTCATCAACTTGGCTGGCCAGTAGGGAAATTTTGGCATCATGGCCCAAACTAATAAATGCGGTATTAGCTAAAGGAACCGTTTAGAAATAATAAACTAATGAATAAATAAATTGAAAATTTGGGTCAAATAAGTTGAAATGCAGACGTGTTTGAATAAAAACTTACGATACAAACAGCAGTTTTTTTCTCATTGGACTGTGTGCTCTCATATTTCCGCAAGTAACATTCCACACAGTTAAGCCGTTCTATTTCACGAATATCTTGTTTTGCAATGTTTAGCAGTAAAAGAGAACTCCTAGGATTGGCATCACACACTATTGAGAAACATGAATGAATGCATACATATAGTTTCATTTTTCATATTTTTTCATTTTGCGACGTGTTTAACTTACATCCGTAGAAGCTCATTTGCCCAAAATGAATCCATCTCAGATCGGACATGAAATGCTCCACAGAATTGTACTCCATCTTGTCTATTTTATTCATCAACGTTCGTATGCACATTTTATTTCCAGGAGCTGGGACAACCTGGTTGAAATCTTTCGTTTCCTTCAATACTATGAATGGATGGGGTTTTGATGATTTCTTTACAAAAAAGATTAAAAACAGTACATAAAAAGATTGATAAAACTATAATTTGATTTTCATAACGGAAGCACACCGAAGTAGAAGGAACAACTGTATCCTCCACCATATGACAGCAAATTAACTGTAGAACGCGTTTTAATATATTCTTGTCGGCAATTTTCATCGGAAGTAGTTTTCTGTACACAAAAAAATTCAAAAATGAAAAAAATAACCAAATCACATAGAAATAAAGCTCAAAATGCCCCCGAACGTATCGTAAGCTCCACTGGCAAAATAACATTCCCAGCAAGTTGTTTCCCACAATGTATGCGGTTTCCTTTCTTCATCGTCAACTTTATATCCTAGAATATTTTGATGCAAGCATTTCTTGTGGAACACCCTTGGACATTTGTTACACTTGTAAAATCCATAAGGTTTCACACAGACCCAGCAATTTTGACGAAAAACTGGCAGAGCCTATAAAAGACATCCGCAAACATCCTTGTTTTTAACTTATAAGTAAATGATGTATTCTTCTAAATAACGATTAACCTATCAGTAAAATAGTTTGTTCTCATAAGTTTATTAATAAAACTGAACTCACGTTTTCGAATTCTTTTTCTTGCTCGAAATTCAAATTTTTCACTTTCAGCAGTCTCAAATAGACGTATCGACATCTGTCGTAGTTGTTCTCCAAATTTATCACCGACGTCTTCGTTTTTTTCGCGGTCGCCATATTCTTCCGAGACATCAATGTTTAACTTTTAAAAATGTTTAAAAAAAAACTTGTCCTCCAGAGGAAAAATTTGCTTTTTTGACAGAACCATTTACTACAGAAACAGAACTGCGATGAACTGACCCAATCCTCGTTCATAACCACCAACCACCAAGATTGTTTATGCAACTTTTGTAGAACTGTTGAGCGGCGTTGGAATTATGAAATGCTAAGAAATTTATTTGAGGTTAGGTGCATGCAAAAATGTGGGGTACGAATAATAACACCCCTCTTATCCTTTTTCCTTTGTAAGATTTATTCCTATTTTGGTCATTTTCAATTTGCTAAATATGCAACTGTCACTAAATGCGCAAATCCTGCATCGGCATTGCAATGTTTGCTGAAATTCCAATCATAGTATTCTTGAAGTTTTTTCCAATAGGAAATCTGAAGATAGCCATCTATGTGTAAAAGTAGCTATTACTACTTGTATTGATGTTTGTTCAACAGCAGAAACAGTAGTAGTTTTAACTTTCGCGCTAAATCTGCATTCCTACTTATCTATGTTGTAAGTGCTACCAAGGAAAATATGCGCAAGTAGTAGATTTATTCAATAGGTGGCTTACCTTCAAATTTCCTATTGGATAAAACTTAAAGAATACCAATAATATGCAGGTTATAGCTTGCTAAGACATCATATATATTGCAAATGAAGGCCCCTACCAAATCTTCACGCGATGCATATGCTAGGGACAGTACAAAACTTGAGCTATTTGACCGATGATCAATATTCATATATTTGCTTGTAACGCACGGCGTCTACAAAAAGTTGTTCCCGATGGAATTCATCAGCAAACACAGTCCACATAGTCCACAATCGCATTCATCATATTGTAGATAGTTTGCTTGCATCCACAATGCATACAATGATACAATTACAGATAATAAGATCATGAAGATTAAATGGCAATGGGAAATAACATATAGGAAAGTTTAGCAGATGTTATTAAAGTTTTAAAGCTACATTACAGCACTATCTTCAGAGACTTTTGTTTCGTCTATAAACATTTTTACGTTAAAATGAGATCAACAATATGTCAGGTCAGAATTTACAAACATGAACAAAAAAAAGTGTTCTTCCTATTTTCTATCTGTATTAGCAATGGGGCAAAATACCTTCTTAACCCCACACTGCAGAGCTTTTTGGACAAGTTCATAGAACGGTTTTCATATCAAATGTAAATTATTTATTCCATCAGCATTTAAATGTTATCAGAATAAAGGTTAGTTTATTAGTGAGTATTTGGGGTCTATTGATTTAATGTAGGTATGCTCAGGCTAAGATTTCGTTTAACACTCCTTGACCTTCAACCGCGTTAGTTTTTTCAGACAAACCTTTTTGTAACGCTGATATCCTCTTTAGTGCTAGGATATTTAGCCCAAGAAAATACCAGTTCCTAATTCTATAATTTTTTCAAAAACAAAAATTTCTAAAAAAAATTCCCAGCAGTTGATTTGTTGAGTAACTATAAATTGCTAATTTGTTCTTAGCTTGCCATTCTTACATTCTGATAAATTTTCCACGGGAATGGACAAATTTTGTGGATCACCTCTTTGGGTACAACAACAAAATTTTAAGACATTTTTTTATCCCATGAGATATTAGAGTTAACTTTTCGGGTTGTTGTACATATGAAAATTCTTAGGACACTGAAAAAACTTGGTATACAGAGGATCCGGATTTTACCTCTTGCCTTGAAAAGACAGTTCTTGTATGGATACCCTGCGGATTTCTTTGGTTATTTTTCTCGCTCGACGTATACTATAGCTTCCAATCTAAATCGAAATGCATCCCATGGACTGGATTAAACGGCCTAAAATTCGCCATGATCATTTTACTGATCATTGCAGAAATAATAGTTCTATTGCGAGTTTTAGCTCCTGGCTCTTCAAAAGTTAATTTTTACCCTGCCGATCTGTACCAGCCTATAGTTAAATTGTCGACATATGTGAGTATAAGCTGCTAAATTTCCCCAACATTTTCAAATACAAATCCAAATTAATTCACAAATTTTTAGGTTCTTGCAATTGGACTCTTATTACTGGCTAAATTCAGAGGCGTTCGATCTTCCGGTGTACAGTTTATATTTTGGCTACTTCTCACTCTGTGTGAAGCTATCAGATTTAGAACACTTTTTGTGGATCCTAAGCAAGTAAGTTCAAATATATAAATGATTAACTCAAAGCATTTGACAATCCATAGAATTACAATTTGATAATCTCAAAACCAATTGAATTTAGGAGTATGCAGACGTTCTCATTTACATTATGACTGTAATTTACTTCCCGTTTGTGGTGGGACTATTCATTTTGAGCTGTTGGAGCGACACTGTTTTAGAAGATACGCCTGCATCTTTAATGCACAAAGTAAGTTTGAAAAATCAGACACTTAATTTATTCATTCTAATTATTGTATTTGTTTGTGGGTTAGAATCCATGCCCAGAAGAAAGCTCTTCATTTGTATCCCGGTTATTTTTCCATTGGTTCAATGGCTTAGCATGGAAAGGATTTCGGCATCCATTGGAATACTCTGATTTGTGGAATTTGAATTCCGAAGATACTTCGCGCCATCTTGTGTCACGGTTTGACAAATATTGGAACAAAGAACTGAAGCGCAAAGCTCGTGCTTTAAAGTCAGTCCTCAAATGGCTACAAAATAGGACAATTTTTATATTTATGTTTCTAGATGCAATGAATTATTTAATAAATATTTAAATTTTTTCCATTTAGTAGGAAAAAAACTACAAACCCAGCCGGATACAAACGACTTTTTATGTCCACAATGTCAACTACCTCTACAAAATGCAGTGATGATTGGGATTATCAATGTAGCATTCTCATTCCACTAGTAACGGGTGTAGCGCCACAATTCTTTTTTGGAGCCTTCTTAAAAATCATCCCAGATTTGCTCGTTTTCGTATCTCCACATATACTTGAGTACGTACACATCATTATTTAGACAAATTGATTCATAGAAAAATCAAAAAATATTTTCCTGCATAGATTGTTGATAGAATTTGTGGAATCTAATGAAGAAATGTGGAAAGGAATTTTCTACGCCGTCATCATGTTGCTGAGCGCATATCTACAATCCATACTGATGGCTCAATATTCGTACAGAATGTATATGACGGGTCTTAGAGTTCGAACGATTTTAGTGAGCGCCATTTATAGGAAAGCTTTACTAGTTTGCAATGCTGTTCGACGAGGTTAACACAAAAAGAAAATTAGTTTGACTTAAGTTTGACATGAGTTTCTGATTTCAAATAAATTTGCATTTAGAGTCTACCGTGGGGGAAATTGTTAACTTAATGAGTGTGGACGTTCAAAAAATGATGGATTGTATTCCATTCATTAACCTTGTATGGTCTGCTCCTTTGCAAATCGGACTAGCATTGTACTTTTTATGGGAAATTTTGGGCCCTTCATCTCTAGCGGGCTTGGTAGTGATGTTATTACTGATCCCTGTGAATGCTCTGATTGCGGCCAAAGCTAAGGTTTATCAGGTGGCCCAAATGGAGAAAAAAGACCACCGTGTTAAGCTAATGAGTGAAATTTTAAGTGGTATCAAGGTGAGTGATAGTTAGTTAGTTGTTTTGTAGACATTTTGTATTTAAAGCTAGTTTTGAAGAATGTTTCCGTTTTTGAAAAGGTATTGAAATTGTATGCATGGGAGCCATCTTTTGAAAAGCAAGTTAAGGATGTGAGAACAGCAGAAGTACGAGTATTGCAAAAAGCTGCGTATCTCAATGCTGTGTCAAATTTTCTTTGGAGCTGTTCTTCCTTCATAGTAGCTGCAGTAACATTTGCAACATTTGTTTTAGTAGACGAGGAAAATGTTTTGGATGCTAAAACGGCGTTTGTGTCCCTTTCATTGTTTAATGTAATGAGCACTCCTCTCACGTACCTGGCTTTGATTATTTTGCAACTTGTACAGGTAAAGAAGAATGTTTGATTTTCAATAGTTTTTTTATTCAAGCACAAATTTACGATATACAACTTTTTATTGTAGGCTACTGTTTCGTTAGGTCGAATCAACAAGTTCATGAATGCTGAAGAAATTGATCCTAAAGCTGTATCTCATGACGAAACTGAAGGTTTCAATTTTGGGATTAGAAAACTGACAGAATGAGTTTAATTCAGAAGATTTTAACATTTATTTTTTGACTTTTTTTCAGAAGATCCAATCGTCCTTAAAGATAGTTGTTTTGCATGGGAACCAGAGTCAGTCATTCTAAAGGACATTAATTTGAACATAAAGGAAGGCTCTTTAGTAGCCATAGTAGGAAGCGTGGGATGCGGGAAATCTACACTATTATCTGCCATATTGGGAGAATGTAGTAGGGTCGCGGGATACGTAAACACCAAAGTAAGCACATTTCATAATTTATATTAATTTTCACAGTAATTACTTCAAAATTGACAATTTTTATATTATAGGGACAGATTGGCTACGTTGCACAGCAAGCGTGGATTCAAAATGCTTCAGTACGGGATAATATTTTGTTCGGTCGGCAGTACAATGCTACAAAGTACGATAAAGTCATTTCAGCATGTGCTTTGCAATCTGATCTGGACATCCTTCCTGCTGGAGATAAAACGGAAATTGGTGAAAAGGTTTATAGTCGTTTCAAAATTTATATAATCGATCGGTAGTGCCTCTTGCATTATATTTTTCTTGCATTATTTTTTTTGTAGGGAATTAACTTAAGTGGAGGGCAAAAGCAGCGCGTTGGTCTGGCTAGAGCTGCGTATGGAAATGCAGATATTTATTTATTAGATGATCCTTTAAGCGCCGTAGATCCACATGTGGGAAAACATATTTTCGACAAAGTCATTGGGCCAAGAGGATTACTTCGAAAAAAGACGAGAGTTTTGGTGACTCATGGAATCTCATATTTACCTTATATGAGCAATGTGATTGTAATGAGGGATGGAGAAATCATTGAGACGGGAACATACAAAGAGCTGATCGAAAAGAAGGTTAGTAAAGTGACTCTTAAAGCAATTTGTACCGTGAGTACAGTTATAATACTCATGCGTCTCGCTTATTAAATACCAGGGAGCATTTGCAGAATTTTTGTCCCAACAAATGACATCAGAAGACATCACAGAATTGGAAGGCACGCCATTTATTCACGATATCCAAGGTGTCCTAACGAATATGAGCGAAATAAAATCGAGGAGGAGACGGGATTCTAGTGTAGGGGGTTCAGAAGTGGATGCTTTGGCTACCGAATCTATTTCTAGTCGAAATAATTCCTTCTCCAAAAAGGTAGGTAAATTTAGAGTAACTACATGCATAACTAATACAGAGTCGACTTTATGTCACTATATACATTTTGCCTTTAATCCGTCCGTATGAACAGTCAAAGCCACAAGACTACGAAGAAATCACACGAAGAGCTAGTAATGGTGGTTTCGAATTGGACCACGATATCGGAGAACATCTCATAGAAGTTGAAAAACCTGAAACAGAGAGCGTAAAACTGGTTGTGTACATTGATTATTTCCGTGCAGCCGGCTGGGGGTTGACTTTAGCAACATTTGTACTATACTGCATCTACCAGGGTAAATACTATCTACTATAACAGTCTAACTACCCATTCAACTGTAAGTGAAATCTTCGAAAATGCTTTTAATTGTAGGGCTATCAATTGCATCCAATTTTTGGCTCTCAGACTGGTCCAATCAAGCAGCACTTAATGAAACCAAAGAACAGGAGCAAAAAAACATGTACTTGGGTATATATGGAGCATTTGGGGTACTTCAGGGTAAACTTTTCAAACTTTAAAACTTAAAACACTCTTTGGCACATTTAAAGTCCATGAAAACTTACTATACCGTAACGAACTATTAATAGCCCTGGCAGTATTATCTGGATCCATTGCAATGGCTCACGGCACCTTGAATTCCTCGAAAACACTGCATAACAAAATGCTGGAAAGAATCTTACAGGCACCAATGTCATTTTTTGACACGACTCCACTTGGTCGAATTGTAAACAGATTTGCAAGAGACGTTGACATTTGTGATACGCTACTACCTCTTTGTTTAAGATTCTTGATTACCGCCTTTTTTCAAGTGAGTCTCAAGCTCCATATTATTCTATGGCGTCCGTTCATATGTTGTTTGTTGTACACCTACCACCTACCTATAAGAACACTGATACTGCAATTCATTTCGCGCGAATATTCAAAAAAGTATTCCTTTGTTTACTAGGTGGTAGCAACCTTGATCATCATTAGTTACAACACTCCACTCTTTGTCACCGTTATTTTGCCAATAACTGTATTCTACTACTTTATACAGGTAAGTCCCGTTTTTTCTTTGACAAAACTGTGTGAAACTTTACAACTGTTCCGGTAAAATTTAATTTTTGTGCCCTAGGGATTCTATGTAAATACGTCGCGTCAATTGAAGAGACTAGAAAGTGTGACTAGATCTCCAATTTATTCCCATTTTGGTGAGACGCTGTCAGGTGCACCAACTATTAGAGCATATGGAGAACAAGATCGATTTATTGCGGAATCTGAATCAAGGGTGGACTACAATCAAATGGCATATTTTCCTGCCGTCGTAGCAAACAGGTACTTTGTAATAATTAAGTGTAAATTGTTAGTGTATTAGGGTAGAGTTTGTACTTGTGCAACAGTATAAAAATGCGAATGTATCAAAGTGTTTTTGAATCTACTGTGTGCTTTTTAGGTGGCTTTCTATTCGTTTGGAATCAATCGGGAACACAATAGTGTTTTTTGCAGCATTATTTGCTGTATTAGGCAGGGATACTTTGAGTTCTGGATTAGTTGGTTTGTCAGTTTCTTATGCGTTGCAAATAACTACAGCACTAATGATGTTAGTAAGATGGAGTGCTGAAACAGAAACCAATATCGTGGCTGTTGAACGACTCAAAGAATATGGTGCTGCGCCGCAAGTAAGTTGTGTTGTTCAAGTCAGAATACTTGAATCCAACAAATTATTATACAGTAAATTTTGTATTTTAGGAAGCTCAAAGAGCAATAGCTGGGAAAAAACCACCCAAGCATTGGCCTGAAAATGGCGTTGTAGAGTTTGACCGATATCAAACTAAATACCGACCAGAGCTCGATTTTGTATTGAAGGATGTCACATGTAAAATACAGTCAGGGGAGAAGGTATTTTCATTTCATAAATACATCATTCATAAAATTACTGACTGAAGGAGGAAGAGATAAAAATATTTGTTGACAGATTGGAATCGTTGGACGAACGGGGGCTGGAAAATCGTCCCTTACATTAGCATTGTTCAGAATTGTTGAAGCGTCCCAGGGGAAAATTTCTATTGATGGTATTGACATTTCCACTATAGGACTACATGACATTCGTGGCAGAATCACAGTCATACCTCAGGTATTGCTTGTTTTGATTACTTCGTTTGATTTCTTAATTGATGAATTAAGAGATTATTGTGAATTAGGACCCAGCATTATTCTCTGGAAACTTGAGAATGAATTTAGATCCTTTCGACATTCATGGAGATGAAACCATTTGGAATGCTTTGGAATTGGCTCACTTGAAAGTGTATGTTCAGAGTTTGCCCGCTGGATTGGAGCATGAGATAAGTGAAGGAGGAGAAAATTTGAGGTGAGTAACGACATAGTGACCATAGACCAAATGATCCAAATGATTGCTTCTGGATCATTTGGTCTCTTTGTTGAAATCTTTGCTATTGATTTTTTTGTAGTGTTGGTCAAAGACAGTTAGTTTGCTTAGCCCGAGCACTTTTGAGGAAAACTAAAATTCTTGTTTTGGATGAAGCCACTGCTGCAGTGGATTTAGAAACAGATAATCTTATTCAGCAAACTATTAGGCAAGAGTTCAAAGATAGCACAATCATCACTATTGCTCATAGACTGAATACTATTTTGGATTCTACTAGGTATGATCGGAGTCACCTCTACTATGTATACAATTTTTTTAGTAAGGATTTATTTGTCACTGGTGAAAAATTTATCTTCTTTTTATGAACAGGGTGATAGTTCTGGACAAAGGAGAAATCCGAGAATTTGACACTCCTGAAAACTTGTTGCGAAATAAGAATTCCATATTTCATGGAATGGCATATGATGCTGGTATAGTTCAAGATTGGTGATTGTTTATTCTTGCTTTGTTTAAAATTTAATAACTAATCAGATCAGAATCTACTGACAAGATTGATGATCAGACAAAAATATTTTTGTTCATTAAGGGTGAATTAGTCAAATAAAGTTTGTTACGTTGTCATATTTGATGCATGGCGGGCTGCAATCAAACGCTGCTTCTCACGTGCTGAAAATTAAGGTAAAATTTCAAAAATTGAGTGATCCTATGCTATAGTTGGAATGCTTATAATTTTCATGAAACTCAGGATTCTGTTTAAATTTTTCACTTACTGTTTTCATAGTCATAGGAAAGTTCTTCACCAGCATCAATATTCCGTTTTGCATATATCCCTATTCTGTGATCTCCATTAACCAACATTCGTCGAATTTCACAGTTTGGGGTTTTTGACGAGTTTATGAAACGGGCTTTATTCCCTTTACGCATGGCATCTATATCGTGTTCTGAAAGCGATACGCAAAATATCACAGATTACGTTTCAATCCCCATTTTTAACATAGCGGAAGGCATAATGGATCTCTTGCATCTAAAATGGGTCAAATGGGCGTAATGACTAACAAAACGTTCTAATTCTTATATTTACCGACCCGCATAAACCTACGCAATTGGTTATTGCAACACAACCATCAGTTGCATCGCATTGATAAATCCAACATGCATTCCACAAAATTAACAATCGCGAAAATGTCATAACCTTTATTCAAACCAAAAAGATAAGTATGTTGTAGCCTGTCATAGACGTAACCCCTTTTGTCACTCTCTTCTGGATTTAATATCTCTCCACGATATTCTGCAATAAATTCTCCTTTTTGTAAATCGTCTTTTATGAAAATCCCCCAGCCACTCACATCAGATGTTCCGATCAATAGATGTCGTTCTGTGCAAAAAACTGTGCGTTAGATTCGTTGCATACTCTTTAAAATTATTTGAGATTTGTTTATGGTGCAAGCAGCCCACCTAATTGTCTTTGGATTTTCACATTCTGACATTTAATTCGACTTGCTTCTATTTCAAAGGAGCCACAACCTTTACATAAATCTGGATCACATTCTCTTGCAGCAGCAAAACATATACAACGCTTAGTATCACAGGTCCCCGTGCAGCAACAGCCCGGAAAACGATTTGTGCCTAAAATCAAAAGACATTATCAAATATTAGAGATTTAAAGCTTTATGCATCATAATCAATATAATGCAGCATAAATTAGATTTCGAATGGAAAACGTACATTTAGGTGAGCAAGTACAGAATTTTTCACAAGAAGTATTCTTTTTCCTACATCTGCATTCACTATCACATTCTTCTTGTCCATCTTTATGAACACAAGGTTTGAACGCATTCGGTAGAGAAGACCTATCATCTTTAAAATGATGGCCACTGAAATGTGCACCTTCTAATTCTATTTTCAACGGCATATTAATTGTATTACTAGTGCTAGGAATTTCACATGGTATTTTTGTATTCATATTTTCCATCTTTAACTTCTCCATCTTCTTTGCATTGTTTATCCAACGTTTGGCCAGTTTGCGTTTGTCAAGCGTGTCCATCGATTTTTTTGCTCTTCTGGATTTCCTCTTATCTGATCCATTTTCATTAAAAGAGTTTCCATTTTCGGAAGTTTGTTTATCCAGTGTAGAATTATTGGCTGTTGCGAATTTGTACACCTATTTAACCACATAGATTTAAAAATGCTTGTCATTTGCATTCTCAATTCTCACACACATTAGAGACTTTCGTACCTGCAAGCAGGATTTCGAAATCATTATTTTCGCTATGAAGCAATAGTTTTGAAAGGATTCAATCAAACATTGAAACAATGAAATTTCGCCCGCAGTCCAATTAATTACACTTTCCGATACTACTACTTCATCATCCGGCGAACAACTTTTGTAACATGAGGTCAACTCTGAGCATTGAAAATTCGATACCGAAGTGGGATTTGTGTTTGGCAAATCCAGTTTCTTCTTTTTGTACTGCGGTGGCACATTATCTTCATCCGCTTTCAAAACAAGTTCATACAAATTCTTTTTACTTATCTTTCGCAAATTGATATATAATCCTAATTAAATTCTTACAATGTCGTTGACAATCATATTGATAACAACGCTGACAAAACAGACTCCTAAATGCACTCATCGTTTTCTGCGCGGGTAGTGCTTGCGCGCAAGCCTCATTATCTATGTTAGGCACAGGATAGCAAGATGGAGGATATTGTTCCATTCGACTTGGCAGCAAAGGAAGTACACCATGTTTCCGTTTTGTTTCAATTAGTTTGTATCTTATACAAATTAAAAATTACAGTACAATATGAAACAATAGTAATTTTGGGTATTGGGATGGGATGACATAAATAGTGTCAAATACCTTTCAACCACTTCTTGTTCAGATCCAATCATAGGTAACGATTTGCGAAGCGCTGAAATCAAATTTGCTGATGGTAAGTTTTCCACAGACTGTGAAAGGATTGTTTGTGGTTTACATGAATCTTGAGGAACTACTACTGCTGTTTTTGAATTCGATTCAGTAGTATCTTCATTACAATTAAAAATTTCCGGTCCTTTTAACATCTCAAGAGTCATCAATTCCGTGATCAGGGAAAAAAATACTTCATCATCAATCTTTTTAGTGTGTGCATCTTCTTCTATCTTCCAATCGTATAAGCCAAGCACATCTTGTAAATAGTTTGAATCTCGATCTATCAATTCATCTCCAAGGTACGGAATGTTAGTGAGATATTTAGATTCATTTTCACGTATATTGTATGGGATTGGGGTCCAATCCGTGTAACGTGGTAATGGCTGGATGTGGTTTAATGTGATTAACGAGGTTTCAACATGTCGGGTTGATTTTAAGCGCCCATTTTGAGGGGAAAAAATAGTCACCGATGCTAGATCTTGACCAACTATCGGTTTGATTTCTTTGACAGGTACAACGTCTTTTTTCTGCGAGCATTTAGCTGTTTCGTCTAGAAAATACATGAATATTTTTAATGGAATTTGATTTTGGTTTCAATGGTTGACTTGAGAGTTTATAGTTTACCAAATTTTTTGGACGTCTGTGCTAGAACCCATTGTTTCTTAGCATCTTTCCGTATATCTTTTTTGTGAACTTTTAAAATTTTGTCGAATGTATCTCTTATCACGCAAGTTTTTTTGGGGGTTTCGGGTTCTCCCGGGGATTTGTCCGATTTTTCCGTGCTATTTTTTTTGTCATCGGTAGTAGTTTCAGATTTGGATTCTTCTAAAGATGCGAATCTTATTGGAGCTTTGCGTTTACGTGTGGATGCTCTTTCTTTTTTAATGAAACTCATGCTTGGAATCGACTTATACTGAAATGAATATAACTTTTGAATATGCCCTTAAGATCCACCAACTTTATTCATGAACGCTCATAATCTCTTTTGTAGATTAACTTTAAAATAGTCACGTTTTTAGTGAATTGATATTCGTATGTAAGCAATGGTAGGTTTATGGTTTTTTCCATAGGTTTCATTTCAAATACGGTGCTTGTATGATTCGGGAATTCTCGGAAAGGTTTTTTTGCCCTCCATTACATGCAATAACAACTTGCATTGGAAACAAAGTTGTGAGAGGCAGAGAGGCTTGTGTAGTTTCATTTGATGCAGATGAATTGACTAATAGCATTGCATTTATGTAAATAGTAACCAATTGAGTGAACATAGTTGTAATGACACATTTTATTAAAATCACAGTAAAATGAACATTTATAGTACCATCAAAAACATTGACAAATAGTAAAATAAATTCATGTCGTTCAAAAGTTTTTGAAAAAACGTCAACAATTGCATTGCACAAAAAATTCTACGACATAAAAAGTAAAGCTTTGGGTTTTTAATATCAATCAGTAAAATTTATGATGCACTTTGTTATGAAGAAGTTTCAGATTCTTGATCTTGTATATTGTTGGATGGAATCCGTTTCCCATGAATATCCAAAACTATAATACACAAGAGAAGAGAATATTTATGAATTGTGGTTTCTATAAACACTATAGCACACCAGAACAAAAATCTGCATGTCTGCTCACTATGTTCGTAATTTATAAATAGTTCCTCATGCGGTTTGATTTTTTGGCAGGCAAAAACTCCAGCCCGATGATCTGCTAGCACTCGCAAAGTTCGAAACTCACAATTGGGCTGTTTTGAAGAATTGATGAAACGAGATTTGTTCCCATAATATGTAGCATCGACATGTACAGCTGCAAATGGGAATGATAAAATTCAATACTTCTATGCTTCCGATTGATATTCAACAATCTATTTGATCTACATATAAACTATGGCATACTTTTGCTCATATCTGACAAATAGGTATGACGATGCTCATCATATTCCTCTGTACGCCTTTGAGTTTCGTCGTCTGATAAAACTTCTCCACAATATTCTTTGATGTATTCGCCTTTTTCTGCACCATCCTTGAGGTATGCTCCCCAACCAGAAATCCCGGAAGGTCCAACTAAAATATGTTTTTCTAAACAAATCATTAAAAAATAATTGTTGAATAAGTAATTATCGTTATTTAGTAGTGCAAATCTTATTAGTTACCTAATCCCCTTTGAATGGCTACATTGTTGCACCGAGGAGTTTTATTTTTTTCATCGAATTCATTGGCTCCACAATTTAAGCATAAATCTGGATCGCATTCTCTATTAAACTTTATGCAAATGCAGTAATGTTTGTCACATTCTCCTCGGCACCCACATCCTGGAAATCTTTTATCGCCTGCAAGAGTAATTTCACTTTTAAAACTTAATTATAAGAGAAAAACGTAGCTAACTGGGTACTCATACCACTTTGCAAGTGTGTAACTAGTAACTTTAACTTACAGTCAGTTGGACAAGCACAAAATTTTTCACATGCTGTATCATGGCGAACACAGTCACAATTCATATCGCACACACCAGAATGATTGCATGGAAAATATTGGTAAGGTAGATGTTGATACGCATCGGATTTATCACTTTGACTTATAATTCCAACCCGATTTTGAAAAACTTTCATCCATTGTTTTCGTTTGTATGCTTTGGAAGACTTTTTCAATTCATGCTGTCTGGATTTCCGTGTAAAAGTTTTATCCAAGCTAGAAGTTTCTATACAGCCGTCAATGTTGGCAAACATTTTTGAGTATTCTGTCACCTATAGTCGAAATGTTATTTGTATTAATTTTTACCTAACATTATAGGTAAAATACAATGGGAAAAATACTAATTACCTCATTACAAGATTTAGTCATCATAATATCAGCAATATGGCAAGACGAATGAGGAAAAACTTGATACAACACTTTAAACAAATTGATTTCAGCAGGTGACCAATCCGAAGGTTTGGATTTATTTTTTCTAGATTTACTTCTGCATATATGAGATCCTAAAGTTTCATCATCGTTTGAAATATCTATTTTCCTTCGGCTTTTATACGCTTCTACTGGTAGGTTCTCCTTTGGAGCTAGTTCATAACATTCAAGGTAAGGTATGACACAATCTACAAAAAGCATTTTTCCATATACTCTGAAGTGAAAACTTACTGTGGTGGAAGCAATCATAAAGCTTGCAACGTCTACAAAAAGTCACATTGAACGAATTTAACGTTAAATCCGGACAATTGGGTTCTGCATACGGCCCGTCAATATCTTCAACGCAAAGAAACAATTTCTCCTTATGAAGAGTTTTGAACCTGAAATTTAATACCAGAAATAGCCAGAAAGGAATGCCTCGAATTCTTTAATTACACCATTTTAATTATTGTTAGTTTTATTAACCTCTCATGAATATCATGAATAGCATGCGGTTGATTGAAAGCATGTGCTACAGCTTTCAAAATATTTTTTGAAGGATTCATCTTCTTTAAATCCAAATCATCCAATCCTTTCCGCCATTCGCTCTCGTCTTTCGGTACACATTTCCTCTGTATACTATTTTCGCTCAAACTTTTCATACTTGAGACTAAGGACACATCCCCCGTATCATTTTTCTTCTTGAACCGATTCTCAAAAAAACTTTTCCCTTCCAAATGCTCAATTGTAATTAGCTCCAAAAACAACTGATAGAATATTTGATCGCCCATGATTTTAGAACTCTTCCGCTCTGTACTCCCGTACCGAAAATTTGGGAAATGACTTTTGTCTGAAGTGACTACATTCTTAAACGTGTATGCCCACCGTTGCATTGGTGGCAATTCTGGCACAGGGCAAAGAATAGTTTTTTCTACACATTGGAATTCATGGATAGTTTCCTCTGATTCTCGACTTTTTTTCGTTTTGGTTTTAACTTTCCTGGTGTACTGCACATGCGCTGTGGCTTCGTTGGTTGAGGCCTTTATTGATTCACTTGAGGTTTTTACATACACTGGATCCCGTACTACTAAATTGCTTTGTGATGACCTTTTTAGTGCCAAGTTGAGTTTGCGTTTGTAATCATCTTCTTTGATCTGTTTTCTCTGTTCTGAAAATTAGCAGGGTTAAAAAGGTTAATTAGTCAATTGTTTGTTGTAATATTAGGATCACCCTATATAATTGACTAAAAGCTGGGATAGGGAATTTCACAGGAAACAATTTTTGCATTTACTGGGATTCCAAATAATTTAGGCGGGTTTAAATTGCATCGTATGCCTATATAGCTTTGCTAATATGTTACCTCTTAAGGTTTTTTTTTTGCATTGAACTTTTCTAAGCCTAGCGTCAAATGGTGTAAACTTGTTTAAGTTTCCAAACAAGCGAAACACAGTATTGATGATTTTAAACGCCTAAGGTAGTTACATAGATTTAATGAGCTCATAGGCTTGTTATAGAAGACAACAGAGGGTGCGCGCTGTTCATTGATGATAGTGCAGTTAATCGTCAGTATTTAAAAAATACACAAAGTGAGATATAAAATATAGTAGAGATTGGATTTTACCATTCAATTCTTCCTGAAGCTCTTGAAAAAGACTGTTTCGTTTAACCTCTTCAGCTGATTTTTGCTCCTCTATAAGTCGATCGTAAATATTTATAATGAAAGTCGAAATATCCCGTTGAGCTCGTCTTTTCATTTTGTGCCGTATTCTGTTCCCAGGTTCACTAACTTCTTCAGACTTCGGTTGCATAATAGTGTGATGAATTCTAGTTCGTTTGATAGATAGTTTTGGTAAGGGTTTCTTTTTCTTATTCCTTGTGGATTGCACCACCGGTTTTTTGTGACAATGGTAGTCTGCATCTTCATCATTGCTTGTGTCATCTGGTTTTGGTGAATTCGATTGTTTCTTTTTTCTTTTTTTGGACTTCCGAGGTCGAAAATGGTATTTTTTTGAGGATGTAGTCGAACTTTTAATGCTGTCAGAATTTTCTGATTCGCTGTTAACATTTGTACTAGAGCGCCTAGATCGAATTTTCTTTATCCGGATGACTTGGGGCTTGCTTTTTCGACGAATTAAGATGTGTAGCGCTTTTTGAAAGAATTTGTTATAGTAGCCATTCAACTTGTCAGCCGAAGTTGGTTTCGGTGTTTTAGAGCGCAAGCGCATGGTTTTGTCGTGTATTTAGTCTTTTGAGGAAGATTCCGTGTCATCCATTTTCACATATTCTAAAAATATGTCAGAATTAAGTTATTAAACTTATGGAGCAGGCATATTGTGCAGTAGATGAAATGATTGAAATGTAGCTCACCTGTTAGTGCAGCGCTAGATCCCATGCAGTGAAGCATAATTGCAGGGATTCTTGACCACGTTGTTTCTTAATTTTCTTAAAACCTGGAAAAACCTGACCAACTTTCAGTTGAACTCGGTGTATGGATCTTCAATTTATGCGTAACTGTGTATAATGTAATGTATTTGCAAACCATGTAATTTTTGGCCTGACAAATTCCAGTATACAATATACACAGTGCACCGTAGATGAATAAATATTATACGTTAGAAAAGAAGGCTTGAAGTAAACTGTTCAGTTCAGCTGTACATAAATTTTATTTAGCACTCACAGGAGAGAGGGTTTGTTGTCTATATTAGCAAGAATTCTCCAGGAGGAAGTTAGTCACTCTATAAAAGTGCATGCACCCATGCATGCACGCGTTTTATAGTGCGTATGGGACGTGCGTATTATTGCATAGTAGTTTGTATTTAGTATTATGAATGCAAGTGTGTAGTGTTGCATCCTCTCTACCTCCACACAGTGTACGAAAATGTACAAGATCAGCAGTTTATATAAAACGAAACCAAGGGAAGAAACTAAGGGGAGAGGGTTGAATTGATTTTAGCAGACGAACTTGTACGAGTCCTGAATGTTCCCCCTATATGTTAAATTGTGGTTACATCCACTGCTGCATGGGAAATATAGATAGATAGATGATGTAGGGACGAAAATATTTGATGCAACACAACTCCAGAACAAGTGTATAAGTAAGGGAAGAAAATGTTTTACACGTGTA
>Ga0210040_10001214_pt1 | contig 39709 bp, 32 predicted proteins | sample CryGeyCG12114_NA_FD_185462 | JGI IMG/M metagenome (GOLD analysis project Ga0210040, IMG submission 185462) | Groundwater microbial communities from aquifer - Crystal Geyser CG19_WC_8/21/14_NA (SPAdes) (version 2) | ecosystem: Environmental > Aquatic > Deep subsurface > Groundwater | place: USA... | reverse complement strand
CGATTATTAACCATTCCGATTGTTAAGCATTCCGATTTTTATGGATTCCGGAATTTATGCGTTCCGAGTTTGAAATTCCGGAAATTATGCTTCCGGAAATTATGTTTCCGGATTTAATGCGAATACCGGTTAGATAGTAAAATTACTAAAGTAGTATATATACACAATGAACATGTACAGAGGCCCCACTGTGACCTTTTAATTAGTCAAGGAACTCTCCAGTTTCTGGAGCAGTATAATTCTATCTAATTTGTTTAAGACAAGACAACAAGACTATGCACATGAATTCAGAGCACGAGTGAGCAATGTACATAGGGAAAAAAGAAAGTTGAAAAAAATTGGCATGGATCTGATAGTAGAGCTTTTCAGGATTCCTGCTGGAGCATTATCTGGCTTTTTTGTACACAGCAAATGAGATATTACGTCTCTGTATGTGAATGGAATGGTCCAGAGGGAGATTTAATAGGGCATGAAATTGAGAATTTATAAAGCTTATAAAAAGGAAAAAGCTTAGGTTTTTTTGTAGTTAGTTAGTTTGTTCGTTAGTATGTGACTTGCATTTAGGGAGGGAGGGAGTAAAAAAGTTAATTACAGCAACAAAAACAACCAGTTTGTATGGATGGGTGTGTACAGTCAGTCAGTCAGTGGGATATTTGCATGTTCTCTGTACTCTGTGCTTAATGCTAAAGCTAAGAATAAGTCAATGAGGAATTTGTGTTTTTCATTTGTCAATGTCAATAGGACTGTTTTGCCAGTGTGTATGCAACAAGTCTTGAAACTTATTTACACTTTCTAAATGACTGAATGAGTAAACGGAAGGAATTAAAATAGTGCAAAAAGTATATTGCCACATCAGGCATACACAGGGATTGCGAAAGGTTTGGAAAAATTGCGAATGAAAGAGTTTGGATTGGATCAACTGGGGCATTGAGAAATAAAAGATTTATCATCAATTCAGTTTTCTGTTCAAAAGTCAACCCTTTGTATCATCTATAGGAGTTTTTTTTATTTCAAACGAGAATATTCAAAGAAAATGAAATGTTTTCATAGGCAGCAGGGATCCGTAATTTCTGACTGGTTTGTCATATTTTATTGAAATTCCATCAAGATTGAATTTTGCTTCCAACAGAATGCCCTTAGATTTAATTCAATCAATGGGGGAAAGAATTTATTCAAAGAAGTAATCATTTTGCTCCCCAGCATGTATTTTTTCATTTGTCATAGTCAACTTCTTTAATAATGAATTTCAATTAGAAGATGGAATCTCGGGAAACCTTTTCATCATGGAAATTGCAAGTAAAATTACTCTATTCATACTAGTATGTGTTAGAGACTGATTTCCTTCCAGTAAATTCATACGTTTCAAATGATTTCAACACATTTTATTTCAGGAAAGTTTCACGCACCGAATTTCATTAGTTTAGGATCACTTTATATAACAGAGTTTAGTATAAATAGATCGAAACGTAAGAAAATTATTATAATTCAAGCTCAACTATAATCTCCAGGTGTAGCATTAAATATAATAATAATCTAAAATTAGGTTCGCTCAAAAGTTGAAAGCACAGGTAGAGTTCCAGTTTGGAACATTTCATTGTGGCAACACTTGTGCTCCATGGTCTTCGATTTGGCATTCAAACTTGATTTCTTATTTCCATACCAGAAATCAATTGATTGGGAAGCTCTGACAAAACATCTCTGGCAAGGTTCACTTTGGCCACGATTTGATTCCGAGAATTCAGGTATTTCCTCATTTCTACAGAGAAATTTCTATTTCTTTACAAGGTTTCCAGTGCAAAAGAGTATTAAACTTTAAGATTGAACTGGATGAACACATAAAAAGTCAATAGAGCACTCGACGCAATCATATTTCATATAATAAAGAATTGCATAGCATAACCAACTAACTAAACTATACCATAAACGTTAGTTTGATAATTAATCGATAAATATCAAAGTTTATACACTAATAATGTAAAAAACTTTGCATTAAATCACATAAAACAAAACTTGTGCACAAGCAGGATCTCAGAAAAACATATAATTGGCTTGAGATGCCCTCATACACCATGTTAAAGCCATCAGTCAAACTAAGCTGGAGGATTGTTAAGGAACGACATCCATTCAACAACTTGTGCAGGCAGTTCAGCAAGTACCGCTTTTGCCAACTCTACTTTACTATAAGTCGGTGGTTGTCCGGTTGGACCAAGTTTCATGAATTTGCGCAACTCTGTAGACACAAAAACGGTTAGTTCAAACATTAGATAGGTTAACAACATGAAATCCACAAATCCAGTGATTAAAAATTTCAGCCTGTTAGTCAGTACTGATTATTTATTATTTATTTATCAGCCCTATCGCAAACAAACTTAGCAAAAAACAAATCAGAGTATAAAAGCATGCTCAATTTACCAACAAACTGGACAATATCCCGGCTAGCAATTCTTCCTTCTAGTTGTAATTTGCGGCCATCAGCGTCCAAGCGTTCCATAGCTGAGAAATCTTCGTCACCCACACCCACAATGATAATAGACATGGGTAGATGGGAAACATTTATAATGGAGTTTATTGTGCTATCCATATCTGCAAAAGAAATTTGAATTAGAAAAATTAGTTCCTCCTTCCTAGTTACCAACCAAGCTATGTGTATCCCAGAAAATTTATTCGTATTTCTACTGACCGCAAATTACTCCGTCCGTGATAATCAACAAAACACAATAATGTTTTCCATCATTGTGAGAATTAGCAAAACGTCCGACATGATTAACGACTGGAGCAAAGTAAGTTGGCCCATACAATTGAACTATAAAAATTAAATACGCACGCTGGTGAGTAATTTTACTTTACTTTGCGAATTGATCAGCTAGCCATTACAATGTGACACAAGCAGAGGTGGTCAATTCTAACCTGTATTCAAAGATTTATAGTAAGCCTGAAGAATTCCGTCTACACCAATACAAAAAGGATTAGTAGGATCTCCGTTCAAAGGGAAATCGTGAGACACAGTGTAAGGGGGAGTGGGAGCTCGAGCTCCGAATCCAATAGCAGGAAAAGCCTTGTCATAGTCGTAGTCTTGAATAATATCACCTGCAGAACAAAAGAGACTGCATAAATTAGCTGTACTTGTATTTAACTATCAGTAACGACTACACGTTTTATTACCAACAGATTTTATAGCAAGACTATATTGGTTATCCCCATGTGGAGACCGATAATGAAGACTTCTGGGATCGTTAGGATCTCCATTAGATGCTGTAAAGTCAATTGCAACTGTGAAATGCAGTTGAACTCCGCTCTTAATGTAATCAAGAAAACTCTTCTCCTGAATGATTTTAAAATACTGGACATGAAGAATTCCAGAATCAGTGTAGTTCTTCTTCTTGAGTTTTTTCTTCGGGTTTGTCAGAGGAAAAGCGGCTGTTGCCAAGTTCCGACAAGCTAAGTGGAAAAATCGATTTTGATATAACAACTGCATTTCACAGGAAGAGTAAAATGATGTTTAGCCACTGACTGAAGACTGACCTTCTTGGATTTGTGGGAAAGTAGTGATATGCTCGCCAATGAGATCACTAGATCCATCATTGTTCCAATCCCAAACTTCTAGTTTAATAGGTCTTTCCATTTTTCCTCCAGTTAGAGTTTTGACCCGGATTTTGAATTTGTCCCACACAGGATTTAGCGTATTCTTCATGTACTCAGTTTTATGCACCAGTCCCCAGGATCCATCATCCAAGTATTTGAAAATGGAGAGGTACGGATCACTTTTACCGAACATGTCCTTTTTATCGAGACCTTTTCCACAAAACTTTATCTCCATTGCCTCTTTGTTTTCACCAAGTTCTTCAGAGGAAATAATTAACTGTGAGCTTTTCGATTTGTATTTTTCAGGTAGTTCCAAATTTCTAATAAACTAAAACGATAATTCATAATTAGAAAAATAAAAACTAAAAACAGAGGGGTTAAGCCACCACTAAAATTGTTAATGCTAAGTAAATACATAATTTAATAAATACCCGTTGGTTTGGGGCAGCCACAATTTCTCCCAAAGAACATTCCATAGATCCCAGATAATCATGTTCATCTAAGCAGTCAGAGTTTGAGTCCCAATCGTAAACTGAAAATTTGTATACCTAAAGCACAATCAATCAAGATTAATTTAAAATCAGCATTGCTTGGAACAAAATATAATAGCTCTACAAATTACATAATGTTGTCTGTCGATAAATTTTGTAAAAAGTTGGACCGATATAGCATACCTGTCTCTCTTCGAAATGATATTCAACTGTGAATTTCGTCCGCCACTCCGGATTCAGATTGTTCTTGACTTGTTCCGTTCTTCCTTCCTCAATGTATTCATTGGTATACATATTTTTCGAGTAAACAACACATACTGGGTCTGACTTTGAAAACTTATCTCGATCAACTAGGTTTCTACCAAAAAAATCAACTACATGAAAATTATCGATTACAATGATGATCATAAAATAGTTATAGTTCTACCTAGCACTAACTGTCAGATCCATAAATGGAGCGTACTGGCATTTTTGTATATATTGCATGATTTTTGAGCACACAATTTCAATTTCGAAACTATTTCAGAACCAAGTAAACTTATTTCAATTAATAGGCTAAGGAAAAAATAATTGCTGTAACATGACTATATTAATCCAAAGCACGAAATATAAGCTTCATTTTTAACGATTTTGTATTTATAACAAAAAGAACATTCTTTCATCAAAATAATGCAAATGAGAAAAGGAAAAGTCTTGTTGGTTGGAATGGAATAAAAAAACCAAGCAGACCCATGCTATACAACACAAATAGACTAATTATGTAGATTTCAACTTGTCATTCATCAAGCTTGCTTTTTAGCATGTCACTATATACTGACTAACAAACTACTGACTTTACATTAACCACAAACCACAATAAAGTCATAAAACTGGCTACATTATAATGCATAAAGTGTTGATAAGAAAGTTCCATAAAGATGTCAGGATAACAACATTTCCGGCATATGGATAATTCTCCTCATCAAATGCAATGCAAACAATTTTATGACTGAAGAAAGTTATACAGCCCTAACCCTAATCTAATCAACAATAAACTCTCACTCTCACTTAATTTATATATTTTCTGTTTACAACAAACGATTTCTAATAAAAACAATAAATATTACTTGGCTGAGAACATCAGTTCTACTGTCGATGAAAGGCCAGTGCTTCCAGGTAAACCTCCACTGCCTGACCTGGAAGTAGTACCAAAGCCAGGGGGTTTGGACAACGACTGTGGTACTGACAGACTTGGTCCTTGGGCTGGAGGAGCCGAATTATTCCCATGCGGAGGAACACCAGGAGGATTTCCATACGGAGGAGCACCAGGAGGATTCCCATATGAAGGAGCGAGGGGAGGATTTCCATACGGGGGAGCACCAGGAGGATTTCCATACGGGGGAGCACCAGGAGGATTTCCATAGGGGGGAGCACCAGGAGGATATCCATACGGGGGAGCACCAGGAGGATTTCTATATGGAGGAGCACCAGGTTGACTTACATAGGGGGGAGCACCAGGAGTATTTCCATAGGCGGGAGCACCAGGTTGATTCCCATAGGGGGGAGCACCAGATTGATTTCCATAGGGGGGACCAGCTGGGTATGAGGATGTAGCCACATTTCCATATGGATACGACTGGGTCCCCACATATGGGTTTCCTGAAGCTCCAGGCATTTGACTAGGCACAGATCCAGGTGCTGAAGTTGGATATGGAGTGGAAGGTGGGCCAGACATACTGGTAGGATACTGATAGCTATACGGACTAGCCTGAGAAACACTCGCTCCAGCTAAACTATAACTCGTCAGATTCGGAGGATAAACCGAGGAATAGTTGGCAGATTGAAAAGAATAGCCAGCAAAACCGATTGGTGGAGGTGGAGGATGTGGTTCAGACGAAAAAGAATATGAAGGTGTTGCACTAGATGAACTCGGATACCGGTACGGTTGTTGTCCAGTAGGATAATTGTGCATTAGTTGCTACAGGTATTGCCCGAGGTGATTCACGATGGGATTTTGATATTTCTACAGGAAATAAATACGGTAAAGGTTAACTTTTAAATGATAATTTAACATTTGGTTACTGTATTCAAATGTCCTTAGATGATGGCTTGAAACGTTTACTTTTACAAATAGTTTTAAGAGAACTGCGATAGTAAACTAGCGAAAACAATAAATTCAATCAGAAAGATGTTACTGATTAACTGAATGAATTTTAATCATTTTAATAACACTCTTCCAGAAGTTCCGAGAACAACTATTACGTACGCTTTAGCTTGACTGACAAACACTGACTCACTGATTATTGAATTCTTTTAATAGCTCAGCTGACGTCAAAAGAACTGAAAATATAAAATGATAAATAAACATAACCACCTATCTGACTACTGAACTACCTGATGAATTGCGTGGGCCTTTGGAAATAGCTTATTTGTGTAGGAGTAAAAATGACGAATGTGACAAAATATACAGAAAACATAAGTGATGAGAAACAGTTTAACTGTTTAATTAAAAGTTAAAGATGAGAACTATACAACAGCAAGGACTAAGGACTAAAGTTTCCTTTTCTGGGTGTTTTAATTTTAATTCATCTTTGGTTTTCCTGTTCTTTGGCATAGTTGGCACATAAAAGAATTAATATTAAAATGTTTTATCGTTGATTTACTGATTCTAGTAGCTAACCTATCTTAAGTGTTAAATGCACAGAGACTGCATTACTATTACTGAGTACTGGAAATATGTTTCAGGAGAGGAAAAATGACAACTCTTTGAGTTCTTGCGCGAGAAAATTTCCCAGTCTAGCGGAAGGATTCCCTGTCTCGTGTTTGTTTACTACACATATGTACATACTGATACTGAAGCACATTCACATTGCTGCATTGTGTGGGCCGGTGTCTGTGATTAACTAGGGCTAGCAGGGCTAGCACAAATAAATATGTGAACAATGAGGAATTCCTGTAAATTTGTCTTGATTGGTGACTCATGGAACCTTAAAAATTATAGTGAACCGTAATACAATTGTTTAAAACCCTGTTTTTTCTCTACAAGTGAGGGTGAGAGTCAATATGAAGTAATCTTATGGCAATTCGGGTCTATTAATACTGTATGCGCTTGGGGCAACGCAAGATTATAGTATACTAAGGCAATGCAATCATGAAATAAAAATCAACGTCTGAGAAATATTTTCATTTGTATATTTATACACAACATTTCGTTATTGAACTGCATGTCAACAATAAATAAATAGATAATAACTTAAAACATGGACAGGGGATTGTACTGACTGTAAAGAGTTGCATGAATCTTCATGAAGAATTCTCAGCATCTTATGCTACATGCAAGTGAATTGTATAAATCATGGAGAATGGAGCGTATTCTCATTATTTGGTCACTTCAAGTGTTCCATGCTTGATCCTTGCTTCAAAAAATTGGGTCACTACTTTAATCACAACTTCTTTCAGTTGTTTTTGCACATCGGGCTTGATCCGATTTGTAAAAATCTGTTCAATTTCCCTCTCCAAATCCAATAAACTTTCTCCATCCTCCCTATGCTCTTTACCAAATGCTTCAGCTCCATCCAATGCATTCGTCTCCATGAATTGAGCATCTCGGATTAACCCATCTCGAGCATTGGTAAAATACGAAGGTTTCCTTTCGTTCATTGTAACCATTAGTGGTTCCAACTTCATTTTCACACTAAGACTACCAGTATGGATCGGGAAAATGGACTTAATGTCAAAAAGCCGGACAACTCGGGCTTGGAAACGACTCTCGTAGAATTGGAATTCGAATTGTTTGGGTCTGTCGTAGAAAAGACCAGTTCCCATGTTGTTGCTTCGACCGAATAGATCTGGACAAGTTTTCAAATCCACGAGAGGTTCATGCTGAGAATGGATATGTTGTATGGTCACAATGTATTGTGGATGTCGCTTCAACCTTTGTTGGAACTTTAGATTTTCAAGTCCCCACTGGTGTTGCATGATTGTTTTCTGCACTTCATGTTGCAGTCTGGAGCAATATGATGGAGGACGATTTCTGTCTTTTCCTTGGGTAAGGGATTCAATAAGCTCAGAGGACTGCAAATGCTTCCATGGGATTATGCGGCTATCTAAATCTTCACTGGCTTCTAGACTTCTTGTTCTACTAACTTCGTCATCTGTGAAAATTTAATAAAAGTTGGCAAACTGACATCTAATGCAGAGTTTTCAAATTCCATAATGCATGGAAACCAAAATGCAAACTCATTGTGGAGGCATTTGTTTGTAAAAAGACAATCGATTAAAACTCACCTTCATTTTTTATACGTATGGCACCAACTGGGATCATCTGAGAAGAGATGGTAGTCACCAAAAACACGCAAATCAATATTGTCACCATTTTGTTGCAGCACAAGTAAACGAGTTGGACGACATGAGCATGAAAACTAAAAGGAATATTTGGGTTGAAAACGTTTTAAATTGTTTGTCTAACCTAGTTAGTGGGTGAGTAGTTGTGTGAAAACAAAATTACATGCAAACTTCAACAAAAGGAGAAGGGGGGGGGGAAAGAGGAAGAACACAAATGTTTTTATTGTTAATTGTTTGTTGCTCCTGCTATACAGACTGAGAGAATTCTCTTCCCTTCACTATGCTGTTGTACTATCTAACTAGTTAGTTGGATTTAGAATTTTCTAGGAGACAACATCCACTCTCATCACCTTAACTCCTGTATCCCATTATTTGAAGCGGTATGTCTCTCTGAGTATTGCAGAGTCCTCCCATCATCGTATATTGTAATTAGAGGCACCACAGTCATGACAGGCTGTAGGCTGCGCCAATCTAACTAACAGCGGAGGATGACATGAGGGTTGCTGTGAAGAACGGATGGAAGGCTCTCATAGACACAAATCCCATAAGCAGCAATGAAATGCCATTGCCATTTTTTCTTGACAACGAGGGAAGAAAAAAGTGGGAGTCAGTAGCACTAACTAGGTAGCTAGAAGCTATGTAGCTACAAAAGTAGTATTATAGGATCGTGATTTCATGGGCTGCTCAACATAATAGCAATAAGGAGTTGAATAACAATAGAAACAGTTATTTTTGCGTTAAAACTTGCGCTGAGAACTTCATGTTAGATACGTATGATGATCATAACATTGTACGTGAGTGATGGCTATCATGGTCTGAAAATGTCTTTCTATTTTTTTCAACCCTTGAGATACTCCACTAGATACAGATATTATTAACATGAATGAACTGCGGCAATGATGATACAGCCCTCCTATAATGCATTTACATTACGAGCGTTGTTTTGTTGCATGCTTGCCTACAGTTGTCCTCTTTCATTCTTTTTTCTTTCAAAGAATGGATTGTTGTACTATTATGTTTCTTACAGAGGTAAAAAGTGATAACCATAATAATAAGGGATAATCATAATAATAATGCTGCACGAGTATAATACTTTGCTGACACTATTACAGCAACTGGCGCAATTGTTGAGTGTGCGTGTGCTGCTGTAATGACTGAGGAATACATGAATATTTTGGAAATTCGGGTTCGACAGTAGGTTTATGATAACAATAATCTTTGTAAATAGCATTTAAAACCTCAGGGATAAAACATCTTTGACAACTTTTAACTACATGACATATATTTCTTAAACACCTATTTTCATTGTGAAAATATTATAAAGGTTGCCGTTGCGGAATAATGAGTAACGATTATAATTACAAAAAGGCGTGTGTGTGACGCCGTATTTTAACACCGTGATTGTGCTAGTGTCACAGGTAAATTCAATTTCAAAAGACTATATGAAGGAGAAAATTAGGTTGAATTGACATGGTTCGTGCGTTTGGTCTTTGTGGAGCTCCATTCATTTCAGCCATGACTTTCATTGACCACCCTATCGTCCTTATTGTTCTGAACAAAGGTTATCAGAATGTGAACTTGTAAAGAAAAAACAATAGGGACTCAGCAGAGGTGAAAATATCTTTTATTCGTTGAGTTAGTGAGAGTTTATTTAACAAAGCTTTAGTACAGTATAAATGGGGATGAAGATTCGTTTTTTGACGTAAACGAAGCTTTTATTTGAGGACACTGGTTTACAGTAGAAACCGTTACACTTTACTGTTGGCATTGGAAAATTTATACCGAAAATCTTTTATATTATTTCGTAGACCTATTACCCTTAACGAGTAATGTAGGAGGAATTTATTCAAATATAAGCTGTAAGGCTGTAGTTATTATAATGTTTCTAGTTCATCAACATTGAATCATAGTAGTTTTTTCTTAAGAGTCCAATTATTTTTTTTATAAGTTAGTCGTTTGATGCTATAAAACTAAGATTTATATTTGTTTTAACATGGGGCGATCATATCATATAATTCTTCATATCAATATGGTGAATGCAGTTACTTTTGGACAGCTATTAATTAGGTTGGATCTTCACTATTTCATAGTACTCTTTTACTCTGGAGGAGTAAATTAGGGTGAAGTTGATTCAGACTGAAGTTAAAATTACGGTTTTCATTAAATGGTAATACGCACTACATGCAAACTGGAAATGCGTCAATCATATATGCGTCGCACGAATGCGTCGTACATAAAGTGCTTTCAAGTGGAAAAATGAGAATGACAAATGTGTACTAGCAATGTAAATGTTTTACAACAATAGTGTGAAAGGCTATCTATTGTAAATATAGCACAAATACCCATGTGGATTTGAATGAAAAATAATTCTTTAGCTATGTAAATTACTACCGGAAACAAACTTTCTGGTTACTTGTCGCATAATATGTAGAGTAAATGACAAAGAATCTGTGATGACAATTCCGTTGCCTGGATTTTATATTTCGATGTCACTAAACCGAACCAGAGGAGAACCATAACCATAACTAATCCACGTGAATTCCTTATATGTAAATGTCAATTTCTAATTGGAATCAATGCCGTGAACAATGATTATATGTGTCATAACCAATGAAAGGAAATTGGAGGGAAAAGTATAGGTTTGAAAGTTACAGGAATTTTTGTGTCGTACTGTTTCTTGCCGTTCTGGTTTAGTAAAAAGAGTTTTTCTTAAATTAATTTGGTTGCATTCATCATACTTTCTAAACTGATAATTAAGTCTTTCTTATGTCTTAAGTCTTGAATTTAAATCAATAGCAACGTTTGTGACGAACGTCAAGGTCGTGGTAAGTTGACACTCAATCCATTGCAAGATCTTTTGGCTACAGCAAGAGTTATTCGTTAGATTCGTTAAATTTATTGGGAGTGGAGGTTCAGGAACTAGTTTATTTCACTGTCGTTATCCTAATTGTTTTGTATCTGTAGGTTGATCAGACATCATGATTATCCCCATTCGATGTTTTTCCTGTGGGAAGACTTTAGCTAACAAATGGGAAGCATATCTAGGACTTCTTCAAGCAGAATATACTGAAGGGTAACTTTTTCTTTCATCTACATGATGTAACGTGAAATGCCGGTTAATAATTTTCATTGTTGTATGCATTAAATAATTTTTTATTTATTTCAGTGACGCATTGGATGCCCTAGGATTGAAAAGATATTGCTGCCGTAGAATGCTGTTAGGACATGTGGATCTGATCGAAAAGTTATTGAATTATGCACCGCTGGAAAAATACAATTAAGTATAAAGATGCATCTCAATGATTTTTTTACTAACTAGTTTTATTGTTGCTTCTTAAGTTTTTGAATAGCGTAAGAACATGCAGAGTTATACTATGGAAGATGAACTAACTATTTTGTAATTTTCTTGGCGACATGGACATCAACTTGGTACAGTTTTGTTTTCTGTTGCGTAGCTATTAAGCTCATGCACATCATATGATCACTGATTACAAAATATGAAGGAATGTAAAGTAATTTATACACCACCAGTAAGGACTAAATGAAGAAAAAACGAAAATATTTTACTTTCAGAATTAATTGCTTGCTACAGACTTTAATTCATCATGAAGAATAAAAAGAAATAAGAAATTCAGAAGTACAACAAACGATTCCACTTGAATTAATATCGTTAAAATAACATGTATAAGCAATCAGTTTAGTATTAGTAGTACAAACAAGGGGAATACAACATATTGCAAGGCATCATTTTTGGACAAAAATAAGATTTTAGTGCCATCCTATTCACTTCTTTTTGGTGTTCAAAAATCCCAGAACTTGGTCCGGTACTTCAGCTAATACTGCTTCGGCCAGACTTCGCTTCGCAGCAAATTGGTCTTCTCCATGTTTTGCAAGGAAATCTCGCATTGCTGAAAATTTATTGTGATTTAGTTGCGTTTAGTAAGCTTCAAATACAGAAAACGTCGAAGTACATTTTGCACAGGATTCAATAGCTTGTTTTAAAATTAGTGGCTAACCTATAAACTGCACGATGTCTCTTTCTGCAGTTTTTCCATTGGACGCAAGCTTGCGTTTGTCTCCGTCCAAGAACTCCATGGCTGTAAAATCTTCATCCCCAACGCCAACAATAATAATAGATAGGGGTAAACCTGAAGCGTTTACTATGGCTTCCGTTGTGGCAGCAATATCTTTATGATATATAACAGATCATATTAGTTCACCCCTTTAAACTGTAGTTAGTAACCTAACACAGTCCTAACTGAAATTGATTTAGATCACATAATCCTTGGCAAACACTTACCGCAGATCATTCCATCGGTGAGAATCAGTAAAATAAAGTAGTGAAGACCGTCGGTGTATGTACTCGCAAAATTTGCCACATGGTTGATTACAGGTGCAAAATGAGTTGGTCCAGACAATTTAACTATGTATCGGAAAGTATTAAAATGATTTACAATGTCTTCACAAATGCTGAAATCCCAAATGCATGGTAATGAGAAAAAAACATTACCACAACTCAAAGCATGCTGATACGCATTTAAAACTCCATCGACTCCTTTGCAAAACGGGTTTTTTGGGTCAAAGTTAAGGAAAAACTGATGAGAAACTTCAGTATTTGGGGGTATTCTTGCTCCAAATCCCAAAGCTGGGAACAGTTTATCAGAATCATAGTCTTCTATGATGGAACCTAGCACAAAAGAATGTAAAATCTTATAAACATTAAATACATTCTGACAATGCCAATTTAAATATTCTGGAATCAATAAGGCATTGTGCAACTAACCAACAGCCCTGATAGCCAACGAGTACTGATTATCTTGATTCGGAATGCGACAATGAAGACTCCTGGGATCATTTGGACTTCCATTTGATGCTGTGAAGTCAACAGCTACCGTGAAATGAATTTGAAGTCCATTTTGAATGTAGTCCAAGAAACTATAGTTGAAATCATCCACTTTCAGAGATTTGATTATTAAAGTTCCTGAATTTTTGTACGACTTCTTTTTTTCCTTCTTTTTTGGGTTTATCAGCACCATATTAGCTTCCTGACCATTTTGGGTTTCTGCGCAAGTCAAGTTTTATAAGAAAATCATCCATTATTGTACAGTCACAGTCGCTGTACTACAAAAGCCAAAATCCGGCGCACGACTAAAGCCTCTATTGTTCTATAGTTATTGAAGGTATAGTGAATCAATAAATAGCGTGGTATGTTAGTTAATTGTGCGAATAAAGTAGATCGCGGCCGGAATATTGTCCTCTACATAGCACAACAACTGTAAAAGGGTACAAGGGCGTAATCTGAATTAAATTGAGTAATTTTAAATTTTAACGACATATTTGAGTATTTATATATGCAAGGTAATACAGCCCGCAGATATTTCCGCTAGAATACGTCACGCTGTCTTTACCATCTCATTTAGGGTTTGGATTAGACTGGGGCAATTGTTGAATACCCATATATAATGTCAAAATACAAGGCTATGAATGGACAATAATAAAATAAGTTTGCAAAACATACGTGTTTTAAGGTCTAAAAAGGTTGTCTCGAATTCCCCGATAAGATCATGTTTGCCATCATTGTCATGATCGTAGACTTGGAATCGAAGCTTCCTATGAGGATTCCGTCCAGTCAATGCAGCCGTATGAGAAGTAATAGGACGCCATTCAGGGTCTAATGTTTTCTTGATAACTTCAGTTGTGATGACCTGCGTCCAAGGATTTTTCTCGTCATCAGTAGCTTTTGAGATGATCAAGAAAGGATCACTTTTGCCAAACATGTCCTTCTTGTCCAATCCTTTGCCAGCAACAACCATCTGAAATGTTTCTTTGTTTGCCCCCAATTCTTCACATGATATGATGATGGTGGATTTTGGAGTTTTTCCTTCAAGCTTTTTTGGCAATTCTAGCAGTTTTGAATACTGAAATATTTAGAGACATCATAAACTAAGAATTTTATTTTGAACAAGGGACAAGAAAGAACCAACAAGTTTTATTTTGGTCATTTTGGTTTACAAACAAACTTTCGTTTGTACCTTATTCATGGGTGCAGAAACGATTTCACCGAGGCTGCAGGTAAGGCTCCCAAGATAGTCATGGTCAGCCAAATTGTAGGATCCATCAAAATCATATATGGCAAATCGAAGTTCCTAGAAGGAAATAAAATTAATTAACATTCAAATGCATATTACTTGTCTATTTATTAATGATATCATAAGTGCAACCTTATCTCTAAGTAGTGCTTCAAGACATTAATGTGACATGCTAACATCTAAAACTTAATGATGATGACTAGATTAACCATAAGTAAAGAACGTGACTCTGACTCATCCTTATCCTTATCAGTTAACAATGGGTATGCATAGTACCTTACCTTGCAATATTGTAGTGCAACTTTGCATGCAAAAGCGTGTGGAACCCTAATATAATGATATTAATAACCAACTAAATATGACTGGTACTAATATAAACCCGCAAACTCATTAAAACTTTAGAAAATGTTATTATATAGAGTTCTTTGAGTTTATATTTTGCCACACCAATTTTAAATTTTTGGCCAGAGCTGACCAAGGAATCGTACCCGGGTAGTTTCGGTAAAATGGCTATACTATAGCTACTTTCCAGATCGATCCCTCCACCATATGGCTCCATTACATTTAACACCGCTATATTTTATCGTTGTTTAGCTGAGAATTTCAATTCTATCATATAATACTGTCATTAAAACTTTTATAAAATTTGCATGTGACAGTAAAGCTAATATTTTTCCCATTAACTAAAACGCTTGCATTTCCATAATGAAGGCAAAATTTCAGATCTCTCACAGTCAGAGTTACTTTCTCATCCAATGTGCACAATTTCTTTTTTAAAATGATGCATTGTACACAGCTACCACCTTTCATATCTCTCTCCTATGAGTCCAACTACAAATACACAACTAACAATAAATTACAAAAGTACCATCTAGATAGAACTAGACTGATTACATAACACATAGACAGAAAGAACGAGAATGACCCGCAGCGATGTACAAGGTAGCCCTGCCCCCAATTTTATGTTCAATCTAGTGCTACCTTTGCCCCTGATACTTTTCAGGAATCTTGTATTCAGTGTTTCATGAAACAAGCTGAAAATAATTGGAAATTTTTCTATTTTTTTAGTCTTGTTACAAAATAGCCTTATTTTCAAAAAAAATATTTTGCTTTAAAAATTGTTTGAACACTTTTCCCATCTAAAAGTCAAAGTAAATCTAAGTAAAATAATTGAAATTCTAATGGAAGCCATTAGAAAATCTTTTTAAATTCGAACTCCTTTAGCCAGGTAAAAAACTGACACCTACTCTGGCCTGGCGGCCGGCACATACCTACAAGTTCTGTGCATAGCTATAACTACCAAATTACCCTCTCCCTTTTTACTTTTTGTACATTTATGCGAGCATAATAACAATGAACTTGCGTGTTAGAAACATTGAATACAAAAAAAAACTCATACTAACTTGACGTTCTTCAAAACGATACTCCAGAGTGAACTTCTTTTGCCACACCGGATTCAAATCATCGTTCAATTGTTCCGTCCTGCCCACCTCAATGAATTCATTCGTTCCCTTTTCACGCATGTAAAGGACACAAACAGGGTCCGATTTGGAACCAACATCTCGGTTTATAAGTTCCCTGATAAAAAAACCGGTTATTTGAAAACATCCATCTGGAATCCATCCCATCCCGGCAAAGGAATGCATGATTATCTTTTAACTTACTTGGCAGAAACCTGGAGCTCAACCATTGTTGACAGATTCTCCGGATTGTTGGCATTCGGATTAGCAGCCATTTTTATTATATTTTAAATTCCAATGAACTTGCACACACAGCGATAAAATGCACAATACACAGGGCAAACAATCAACGTTCCAGAAGAGAATGAAATTGTGCTAAACAAAATACATCTAACTAGAACCAGTGACTGACTATGTACTCACTCACACTCACACATGCAAGTAAAACGTGGCCTTAGTGCGAAAAATGAGCAGGGGGCTGTTTATTATAGCAAGCAGCTAATATAACGATGACGAAAGTCTGCAGTACACGATAAAGCAACTAACTAACTAGCTGACTAACTAATGTTAAACTCAACCTTAAAGAATGCAATTTGAATTCATCAACAGAGCATATATAAAAGCGACCATGTCCATAGATTGCCCATTGCAAAAAGGGAAACTCGACAGGATCATTCCAAGGTTATATTCCTCACTGTTCATACATCTATCCAGATGAGTTTGTCTTCAGGTGGTTATATAATAGTTGGTTAGTTTGTTAGAAAAAATAAGTAGTATTACACATATTCGTCTCACTTCATTTCACTTTTAGTACAATATATGCAGTCGAATGGATGAGCCATCACCATCATATTTTTACCATACCTCAGTTTGTTTATGATATGATCCCTGGAGAATTTATAAATGGGAAGAAAATAGCATTATGTAAGATAATATAGTAATATCTACTTCTGCTTTATGTGTACAACAAAATATTGTCTAGTTATACCCCAGTCAAGGGTAACACGAGACAGAAATTTCAGCGAAGGAATGTAATTAAAAAGGCATAAGCCATGTTTCTATGCAGGCCATGTAGGCATATAATGCACGCGTAAAGAAATATGCGTACATTTTTTGTCATGATGCACAGCCAAAATGAAGGATAAAATTTTTAAGAGTCCTTGTGTAGTAAAGTTGTTAACTTATTAGTTTCTTTGTCATTAAATTAAAATGAGCATGATGCTCACCGTATGTTCTATTCCAATCCACTGTTTACCTTAGTTAATGCAAACAATTATGACAAAATCTTCTGAAATATAGGGTGCTTTATGGAGAAGCGTACAACTTATAACCTAACATTTTTCTCAACATTTATGCATATAAAACAATCGACAACCTCCACTGGCAATGCGGAAAATTAAAAGGGATTGGTCATTGGTTTCATTATTGCATGCATTTTTGAACTTTAATTGAACGGTGGGGTCCAAACACGTGGTCGAATGCGCCACATTGTGTTTCTTTATCGCAGCTATCTATACTTATCTTATCCGTAGATAATGTTCTGGGAGAATCGGAACAAATATTATAATAAAACATATGAGTCAAAAATTATTTCCAGTCTAGACACAATTTATGTCGGTTCAAATGAATTCTCCGTACACTGCAACCATTTTAAAAATAATGGAAACAAGCCCAGCCCAATAAGATTCAGATATTTTACAAGCTCTTCAGGCTATAAAACAAATTAATCATGCCTATTAGCCGAGAATTTTTGAAGACTCCAATCGGTCGGATAAAACTGTCCATGCTTGTAAGTTTATTTAAAATAGTTGGAAATAACTTGGTTTGTGTCAAAAATAAATTTCTCATGCATATTTTTCATGCGTTATGCATGCAACAATAAAAATTCTTTTGTTTTTACTCAAAAATAGATGATTGGAATAATGCATATTATCTGCCTATCTGCCACCTTCTATTCTAATGATTCCAGAGATGTAGCATTTTTAATATTTTCCATAATTTTTTACATCATCTCTGCATTGACATTTTTACTGGTTCTGTTTGAAGTTGTCACACCATCTGGACAGCTGCAAAGATTCGTAAGAAACACATACTACGCGACGAAAACATTTAAAGCTCAAAAGACGGTTAAACAAATATTTGCATTTCATTATTATGGTATTTTTTAATCTGCTTGCACACAGGACATGTTTTATCATGGAATTGCGTCCATTATACTCATAATATGTGGAGTTTTCTTTATTTTCTCCGTCCTGGCCCACGACCGAGATTCTGGAATGATTTTTTTGGGAAGACTGTTAGCTTTGGTAAGATCAGAACTTTTATAAAACGTGTCAAGTGGTTATTGGAAAGAAAGGAATTACACATTCATTAATGGAAAATTATTTTCTACAGTTCTTTGGTTTGTGGACAGCGTTCATGTACAGTTTGGTGCTCTGGCAAGTGATCCGTCACCCAGAATAGTTTAAATTAGCATTAAACACAAAATCATCTTCCTTAGACTTCATCTCAATAAATTAGTTCATGATCATCTAATTATTTAATGATAAGCCATATCGTAGTGTCTTCCCGACTTCTTTAACCTTCTCATCTAACCCCTTAATTCCATCCGTCAAAACTCCAAAAATCATCACAAAGTCTACCGTCGCTTTTTTGTTTTGTTTAGACGCTATTACGCCATTCTGATTCGATTCAGTAAGTCAGTAGGTCGCAGTTTGTTACTAGATCTCCTTTTAGCATCAATTTTTGATAGCGGCAATAATCAATTCAAATTGGTGAAAATATAGTCAATATAGTGAAGCATAGTTTGCTTATGCGGCTTTAGCATTCGATTCAGAATTCTGAAGAATTTTTCATTTTTTTTCCAACTTTTGGAAGAGGAATTGAGCCATCATTTAACAATTTGGCTCGAACTGATTTGACGGTGATCTAAAAGTATTATTAAATCCAGATCAATAAGTTCAGTTAAAGACTTTAAACCTAAAATAATTAATGCTCTTCCTTATAGTTAACCGCATATACACGTGATTATCACTGCCAAATAAATAAACGATGCAAGAAACTTTTCAGCAATAAATTGATAAAAGTTGACAATACATTTCCGTTCGGCAGAGGAACTGATTCAAGCAGTTTCTTACATTGAAACCCCCCGTCGGTCAATATGTCCACATCAGCTGATGAAGGTAACTTAATTAAAAAATTTGATATGAAAAGAGTGCAGGAGTTCTTTGGCTTTACCAGCAACCAGCATTGAACTTTTATTTTACATGTTAACTTCGAACAACTTCGAACGTATAGCATTTTCTTTTGCATTTAGGGCCTTCGGATAAGAAGAAACCCCGTATGAACGACGGAGATTGGATATGCTTCGACCCACAGTAAGTTTTTTGGATATGTTTTACTAAACAATTCACACCCATAGTATTTTTCAATTCCAGGTTCATTATCTTACATTCTTTGAACTTATTTCAGATGCGCTAATGTAAATTTCAAGGGAAGGACAACATGCAATCGTTGTGGGAAAGTAGTAATGGATGATGCTACCAGAAAGAAGATGCTGGGAATAGCAATTGGCAAACAAGCTGCTGAAAAAAGTAAAGGACTTTTTAGTGCTGATGACTGGCAATGCCCTAAGTAAGTAGAAGTCAGAAAAGTTGATTATAGTAGTACTTTCAGTTTATATTATGTTATGTTATGTACATGTGCATTTTAAACATGCATAATGTCTCTTAGATGTGGCAATGTTAATTGGGCACGGCGACAACAGTGCAACGTGTGCAACGCCCCCAAATTTGGAGATGAGGAAAAAAGGACTGGATATGGTGGAGGTCATTTGATGTTTCATTTTGAATGAATTTATGACTTGCTATGTATTTTGCCTATTGTGCTTAAAAACTTTGCTATCAGACAAATAATTTCGTAAATGTTCCTGAGTCAGGCTACAATGACCGGGGCGTTGTCGAATATGTGGAAAGAGAAGCCTCTGATGATGAATATGACGAGGTAAATAAACACGGAATGCTTTATAATGATATTAACATGAAATCGTGCAGTTTATAAGACTACAACGCGATACAACTAAGATTTTTAGATAAAAAATTTTAACTGTTATTGCTTAAATTAGTTTGGTAGGAAAAAGAAAAAATTTCGCAAGCTTGATTGCGAAGATACTAAGAAAGCAGAGGATAAATCAAACCCGAAATCTGACAGTAGTGAAGACGATGAAGAGGTATATAATTTTTCTTCTTTTAGCTAAGTTTGAAAAGTTCCCACATATAGCTGAAAATAAGATTTCCTAGTATGTATTCATATCCCTTAATCTGCGTCGTATTTGAATAAAATATTGGATTTAAATTTGACAGTCTTCTGATTCATCTTCCTCCTCTGAAGAAGAGGAAAAACACAAGAAAAGCAAATATGATGAAGAAGAGGAAGAGGAGGATGACGACGATGAGGATTGCGACCTATCCAAATATGACTTGAGTGGTTGGGGGGAGGACGAGGAGGATGACAAAAAGGAAGACAGCAAAGACGAAAAAGAAGACAAGAAATAAATAATACGTTGGTTTCAATTTCAATGATTCCATATTTAACTTATAAGGTGTAAAGAATTATTGCTTTTTATACGACTTTAATTAATTTAGTAGAAGTTGACATATGAAAGGAGCATTCTCGTCTACAAAATTAGTATGCCAGCTGCCCTGTTAGTACGCATTTGTGAACTTTACTTTGTGATCTATTAGACTATAAACGAGCCATCTTTGCATTATTTAAACTTTTTCAAGTTTAGTATTGTTGGTTTGCTATTGCATGTTATGATTAAAATAATGTCGGCTCTAAATTAGACAAAATTGCATGTTATATTATTTAGTTACTCGAGGCTATTTGAAATCTTGCTTATTTGCCAAAATTCTCTAAATAAGTCGTATTTATTAATATTTAGATTGCACAAAGCCAATTGGATGTCAGTATGCAATGATGTGAATATGTATTTGACAAAGTCGGCCAATGAAGAAAATAAAAAAAATTATGATAATGAAAAAAGAAGCCCTTTGTTAAATTCGCTCGCTATTTTATTAAACTTTTCAGTAAAATTTTTTACAAACAAGAATACTTGCTGAAGATTTCATTACACAGACAAACCAAGCTGCAAACTAAGTTAACAAACCCAACATATGGAATGCAATATTTATTTTAAATAAGAGAAGCTTGTGTTTAGAATAATTTATTGTCACCACTATGATCCACAGGATAATTAATATATGTAGCTACAGTATATTCAATATTTCTGGAGAATTGATCACGAAGCATCTTTGAACTTCTTGCAGCATGGAAATTCAACAATCAATGGTAGGATCTGTGTGGTATACGTCCGCCTGCAGGATAAAAGAATACTTTATTTCTGCAGATATGAATTCTTCCGCTCTCTAGTAAATCGTTAGGTCTACAAGCCCAAGTGGGAATTTGTCCTGTCAAAGATATGCAAAGTTCCCCGTCCCATTTCCAAAAACCTTTTTGTGGACATGGGAAGGTTTCTTTTTCGCTCATAAGTTTTTTTGAATCTGTATCCTCACCATCGTGTTCGCTACAATCTGTAGTTTGCAACTCTTTTACGTGGACATACTTTAAAGGAGTAGTTTCCTTCTCTTCGTATTGAAGCTGTCTTGTTTCCTCAAAATGCACTGGTACTGTTTGAGACTTTGACTTAATTTTAGAGTAGGACTTACTTGGACTCCTTTGATAAGCAGGATAGGGTTGTGAGGATTCTCTGTTTATCATATATGGACCGCCAGTATTTCCCGTTGCTGAATTAGGGTAATCCACTGGTTCTGGTTCTTCTGGTGCCGTCCAAGGCATCATGAATGACATCAAAGACGACAAGTATGATGGCTCTTCTTTCACTTTTCCGTAATAATAGGGTCTTCCATTATAAAGAACGTAGGAATTTGTGTTTTCAGTCACCCACCCATCTTGAGATTCTACGCTCATGTTGAAAGTTAGTATGACGGCTACGAAGATTAAGAATTTTATTGCCCCTACTAATGACATGATGGGGTTTACAGCAGCTGTATTTTTGTAAATTTCCAAATCTAGGAAAATAGTTGATAGTTGGAGTTTTAAAAATGAAGATATAGTCCAAATTATTATAATTTTGAGTTACTTACAATGTGCTTACAAATGGCTCCTTATGTTGATAATAAAAATTAATACTATGAAAATTAAATCCAGCAAACCGACACTGTCTGATGTTGCACAACAGAAATATCTAAATGATCAGGTCACTTCGTTGGAGGCAAATACTATTGTATATACCTTGGTTGGAGGAAGGTATCAATGTCTGTACATCCAGTTAGGACTATTTTTATCAATAAAATAGGTCAGCCTCAAAAATAGACTGCATGTAAATTCGGACGTCCGTAAGTATTTGACCATGATTATGCCCCTGGGTAGGCTCGCTCATTTAAGCATTGATTGTTGCAAAGTTGGGGTAATGAGATACCCACACTAAATCGTTCTTTTGTATTGCTAAAGCATACTTCCTTACTGAACTACATATCAACAGGTACATGCATCAACATGCTATGCTGTATTTCTTTCGTATGCATGCAATAATAGTGCTTTTTTCACTGCATGCAGAAAGTTATTGAATATTCTACTCGGATTCGATCCGAAATCCGATAAGTTTATCAGTTTGGACACAGATCCGATCGCATTCTATAGCACCATTAAATCTCTGATCAGACCCGTTTGGTCCGATAAGCATCCTTAGATAAACATCTTATATCCCTTAGGGCAAGTGGGCTAAAATATCTTGTTTCGGACTTAATCGCATAGCAAATTCTCTCAAGAATAAACGTGAAATAAAATTAAACCATCAATGAATCTATTAAATAACCAAATGTTTGCAAAACGGTTGATGATTTAGAAATTTTATTCCTTAAACTTAAATACATACACAGAACCATTAACAAAGTAAAAAGATGAGAGCATAATAGGTTAAGATGAATAAATCGGATGATCATTTTGTTTTGCTAATCTTACGCTAGAAAGAATGGACATTATTCATCTATGCCCACCTCACAAATTAAGGATTCACTCGTAATTTCGACCTACGGCTAGTTTTGATAATATGATAAACATTACATAAACTTATTTAATTGGACCCATCTAAATAATCCTTTACTTCAGACACACTCAAACGCCGGAATCCATCCTTAGTGACAATGCCAAGTTCAATATTTTCTGGGGTCATTTGACCCTCGAAGCTCTCTTTCAGAGCTAAAATCGCATTATGGACAGCATCATGAAGTCCAATATCGTCGCTATATCTGAAATTCAAACACAATAATCAATATTTATACCATTTATATAACGATTTTAAACTTCACCAAACAACCATAATGCAATATGTACCACATCACATCACAAAACGTTGTCAATCAACTGTAGCTCTCGCTCACCTTTTTTCAAGGAAAGTCTTTCCGCTTACAAAGCTTTTGCCCATAGCAGTAGCCTTCCATGGGAAATAAGCTCCTGAAGGATCACACTGGATCAAAAAGGGTTTATTATCATCCCAGCCACAAATTAATAGCGAAACTCCAAAAGGCCTAACACCACCGGATTGAGTACTTTCTTGCATGACTGCAGCCACTCTTTGGACAAGTTGAACAGTTGGGATACGCTTCTGGTACATGAGTTTGTAATTCTGGGCAATTTTTCGGGCGCTCTTCACCAATAACCGGTAGTCAGGTCCCATGCCACTGTAGCACATTCCAATGTACTCATTCACCGGTTCAATTTTCCATACGCTGCCACCATCATACAAAATAGACTTATGTTTCTTTTCGGTAGCAAGAACTACCCCATCGACAGCCTTGATCCCCACAGTGGGAGCTCCTGAGGCCACTGCAGCCAATGCATATTCAATTTGAACCAATTTCCCTGAAGGACTGAATGTGGTCAATGAAAAACTGTATCGTTCTGATGTAGACGCCATTAGAATAATCTACACAATCTTTAGAGCCTAAAAAACACAGCAAATTCAAAATTTGAAATCAGTTTCGCTTCTTCACAGTAGCCATGAAATTTAACGCAACATAAAAATTTAAACAAAGACACCAATCATACCTCAGAATTTTTTCCCCTTTGAATACGCTGCTGCTGAATTGCTTGTTCTATTGAATATGTTTTCTTCTGCGTCTCAAAAAAGTGTATTTTCGAAACCTCGGAAAACGCTCAAATTTAATTTTGATTTGAAAATACTGAGTTGAGATTTTGAGAGAGAAAAATGATATGACAAGTTGTGGTTGTTTGAAGCGGCAACCGTTTCCCTCATTTTCCAACTCGGTCGTATTTATTTGTTGATCATAGTCTTGTGATTTCATTTTTTGTGGATATTTAACTCTGTCAGTAGAGGTCCTGCAGATCGTTTACATTCTACGTAATATTAAAATACACTGATACTATGGGTGAGAGTCAGTCAGTGGGCTCTTGGACTACTAACTTTTTAGGGTATATAGCTATAGCTTTAGTGGTACCTATAAGTGACCTACTCGAATTTGCAGTTTGTATATTTGAGAAAGTGGGTTCATTAAATAATTAGTAGAGTTTTTCACAAATTTGTCATGCTGGCTAAGTACGGTGGCAATAATTTTGTGACTAAAATAGATAAGCTATTTGTGCAAAATTAACTAACTGTTAACAGCATGGAAGCTCCTCATTCATTTATAGTGTGAAGGACTGATTCCTCATTTCTCCTGATGACTAAATTTGATTGTGTTCGTCAACTTCGTGTTGTTTAGCCCATAGACTGATTGAGGTGAGGATAACGCAGTTTAACTGTTGTGCTACTGAAGTGGCGACGGTTTTTATTATAAGTTTGGAGATTCATTTTATCACTTCAATCAATTTGTCAGCTTTTGGCAGCGTTACATAATTAACACGTGATAATCTTTATTGTTCCAGAAATCTGAAAATCCAGTTGAGTTATAAAGTTAATGCGGAACATCAAAGCCATTGATGGCATTCAGGATCTGGATTCTGGATTGGCTTATCATCAAGTACCAAGCCTATAATCTCATCTAATATCCGAATACGACTATCTAATAAGCATCTCACTGACAGCACAGGAATTTTGCCCCCTCAGTTCAGTAGTTGCTGAAATTTTTTTTCTCAAATTGGGCACTCTTGTCTAGGAGGAAAGTTCGTTGAAATTGGCGATATCAAATGTGCAAGGCGACCGATTTTGGATACTACTTAACTTTTACTTCTAGTTATAATTCAGTATCGAATTGAGGAAAACTTTTACCATGGTTCAAAAATACCAGTCCCCAGTTCGTGTTTACAAATATCCATTTGAGTTGGTGATGGCCGTAAGTTTTAAAACTCATTTGATGGAGTTAATATTTAATATATTGAGTTAGTCGCTTTATGGAGCTACCCCTGTTGAACATCCTCCAGTTTGACGTTTGGTATGACAGTTCAGTACAAAACTAAAACTGTATATGTTAAATTCGTCTTTGAAATCGGGCTAGGCGTATTTGTGCTCTTATTTTCAGTTTTTACGCATCATTAACAGAAAAATTAGTAAGCATTTTTAAAGTGGGCATAATGTTCCAACTCAATATACTAGTTGGTGCCAAAATACCAGGCTGCGGTGTAACGTGTATGTTGTGTATTTTAAATTGAAATCCTAATTTAGACGGAGATGATAGTTGCAGTATATTTTATTTTATGTAGAAACTATGAATAATAGTTCTTTCATATCTATGTTGGAAAAGACGATCAAATAACTAAAAATCACTTCAGGGTAATGCTTATAGTTTATTTTTATGTGGGTTCGCTGTTGTTTCTTTGTTGTTAGCGTTTTCTGTCAGTAGTGAAGGAAGTCAAATGGCAACTGAATCATTGGCTGATAGCTGACCTTTGAAATTCATTCATGATGCCAGTCACATGTCGTAGATAATAATGCTAAAGTTCATTTATTCATCTTGATCTTAATCTTGGTTGTTTTGCTTTTCTTAACTTTGGATAAAGAGTTGATAGAAAAAAATAATCGTCCCATTCAGCTTCTAAATTTCACACGATTAAGAAACCAATTTTCAGTAGAGTGTATGCAACATCAACATGCTATGCATTCTACACATTAGCTTCATGCATATAATTTGACCTTTTAACTTACTCGTGTCCGACGTCTTGTTTTTTTTAGCCCATTCAATGTTCGTTATCAAACCAAACCATATTTTCATATCATATTTTTTAAATACTTCCGTCTATTCGCCATTATGCTTCTGACTGACTGCGAGAAGACTTTTAACACTGCGAAATTTTAAAGGACGGTATCAGCTTAACATTAAAAAAAAAAGTTTTGAACTGGGACGGCCATTTCGTAGAGCTTCTAAAGCTGTATCAGCTGCCGCTTTGAATTTTCCAAATAACTCCCCCATGGGCCGAGAAACAACAAATTTTCAAAAATCTTTATACAGGGCCTTATGGGGGATGAATTTTTTTAGAGTGGATTTTTCGTAGCTTGTGCATCGGAATTCGGACAAGCGGGTGGTATCATTAGATAGCCAAGGTTTCAAGAAAGTTTTGAGCAAAAAATCTCACTGGCGAACCAGAGGGATTTCGATAAAATCAAGTTTGAATATGGTCCAAAAAGGGGTCATTTTTAGGCTGGTGCGCCGAATTTCAACTTTGCTTATGTAAAAAGGAGTGAATTTTTCAAAGGCAAAAGTCTAATATGTGATCATGAATTGTTTATAGTTGCGTTTTTTGCGGCTATCATTTGAAACAGTCACTCCTTTTTACATAAGCAAAGTTGAAATTCGGCGCACCAGCCTAAAAATGACCCCTTTTTGGACTATATTCAAACTTGATTTTATCGAAATCCCTCTGGTTCGCCAGTGAGATATTTTGCTCAAAACTTCCTTGAAACCTTAACTATCTAATGATACCACCCACTTGTCGGAATTTCAATGCGCAAGCTACGAAAAATCCACTCTAAAAAAATTCATCCCCCATAAGGCCCTGTATAAAGATTTTTGAAAATTTGTTGTTTCTCGGCCCATGGGGGAGTTATTTGGAAAATTCAAAGCGGCAGCTGATACAGCTTTAGAAGCTCTACGAAATGGCCGTCTCAGTTCAAAACTTTTTTTTACATGTTAAGCTGATACCGTCCTTTATGCATTATTCATTAATTCATAATTTTCTGAATAAATTATTACATTTTTTGCATGGTCTGGTTTCACGAAGTGTACGTAGAGTAGAAAGACACGCTCATTTCATTATGATTGCTTTCACTGGAAACTAACTTAACTTCACAGCTCAACCTGGTTCTATCATGTAGAGGAATTTACAGTGCCTACATATTTTTAAGAGGCTACCTGTATTATTTATGTGTATCTTACTTTATGGGGATAACACGACAAAATATTTCTGAAAACGTCATATTTCTGGGAGGATGGATGATGCTTTGCTTTTGCTTTAAAAAACAATTTCGCTATTGATCAGTTAATTGATATTATTTTTATAGGCTTATGTCCGACGATTTCCAACATGTGACATGATACCTGTTTTCGTCGGATCTGATACTGTCAACGAATTTAACAGTGAAGATGGAGCAGTACATATGATTGAAAGACGATGTCGCCTTAACATCGAGGCACCATATTTGCTCAAAAAAATTGTAGGAGTTGATCTGGTTTATTTCATCCAGAAAAATACTTTAAACCGGAGAAATAGAATTTTAGAAATTGAGGCATACAACGAAAGCTTTGACACTAGAATCACAATAAATGAATACTGCAGATACTTTGTAAGTGACTGTTTCACTATGATTGCAATAATATGTCGTTTTTCGATGTACCTGTGCATGTATAATTAAATAGTTTATTTTTATTTTTTATGCTTTAGGTTCATCCTGAGAATCCAGAGTGGACGTGTTTTGAACAGTCAGCTAGTTTAGAAATAAAATCCTTTTTTGGATTTGAGGGCGTTGTTGAAAAAATTGCTGTGAAGCAATACTCAGCAAATATTGCTAAGGTATATAGAACCATTATGAATTGAAATTTGAATTGGAAAATTAATGTTATTTCTGTCAGTTTTGAACTAACTTTGATTATATATTTTTTAGGGAAAAGAAATCATTGAACATTTCATCGAAAAATTAAGAGAAGAAGGAATTACTGAAGTCCCTATTTGGGAAGAGAAAGAACCAGTAGCTGGTGACCCTGATGAAAAGCTCAATGGTCACTGCAAGTAAGAACCCAATATCACTCATTGTTCTTTTCTGATTTTAAAACTGTGGATCAATATTTTATGTGTCAAACTTATGATGGATTTTAGGACTGGTAGCGAAGAAGGAAGTGTAGCAGAAACAGAAGCTGCAACCACCCCTATTGATATCATGCGAAAAGAATCTTTGGAGGTTGCGTCTGGATCTAGTCTAAAATCGATGCACACAAATCTTACTCGTCAACATTCCGGATCTGGAGACAAAGGCTCTGGATCTGTACCTTTAATAAGATGTGATTCCTTTTCGGAAGATTCCGAAAAATTCCGCTTGGATGCTGATTATATTCAACGATGTTTGGGTGAATTGTCACCCTTGGAAGAGTCGCAGCTAGTCCAACTTCAGATTTGGGTATCCCAGCTGCAGAAAGGACATGTAAGTTGCTGTTGCAGTCACACGTAGCCAGGTTAATTCTGTTGTTGGGTGACCTGCAAAAAAGGATCATGGTGATCGTATGTTTTCTTTTAGCCACCCAGTGCTAGAACTGTCCTAAGGTTTTTGAGGGCTGGAGATTTCAATATTGAAAAAGCCAGAGAAATGCTCTCCCACTCTTTACATTGGAGAAAAAAGTATCAAATGGATAAAATCTTGTCAGAATACAAAGCGCCACAGGTTATCACGGACTTTTTCCCTGGCGGTTGGCATCATAATGATAAGGGTAAGAAAAGGAAGACACAATTGTGTCAGTTAAATTAGAATATACTAAAAATAATCCAAATTTTGAATGATTACTAGATGGACGGCCACTTTTTATTCTTCGTTTGGGAATGATGGATGTCAAAGGACTCATCAGGTCAGTTGGAGAGGAAGGAATGTTACGAATGACCTTGCATGTTTGCGAAGAAGGCTTGCGTTTAACAAAAGAAGCTACGGAGAAATATGGACGTCCTATCTCTACTTGGACATTCTTGTTAGATTTGGAAGGATTGAATATGAGACATTTGTGGCGTCCTGGTATTAGTGCACTTCTCAGAATCATTGAGACGGTGGAAGCTAACTACCCAGAAACGATGGGTAAAATGCTGATCATTAGAGCACCTCGTGTTTTCCCCGTATTGTGGACTGTTGTTCGTACATTCATTGGTAAGTATATTTTTTGAGCATTTAAAAGTGAGATCTTCGACATTGACAGTATGTTTAAATTTTTATTTTGTCGTTGGGATGTTCGAACAGATGAGCATACCTGCTCTAAATTCCTGTTCTATAGTGGCAATGACTATAGAGGACCTGAGGGTTTGCCTGCTTTTATTGATGAAGCATACATTCCAGAATTTTTGGATGGCCCTTGCAAGGTAGATGCAATGCTGTTGCTGTTTGCTTATTTTGAAATATATTTGTAAATACGTGCACACATTTGTGCAAGTAGCATTGATGTATTCATGACTTCTTTCAAGCTAAATGCTAAATTATACTCGTATAATGTCTTTATAAACTTTGCGAGATTCTACAATACTTAAAACTTCTTCGCACTTTAGGTCAGAATTCCTGAAGGGGGACTGGTCCCCAAATCTTGTTATCTTCCTGAAGAGCAATTTGAAAATTTGACAATTTCTGAGGAAAGCATTTACAAGTCTGTTTCTATGAGTAAAGGACAGGTCAGTCATTTTTTTTTGCATCTATTTGTGCTATAAAATAAATAATACTGTAATTTCAAAATTAACAATGTTATTCACAATATTTTGTAATGCAGGTGCATGAGGTGATTCTTCACAACGAAGATTTAGGCAGCGTGATAACCTGGGATTTTGATGTTCTGTGTCACGATGTGTGTTTCTCAGTCTTTGTGACAAAGCATGAAATCACGCAAAGCCAGGGAATGGCTACAGGCACGTTGCAGACAATCAATGGAAAAATCCCAGTATGTGAAAATTGTGACCATAAATCCGTTCTTGATAAAAATTGGAAGGAAGGTCAAGATTTTTCACAAGTGGAAAATCCCACTACATGTCATGATGGAGAATCCATTCAAGTATGTCAAGTGGTTTTTATAGCTAAATGATTCTATGATAGTAATACTGAGAATAAATAAACAATACGTAAACGTAATTAAACTTGGATCTATTGCAGGGTTCTCACGTTACTAACCAAAAAGGATTTTTCATCCTCCAGTGGAAATATTTGGACTCAAATCCCTTTACTGGTCATCATTTGAGGGACTCATTTAGTGCTCCTAAATCAAAAGTCATGTACTACCTAGAAGTACTGAAATCTGCTGACTATAGGTACTTCACTTAAACTGAATATTTTGTTAATAGTTGTAGTTTGTTGATGCGTTAAGCAATTCGGTTAATTTAAAAATTTTGTCTTCTTCAGAGGTTCTATGTCAAGCCTTCAGTCGCAACATAGTGGCTTCTCCTCACTCAGCTGGAAAACGAATCTCTCCGTCGTTGAAACTAGCTCAAACAAATCTGGAGTGAGCAAAACTATCAGCTCCTGCCCTTCCAGATGAAAATAGTAGTTTTTTTTTCTTTTTTTGTGTGTGTACTTATTCCCATTTATTTTGAGCGCTTTTAAAAGTCGGACAAGATTGGAGAAGAATCACGAAAAACGTGTGCTCAATCCATCAATTCGTGTAACTAACAATTAGAATATTGTCGTTGTGCTGTCAAAGAGTTTTGAACCTAGTCTTGAATTTCAATGGTAAGCCTGCTCTTTAGAAGTGCACGATATCGCATTTTTTGTACTCATATATAGTTGATCAAGATTATGGTAGATTAAGATTCAATAATAGCAGCTATTTAGATTTTCTTGCATGATAATATTGGTTTGACGAAATACCGCGTTTAAAACTGCTTTAGAATCAAGACTAGCCTTGTTTTATTATTGTGAACTATTATTAAAAAACAATTTGTAGATCTGCGTGTAGATATTATCCATGTTTCAACACAGAAAATATTATCTTCCAATGATACTCATTGCTCGGACGAACCGCGGTAAATAATGTGAACGAAAAATTACTTTTTAAATTAATCTCTGTGGTTATTACTGCTTCCGCATTGTCCGATTCTTCTGATCTTTTGTTTTGGTATCTTTTGTTGAAAAAGTTGCCCCGATTGATTGAAGCATGATGGAGAAATGATCTGCAGCTTACCATAAGTATAAGATAGTTGTAGCGACCTGCTATCAAACTAGATGATTTTAAAAAGGTGGGTAAAAGGTGACTATTTAATGTACTCAACGCCATAAATATTGAAGTGAGGTGCTAATAATATTTTTACTTTATTTTGCTTATATTTGTATATTGTGAAAGCATTTAGATTATCTCTGTACTCTAGTTCGTACTAATAATGCATTCCTCCTAACTAACTAACTAACTAACTACGGTGTATGATCAACACAAAAACTTGTGCAGGATACGCGTGTTCATGAATTACAAAACAGACCTGTTTGGGTTTCAAATTTTTAATTGGGATGTAAAAAAAACCTTAGCTCTTATTTCTACCCAATACGAAACTTTGTGTTCCAAAAATAATGTCTGTCTCCAAACTTGCATTTGAAAAAAGAAAAAAAAATCTCTCCCTGTTTGCATGTGCCCTATTACTATTTGCTCATTTAATGAAATGACACGTCCTGTCTGTACGAAGTTTTAGGTTTTTACTACTGAAAATTAATTGCAGGCGTTGCTGCATGGTGTGACTGAAAATCATTTAAATAATTTAACGAATAACAATATGTGTTATTGTAGTTATCGTACTTGTCAACTTACATGTGTATGAATAGGAGAAAAATATTTTATGCATAATACCAATTGGTTCCTAACTTCGTAACCCATTTAGTGGTCGATGCAAACATAAGGTAATTGGAATATGCTGCAAAGCTGAGCTAAGCTGCATTTCTCGCTTTAGGTTACACATTGGCCGACTTTTATGGAAACATGCCTAGCTCTGTAGTTAGTTAGCATATCATTGAATTCAGCTTGTCAGTATGATGGATATAATGAAAACGATTGCAATAAATGGACGTGTCTGGACACAATACATGTATATTTTCATTAACATTTATTCATTCGCATATTCATCCAGTACAAAGTGTATTATAAGAGTGATATCTATATAAATATTATTATTGTGTCACACATTTGCTGCCATTTGTTCGAAATACTATGACTAGATGTAGTATATCTTTCGAAAAAGTGAGTTCACAAGAAACGAGCATATTACATGGGAAAGAGAAGTGGTATTGAAATACTGACAACATACAGTAATGAATTATAGACATAGAGCTATAAAAATGGGATAATATTTCTATACCCATTACAATTCTCAGATAGACACTACACAAGTTTATCTTCATAGGGCCACCAATATTGCTGATGTTTGAAATACATACTTTTATATACATTAAGTGATTTCAAATTATGAAACCATACACAAGGACTTAATATTCCCACAACAGTATCCTAAATCAGTCGATTTTTTTCGAACCCCTTTCAAAAATAGTGTGACATAGCACGTTTAGATTGAGAAAATTATCTTACAAATACACAGCTGCTCACTAACTATTTAACTACCACATACAATTTTTCTACGTTCCAATCCACAGCATTCATACAGTTTTGAGCATTTAAAGCTTTTATACGTATTGAAACTGGAATGGAAAATACCACTTTAAACTAACTATACGCATTCAAGTCCTTGTAACTAAACTAAAAAGTATAAGTATGCTACACACCAGTCACAAAAATAGGAAACATCTCTTTGAGAAAGGAACACGAAATTATTAGAGGAAAGTATAGATTCCATTGATTGACACAAGAAAATAAACACTACTAACATTACATATACAAACGAATACCGGATACAAACTATCACACGGTCATTCACCTATTATAAATCTTTACGTTTATATTATAAACACACAATATACAACAATCTTTAAAATTCTGCTCCACTCTTCGATATTTGAATAACAGTGCCTAATATCTTAATTGCTACAGCTCCGTAATGGGCTCTCGCTTATGCTGCGTCTCATGGCTAATTGGATAAGGAATCGGATAATTTGGATGCAACGTATGCGGCTGCATTTGGGTGGACCCATGGTGTCCAAAATGATTTACGGCATTATACGGAGATGCATACTCATTCCCTGAATTCCCATTGTTTGCAAAATTCGGGAGTGTGTACGTATTTCCATTAGCACTCGAACTAGTTGGCGGGTAATGGTGACGATTACTATGTAAACTATTTAAATGATGAAGCGTAGAGCTAGTAGGATTAGACAAAGGGATCCCATGATGACCATTTTGATGGCCCGTGTAGTAATGCATGCTCAGAGTGGGATGATGATAATCATGGTGCAAATGGCTGCCACCATTTTGGGGATGACCATACATGAAGGGTTCCCGACATTCCTCCTCGGGACAAGCATAAGGCCCTTGACTCAGGAAAGACGATTTGGTAGCCAAGTCTTTGCCTGAAGACACAACCGAGCTGCGACCATGGCCTCGACTCCCGGGTCGTTTGAAGCAACGTTTGCAGGCATTTTGGATTTTATCGTGATAGCGATACAAGAGGAAGAAAATTAGGGCCAGTAAGATGATTGCCACGGCTATGGAGACACCGAGAATCGTCTTTTCCACTGGACCCTGGAGGTAACATTGGAGATTTTCTGAAGTCACTTCGATTAGACGAGTTCCTTCCAGTTCTCGGGGTTCTGAGCAATGCACGAAAGACGATGTGTTTTCAAATTTTTCTTGAGTAAGTAGTTCTTGCAACCAGAGTAGATCACAAGTACAGTGAAATGGATTCCCATCTAGTTGTAGGGAGTGGAGACTGCCCCAGCTTGCCAAATCCTCGGGGATGGAGATCAGCGAATTGTCCTATAACAGGAAATACAGTCGTTAGAAACTTGCAAACAATGATCATTTAGTCCCAGTCCAAACGCATAGTTATAGTTATGTATTTACTATACAAAATTTAATCGGGAGAGTGAAAGTACAAATACTGTTTGTACCCACCTAACAAAGACATGTATCGAATGGGGAAAAATGATACACACAAGCATGAAGAATTATATTTTCGAATGAAACAGGACAAAAAATTGCAATGCTTATCAAACCCTACCTTTAAATTCAAGTTTTTCAGTCCACTGAGACCCTGGTACAACCTCGGAGGCAAAATATGTAACTTCTTGGAATTGGACATATCCACTGTATCCAAATCGTAGTTAAGTGCAAAAGCTTCCCGTTCCACATGACTCAGTTCATATGCTCCACTAACATCCACCGTCTTCAATTTCTTCATCCCGCCAAAGGCAAACTTGTCAATCTTGTCAAATGGGTTCCTCCCAATCCTCAAAATCTCTACTTGCACCAACGGCGAAAAGCTGGACGTGGGCACCGAGGTCAGTTTATTATCAGTAAGGATAAGCTTCCTCAAGGCTTCAAGTCCTCGAAAGGCATTGGGCTCAATGGTACTAATTTCGCATCCATGCAGATCCAAAGTGACCAAATTCTTAGACCCTGAGAATGCATCTGCCGAAATCTTGCGAATCAAATTATTCCCCAGCAACAAATTAGCTAAATGAGGCATGAGCCCATTATTTCCTCCCACAATCCCTCCACCTGGATTCACCACAGTCCTTGATGAGAACACATCTGGTACTTGACTCAACTCATTCTTCTCCAAATTCAGTATCCTCAGACTCCTCAATCCCACAAAAACACCCGTACTCAAATTCCTAATGGAATTCTGACCCAAGTCCAACTCCTCCAAACTACGAGTGTACATGAACACACCATTGTCCAAAGTGTCCAGCAAATTGTCACGCAAATTGAGCACAGCGAGCGACTCCATTGGACTACTGGGTCCTCCAAATGTTGCATTATTCAACTGTGAGATTTTATTTGAGTTCAAATTCAACTGCACAAGTTTTGTAGGAGTAGGGAAACTTCCTGGCTGGATTCGCACCAGGTGGTTATGGCTCAAATCCACGTGAATCAGCTCGGGATAGAATGTGAACGCGGCATCAAGGCTCCGGATTTTGTTATTTTTCAAAATCAGTCGTTTCACAGATGGGTTCAGAGTGATTGGCACAATGTCCAATTTGGCATTCACACAGTCAACAAATAAATTTTCATCGTCACATGAACAACCGGTGGGGCACACGCACATCACATATGGCACAATGCAGCACAGCAGGACAAATGGTACACACCAAATGTACACGGATAAAGTTTTCGTACGTTTTCGCTCCATATTTTTACTGTTGTCAGTGGGTGCACTAAAAAGAACAGACACGCATCAGACTATACTCATGGATAAACAAAACAAAGCACTTTTTCGTCAATCAGGATTCAACAGGGGAACACAACTTTTTCTCTCATTTTCAATAGTTAGTTAGTTAGTTATGAAGACTGTGCGTTCGCTCCTGGGAAGAATATGTGATGCACACCAGTTTGCAATGATTTCAAGGTTCTTTCCATCCACCAACAGACTAGCACATGAAAGAGGTTCAGCTCAGGCCGTGAGAAGATGCCATGTGATATGGTGCTGATCCCTGCAAGAAAAGAACAACACGCAAAAATTACATTATGAAACAAAGGACAGTAGAACGAAATTGAATCTATAGCTTGTAATGACAGGTCTCTTCTGATGTCATACTGACAAATAACTGCATTATTATGATACATAATAAAATTACATGATAATTATAACACTCGGTAACTAACTAACTACTACGCATCATAATGTGTCTATTGTGTTGAGTAACAACAGAGCAAGACATGGTTTCACATTAATAAAAACATTACTAGCTATAGTATTCGCAAATTATCTAGCTATATAACCAACTGCCAATAACTTTGTCAAAGTGAGTCATCCAAGATTCAAATGTTTCCACTTGACAAGCACAAAAATGTTTATCTATAATTATAATCACATAGGACTGCTAGTTGTTCAGACTATTTAATCTACCGTATTAATTGACATAGAGCTCCTGAAAAAGTATCAAGTATCAACTCTAAATCTTTTGCCATTAGTTAGACGATAACTCATTCAAAACGAAAAGATGCAGACTTCCAATTCGTTACGCATATATCTGGACCATGATATTTGCTGCACTTAGTTAGATGAATTATGATAGAATATACTGTTACGCGTGTAAAAACCACTGCTTCCTTCGTATAGCAAAGATTTCCAGCTCTTTTTTACGATTCTTGCCTTATCAAAACCATAAGGCGTCTAGTTGTCGACTGTCATTATCACTCACGTTAAATAACTCGTTAACTAGCAAAAGTCATAACGTAACGAACTAACTACTACGTATGATTTTTTCTTAATTGTTTTACTCACATTACATGGGTATTTTTTCTTCACAGCATTCAGCGGAATAAGATTTTCAAAAAGTCACTACCTAATGCTTATTCGCAAAACTCGTAAAATCAACAACAAATATCCGCATTAGCTGTCACTAACTAACTAACTAAATAGACACCTTGAAAGTAAGCAGTGAAATAAGAAAATTCCGACAGGGATCTCATGAAGACTAACTAAAACAAAGGATCGACTCAATGGCAAAGACCGCAGACAGAAAACATGGATTGCAGCTTTTGGGACGCAACCATTGAAGCCCAAAGGAAAACCACGATAGTTGCTCTCAACCTCCTAATTATATTATGCGACTGTGTCAAGTATCAAAGATGCCGACTATATAGTTCACAAGAATTGGAACATAAAAATCTATTCATTCCACTAGTTAGTTAAATAGTTGATTACTTACTTACTCCAGGCCTATTTCTTGATCCAAATATTCCCAAGAAATCGTAAAATATAAAATATTATATAACTATACCATACAGAAATCTTGCAACCACTGGAATATTACATACAGTAAGCACTACTTGCTCAACAAATCCCATTTTGCTGACTGGATCAAATGTGCCAAACTTTTCCATAGTCATAGGATAAACACCGTTATACCAGGTGCTTACATTACAGTACACACAGAGAAAATATAATGGAAAATACACAATGACGAGACTACAATTTGTTGTAGTCAAACAAAACTCACAAATGTACATCCCCTATTTCAGTCAACAATCCAAATCGGCATATAGGCAAACCTCCCAAAAATCGCTCTGATTTTTATCCCAACTTCCAACACTATTACTCACGCTAGAGATTTAATAATAATTGTTTCATGTTATCCACCCCGGTCTAATATTACAAGTCAGTCAGTTACAACATGGGCGCAAATATCATCCGTCTAGCTAAACGTAATAATCTCGACACCTGCGATTAACCCTTGTCATGAATCACAAAATGATGGATTATCCTCCTCAACGACGTTTTAACTAAAGACTATGCTACACTCGGATAAGTACATTTCTCACTCAACTAGCGTCCTTTCAATAATCTCATGTCATCGTGACTTACTAGATGAAAAAACAAAGGGAATTATGACATTGACATGCGCCATACTGTGCTTTAGGTATAAGTTTGTTAATAGTTTTATCTAGCTAAGGAGCCACTTTCAAATAGCACTAGCATTAGTCAGTCAACAACTTAATCAATGATCAATTGATATTTGTAGATTGCTTCATTTCAACCAAAAAAGTTGAAAAGAAAAAAAAACTTACCTTTTATATCCAATGTTCTAATATTTTTTTAAACACTGGCTAAAACACAACTGATTCACTGTATAGCACAGTTTCCAATGACACAATTTGGATAATGCGTTATCTCCGATAGGCAAACATTTACTGACTGACAAAAATCGTGGAAACACAGTTAGTTACATCATTACTGATTTTCGATTATAAATCTCACACACACACACTTTACCCCTTCGTAGTGCACACTGTGCATTACTAACGTAGCTGACTAAAACCCACTGTTATCAAAAAACATGTGTGTACACACATCATTCATTAAGACTGGGAACAAAAAAATAACGTTTCATCATCCACCTTCCTTCCCAATAATAATGTTTCACACACCTTTAATAATCGTGATCACATTATTATTAATCATTGCTTCCAGGCAACCACTGCACACTAGATCGTGTGTTATTAATTGCGCCCTGCCCTCAAATTGATTCTGTACAAGCCATTTCCCTTGCTAAAACACAATGGGGGAACCAATCGACGAAAAAAATATCCACCAACTAACTAACTAACAACCTTTTAGTTGTAACAAAAATCCTCCGGAAGGATGCATCAAAAATTTGACTAAAACTAAGCAAAGTAGGTACAAGTCTTTATGAAACTACTAATGCACATTAAATAGTTAGTTAGTCTCATCTCTCACACGTGTGTTTACATTCACCGCATATACATAATACAAGTTTAAATGTAGCATATCTGAGCCAGTCAGTTATGGTTAGTGTTCACACCATTAGTTATACATATCCAATGTATGAAAAAGTCAAAAAGGAGTAATAAAAATATACCTTTGGGAAGTAACAATCATTGCTCATATAAAGCATTTTCCGTACACCACATTTCGTCTGATAAGAGCAATGATAAAAAGGAGTCAATAAACCACCAAGAAACTTTATTACCTCACAAACTATGTATACGAGCACCCAAGAAAAAAACGTAAACCAGCAGTACTTTCCTTATCTATCGACACTAGACTTTTATTCCATGTATTTTATGCTAGCTAACTTGTTAAACTTGACTCACTCACTTACCAACTTATTACCTATGCAACATGCAATCACTTTTATCACACCTAAAACGCACAGGAACAGCACGTTCAACAAGACACACAGCATAACAAATCACAAACTAACAACTCCTCACTCGTTTTAAAACACACACAAGTTAAAACAACAAGAACAATAATGGGTGCATTCCACCACATGCATTCATTTGACGAGCTCGGGGAAACCAACCAACGTCAATAACAAGTATACTATCAATATTTGTGAATCTTGTGTAAACTTAAGGAGGACAAAATCACTTATTCACATCCAACATAGCATATTGACGAAATTCTATGACCAAAAACATAGAATTCTATCCAAGATAACAATGAAAACTAACTAACTTACAGCGTATGTGACAAAAGAGTCATCGTGCAAACGTGATTATGAATACTAACTGGAAACTAACTTTTCTGACTATGCAAATGTTGTCAGTCTCTACAATCTTAGACTTGGTCGTTAAAATATGTACTCACAGTCGTGTCTTAAACTCACATCATGTCTGTTTGCACAAGCTAATAATCCAAGAATGCAATCCCATTACAATATTCTTATCTACCTCTCCCCAAGTGAAGCGACTCAAGTAAACACAGGTAGATGAATCAATAATAATGACATGGGTGAATACACATTCATCCTGCTCGTTGGTTCCAAAAATACTCACAAAAACCAACCCATGTGAGTCATTAATTACACACGCTGATAAAAACATGAACATCTCATCATATATTCCATCAATGTAATATTATTCCTGACTCCTTTAAAAAAACGGATGCTCAAAGCTCTTTCGCTTCTCATAATCCACATATAATAATGCATTATTGA
>Ga0210040_10001213_pt1 | contig 39734 bp, 25 predicted proteins | sample CryGeyCG12114_NA_FD_185462 | JGI IMG/M metagenome (GOLD analysis project Ga0210040, IMG submission 185462) | Groundwater microbial communities from aquifer - Crystal Geyser CG19_WC_8/21/14_NA (SPAdes) (version 2) | ecosystem: Environmental > Aquatic > Deep subsurface > Groundwater | place: USA... | reverse complement strand
TTTCGAAATTTTTGTCTTAGAACACAGTTTCAACCATTCTTTATCTTTGTTGAAAGTGGCTACATTTCCTACGCATAAATACGTAACGAAAAATTCCGGCCAAGTTTAGATTTTTTGGAATTTTTTATATATTTAATTTAAACACACTCGATCCTTATCTCGCTGTTAATATTTTTAACTCACCTGTTAGTCTTTAACACAACGCACATTTCAAGCTTAATTGAATCTACTTTAATTTTTTTTTAAATACTGTATCTAAGTCCTAAATGTACAATAAACAGTCAAATCTGATTAGCAAGTTGAGTTGAAAGTAGTCAAAATTCTAGGGGTTGTTTGTTGTAATTATTTGTCATTGTCACCATGGCCTTACTCTTCTAACTTTATTTAATACGGGTTTTTTGAAAAGTTCATATCATGAATTTTAACTCGAGATACTGTTATATAGTGAATGTTTGAAATCGACGTTCGAAAAAAAATTTCGAATTCAAATTCACCGCAAACAAGTAAATATTTGCCAAACTATGAAAAAAGTTTATTTTGCAACACCTTTTTTTACGAAAGCATGAATTTCTACATGCCGTGAATTTAAATTGAAACTCAGAATAGAAAAGTTTGAAATAAAAAACGGAGTCAGTAAAAACCAGCAAGTCCGTATCTGGAGTCAATTCTGATGGCCTGACTGAAAAGTGTAAAACAAGTGGATTAATCCAATGGAAAGATTTTTTTGTATTCCTTTATTGTTTTACCTATGCTTATAAATGTTAACACCATTGAAAAAAATTAGAAACCCCAGAGCCCACAAAAATTTCATATCAGCGATAGTAAATATTTTAAGCTTTATATTTTCATATTAAAAATATCGTGTTTATTTTTTGCTTAAATAAACTCAAATGATCGTTTGTTGAATTTTGTTAGCACAGTTACACCGAAAACTTAACCTGCGTCAGTACTGACTTGATGGAAAATTTCATTGATGATTGGAATCATTATTTCTGGAATATTTTATAATTTAGACGGATAATTTGAGTTGGTATAAAATACATGAGACATTTGTAGTTAGAAGCAAAAAGAGCATTTATGCAATAATGCAATTTTGTGTGGGCTCTTGGGTTTCTAATTTTTTTCAATGGTGTTAACATTTATAAGCATAGGTAAAACAATAAAGGAATACAAAAAAATCTTTCCATTGGATTGATCCACTTGTTTTAGACTTTTCAGTCAGGCCATCAGAATTGACTCCAGATACGGACTTGCTGGTTTTTACTGACTCCGTTTTTATTTCAATTTAGTCATGTCGTGGTTTCTCTCAAATGATAGAGCTACACAAGGGAAGTTAAATTTGTACCCTTCTACTCAGTCTAAGAGCATGAAGGAAGCAATTAATTCAATATTCATGTGCCCTTTTGCTTTGTTTAACCAAGGAAGGAGAAACATAATTTTATCTTGTTCAAATTGTATTGAGTCTCTTGCTTCCACCAACTAATAGTTGTCGATGCATATAAGGATTGAAGTTGTGAAATTTTTCAGACCGTTAGTTAGTTGTAGTTTGTAGTCATTTCCGAAAATTCTGGACTATTGCAGCATCAAAAGCGTAACCTGGGGCTTTCCAGAACTCCGTTTGAATCCTATTTCCTATAGCATTAGAATATGTTTGTTCCCCTTGTTGATCTTTCATTGGCCAATATGTCAATATGAGTTGATTTGATTATGGGGAAACCAAGTTTCTCAGAGACCGACATTGAGTAGATAGTAGTAATTGGGTTTCTTTGGATGGATAGTTGCTCTTGATTAGATTTTTGTCGTATCATTGAATTGATTGTATTATTTTGGAGCTCAGAGGACATAGCTGATTATAAATTCGCATATATATCTATGTATGCATAATGTATCCATGAGTTTCATGATAATGAGTCTTTACATGCAATAAAAGGAAATCAGTGTGTCAAATTCATTGCATGTGCGTGTGCACTAATGGGGATAATATAATAATTTATGACTCTGGCAACTGACTAACTAAAACCCTCACCTTGTGGTTATCATCGTCATATTATTGTTCCCAAACTTTATAATGTATGTATCATATTTTGCAAATGTCTGTTTTTTATGTGCCGATCAACTAACTAACTACATCGTGCCTCTGCAGACAGTTTCTTACTTATATACATATGAACATATGTAATAATAATGAAGCTTGAAATAATTTCAACTAAATCAAAGCAAGAGTTTTTCCTCTATGATGACACACCAAACGTTTTCCAGATCTAAATTGCATGGTGTAACTAGCTGTAACATAATCCATTACTTTAACTAACTGCAGTATAGTGCACAAACAAAAGATGTGCTTATTCTCAACATATCGAGTTTCAAAGTAACTAACAGTACAACAGTCCGTATGTTAAGTTTCATCATCTATGTGTGTTTCTCCTACCACACTGCATGCACACTAACACTGCTTACTTATCTTTAAATTCTATTTAATGTTGTCTCCTTTTACATGCAGTTCAGTGCAAGCATTAATACAAGAGACATGATTGTGATGTTCTGGAGTAATCTGTATGTATAGTCGGAGAAACGACAGGAAGTTACTACTCATGAAAGAAATTATCTCCTCGCTCAAAAAAATCAAGGGAGACTACTTTTCATCATGTACTATACTTCACCATCGGATGTTTTATTTTATGACAGTGCTATGTGAGAATGCCCAAGCTTTTCTTGCAAAAACCGTATTGCAACCCACAAACTGTGATGAATTTAATCCACTGATATTTTGTTGACCTGGCATGCATTTGACCAAATACTATAGACCATTATTTGAGTCCCCATGCACTACAAGTTTGTTGTGTATAGCTGATAAATGTGTTCCTAAATGTATCATTTACGGCCATCTTTAGGAGTATCATCATCTTTGTTGACAGGGCCTCTTCATGTTTCTCGTAATGGACAATACTAATGATAGTAGTTATGGGTGTCTGAGATTCCGTATAACTAACTAACTGGCATTTCACGGCAATCATGTATACTGTACCGTATTGGCGTCTTACATTTAAGTAGATTCCTTCTAATCATAGCTAAAAAGTCAAAAGCTTGCAAATAGTTTTCTTTTCACGACAGGAAACGAACCGTAACCTCTATTGTGAGAAATCGCATAGCTTTTGTAGCTAACAAACTAACTAACTGCATTTACTTATCTTCAGGCTGCACTGATGAACATGAACAAAACAAATAGACACACCAGTGAGCCAGTTTAGTGTTTGCTGGAGGGCCGTCATTAAAGTTGAATGGTTTTTAGCGTCAGATTAATGTAAAAAGTGTGGAAATTTTGCGTTCACAGCTGACACATAACTGTGAACCCCACATCGGGAGTGAGATTGTTTTTTTTTCCTTTCTGGCCTCACGGTTTTTACTTGGATGAACAGTACTTTTTTGTTGCCACCCTACATTTGATTTCATTTAACTTGTCTACCATCATTGTCTAGTGAGTTAGTATGGGAAGAATGTCTCCATTTTCATCAACCCAGCTGAACCTTAAACCTATTAGTTTTTTTCTCCATTTTTGCAAGTTTAACTCATTCAGTGATGCTTTTAGCTGGGTAGTTAGTTAGTTAGTTGTGTCGTCATACCCACTTGATGGTATGCAGATGATCTGTCGTTGTTGCTCCCTGAAACTCTCATTGAGTGAATGTCTGGTGTAATAGAAGAATAGAGCCTGTGGATAAGTTTTTAAATTCTCATTACAAGGATTACCATATTCACGAGTCTACTTGTGGAGGCCTGCCGTATCAAGAGTTAGGATAACGAATTTAATTAGAACTGTTAGATTGAAAGACAACATTATACAGTGAAGGCTTGATATACCCGCACCAAAATTACATTCGTTTCATAGGCTAACGTTGGACAGTCCTTTCTTACTCAGTTACGTTTGACTACTGAATGCCCAGACAGATAAGGCAGATAAGATAGGAGAACATGTAATATATTGTGCACTCTTTGTCCATATCAAATTTAAATTGAACGAGGTTTTTGGATAGAAAAAGTCAAATTACATGGTTCATCTTGAGTCAGAACACACGCTTGTCGCTATTTATATGCATGTACATATATTTCATCATTCTCCATATTCACACTAAAACTGCGTCCGTGCATGACTAGACACAAGAAAGGTAGGCAGTATAAGTTGGAACGGTTTCCCAAAACTTTTCAGCCTCATTTTCCCACAAACTAACTCACAAGCTCTTGACTTGGTTTTTTGAAACCACCCCTGTTTTTGGGTGAGTAACTAGTCTTTTGCAACTACTCAAATCTCAAGTGCCCATCATTATCATATTGCGAAATATGATGATTCAAACGAAAAAGTTTTCTCATTTATACGAAGGCCATTATATATCTTGGCGAAGATATTAGTGGTTCTATAAGGAATTGTTACTTGTGATTGTGACCATATAAATTTTGAAGGATTCTATACTTTCCAGAAGAAATAGGAAAAAGCTTTTAGGAGAGGAAATAAATGTAAGGGGGAGAAATCAACGGAAGGGAAAAGTTGACTATACTTCAGATTTCAAAGTCCATGGAAAAGTTATAAATATTCGTGTACTGTTCAAGTTGAGGCATACTGGCAGGAAAAGGTATACTTTTTAGTCGCTTAACTGTCTGCAGCGTGCGAATATCATCATATCTATATTGGCCTACTTTGGTTTTTTTTGTGTTTGTGCACAGAATTTCATGATCAAAATCCAGCTAGTTCAGTCCAAAGTTGTTTGGCAATGGTAATTTTTTATGGTTACTGTGCAAACAAATTTAAAAATATGGCAATTTTACCAAAATAGCGCAGTCACAATTATGGAAATCTACTTTTCCTCAGCCATTTTGTTTGTTGGGAGCAGATTTGTTGATTTTCAGGAAATCTGCAGCTCTAGTTGCCAGTTTTTTTTGTAAAAATTTGCCTCCTTGTGCAGATTTTTCAAACTGCATTTGTGGATTTCTGATTTCGAAGGTGATTTTTAATTTGTCATGGGTTGAAGCTGATTAAATGATGCATTTGCTCACAGTTATCATTTACTCACACCCTTAATGAAGACTTCTCACTGTTAAATCAACATTCCATAACTCTGAAAATTTACTTTTGACTAAAATGTGTACTGCTAACCGTAGCAATGTGAATGAGGAACGAATAATTTCAGGGATTGTTTGTAGGTGCTCTTGTAATTATTTTTAAACAGAAAGCACGTGGGTATATGGAAAATGGGGAAAAAGTAATATTTTTATTTTCATGTATTATTGCGTGGGAGGTTTTAAATCACCGTTTCTTCATTTTATAACAGTACCACTTCAGTAACTCATTTTTTATGCAATAAGACATTTTCAGAGATGTTGGTCTAATTATATTGACTATATAGCTGGGCCCACTGGCCTTCAGCCAGACTCAATATCTTACGAGTAAAATTGAGTCTGGCTGAAGGCCAGTGGGCCCGGCTATCATTATTATTCTGAGGAATGTGAAATTGCTAAAAAGGGGGGAATATTTTCATGAAATGGCACATGCTTAACAAATGAATGGCTGGGAATTTCTCGCTCTGACGGCTAGAGACTTGATTAGTTAAACAGATATTAGCATTTCTTCATTTCGGATAGCTAAGGATTTTTTTGGATTCCTTATGAACCCTGTGATTTGGAAGGATGAATGAGCTCATGAGAATTCTTGGATGGGGAAGATTGGGTTGACTGCATTTTGAAAATCCTGTTGTATTCGTGCAGTGCACAGCACGGATGCTCTATATGCATTAATAGTTGGGAAAATAGCCGTAGTTAAAGGTACTATAGTATGGTTGAACTAGTGTGAGGAATTCCATCCACCGTTCTTATTCAAATTGGAGCAGCTCGTTTAAATTATGCATGGTGGCAATCAGAAATTCTTGAGAAGAATGTATGCTGTAGGTGTTTTGCACACAATTCTAAATCATACTGATTTTCTAGCTGTGCTAACAAATTGGTGGAAAAAAGGAGCAGCAAAGTAAATTGAATTGTCTGTCAAATTTAAAGGAAAGGAATTTTCTAATAACTGGCGCTCATATGAAATTTCTTGTGCTCCATCATCCAAGTGTTGAGAATATTATTTCCCACTCCCAGTTCTCTCAGTGCAAAATTCCGCTTGTTTTTGTATTCAGGAAGAGCATTTCTTTTCTGCCGATCGTGTCAGCCAAGGCTCATCTATCGGGCTCATGATAATGCTCTGTAAATACTAAACTTGCATTCAGTTTCCTTGTATGCCTGTGTTCATTTTTTTGCCACGTCATTTGCTCCTCTTTGTAGTATATGGGATCTGTTGTATTACTTAGCGACATTTTTGACATTTCTGTCCTCTTACGGTTAGTTAGTTACTAAGGAATAGTTTCCCATCACCTAACTATAGCGCCTTTTGATACACGACTACTATAGCTATAATATATCGTCTAGATGTAAATGTTTTGGATGAAAGATTAACAGGAACGAAGATATGATTTCACATTTTTGATATTGGACTCCATAAAAATGGGAGATAACGCGTATAGTTAGTTGCTCAAATCATAGTAGAGATACGCTTGCGTTTTGTAGTTTCAGAGCTCAAGTGATTGAATGCATTGTGTACAGTACTTGCACTGTTATCGTTTAACGTCACTTATTTTGTCTGACTTAGTCTTTGGAATACGTTTTCTTGTGCCAGGGACAGGGACTAAACTACATCTCTACAATAGAATTCTGTTTGTATGGAAGGACTGGATTTGAATTGGATCAATATTTTATCTTTTATTTGTTGCATACATTATAAATATCGAAAGAAGATGTACTACTTTAGGTTAATTCGTGTTATATTAAATGAGACCACAAAAGTGGTGGTTTTGCTATAGTGAGTGTTAAAATTGACAATAATTTTTGTGCTAAAACACTGTTGGTTGACTGAAGTGGTGCTAAAAAATGAATCGATATGAACTAATGGTAATAATGGTACATATTACATGTTTGCAGGCAAAACCAAACGATTATTTGATCTTTGATCATGTTAATTGTTCAAACTCAGCTTGTAAATGTAATTTAATATATGGATTTTCAGCCATCTATATATATTTCATTAACAGCTGTTAGTGGTGGGTGGAACATTATAATGTTTGCGTAATGCTGCCTTGTTCCAAGTCAGCATTACGTGTATAAAGTGTATTTGATGTTGAACGTAAATGAATGGCAGATGCATGTTGATTCATGAACAAAATAACCATGAGGACAAGAATATGTAATTAAAATATCTCTATCCTCTTCCTCTAGCTCTGCTATGAATCTACTATATATTACCCATTATTCTTATGCTACAAATAAATAATGGGTATGTGCATTTTTATATCAATGCTAAAATGAATTCCATTATAGTTTCCATTGTCTGCTGTTCCATAGTAAACTGATTGTGTCATCAATTCCCTATGTTAGCAAAATGTTTGCTATTTATGATTTCAATTTCAAAGAATGGTTTCTGCATACATTGCTCAATAACGGATTCTAGCCCCAATACTTCTCTTCGTTAATAATTCAGTCATTGTGCCATTTGCGATTTTGGTGAATTTAGGATTCCCTCTTCCAAGAAACTTCGCCGTGACATGTGCATAAAAAGAGCACAATTTTGTGAATCTTCGATTCAGTTTTACAGTCGCTCTATCACACATATTAACCTTCGGACTAGCTTCACAAACTGCGAAATTTAGATTATGATTAATTAATTATCAATAATCCCTTAAAGAAATGGTTATGTGTGTTTTGTTTTCACTGGTACATATTAAATATGGGATTTGTCAGTTATGGCACAGTGATTAGTCGTGCCTGATACCAAACGCTGTGTAAGTACGTAGACACTGTTTCACGATATTTTATTTATCTGGCTGATTCAATTTTTACCATTGATAGTACTGTGGTATGACACAGAGCATCGAAATTTTATATAGACTTAAAGAATGCTAGCTAACGGGTAATCCAATGCCACATCATCATGTCATCTTAAACAATAACATATTAATGCTAATTAAGACTATTTTATGGCTACAAAGTTGGAGAATAATAATTTATAATCCCATAAAGAATAGCTAATGTTGTGCATGCTGTTCATGTGGGTAAACAAGTACAATAAGCCAAAACTGAATGAGATGAGAGTTTGACGTTAAACGGATTGGAATCCTACGTCAATTGTTTGTGCTCGATTCCACATGTGCGGCGCCCACAAGTTTCAAAGTGAGATCTCGCAATGACAGAACTAATATGACAAAAAAGCTGATAATAAAGTTGTGCGTTAAACCACAGCCAGGCAAAAAAAATGTGCGCTCATTTAATTATGAAAACCAAACATTGCAGATCCCGTTGTTAAGCCGGGTTGATTGTTAGTTGTGGTTGTGCACCAAAGTAAAAAAATGACTATATTCCACAGGAAAAACTTTTATATTGGAAATTATGCCAGCAAAGGTACTTTGGTAAGAATAGTGTACGGATTCGCCAGAAACGCTGTAGATACAGACTGACTGAGTGAGAGCTGTTTATTCACCAGTCCGCGTGTTCAATTCAACTTGATTCACTTGGCTGATTTTCCTATGTAGTGGACGTCCTCACATCTCAAATACAAGTACGTTTTGTACATTTCTAGCGACAATTTAGTATAATCAGTTCATGCACACTAGTACAGAAATATTCTCCGTTTCCATGTCCTTTCAACGGGGATCATAAAAAGAAATGAGTCTTTGTCTTGTTCCACTCTTTTCGGCAGCTATCATGTTCCATTGTGAATGAGGAAACTCACATCTATTTATGACAACAGAATCCAACTTGTCTGCACTTTTAGTGCATGATAGTATAGTAGGAACAACAAATGGGGATTTGCTGGTTTTGTTTCTATAGCTTAAAAGAGCGTTTTTACAGCTCAACAAACCCATAACTACTCCCAGCATTGGTCATTCCGTTTGTTGAGGGAGTAGTGAGTGAGTGATCATAACCGGACAGGCAACATTAGGGTTGTAAAATCTAAAAAACTGGCAATTACTCTGTCATGTACCAAAGTCTCACATTTTGTTAACCGGAAGGAAAAATTCTCCATGATCCATTCGTACAATCAAGTCATGTTCTACAATGTTAGCAATATATAAAATACCTAGTATCTAGTGTTAGTAGCTGGCAAAGTAGCCATCCTTTCCAGTTCTCTAGAGGATTTTATATTCCTCCCAAATGCTGCAGACTGAATTTTAATGTGCACAATTTCGTTGATATGGTAAATGGGACAGTAGAACTGGCAGTGCAATTTTCCACATAAATTTACTGGCTCATTATATGAAGCAGTCATTTGTGTGCAAATTAATTTAACTTGGTCCATATTCCATGAGACTAGTTAGTTAGTAAATAGCTATGGAGTTACCATGAAATGATAACGTTACTTTTGCCGTACAAGCATTGTACACAAGCTTGAACCATTATCATAATTTTATGAGCGGTTTTCGGATCACATAAAAGTTTTGCAAACAATGGAAAATTTTAATGATAGCAACATACGTGTGTTCATCCTTTCATTCATTCCAAAAGGAGAGATTTGGCAATTAAAAATTTATAATTAACCAAAAGCTATAAACGTAAAGTTTCTGATGGGTTTATAAAAAAATTTAATCACACTTTTATGATCTGTATTCAATAGGCTTTAGATCGTCACAATTGTTTTAGTCTGCGGTATTATGATGTCACTGTTTATCGATCGGAATGCTCGTATAATTTCAAGTGTTGAAAACTTTCCATACTCCACGTTCAATTACTTACTAACAGTAGTGTGATGTTATTATTTATGCAGGTTTTTGATACTAAGCTATTTGGATTGGTTGTCTGTGAAAAAGTTTATTGGGTTGTCATGGATGAAAATAAATCCAATTACAATCAAGAGGGGATCTAGAGAACTCAAATTTATTTGCATAAACTTTGAAATCTCCTCGTATCTTGGGACCCTGCTCTGAAGTTTTCAATACAGAAAGTCCATACTCTATAACTATACGACTGTGTCTAGTGGACAAGTGTGTGCTCCCGTGTTGTTTCAATGAGTTTGATTATCTTATACATTCATGTTCCAAAGAGCGACTCCATCTGCAAGTTTACAACTTGACAAATGTATTCATCTAAAGTTAAAGAAAAGTTTCCCTTGTGTACATCCACTCTCACTTGCTGTGAGGCAGTCCGTGGCTGTAAGTCTCCAAAGTTGCACCCGTGGCAAATAAAAATCTACGTTATAGACCAATCTGTGTCGACGGATGAAATATTTTCCCCTGGATCAACTTAACTACAGCTAGTAAATACAATTTACAGACTTACTTACATTTGTGTATGCCCAAGTACTCTTTCTATCCGGAGTATTTATACAAATTGTGCTGTCCTGCCTACAAAACTAGTCAAACAAATCAACAAGAGACGGGGACTAAGAGAAGGAAACGACTGTCAAATTAAATTCATCTTTTCAATTTAGTCTGGATTTTCTAGTTCGCCTCAGTCAATCATTGTCAACTTGTTGTCACTTGTATGACTCAAGCTATAACAAGTAAACTACCCGAAATTGCCAACTTGACTCAATGCTGCTCACAGTTGTGTATTTTGTTTGTGTATCTATGTAGCACGTGTCCAAAAGACGACATTTTTCCCCAGTAAACCAAATGTAAGCATGGTGTAAAAGAGAAGGAAAATATATTATTATTTGTATCGCTAGCTTCCCTAGTTAAAAGTGTATAAGGCAGGAGTATAGGAGTTTAGTTGACCAGAGGATTTGGTACACCGAGGATATCACAGCAGGGAGGAAATTAAGACCAGAAATCCTCATGGTTTAGAATTGATGGCACGTTTCGTTCCTTTTCCTGACAATTTAGAGATTTCCAGCTTTTCGTGCGCTACACATTATTTATCAGCCTGTAATAGGATCACTGTATCACTTAATCTTTTGTTTATTCTTCTATTTAGTTGTTGCCATTTTCTTGTCATTGTACATAGTAGTACATGTACACTCTATAGATTACGGTGATGGGGAAAAAACGATCTATCAAAGTTACTAACTAGAAGCTTAATGAAGGTTTAAAACAGTAAAACGGCATATAAATATAAATCTCTACATGCAGTATGCTTATAACAGCAGTGGGAATGTAATGCATTAGTTTTACATGCACCATAGCCTTGTAATTTTTTGCTCACGTCATGACTAAAAAGTTTAGCAGTAACTTACTTTTACTTTTAGTTAGTTAGTAAATAGCATTGCATTATGTTACCCCTGAGAAACAAAGAAAAGTGTAATGATGGTGTTTCACTCTTCCCATCTCATTACTAACTACTGTGTCTCTCTCTAATTTGCAGAAGTTGGAGCCTAAAGTTGTGAGCCTCCCAACTAATTAGGACATGCTCACATGCTGTACAGATCATGGCTCATCTTAACAAGTCCTTATTCATCCTGGTGGTTGTCGGCGCCACGTTTGTCATGTTGAGCTTCCTAGCCGTCCATCAGCCATTACAAGTAAGTAAGAACCGGAGCGAAGACATTTGTTGTATAGCCAAGAGAAAAAACTCTCACTGACTATCACTATTGCACTTATATATTTCTCCCTTTGACTTCTCACAGCAATCTCAATATACTAAGTGCAAGTACACTGTGTGCGTAACATTTACTGACGCCTTTTGCTTTGTGTCAAGTTGTCGAGTGAACTTACACACGTAGACAAACATTGATGGAATTCAATTGCTTCCCTTTTCCTTCCTCATGGCTCTCGCACTTTTAGTGTTTTCCTTTTTTCGCTTCGGGTGAGAAAAAAGAAAGTCTTAGCTTATGTCTTTTCTCTCACATCCTCCTGCTGGAGTTGTGCACACAGATCCTTGACTCACATCTCATGTATTGGCTCCCTCACCAGTCATTGACAAAATGAAGACAGTCAAGAAAGTAATGAAGAAAAAAGTCTTTTCATGTTTCCTCTCCCAGTGTAATTTGGTTAACTCAATAATTTTTCATGATGTGAGACTCCAGAGGCGCAACTTACAAAGAGGATATAGTCAGCCCGTGGTTGCACAATATTTACTGTACCAAAAGGAGTTACATGAGGATTTATATCTATTTTATCATTTTTCAAAAGAAGGGCAATTCTTAATAGAAAATGTTACTCCATGAAAGGTCTGTTTGAATGGTCCCATAGTTACTTTCAGTTAGTCCGAGATTGCTTGTAACAATATTAATTATAGTGAATTAGGCTCTTAATAGGGACGACTTGGGTTGCAATTTCCCCTTTACCTTGTGAAATTCATTTTGCGTCTCTGGCCTTTGTGTAGAGCAGTTTCCTACCTGATTCAATTACTTTGGTTAAAAATTAAAGGCAACAGAATCTTCTCTTCTCTCTACATTTCCTCATGTAATGATAGCCTGGAAGAAATGAGATTGGTGGATCATATAAAGTCTGTGACGGTATTTCGTTGCCCAAAAAAGCAGAGAGGAATGATTTCAAGTAGTTAGAAGCAGCTGCACTCGGCATGCCTGTAATCTTTATTTACCCAAACCGCATTTGATATTGGTCTGTTGACACCCAAAGTATCCTGTGGATTGTCCGCCCTCTTTTTCTAGCCTGACATATAGATGATTTGTGGTAAAATAGTTTTCTATTTTTATTACAAGTACAATGATGTACGCAGTGAGATACTCAGAAAGTGTGTTATGAATTCATGCATGTAATACTTCTTTATTGGATTGAGTTTGAACTCTCAGTCAGTCACTCAGAGCTGAATTCTAAATCCAAGATTAATTTCCCATGGGTGTGTCATATGGACAACCCTGGAAGCCATTTATGTTTTATAACATCTTAGATCAGTTTAAAAAATAATGACTAAAATTGTTTTACAATGTCAAGCCATATTATTCATGAATGGATCATTTGGTACATATGGTGATGTCAAGAAAGTTGAAAAGTTGAGTTGTAACTAACAAATGACGAAAATTTTACTCTTCTCGCAATATGACACTTATAAAAGTGGATGAGTTGCAATTACATTTTCCGCTCAGTTTGCTCACATTTAATTAAAGCTTCGGACTTTTCTGTTTTCTGCTTTTTGATTTCCACTTGTCACTCGTGTGTGGCAATTGTGTTTATGTTTCATCACAGTGGTCTGATTGTATATTCTTTTGAAATATGAAATCACTCCAGCGTTTTTTGGTTGCAAGCAATGTGTCCTTCTCTATAGTCAAAGCAAACAAATTGAAAATGTTTTTGAAAATGTCCATTGTCTGGCCAAATTGAAAGAGTTTGAGTGGGTGGTTATTGAGGGTTTTGGTGACAGAACCTCCATATTATTACAAGGAAAATATTATTTGAATATAGCTGTTCTGTAGCCCAATAGAGGAGTTTATGTGTTTGCACATGTAGCCCACACTTATCTGAGATTGGAAATTCACTTCCTCCCAAAACTGGCAGGGATGCATATGTATATCTGTAAGTTGACAGAAATGATATACTAGATTCGAATTCCTTATATGAATCCTTTTTGGGTTGCTGGAAAATATCCTACATGCAATATTTTAAAAAACACAATACTATCCCATCTTTTTGTTTTTTGGCTTTATTTGTTTTGTTCGAAGAACGCTCCATAGCAAATTGAAAACAATGGAAGACATTATTTTGTCATTATTATTTCTATTCAAAGCTCACTCTGTGGTCTCTCCCATTGATTTGATACTGTGCCGTGCAATATAACCTTGCCTTTGTTGTAGTGGAACGAATGAAAGTGAAATCCTTGTAAATCTAACATTAGTATGATGCGGTAGCGGGTATCGATGTCGTGAATAGAATATCAACTCCAAGTTCACAGATAGATTCAATGTGCAGAGAATTTAGGTCACTGTGCTTTTCTTGTTTGCTCCAAGAATATTTCATTTGAATGAGAATGCCATATAGTGAGCATATAAACTGTGTACAAAAGACGTTCGATGAAAAAAATGCAAGACTGGGGACGACTATAGCACACATACATAAACATCAAACATAAACTTGGTCTTGGTCCTGAGCAAACTCGGTTATCTTCTTTGAGCATACAAAAAAAGCTAACCCTTGTTTTTGTTTCTACAGCTATACATACTGTAGCACTCGTCTACTTTATATTGGTTTTCTGTTGGCATCGCTTCTTATGCAACTTATTTCTAAAGGAGCCACAAAAATGACATTCTTCCTTTGTCAGTGGTGCCTTTTTTGTAGTTTGTGCTGCCGTCTCGTCTCGAAAATTTCGTGAGAGCTAATGCCATCTTGTCTCGGAAAACAGTGCAAGTGGGAGCGTATAAAGTGACCATTGGTGCAAAAGAAATTTCGTGATTTTACGATTAAGTTTTGAAAAGATTCCGTATTATGAAAACTTTAGGACTTTTTAATTCGAAAAACTCTTTTTTGCTGCCAAAAATATCTAATTTCAAACCGTCTCGAAACTATCTCGATCTTGTCTCAAAATTTTGAGCGAATCCAATCAAATCAATAGGCCATTTGTCCTCGGCTAAATTACGCCTCTATATAGGATCAGTACAGGACGTTTACCGAAATTACTACTGCTACTTTTGTACGTAATAAGTACGTCCGTCATATAGCTTCCAATGAATCAAAACAAAGCAGTTTTTAATTTCTGTTACAAACTAACTGTATATTTGCTTCACCAACGTTATTAATCTGAAAAATACTACGGGGAGCCGTTAGGATTCTTCGAGTCACACTTATCTCTATTATCCCGTACCGATTGCATTCTTTATTGCTAACAATTCCAATCAAATCCATGCCCAGCTAACTACATGTGGGTGGATGGAGGAAAACGCGAGGAGTGTAATCACACGAATCCCTGTCGGTATATAGAGAAGATTATAGGGCTCTCTTAGGAAGACATTTCATCTTTTTCGCATTACCGAAACCCATGCCAATTGTTTCTCCATTTAGTCATTGAGACTCAAGACTCGCTCATGAGGACAACCCAGAGAATATGATTACAAGGGGAGAGGACTCCTTGGCAAGTTCACTTTTGTGGACCAGATGTTGTCTCCCTTCCTCTTTGGATGAATTTTAAGAAGATCTGACGCTAACAACATAAGTGGTTATGGAGCTTCACCCACCTCCCTTATATGATCATGGGAGTAAAGAGGATTCCTTCGCTGGCGTGAAAGGAGAGTTAGAGTAGGAACCGATCTCGTGCACATGTAATAATATAATGGAAAGTTTTCCTTCACTTTTTCTTCCTGTCCGTGGAGAATTGGGAAGGTGTACACCGTGTGTGTATACAGGCGTTTGAAGAGAAGGCATTTATTCCATCCTATCACTTTTTGCTCCCTCTCTCCCTTGAAATATGAGTGTGTGAGAAGATAAATGTGTCAGAGGGGTAATGTGTATGCTTTCTTCCTTGTGCACATGCAAGGTACAAGCTAATGTAGGCACACAAAATGGTGAGAAAATCCCCAAGAATGTAAAACTACTACCAGTAGTACTCCATGTATTCTATTGAGTGGAAAATGAACGCCAGCAGTGACACGTACATTAATCTAAAAGTAAGAGAGTAAAAAAATTAGGCACAGGGTCTTATGATCAAGGTTAAAGAAAACGCATTTCCTTCATTATACGTGGAAGAATACGCAGTCAGTTGTCTTTGTTTGTGGACTGAGAGAAAATAGATAGTCAACTCCATGTGCACAAATTAATTGATTTGACGGCATATAATTCTTATTCCTAATGCGTTTGATGATTAGACCTGGCAGTACGTTGTATAAAGTGGTAAAGATGAAGTTTCATAAATTTCTTTCGATCAAATCTTTAATTTTCTGGGTATAGAGACTGTGATAACTTTATTTCAGAATGAACGGCTCATAAGTCCAAGAAGTTGAACGTATTAGGGCCATTATAGTGGCGAATAGATGGTGCTCCAAAACCATAGTGACTGGTCGACTGGGAAAGAGTCCATGTATGTGTGTGCTAAAGATATAATACATTGGGGAAACTAAACTGGAATGTAGAGTTAGTTAGATAGATGGGCAGATATACGGATGATTTATTCCTGAAAGGCGCCCAACTTGTTTCCCACCGCTGCAAATTCATATTTTCAATAATAATGGGGCTGACGTGGAGTCGCACGCACAGAGTCGCGTCTTTGGTGGTTTGGTTTTGGAAACCAAATGCTTTCTGTTGGCTCCAAGATGGGATTTGTGCTCCATGTGTGTGCTAAGCAGATAAGCGGAGAAAGGAAAACATACACTGGAGCCTCTAAACTATTATTAGGCACCAAATAGTACACCATAAGGTATTATTGAGGCATTGGATAAAAGACTATTAAAGTAAATATAAGGATTTTTTCGTCTTTGTGAGCATGTGTCTCTTGAGAGGGGAGAAAAACTTACTCTCGTAGCTTCTGTTTAGCAGGTAAACTAAATAAATGTGATATCCTCCAGAGGAGGTGAATAAAAAAGAACGTTTGCCCGAAACTTTCATTACTATCCTACCGGCTTTGTGAGTTCCATCTGAATACAGGCTAGTTTGTTTTTCATGTGGCTGAGCTTTTCCCCTATTTCTTTGTACACAAGTGACAAAAACACAGGTCTTAGTTAGTCAGTCGGAATCAATACCAATAATGATCCCTTCTCTCATTACGCATTTTAGGTAATAATGTCTCCTTCTTTTATATAGCTAGTCGCTTGTAGTAGTAATGTTTTGCATCCATTGATTAGCTAATGATGGTGAGGAGAAAAAAATACTCTTTGCATTGCAAACTTGTGCCAAAGATTTTCAGTTGCCGTCAAAAGCTAAGTTTAGAAATGTTGCGAGTTTGTTTGGCTCATTAGTAGAAAAAAATGGACAAAAAATATTCATAAAGTTGTGCCCGTCAAAGTTTACTGTACACCTTAATTAATAGACTGTGTTTACTGTGTGTAGTATTATCTAACGAGGCATTTTAAAACTTGTGTGTTTTCACAACCATGTATAACACACAACCGTACGTTGCGATAAACTTTGACTGGTATTCAGATATATAGTCTAGTAAGGGCTTTGGCATGTTCGACATTTTCTGTTTGTACATTTGATAGCTCGGGGATTCAAAAAGACTTGCCTTTTAGAAGTTTTTAGTTAAAAAAAAGTATTTTATATCCAGCTACTTTTGTTTTCAATAGCAAGTAAACTAACTTTGGTAATCCGTTCACTAACTATAGAACTACACGCGTTTAGTCCTGGTATTAGTTTACTGGTTTGGTTACCACTGATCACACGGTTGTAGGTTGTTAGTTTAGTCTAGCTTACTGGTAGTAAACTTACGATCTCGCTGTGCACCCCTAAAGCCTCCAGCAGTTCATCTCCATCAACTATGATTAACTGGAATACACTATGGAAATGATGAGTTATTATTATTAACCACTAAATTCGTACTTTTCTCCCCATTTCAGCTCAATGGAGTGAATGAAGAGCTAGCCTCCTTGTACAATGGCAAGAATCCTATGTCACTCCGAATTGACGAGATTTTGCTGCATAACATTTCTGACCGGCTGCTCCGCTCCATTCGTCAGGATTTGCTACTCTGCTCAACTATCCGTAAGTGTTGTCCCAACTCGTTGTTTGGCCCTATAATTAAGTTGCCTTAAACTGTTTCCAAGCTCAATGCCCCTTAGCTCAATATTACATGCTCGTGTACTATCAAATATCACTCTATGTTATGAAACCAAGGCACTCAAGTACTCCTTCTGAATGGAGTTAATCATGGGAGCTGAGTATTATGCCAGCTATTAAAATTAAATTCAGTTAGTAATGAATGAACTATTTGAATTGGTTGGTATTAAATTAGTCCCCAATATTATGCATGTAAAAATACTGCTGTACTTTTATGGCCGGACTCTACGTAGTGCATAGTACATAGTACATACAGTCCTGAGTCATGCTGATACATTGAGTAGAATAAGTAAGACGAAATGAAAACTTGTGCGGAATATGCATGTACATTGGTTGCCAATTATTGGAAAAGTTTTGAACAAGATTAAAGTTTTAATTTTAGATTTTGTTTGTGTATTTCCTATGGTTTTTGGATGACGACGGAGATAGTGACTTAAAACTTTGAAATTCAGTTATTGCGACTTTCTTGTTTCCCATGCATGTTTTTTTTTTGTATATGGTAATATGCAGTAACAAAATTAAATAGCCGACAGGCGAGTTTAATATGTACTACTATAAAGAAGGATAAAATTACACATTTGTATTCGGGAGACAAACTTTGAGTTTTTAGGCTATGCTTTCTTTTACAACCACTATGCATAAAACAATGGATCGTAGACGGAAGAAAAAATCGCATAAACTTGTTTTGTGACGCTGCTTAGCTTTTACGAGGTCAAGCAAAACATAATGTGTTTGTAAAGACATTTCTCCTTTGCTCCCAAAAAAAGTGGTAAAGTCTTTAATTTCTCAGTCGTTTTCAGCTCTTACGAAAATAAAAGAGTTGCCATGGTATTAGTGATGAGTTTTTCTGTATTTAGTGGTGTTGAAAGCTCAGCCTTGTTTTCACAGGGTTAAGTTGACTTACAAGATTGAAATATATAATTTTTTTCTCAGGTGTACAAACTCACTTAACTTCAGTAATCTAGCCTAAACGAGAGGACCATCTTAATTGAAATATTTCCATGCCTCCTTCACGCTCATGAAATTTTATTAGCCTAGGATGTGTGAAAAGTTGGTTCTCCTTTTATTGAACCCTTAATCTTAAGTTAGATACTTAACATTGATATAGTCGCGAGAAATAAGTTTCATGAGCTCCCCAGCTGTCTGAATTCCAATTAAATTGATCCTGCTACTTGTGCACTGCACGGAATATAAACCCTTGTGCCCTATAGTGTCTAAGTTCTCAAGACTCTATCAACTGATGAAATGTAAAGCTCAAATTGTTCCTTTCATTAGTTCTTCTGTGGGCTTTGCCGATGTGAATGTAAAAACCATCATTTGGGATATTATTGTCCATGTTTGCATGATAAGTTCAAAAGGGTGAGTCAGGTTGTGTACTTAATTTTCCTAAATAGTGCAAAAAGTATTGCAAAATAGGATCCATGATTTCTGATGATAGTGTAGCACACACTTGTGCCGACTGTTTGGAACGCTTTGTTTTGCTCAAGGTCAATATTGAAATAGAGTGTACAAAGTGAATGCATGATTGCATGGTAGTATAACTTGAGGATCAAACTTTTTGTTTGAAAAATAATGTAATGAAATTGACTTTGCTCGTGGAGTACAGCTTTACTCTACTCTAAATGTAAGCACAGGAAGCTTTACAAGCGGAAACTGTTGAGAGCAAGAGTAGAACATTTTATTCACAAAAGTAGCTGACAAATCCAATGCCAGTCTACAATTGGTCTATTTGGGAGCCGTAACAGTCAGCAGTCTATACTGCCACGTCATTGTGCGTTTCCATATTGTGTGTGGTATAGATTAGTAAACTGATCCATATATTTCAAGTATAAACTCGATTCAATCGTACATATTTGAATAGAATCAGATTTGCACTCACTAACAAAGATATAAACTGAATGAAGCATATTGCAAACCTGTACTCCCATATCATCTAAAATTATTGTTGTGAAAACACGTGTGAACTGTGTATTAAGCATTGAATTTGAATAGAATCCCAATACTTGATATTAAGTAGCATATTAAATAGTAAGGTCTAGCATGATTTATATAAAGGCGTGACGGTATAGCTTTTCCAATTTACGGAAAAGAGAATTATTAAAATAATAAGTAACTCCTGCTCCTACATTTTTTTGTTGCGCTTCCAACTCACATATCGGAACGGCGCGCTTTGCGGAACAAAGCGCTTACAAAGAGACAAAAGAGTTCAATTTCCTTTGCCATCAGATTCTCAAAGACTCATGATGAAGTGCCGGTCCACTTAATAATGGAAACCAGAGAAACTTTCACAGTTAGGTTAAATTATGTAGTTCTAGTTTTCATTTTGGCGAGGGTGGATACAACTTCTGTATAGGATTTTCCACAAAGTCCTTATGACTAAAAAGTGCCATTGTTGGCTTTGGAATGTTTGAAATGTGACATAGCAGCAGTATTGCCGAGTTGCATCCAGTTTGTATTGTTCAAATCAATGATTATACAGGGACGCAATTAATAAAACACATATGTATAGTATTGAGTGTATGTGATTCAAAAAAGGTGCTGGCATTAGTGTATTTTGGAAGCACATGTGTATTGTGTGTTGGGTGTAGTATTCTGCACGCTATATTTAGTAGTTAGTTAGTTAGTTTGGAGACGAAACACGTTGTGAATATGAAGTGGGAAAATATAAGTTATTATTACGGGCAGTGTATTGTGTGTTCATGAAAGCACCATCATTATTTCTTCGTGTATGGTTATTGCTTTCCCAAAAATTTGTATTCGACTTGTTCCAAGTTCCTGTTGTTTCACCATATGTATAACTATGAGCTTCGTTTATTCCAGGCATTCATGTGTGAACAGTTTGGTACGAGTCAGTGAGTATGTATGTGCAAATGGGAATAGTTTAGTCATATGTGACTTTTGGAATTTTGCCCGAATCTTGGATGATTGCAACAGAATTGTCTCTCATTTAGGCGACAGTATAGAATAATATCATGGAAAATTGTAAACTTCAACAGAAAGTATGATGAACTTTGCTCTTCTCAATTTGTTGAATGAGCAGTTTCAAAGCATCAAATTTGGCTAACTAACAAGTGAGCATGGGTTATTCATTCGTATTATATACGACAGTACTTGTATTTGCTTTCTAACAGACTTTTAGGCATTCGGTTCCGCCTGTTGATCGGGAAAGTTTTCTGCAGCTTTTATTCAAACAGTTTTAGAATTTACATTAAAATTGAATTCACGACCATTAAAGACATTCGAAAGATGTGGAGAGTGCATTGAAGATGGTATGGTAGCTCTAGCTTTAAAAATTTATTAAGAACGGAAACAGCATGGAATCGTACGCTATACTAACTAACTGTAAGTTTGAAAAACTTATAGTTAGTTAGGCCAGGAGAGCAGACTTTCTCCAAAAATTAGTATTGAATTTAGAATTTCAGTCATTTTCTTTGCTTTCTCTCTTTGGGAATATATATTTTTTATTCCCTACTCAACACGTAAAATGGATTTAAAACAATTAAAAATAGTAAGAATAACCCAAAAATCTCCGTTTGAACAAATGTCTAAATCTTTCCAAATCTGTTGGCTCTGTTAGTTTCCCATGCCAAAATTAATTAAAGATTGGAGAATCCAACCAACTGTACCACTATGAGCCATACATTGTGTGAATTCTTCAGCTTTCCAACTGTATAGATGCACTGAAAATTAGGAGTTTAGAGTCGAATTCCTGTCTTTGTAATGCCAGAAATTTCACCTCTCACTCCACTCTCCATGAATGTCTGTAGTCTCTGTCTAGCCAATAATATTTGTGAAGCGTGTTTTCTGGTACTCTATTTCTATTCTGAACATTCCTTTTTCTCTCTCAGCTTCACGTTTCACTCTTTTTATGATTCCCCCTTTCACTTTATTATTGGATGAACACTTTTTCTGTTACTGCATAAAGCGCCCAAGGAGGCTCTCTATACTCTGTTTCATTTCTTCCGCTCTCCGTCATAATGACTTCCGTGCTTCTTTTATCCACTTTAAATCTTGGCATTACGTGGCTCCAGAGAATTTCTGAATGCACATTATCAAACTCTTGGGCTCATCATGCACGCATACTTGTAGAGCTCACCTTAGTTAGTGTTAGTGAGCGTCGTATATACAGTATGTGCATTAAGAGTAGCAAGTTAATCGTCCTGTTATATGCTAGTTTATGAAAGTAGGTTTCAAGTTGTTATCTCATATCTACTTATATGGCCTGAAGAGTCCCTCTAGACTACCTTTCTACCTAACAACGTACCATTTTGCTAACGACAATAAATAGCTAAAGCCTCCAATTGCTACTTTATATGAAGCTCTGTTGATTATAAAGGTTGCAATTTCGCAAATTTGGAGTATCTCCTTGATGAGAGTGGATGACTAACTATTTAATCTTTCTAAAGACTCCGAAATGGCTATTCTTTATGGGTATTTAATTCCTGTGTGTATGTCTGTGTGTATTTAGCCGACATATATGCACACACAGTTGGAATTTGGAATTCAATCGTATTGTGTTATATAAATACTTGGGCAGATGAAAGGATTGAGGAAAATATTGATTAAATTTGTGCACACTTTGGATTGCATAGGTGAACGTGAGCCTAAGAAGAATTTGCCAGTAATCTATCTAGTGACAGCGACGTACAAAAGGCCCGAACAGCTCCCCGATCTGACGAGAATGGCACAAACACTGATGCATGTACCATCCATCATGTGGCTTGTGATTGAAGACGCTCAAGTGCTCAATCCTCACGTGGCCGATTTGCTCCGTCGATCAGGAATCCCTCATGTTCACAAACTTGGTAATCACAATACAAACACTTTCCATCCAACTCATCTGATGTTTATGAATGGAGTTATAAACATTTCCTGTATATTTCCCATTCCCCCTAGCACATCCTCATAGTCAGTTTGCTTCATTATTGTTTTGAATCTGTTGAAAACCTATTTATGCATAGATATATCTATACAGTATGTAACTTACGCATTAGTTGCAAGCTAATCATCCCTCATCATTTTAGTTTCCAAGTAGCTAGCAATGGTGCAAGCTGTAGACGCTAGATTTATCTACAGCAAGAAAAATCCTTTTATGCGTAAATCCTTTTCCGAGAAAATAAACTGCAACTAATTCTCAGTCAGTCAGCCCGCTTGCTCTTGTTGGAATACTTTTAGTTAGTTAGAATGGCAAAAAAGAGCTACACTGTAGTAAGTTTGTAAAAACGATATTTATATTTATTTGTCCGATGATTGTAGCAATAGAGCCTTTTGAAAACTTTTTGGGCAACCTGCTGTTGTCTCGTGTATTAAGAAAGTTGTTTGGCTCGTGTGTAGTTAGTTAGTTTATTAGTATAAGGCTCATTTGCTTTGCTGCGTGCAGCTGAACCTGTCGGTGTAGAAGGAGCCAAGTTTTTTCCTTGTGTGGGTTTCTTGGGAAAACAAAGTAGAGAGAGAGAGACTCAAGTTTTATTCACTTGATCCCCGCTTCTTTGTTTTTGCAACAAAAGAAAGGAATCCCTATGGTAGAAATTAAGACATGCTTCTTTAGCTCATCCTTTGAGTCGGTGGGAACATTTCACTTCTGTATAATAAAGATTCAAAAGACCCCATCTCTAAATCTCGACAGTGTGTACATTGAGAGACCATGTGGAAAGATTTTTACGGGCTTTTTCTATCATAAGTAAAATGTATTCAGTCAGTGTGTAGTGTATGGGAGCGATAATTATCTATATAATTTGCGATAAAATTGTGTGTACAAAGTCCTAGTTCTATGTTATTGCTCTCTTTTCTTACTTAGTTGCCTCTCCATTTTAACCAACAAAGTGTAATGTTTGGATGCAGTTTTAGTGTTGGTTAGTTGTTGTGTTGTTTAGAAACGGTCTATAAGCGTTTACCATTTGCATTGCAGACTGCAATATGCCTGTAAAGTAGTTCAAATGTTTAATGTAGTTAGAAACTAACAGTGGGTGTATGAATGAAGATTGATTTTAGTGAGAAATTTCTTTCTTGTTACTGAGTGAGTAGAATTTGTTTTGCTTTATGTACTAATATTGGCTAATTTTTTTCGCTTTTCCCAATGTGCCGACTTGGGAAATCCTGAAACCTGATCCTGCCTGAAAGTGCACCGGGTACACTTTGGCCCCAGTGTTGACTCTATAGTTGACACTTGGTTGATCGGCAATGTAATAACTTGTACTGCTACTGGAGTATAGTTTAGTACGTAACAGTGATAAGCTGAACGGATACCATTAGACTAAACTAATGCAGATACAAACAAATTACATTATAGCGTGGGAGCTGTACATGATGGAACATTTTTTAAAACTTTGGTACGTTTTTATTTCACAGCTGTGTCTCCGAAAGAAGAGCAGAAGAAAAAAGTGAAAGCCAGAGGAGTTTCGAATCGAAACACAGGTCTTCAGTGGATCCGTGAAAATAATATTAATGGAGAAGGGGTGATTTATTTTGCTGATGACGACAACACATATGATCTCAGACTTTTTGATGAAGTAAGTGGAAATATACTTGTTTTTGTAACTGGCATGTTGTTGGACAAGGTTTGCTGTCAGGGAAACTTTGGAAATCTCTTCAATGGCAGTTTCTTTTTTTAGTGGATTCTAAATTCGATGCCTATTGCATGTAAAGGTTCCAGACATGGAGCTGGAAATTTTTTTGAAAGTTCTTTCCATTGACAACTTGTTCATTTGTCGGTAATGTTGTAGTTTTGTAGCGGAAACAAGAAGTTTTAAAAGTTATAGTTTTGTTCCAAAAAGTGTACCGTCTAGAACAAGTTCGTGCGTCCGCTTTTACCAAAGAACTTTGACAACACACGAATTTAATTTATTTAAAAAATGACAACATGACCTAACTAACTAATGGTAAATTTTTTAGCAGCGCATAAACATATAATAAAATTTAAGGCTTGTTATAAGTTTGAGCATCCATGAGATAAATGGGTTTGATAAATCTAATAATAGGTAAATCTAGCAGTTAATTTGTTCCTGACTGATAATCTTTCTAACAGGCTTCTTTACACACTCAGGCCAAAATTTTTAATCAAAGTATCCATGCTGTATACATTCTGTGTAAAAAGATTGCGTTGCACCGCTGGAAATGGCTGTATATGAGCTGAACGCAAGCCTGCCATCTTCTTTTGTAGTCAGACAATGGAAGAAGCTAAACTTTTAAGTGAAAGCTCAGGAAAAATCTTTTCGTCTTGTTTATTGTCGTGGATCGCTAAAAGAAATTAAATTCGCATTTTAATTCATATTTTCTTTCTTAAATTTTACAGCCGTTGTGCTCTAGGGTTGTAGCCTTTCGCTGCAGAGATAATTTGATACATTAGCCCCTATCATGTGAGTTACTTGGTAATTTTTATGCCTGGAAAACATTCTAAGTTGAAGTTTAAGTTGAACGATTAATATTGAATTAAATTCAATGTCGTGCTACCGTGGTTGAAACAACATCAAAATGAGCACCAGCCAAGTCTTTTAAGCCAAAAATCTTCTAAAAAGTTGTAGAGTAATTCAATTTCACTAGCGACTAGCAGTATAGTATTATGTATGCGTTTTTTATCGTTGTATTTCTGTCAAGCCCTCTCCGAAAAGGTTTCCCCTATAGTAAGTCAGTCATTTGGACCGGACACATAAAAGAAGCACAATAACTCAGAAGACGGAGAAAAGAAAATCTAAAACACTTTGTTTCTTATAGACTTGTGTCCTTTCATTGTTCGCTCAATCCTTTCCAAAATCTACCTTGCCTGCTGTGCATCTCTTGTGGTAATGCTTTTTAATGCGATCAAACCTTGTACTTTAGGCGAGTTCCGAATGGCAAGAAAATGGTTTATTGCTTTGGCCCACTGCAACGCAGATAAATAAATCCTGTTTAAACTCAATTCAACTATTTCTCTTCTACTGTATTATATAGTAGGAAGAAAAATGAATGCCTGTGAGTATTTCTTTCGCAACTGCCTGACTTGTACAACCATGTACTGTAGTTAGCAACTATATAATACGAAAGAGGGAAAGAGCTCGCACTTGATTGCAGACATTTTAATTTTCGTATTCCCTTTTCTTAACCTGTTCCATGAATGAATTCTACTCACTTACCATTCGCACATTGTTGCAAAGAAAGTGCAATTCAATTTGAGAGACGGTCTCTGGCACGCTACGGAGCCATAAATAACTCGTAGTGTTCAAGCACAAACATTATTATTATTATTTTTCCCAAAATCGATCTTCCAGAGGAAATGGGAATATGGCCAACCTTTTGTTCCCGCTTCATTGCTCTGCTGCTGTGGCATCTTTAGTTTTTCATTTCCTACATCCAGCTATTCAATATCTGTACACGTTATAAAAATAATCCCACTTTCTCAGCTGTAGTCACATACAAACATACTTACTGTGGAAAATACTTTTTCTTCTTCTTTGCTCTTTTGTAAATCCATTAATTCATCATGAAACTGGAGATGCCACAGCTAAAATTGGGCATTTTTTAGTTTAAAAATGGGAAATATTAAATATTGTTTTGAGTTCAGTTTTATATTCATTAGTTTTGCAAATAAAGTTTCCCCCTGACTGCTATGATGGCAATATTTTACCCTTATGTTGTATATACGCAGACAAACTATTCCAGTAGTAGACAATGTTCATTTCTTCCGGTCCCTATTGAATTGAACGTGATTTAGATGCCCAAAAATATAGCCTTTCAAACTTTACTTGCTGCACTTTCCAAGAAACTGCATAAATTAGCGTAACTTAATGTGAACATTGCAGTGGTTATCTCTATGGAGGAAATGTCAGTGAAGGTTGCTTTTTCTCTTCACATATCCGGTGCTACTACTTTCGTGTACCATAACGAAAAGATGTGCAGAAATCCTTCAAAATTCTGGTGATTTATAACCTCTCAAAGAATCGTTGACTCGGTTACTACAGGGCTCACATTTACACAAGTTATAACTGATTTGACAGCAGCCTCCCTGGGTTGTTTATATCCATCTCGCGCCCCACATAGCAATTCGTATGCGAACTAACTGATTTGCACCAGCATTTCCGCTCCGTTGAATGCGTAAAAATTTCCTCTCTTGCTCCGTTGTGCCGTCATCCTGAATATACTGGAAACTTTCCCCACTTCTAGCTATGACTACATAATAATTCACGGAGGCACGTAGAGCGGTTGTTTACAAACAAACATGGAACGTTGAAAGAGTTGTCACGATTTAGTGTTATCTATCGCACCGAGACAATTAAGGCCACAGGGCAATATAATGTGCGCAACAGGTTATATTGTATGCATGAGATAAGAAAACTTTTCCATTGATTGAATGCCAAATACCATATAAGTTATAGTCAGTTAGTTAAAGTTACAGACATGATATTGCTAAACTTTCCAACTCTCCCTTTCAATTGTATGGGGTACATGTTGTGCGTGATTTTGACGACATGCACCAAAAACTGGTGTATGCAATGTATCCAAATAACAAACATGGTGGATTATTGTGTGTTGCAGATTAGGGCGGTGAAAACGATAGGAATGTGGCCTGTTGGTCTAGTCACACATTATGGAATCAGTACTCCAGTCGTTAAGAACGGGAAAATTACAAGTTTCTACGACGGTTGGGTTGCCAACAGAAAATTTCCTGTTGACATGGCAAGTTTTGCATTCTCCGTGAAACTATTGCTCCAGGTAATTGATTTTTATGATATTCCTATTCTTTCCATCCTATACTTTCATAGACTGTTTATTGTTGGTAAGAAACACACCTACGCATGCACCTTACTACGATTTCGATTTCACTATAACTCCCCCACCAAAATGGCAAAAGATTTCCAGGATGACCAAATATTTTCTAACATATGAAAAATGAAATAGATCCCATTTCATGGACAAATCCTTGCTCTCTCTCGTAATGTCTATGGAAGCTTGTGGGAAAAGGAAACTGCACTTTACTATATTCTGTGAGTTATTTAGACTGGCTGGTGGATTGGATTCCTATGGAATCTTGTACGCCAATATTGCTCCATGCACACAACTACACACTACTCCACACAGTAGAGTGAATGTATCTTCGAAATAATGGAATTTTCAATTTCCCTTGGGACATTCCTCTTATGCTGGCTAATGTCTTCTCTTGTTTTACTGACAGTACTAGATTACACGTTGACATTTTGATGTGATGATCCAATATTTCAGTTAGTTAACTAACACTATACACTCACTCCTACTCTCACTGCGACTTTCCCCCGCCCTTGTATAGCACTTGGGTTTTCCACTTCACGTATGGATCCTTCCTGTACTGCCTTTTGTTGTTTGTGGGTTTTTTTCGGACCAACTGAATCGTATTACCGTGCATGTGCTGATTTTGGAAGAAAATTATTCTTGAAATGGAGAACAACAATAATATTGAATAGGTGTGCTGCATGCATTTCCATTGTGTTTACGTGGGCTGTTTAATTTTGATTTCCAGCGTACTGATGCAACTATGCCATACTCCCCAGGATATGAAGAAGACGGTATTTTGAAAAGTCTGAAGATAAACATTTCCGATATTGAGCCTCTAGCAGATGGCTGTACGAAGGTATTATTTGTGTTGGTTTAATATATGTCACTCGAGTTGAATATGTAATGCATGTATATCACAATTTGATGGATTACTTTTTTTTTAATTTTTAGATTTATGTATGGCACACGCAGACGAAGAAGAACAAAGCACCTGCGAAAATCAACGAAACTATCTACCGATCAACAAATATAGCAACGCTTTACAACCAGATTAAGATTTAGTTGAACAAGTAATGTAAAATCAAAGTATTGAACGATTCGCTCCAACTTAAAGTCCCAACCGAACCTGATGAAGGCTAATAATGTACATAGTAGGGAGTTTGGTGTTTTAGTCAATGTAAATATTCACCTGTATTTAAAACATTTCAAAAAAATGTCTTAAAATTGACAATGGAAATCACATTTGAAATTACTTATTTTCCACATGAAATTAAGAAAAAGGCTGACTGAATCATGAAAAATCCTAAACGATAATAATTTTTAGTCCAAATATTTTTGTGCTTTTTGGGCTTATTATTTGCAAACTATAATGTATTACGCCTACATTTTACATTCTTAAGTAGTGAATTGTTATTTTATTGAGTCAAATGTATAGTTTGCGGTTAAGTTATCCCTAAGACTTTCCAAAAGAGATTTTTCTACCATTTATTTTTATACCTATTACTAAGGTTTGTTACTAAATATTTTGTAACATTGTAATCATGTATGGGTATGTTGGGAATATACAATATTTTATAAAGTGGAGATATAGGGTGGAGTAACAGTACTAATTTACTATCAAATCAACTTTATCCACTCTCAGATCTTGTGTTTTGTGTATAAGTCCCAAAAAAAACATCGAAAGGCAATTTAAATGTTAAAAGTTGCTTTTTAATACTTTTAATCACTTCCATTAGCTTGGTCTAATTAATGTGATGTTAATGTTTAGATTGTTGCTAGACTTCTGTTGTTCCTTCTATCACACGAAAATGTGAAGCCCGAAAAATTACGTTTGTATTTGTATTTCAGAAGACAGTGTATGTGAGGATTCCTCTGTGATGAACCTAAGTTGTTAAATCCAACTAATAGAGATGTAGCATTAATACGGCGATGCAAGTAAAGTAATTTTATCGTTTAAATAAAATATCCTCCTCTTTATTAGAAATATCAGAGTAAAAATTATTTCCTCAACCAAAGTCAATGCCTTAGAATAGAATACAAAAAGTTATGTAATAAAGTTCGTAAAAATGTTACAGTTACAAGTTGCCATTTAGCTAGCAATTACGCGCGCCATGAGCGTATTTCTGGCTCACAATAAAATAGCAAATTCGAACATGCGAATCTCGTATTCTTCAATATGAATATGAATATAAACTTCATTAGTCTCAAGACTAAAAATCACAAACTGTGGTATTACACTGTAAACAACATAAATACATATCTAGTTTGATTTAAAACCATTCCGCAAACAAATCAGCTTAACTAGTACTAGTACTACAGGCGGTTACAACTAAGACTAAAAGTTTCTAACACTAACTAGGACTAAAATGCATACAGCATACATCGAATCTTACAAACTACACAACCAAAGTCTAAAAACGGGTAAAACATTTAGTAAAATCCATCCAATATATAAAATAAAACAATAAAAGTACTCAATCAGCACAGTAGTGTTCATCAGGTAACCAATGCGATTCTTGAATCAGGAATTTCAAGATCTTTGTTATTTGATAAAATCAATGTACATATCTAACATACTACAAATTTCAAAAGATCCACCATAATATTAGTTAGGACAAGGTGATTATAATTAAGCTTCCAGCACATTTATATCATATATAGCGAAATGATGACGCGTTAATAACAATCCATTTTGTTTGGTGCGTATCTCACACCAATCAGAAGAGAATTACAATACCTTTTCAGCCTAGCTGATTACAAACAAGTAGCAAACAGTATTTGAATAAAAAGGGTCCTATAGTTGATGATAAGCTAGTTTCTAGTAAGAGGACGGATGATTGGTAAACTTCTGACTGTGATTAATAAAATTTTGGGAGCTGTTTCCGGATGCGACATAATGTCCGGGTGGAGCTTCAGGCGATTTTCTATGCATTACTGTTGCAGGTGGAAATCCAGGAGGATTTTGAGTTCGCACAAATTGGCTACTTACAACGCCGTGCATCGGGCTGAACCCAGGATTCATAAATTGTGAATTTGATGATGCGCCCTGCAATGAAGTCGTTGTATTCCTATCTGGATTAATAGTAGCAGCCACATTTTCTTGGATATTAGACAATCCAAGTTGGGCAAATGTTCTTGACATTTGATCTATGTCTTCCCTATGAACATTTTGTAGCCTTTGTGGTGAAATCTCTTCCCTAAATCCATCCCTGTTTCTCTCCATATTTGTTTTTAATATGTCAGGGGTCACATTACCGACGGAGTTCACTATGGGATATCTTCTTTCCAACGATTCGTTGATATATTCTGAATTGCAGCTCGGAGTCAGGTATGAATCTGTTATAGAACTTTCTTGTGGATTTCCACTACGATGGGAGTCAGCATCGAAACCTGGGTTAATTGGTGAGCTTGTATTACCTGCATTCATGTTCTGATTGAAAGCTCCGAAACCAGGGGGTGGAAGAGGTCCACCTGAATTTCCTCCACACATTTCTACGGGTCGAATGTGGACCAGTGCCATGGGCATATGCTGCCCATGCCCATTATATCCCCCGTACCACATGTTTTGGGGCACGTTGGCATACTGAACTCCATTGATGGTGTACACTGGACAGCTTAGTGATGGTACAGGGCAAGTCATAACCGAATGTTGGGGTTGAACCGGACTAGCTTGATGACTCATATTTACCATGTGCCCCATAGGCAATGCCATTGAATTTTGATTTTGATACGGTGGGTAATTTGGCATTTCATCGATTCTGTGCATTGGTTGTGGGCCTCTTTCCTGAACTTGCTCACGTTTTTTCAATTCTGAAATGTGATCGAAAGCGAAAGTAACGCCTTTATTTCCACTGTTAACTATGTCTTGCAGCTTTTTATCCTCTGCAGACAGCGTAGTCCCTCCAAAAAAGGAAAAATCTGAAGCCAAAATAAAAGTTTGAAATCTTCAAATCGGTAAATATTAACTTGCAACTTGACTTTGTACATTCTATATGCATCAATAAAATATATACTAGTACACACCTTTCTTTGAAGCTGCTGGTTCAGAATCATCGACAGAGCTTTTGTCTAAAGCTTCTACGTCTGCTCCATCTTTCGAAACTCCCTCGTTAATATCAGGTGAGTACAACAAGTTTCTCAGGTCAGAAACTGGTGCTTTGGTTACGTCTACATCTTCTTTAAAATTCAAAAACAGAAATATCAAAACAACTGTTCTAAAAAATTAAATTTCAAGAACAAAAAAAAATGGATAAAAATTAGGTGGATACCTGACATAGAGCGATTGCGTGATGACGAATCCTGATTTTTGCCAAACATATTATCTACCATTTCATCAACATCGTCTGCAAACCTGATACCAAGATCGACTCTCTGAGGGCAATTTTTCGCAAAGTGACCAATTTTCATACACAATCTACATTGTCGATCAATAGGTGGGTTACCCACCCGCAACTTTCTGGTGTCCATACAGTAATTCTGATAAGAACATAATGAGATTACAAAGTTGAGTTAGGAATTACAAAAAGCCATAAGAGGGGCTTGATTTATAGCTTGAAATTTTTACCAAGTAGTCACTAGGAGAACGCATGGGCGGTATTTGCTGATGAAAAATATCTCTTAGCCTCACTAGATTCTTTATGATATGCACGGTCACTGAAATAAACCAATTTATAAAAATTTTATAAAAGAAATATTTGAAACAGTAACTAGCGGAGCTACTATAGGAGCATACTTCGACGTGAAAGTCCAGAACCAAGATTATGGTATTCCTCAAAGGGGTCTTGAATAGCCAGGGATTCGTTGTTCCAGGGTCTGTGATCTCTATCTGGAAATCTATCATTCGTGGTCACGACATCGTCATCAATGTTAAACTCCTCGGTGTAGTATCTTAGAAATCCAAGCCACAATTCCCCACTACTCTGCTTGTTCTTCCCAAAGCAATTCCATAATTCCGGCTATAATATGGAAATCGACATTAATGAAAGAGTTAGCAGCATTTCAACTACGCAATGCGAATGCGCATTACGCAAATGTACTTTTCTTAGAGTCTTTAAATGATTACTACTTTACTTCTACTAATATTTCACAATGCAAGTATTTCAACTATCAATCGGATAAAACATCCACTGTCTAACTTTAAAATATATACATATTTCGACAACTTTGAAACATCTATTCTTGCTCAGATTTTCATACCAATTTATCCACATTATAAAAATATTCCACAGCCTTTCCATCCACTGAAGTATGAACTGAGTCTTCTTTAAAGTAGGAAAGCTGAAAAAAATCAATAGGGCAGATGAAAAAATGCTACCAAGAATAAATTCTTTAAAAAAAATATAATACTCACCTGGCCTTGAAGGTATGGCAATACAGGTGGTTCCACCCGCTGTAAATAACTGATTAGCATCAATATATAAGCATATGATGAAAGAGTTCCCTTTGACGCATCGCATATGTCACACAGTTTCATCATTTTCTTTAGAAACGATCCCAAAACCTGCGTAGAATTAGAAAGATAAAATTACAAAGTGACTACAAATCCTTCAGTTGGGTGAGATAGTGAGATTGCTGTATATACAAACTAACAATCTGGTCAGTAAATTAACGGGAGGCCCTCACAGTAACAAACAACATTTAGAGTAGCATTTATGTAGCAATGAGCAAGGCAAAAAGAGGGTTTGCAATTAGTTTGACCGGACTGATGAAATTTTAATTAAAGTAACTTAATAAATAAAGTAATTTAATAAAAGTACTCACGGCGGCGCGTTTATCAGCTTTACAATACACACTCAGCATGTGAGTATTAGATCTCGCAAGACGGTTGTACAGGCTTATATCTCCTTCCAGTCCAGTAGGAATGTGCAAGAACTTCACAATCGGTACTTTGGCAGATGGAATGGCTACTAATTCGGAAAAACATCCAGCAGATTTCAGAGCTGCTACAGCCACATCTAAAGTTTTTTGAATCTTTAAATTGACAAGAGGATTCTTGTCAACCTGCAAAACATTAATAAAAGGGTCGGTCACAATTATAGACTCCATGTTACCATGAATTTCAATGTACAATGCCAATAGCCAACTAACTATCAGTAGGAAAAAACTCAACAACGAGTCCATCAAGACAAGTATTCAGAATAACTAGTCAACTTACGGTCAACTCGGCGGGTCTAGTCTTCAAATTGTTGAATGTCAGACACATATCAACATCAGATGCGCGATTGCCAAATCCATTGCAGGTAGAGCCAAACATTTCAAGATTGGCTTCCATATCCCCAAAGGCTGGATATATCGCTTTTTGAGCGTCTCTTAGGACCGTCATCCGAATTTCCATATCAGATTGACTGAGGTTCTCTCTTTCTAAAAAAAGCACAATAATTAAAGACTACCATGCACACATAACATTCTTGTGTACACTACCCTAGATAAATAAAATAAACTGCATATGAACAATAGCTATCGAACTAAGAGAATGACAGGTACGAACCATAATTCAGCTCTATTGCAGCAGTAAGAAGCCGCAAAGTTTCCGCATTCGGAGGATGAATGGGATCTGGCATTGGGATACTTTCTTCTGGACAAAACTTCCTTAAATGACCTTCAACATTACACGCTTTGCACAGAAGGGGGAATCGCTAAAAAAATAAGCAACACATAGTCGTCTTACATCTAAATAGTTTAGGTCATCTTAATGAATATTTCATAGAAATATTTAATTACAAATTCATAGAAAAAACTTACAGAGCCGTTTGTAAAAGACTTTCGTTCAAAATTATACTCATAAGTAAATTTTTCTAAAAGCGGTTTAATTTTCACAAAGTCTGCTTTCAGAATCATGCGCCGGGGAAGTCCAATTTGTTTCACGACAATTCCGTATTGAATGTGCCTGTTATCATACGCATTAACATTTGTGGATTTTTTATCCACACTCGAGAGTGGAATCCCTAAAGCATCAGGATCGTCCAAGCTTCGAGTTTCGTATATCACAGAATCATACGCTGCAGCCTCAGCAATTCCATCAAATAGAGATAATTCGCGGTTTAGCTTTTGCGGTGTTGAGAAATAAACAAAGCTAGTTTTAAATCGATCCATGATGAAATCAAAACTTCGAGCATTAGACACACAGCGGGATAGATTAGATTTTGCCACAATAGGATCTGTGATGAGCAATGAATCAAATTGCCGTTCAATGAATGAGCGACTAAAAATCTAAATAGTTATTAGCAAATGCCACATTCTATACCATCCCACACTCGACACTACACAAGAAACAAATTACCATTAATTGAAAATACATTTTTATAAATCGTTACCTTCAATCGAAATTTTCCGATTCCATTGCTTATCTCGCTTACTTAGGAGCCCAGAGTTATTCGATATCGTGATAACGTGCTCCTCGTAAGGAAAAAATGCGAAATATCGAAACATATCCAGCCAAATGGCTCCAACGCTTTGTTGATTCTTTGTCTCCCATACTGCTTTGGCTTCATCGGCAGCTACATTACCACAAATATCACATAAAAACCACAAAAAAGGTACAAGCTGTTAAATATACAGCAAAAAAAAGTGTAAAACTATTACTAGCAAATAATGACTTCGAATCCTTCGACTGCACAGTGTGCAAAACTGGAATCACACCACATCTTTGCAAGTAATGTAAGGCCAATACTGCATAAGCATGACCAGGAAGTCCACCATTTTCTTGATCGTCTATACTACATGTCTATGAAGTTAAAAAAATTAAAAAGTTAATTTAAATACTTGCCCGCCTGGCCTTTACGCCAGGTGACTAAAAAATAATAAGAAAAATTACGTTCGCCCAAAGTCGGAAGCAAGTCGCGATGATACCAACCCGTTCGTCCAGTTGGTCATATTCACAAAACAGCTTACTCAAAAACACAGCAGTTGAGTTTAGAAAATGCATCTGACATTTTATTTGATGTCTACTCGAGAAAAAGCACAACGGTGCACAGTTGCGTCTCAACCTTCTTAAAGGTCTGGTAATTTTGCAAGTAATACAACATTTTATATTTATTTTTTAAATGTCTGATTTTCCAAAATTGAAAGTCAGATTTTTTAAATTACTGTCACTTACCCAGTGAATTCATTATATTTCAGCCCCATAGCCGTTTTTATTCGGCAATAATCAAATCCATCTTTGTCTGACATGGCTTTAAACGTTTCACAATCAGCAACAGTCAATTCTCTCAAACAAATGTTAAAATTCGCATCAGCATCATTGGAATTCCAACCAGTCGCTGATGAACCGATCACGGAAACAGCAAGTTCTGATAAAAATAATTGCAAATGAAAATAACAACCCTTCAGAATAATACAACACATAATCACTGTAAATAACTAACCTGGACCACCGTTTAAATTTATCTCTCTATTTATTGTGTGGCGAATTTTGTCGCATAAGTCATCACGAATTGCCATATTATCGGTTGTCATAGCTTTCTGGCTAAAAAAGGACTCCAGAGATAACGTCAAACCTTCATAGTGCGTTTTGGTAGGAACATAGTCTTTCAAAATGTGCAGACTGAGTTCAAGTTTTTTCATCTAATTCCATGAAAAATTAAATGAATTATCGATAGGCTAGTGTATTTACTCGAATATTATTATAAAACGTAGCCAATGCCAACTCAATCATCACTCGTAAACTTTACCAGTATAAGGGTAGAACAGTTTGAAATGTTATCCAAAAGAGCACTACCATGTTAATGTTTAAGTCGTTTAACTTACCTTTTCAAGATCAGCGTGCCTGTCTTGCACAATATGGTAAAACACCGCAGCAATATTATCAACATGATAATTGCAACATTGGCAATGGAATTTCGCCTTTGGAAATTTTTGTGATTTCTGTAAAATGACAAAGACTTAGTCAATACTATGTAAAAATACATGTTAAGAATCATCCGAGTATCAGAGCAGTCACTAACAACTAACTAGTAACTTGCTGTAGCGTGAAGGTCAAAATATGAAAATAATAATAATAATCGGAAAATTATTAGTGAGTACAATAGAGCAAACGCACAATGAACTTAAGACTTACTGTTTTTAACAGCTTCAGTGAATGCTCACTTAGAAGCCTCTGAATTTCCGGGGTTACAAACTCATAACCAATTCTAGGCTTCACGTTCTCCATTTCAATTTCACAATTTAACAGTTCCTTCTTCAACCGAATCACATCTTCTGGTAATCGCTCAATTGCATTATTATAAGCTTTCATAAACTGGTCAACAGTCGGAGATTTCTTGTGTTGCTGCGAGCCACCATATTTATGACCGTATGAATTTGAATACGGTTCCTGTTTCGTTGAAGAAGTTGAAGCACGACCACGTTGATTATTTAAATAATTTTGAGTTTGATTAGCTCGAGAACCTTTTCTACCATCGTTTATTCCCTCATTACCAAGAGAATGCCATTCAGTTTGACGGGGTCTGGGTTTGTTATGTCTTTCAACGGCTGAGCCTGACTTTGTACTGTCCTTGGGTTTAAATTCATTTTTTTCTTTCAATGGAAAAGACTCTTTTCTTTTTGTTCCAGTGCCGCCAACACCACCTAGCAAAAGAATAAAATAAAAATTGTTCCGTTGGCAATTGATTGCTTGAACCAGGACAATTTTCGTGATTTCACTGCGGGTAGAATTAGAATATGAAATGTCCAATACCATCCACATTCTCCTGTCTTGCAGTTGGTGGAGTAGTAGCAACTGGATCAACGCACTTGATAATTGGAGGAATTTTCAGGAGCGACTGCAACTGCAATCCCATGGCAACCGCTTTCAGATCATCATTAGGTGGTGCACGGTCCATAGCTTACAAAATAATACCGTTGAGCCTCGTCTGTATACAAAATTAATGAATTATTATACAATCCACATAGTATAAATGGAAGTACAATATACCCTGCAGATGCAACTGTCAAGAAATGTCCTTTGAACTAACTAAGAGAATATTTAAATGCTTCAAATGAAACAAACCGTAGTGTAGCTCAACTTACCTTCTAAACTGAATAATATCTGCTATGGAACAATGCTACAGTTTGTTTGAATCTAGAGATGTTTCCTGGTCCTTAGCCCATTTGGATGGGCGACAAGATTGATTGGTCTAACTGTTTCTAGCTCGCCATGCTTAAATTTGTTCACAAAGTTTAAATGCATCATACAAAGTCAATGTCAATTACTTTGGCACAGCCGGGGCAAACTAGACTGTCACCAAAAAATGAGCATAAACCCGACGTCATTTTCTAGTTTATCACTGATAAAAACGAGCCCCAAAATGTACTTGCTTTCACTTATTCATCCGCAACCTCTAACTCCACCACTATGTTGACTTAGTCAGTCAATTTTATTTCTCCAATTTATGTTCAAATCAAAGGTAAAAACCAAAACAAGAACTGTTGTCCCTGTCGTTGCCGTAGTCACATCACATCACATCACGCAGATCTCTTCACTTTCTGGTCTTGGCCTATAGTCAGTCAGTGTTTGTGTTACTTGTGCTCGAACTCAGCCAGTGGTCGTCCAGTCACTCAAAAACAAATAGCAGTTTTCAATTTTTGCCCCTACAACTGGATGTGCAAAATCAATGCTATCCAGAGGATCTACTGATTGATGATACAAGCCGATAAGCATGTGTTGCTTTGTTCTACGCATAGTGGACTGAACTGAACAATCGGAGATCGCAAAAAGAGGCTAATGGCATTACTTTCTATCAAACGAATTGTGTGTCGAAATTTTCAGCAGTTCTGAAAAATGGGTAGTACACTGTAGTACTAACTTAGATTAGAATTTGTTAAATTTATGGTCTATATACTAGATCGAGTTTGGAACCTATTTCAGGATGGAATGTTCTTATATAAAGCCCGGCTAGTCATATTTATAATCGTAAAGTTTTATTTAAACACTTTCTTTTTGAAAATAGTAATCCACATACACAAGAATTATAAGACAGCCACATGAGATAATTAGGGTACTCATGAGCACCGGGGAAACGGGGTTTCCCGGTATTCTGGTAACTTTTTACCGAGTTGCCATACGTTGCCAGTGTGACAGTGTGAACGCCGGAAAATCCATTTTCTCAAAAATAAATAACATGAAATATGGTTATGGCTTTATAGTGAGCGGCAACTGGATCTTTTCTGGTCGTTTACAATTAGGAAGTTCCGATTGCTGTAAAAAGTTAACTGCAGTACCGGAATTGCCCGTTACTCCGGCGCTCATGAGTACCTAAAATGTGTCTCGGCTCGGATGTAGTTTGCTTGCCCCAATAATGTGCACATTCTGAGCACACTTTATGGTGAGATTATCCAGCATATTGTACCGGACAGTGTCCAGTGGACAAGTTCTGGAGTCCGAATGGGCTGAATTTCTCTTTTCTCGGAATGTGTTCGCTATAAAAATTTTTGAGTACAGTGCGGATGCGGAGCAATGCAAAAAATAGAGGAAAAACCAATGCTCCCGACCTCCTATCTCTTTAAATGGGAAACCCTTACTGTCGTATGTAGATTCTTTGGCCCTAAGCTTTTAGTATAGTAAATTCAGTTCCAGATGAGATTTTTTCCTGCTCGCCACCCAACGTTACTTATGCTTACTACTACCACAGTCACTACCAAAAACTCCATGAAGGATAGAAGGCATAGATTCTACGGTAGCAGTTTTAGGCGGTTTCACTTTTAGCGCATATATTTTGATAGTGACTGTGGTAGTAGTAAGCAAAAGTAACGTTGGGTGGCGAGCAGAAAAAAATCTCATCTGGAACTGAATTTACTATACCACAGATTTCGTGCATTCGTGTGTCATAGAAAAACACTGCAAATCCCAGCACGCTCGCACGCGTCCATTGCATATTCCATTAAACTGGTTAAAAAACGAATAATTTCAAAAAATAAAATAAAATAAACGTGGAAAAATTTGAAAACTAATGTATGTTTATGTTTTACTCATCACTTATGTTTTTAATGATGTGATTAGTGTCAAAAATTAAAGAAAATGTAAAAAAAATAATGTTTGAAGTGAGAACGTGCGAAGTAAACGACACTGCGTGCGTCTTTGTTGACCCTGCATGCCAAACTATCAGTCGCTACTTACATCAAAATGTTAAAGGACGGTATCGGATTTGCATTGGCGAAAAAAAAATTGAGATGAAACCTAAATTTTGTAGCGCTTAAAATTCTACATCGAATAGCTATTTTAGTTTTTGAAAAAAATGCGTGCTTATTCCAGTGGGGGGAAAATTCAAAAATTGAATACATTGGGGAGATAGGGCAACTGCTCGTTTTCAAAGTGGGATTTGGAGATGATCTCCAACGAATTTCAAACTAAAAGTAGTATCATTGGAAAGAGGAAGG
>Ga0210040_10001212_pt1 | contig 39743 bp, 36 predicted proteins | sample CryGeyCG12114_NA_FD_185462 | JGI IMG/M metagenome (GOLD analysis project Ga0210040, IMG submission 185462) | Groundwater microbial communities from aquifer - Crystal Geyser CG19_WC_8/21/14_NA (SPAdes) (version 2) | ecosystem: Environmental > Aquatic > Deep subsurface > Groundwater | place: USA... | reverse complement strand
GCCCCTACGGATGCTGTGACGCCTGAAGCGCTCGGTGACGCGGCACGCGAGTTGCTCGCCGACGCCGCAACCCTCACGGCGGGACAGTTGCACCGGCGGGCACGCCAGCTTCGTGACGACCTGGACGGCACCGAAGTCGCGGACCGGGAGCGCGCGCAGTTGGAGCAGCAGCACCTGAAGGCGTGGAAGCGTCCCGACGGCATGGTCGAAGGCCGGTTCCTGTACGCACCCGAACCCGGGGCGTTCCTCCTGTCGGTCCTCGACGAGCTCACCCATCCGCGCCGCGGCGGGCCCCGGTTCGTGAAGGAGGAAGACCGCGCCCGGATCGACGCGATCGCCCGCGACCCCCGCACGACGGAGCGGATCGCCGCAGATGGGTTCCTCGAACTGCTGCGCATCGGCGCCGACGCGGACCCCGGCCAGGTGTTCGGTACCCGTCGGCCTGCGGTGCGGGTGATCGTCACGAAGGAGACCCTCGACTCCGAGCAGGACCGCGGCGAAGGCCAGAGCAACCGCCGAGGACGGGGCCACGGCATCATCCAGGACACCGGTGAAGCCGTGAGCATCAGCACCATCCACCGCGAGATCTGCGCCACCGGCACCATCGCGGTGGTCCTCGACGACGACGGGCAGTGCGTGAACGTGGGCCGGGAACAGCGTCTCTTCACCACCCGGCAACGGGTAGGCCTCGCCGTCAGGGACGGCGGGTGCATCTGGCCGGGCTGCGACCGGCCGCCATCCTGGTGCGAAGCACATCATATCAACCAGTGGAAACGAGACCACGGCAACACGGACATCGCCGAGGGAGTGCTGCTCTGTAAGCACCACCACCTACTGCTCCACAACAACGGCTGGAACATCACCAGGGCAGGTGGCGCCTACACGCTGGTCCCGCCACGCTCGATCGACCCCACCCGCACCGGCAGACACCTGGCCACGAAGAGCCGGGCGGTTCAAGACTGGAACGCCCGCCGGACACGCACCCGCCGGGCCACCGTCATCCCGACACCGACACTGGCACCGACCCCGGCGCGTCGGTGAGAAGGGCAAGCGGTGACCGGGACCCCCGGCGAGAAGCGCGGTGCGGCATGGCGTCGCTGCCGTGCGGGCGCGAGAGGACGTCAGGTGTGTGCGCACATCCGCGCGGCTGCACCCGCCGGGGCACCCGGCGCGTTATGCGCACGGGCCGCGGAACGTCTCCGCGACACGCCGGAGGCGGGCGCCCGGGCGGGCTCATCTGCCCACGGCGAACACGGCCGAACGCGCTCGTCCCCTCCGATAGATTCGACGTCGAAGCGATAACTGAATGGAGCGCGACACAATGGCCGAACCGACACTCGTCCCCGGCGTTTTTGACCGACTGCTGAAGGACCGGATCATCTGGCTGGGTTCCGAGGTGCGCGACGAGAACGCGAACGAGATCTGCGCCAAGATCCTCCTGCTCGCCGCCGAAGACTCCGAGCGGGACATCTACCTCTACATCAACTCGCCCGGCGGATCGATCACCGCCGGCATGGCGATCTACGACACGATGCAGTTCGTGCCGAACGACATCGTCACCGTGGGCATCGGCATGGCCGCCTCCATGGGCCAGCTGCTGCTCACCTCGGGCACCAAGGGCAAGCGTTACATCACGCCGAACGCCCGCGTGCTCCTGCACCAGCCGCACGGCGGCTTCGGCGGCACGGCCTCCGACATCCAGACCCAGGCTCAGCTCATCCTCGACATGAAGCGCCGCCTCGCAGAGATCACGGCCAACCAGACCGGCAAGACGGTCGAGCAGATCAACGAGGACGGCGACCGCGACCGCTGGTTCAGCGCCGAGGAGGCCCTGGAGTACGGATTCGTCGATCACCTCCGCGCATCGGCAGCGGATGTGACCGGCGGCGGCGGAACCGATCAGTAGGCGCACCGGACCTCTCGAAGATTAGGAACAGACACTTTCATGAACACACCCTCCTTCCTCCCGTCCGCGGGCGGGTCCGGCCTCGCCACCCCGTCGTCGCGCTACATCCTCCCCAGCTTCGAGGAGCGCACGGCCTACGGCTACAAGCGCCAGGACCCCTACGCCAAGCTGTTCGAGGACCGGATCATCTTCCTCGGCGTGCAGGTCGATGACGCGTCAGCCGATGACGTGATGGCCCAGCTCCTCGTGCTCGAGAGCCAGGACCCCGACCGCGACATCGTGATGTACATCAACTCGCCCGGTGGATCCTTCACCGCGATGACCGCCATCTACGACACGATGCAGTACATCCGCCCGCAGATCCAGACCGTCTGCCTCGGCCAGGCCGCCTCCGCGGCCGCCGTGCTGCTGGCCGGCGGAACGCCAGGGAAGCGCCTCGCCCTGCCGAACGCCCGGATCCTGATCCACCAGCCCGCCCTCGGCGGAGCCGGCCAGGGCCAGGCGTCGGACATCGAGATCCAGGCGGCCGAGATCCTGCGCATGCGCGAGTGGCTCGAGATGACCCTCGCCAAGCACACCAACCGCGACATCGAGCAGGTGAACCGCGACATCGACCGCGACAAGATCCTGAACGCGGCGGACGCGCTCGACTACGGTCTCATCGACCAGGTGCTCGGGTCGCGCAAGAACGTGCCCGCGCTCGTCAAGTAGCGGAAACGACGAACGGGACGGCGGCCTTCGGGCGCCGTCCCGTTCGTCGTTCCCGGCGGCTTCGTCCCGCCCCGAAAGGGGGCGGAACGAAGCCGCCGGACACCCCCGCATCAGTTCGGTGATGTCGTCGGCACAGGTTAGGCTCGTGACACCCGCTGATCGAGTTGGAGGAACGAATGGCACGCATCGGAGAGAGCGCTGACCTTCTCAAGTGCTCGTTCTGCGGCAAGAGCCAGAAGCAGGTCCAGCAGCTGATCGCCGGTCCCGGCGTCTACATCTGCGACGAATGCGTCGAGCTCTGCAACGAGATCATCGAAGAGCGACTCGCCGAGGCGAGCGACGAGACGACGAGCGAGTTCGACCTCCCCAAGCCGAAGGAGATCTTCGGCTTCCTCGAGGAGTACGTCATCGGCCAGGAGGCCGCGAAGCGCGCCCTGTCCGTCGCCGTCTACAACCACTACAAGCGCGTGCGCGCCCGCAACACCATCTCCGCCGCCGACACCCTGGGCGACGACGTCGAGCTCGCGAAGTCGAACATCCTCCTCATCGGTCCCACCGGATGCGGCAAGACCTACCTGGCGCAGACGCTCGCCAAGCGCCTGAATGTGCCGTTCGCCGTAGCGGACGCCACCGCGCTCACCGAGGCGGGCTACGTCGGCGAGGACGTTGAGAACATCCTCCTGAAGCTCATCCAGGCCGCGGACTACGACGTCAAGCGCGCCGAGACGGGCATCATCTACATCGACGAGGTCGACAAGATCGCCCGCAAGGCCGAGAACCCGTCGATCACCCGCGACGTGTCCGGTGAGGGCGTGCAGCAGGCTCTGCTGAAGATCATCGAGGGCACCGTCGCCTCCGTGCCGCCGCAGGGCGGCCGCAAGCATCCCCATCAGGAGTTCATCCAGGTGGACACCACGAACGTGCTGTTCATCGTCGCCGGTGCGTTCGCGGGGCTCGAGGACATCATCAGCCAGCGCGCGGGCAAGCGCGGCATCGGCTTCGGCGCCCCGCTGCACAGCAAGGGTGACGACCAGAACCTCTTCAGCGAGGTGCTGCCGGAGGACCTGCACAAGTTCGGCCTGATCCCCGAGTTCATCGGCCGCCTCCCCGTCGTCACCACGGTGACGCCGCTCGACCGCACCGCGCTCATGGACATCCTCACGACACCGCGGAACGCGCTGGTGCGCCAGTACCAGAAGATGTTCGAGCTCGACGGAGTGGAGCTCGAGTTCGATCACGGCGCGCTCGAGGCCATCGCCGACCTCGCGGTCCTCCGTCAGACCGGCGCCCGTGGGCTCCGCGCCATCATGGAGGAAGTGCTCGGACCCATCATGTTCGACATCCCCTCGGACGACCACGTCGCCCGCGTCGTCGTGACGCGCGCGGCCGTGCTGGACAACGCGGCGCCCACCATCGTGCCGCGCAAGCCGATCCGCGCGGAGAAGTCCGCGTAGTTCCCTCCCGTCGCTCCGCGTAGTACCCGCCCGTAGCACGGGGCGTGCAGCGCGTGGGCGTGCAGCGCGTGAACCTGCATCGCGACGAGGCCCCCGAGTCCGTCGCGGGGACGGGCTCGAGGGCCGCGAGTCGTACCGGGTGGAACGCCGGACCGGCGTCCCGCGGCTCGGTCACGGCGTCGGCATGCCGCCGTTCACGTTGAGCGTCTCGCCGATCACGTAGCTCGACTCCGGCGACGCGAGGAACACGTAGGCGGGGGCGAGCTCGGTGGGCTGACCGGCGCGACCGAGCGGGGTCGACTTGCCGAACTCGGGCAGCGCATCCTTCGGCTGGCCGTCGCTGACCTGCAGCGGGGTCCAGATGGGACCGGGTGCGACGGCGTTCACGCGGATGCCCTTCGGCGCGAGCTGCTGAGACAGGCCCTTGGTGAATGCGTTGATGGTCGCCTTCGTCGACGCGTAGTCGATGAGGATCGGCGCGGGCTGGTAGGCCTCGATCGAGGTGGTGTTGATGATCGTCGAACCGGCCGGCAGGTGCGGGAGCGCCGCCTTGGTGATCCAGAACATCGCGTACACGTTGGTCTTGAACGTCTCGTCGAACTGCTCGTCCGGCAGGTCGGTGAGGTTCTCGGTGAAGATCTGCTTCCCCGCGTTGTTCACCAGGATGTCGAGCCCGCCGAGGCCGTCCACCGCGCCGCTCACCAGCTCCTGCGCGAACGCCTTGTCTGTGATGTCGCCCGGGAGCTGCACGACGGTGACCCCGGCGTCCCGGAGGAAACCGGCGATGCGATCCGCGTCCTCCTTCTCGGACTCGAGGTACGACATGGCGACGTCGGCGCCCTCGCGCGCGAAAGCGATGGCGACGGCGGCCCCGATGCCGGAGTCGGCGCCGGTGACGAGTGCTTTGCGACCCTGCAGCCGCCCGGTGCCGCGGTAGGACTCCTCGCCGTGATCCGCCTTCGGCGTCAGCTCTGCATCCAGCGCGGGTTCGGGCTGGTCCTGCTCGTCGGGCGAGATGCTCTCGAAACGGGTCACGGGGTTCTGGAAGACGTACTGATCGTTCGCCATGGATCTCCTCCTGTGTGTCGTCGGTCCTGCAACGCTAGGCCCGAGGCTTCGCCCTGCATAGGCCGAGCGGTGACGGCGGGGGCGTACCGGCCGGTCCCCGTGGCCGGATCGAGGGGATCGTTCCGGCCTACCCCTTTGACCCGGCGGCCGCTCGGCCGACAGACTCGAGGCATGACGGAAACAGCGGAGTCCGAGGAGGGACGCGCCCGCGTGGCGCGCGCGGCACGCGAGTTCGAATCCGAGGTGGTGTATCTGAACACGGCGTCGCTCGGGCTACCGCCCGCGCGCACGACCGCCGTCCTGCAGGCGGTTCTCGAGGACTGGCGGCACGGGCGATCGAATCCGATGGACTACGACATCCCGCTCGAGGAGGCGCGCGGCATGTACGCCGCCATGGTGGGCGTGCCGAGCAGCGGCGTCGCGGTCGGCAGCCAGGTGTCGGTGCTCGCCGGGCTCGTCGCCGCCAACCTTCCCGACGGCAGCGAGGTGCTCACCGCGGAGGGCGACTTCACGAGCATCGTCTTCCCGTTCCTCGCCCAGCAGCGGCGCGGTGTAACGGTGCGAGAGGTGCCGCTCGACCGCATCGCGGAGTCGGTGACCCGGCGCACCACGCTCGTGTCCGTCTCGGCCGTGCAGTCGAGCAGCGGCCAAGTGGTCGACCTGGACGCGCTCGAGTCGGCCTGCGCCGACGCCGGTGCGCGGGTGCTGCTCGACACCACGCAGTCCACGGGCTGGCTGCCGGTCGACGCGAGCCGCTTCGCCTACACGGTCGGCGGCGGCTACAAGTGGCTGCTGTCTCCCCGTGGCACCGCCTTCTTCACGGTGCAGGAGGAGCACATGGACGAGCTGATCCCGCACACCGCCAGCTGGTACGCGGGGGAGAACCCCTGGACGAGCATCTACGGCTCTCCGCTGCGGCTCGCGGCGGGCGCCCGGCGCTTCGACGTGTCGCCCGCCTGGCACTCCTGGGTGGGAGCGGCAACATCGATGGCGCTGCTCGCCGAGGTCGGCGGCGATGCGCTGCACCGCCACGCGCTCGCCCTGTCCGACCGCTTCTGCGCGGCCGTGGGCATCCCGCCGGCCGGGTCCGCGATCGTGAGTCTCCCCGTGGACGACGCGACCGCGGACGCACTGCGGGATGCCGGCATCGCCGCCGCGATGCGGGCCGGTCGCCTCCGCCTCGCGTTCCACGTCTCCACGACGGAGGACGATGTGGACGCGGCGGCCGAGGTGATCCGTCCGCACATCGTGTGAGGAGCGGTCACCCCGCCGACGGGACCGTTCGGATCCCGTCGGCCGCCTCGGGCGTGCCCGTCAGTCCAGGCCGCGCCGCTTCAGCAGCGGCTCGATCACGGCGTCGCGGCCGCGGAAGTCGCGGTACGCCTCGAGCGGATCCGTGCGTCCGCCGACACCGAGCAGCCGGTCGCGGAACCGGTCGCCGTTGGCCCGGGTGAGACCACCGTTCTCGGTGAACCAGTCGACAGTGTCTGCGTCGAGGACCTCGCTCCAGATGTAGGAGTAGTATCCCGCGTCGTACCCGCCGGAGAAGGTGTGGGCGAAGTACGTGCTCGAGTACCGGGTCGGTACCGCCGGATTGTCGAGCCCGACGTCGGCGAGGGCTTTCGCCTCGAACGAGGCGACGTCCGCCACGTGCTCGGAGACGCCGATGCGGTGCCAGGCCTGGTCGAGAAGCGCCGCCGCGAGGTACTCGCTCGTGGAGAACCCCTCGTTGAACGACGCCGCCGCCTGCAGCCGCTCGACGACGTCTTCGGGGATGCGCTCACCCGTGACAGTGTGCACGGCGTAGTTCTCGAGGATCTCGGGCCAGAGCATCCACATCTCGTTCACCTGGCTCGGGAACTCCACGAAGTCGCGATACACGTTCGTGCCGGCGAACTTCGGGTAGGTCACCCGCGCGAAGAGCCCGTGCAGGGCGTGGCCGAACTCGTGGAACAGGGTGGTGACCTCGTCGTACGAGAGGAGCGTCGGCTGCCCGGCCGGGGGCTTCGGCACGTTGAGGTTGTTCACCACGACCGTCGGCTGATCGAGCAGGGTGTTCTGCGAGATGAGCGGGTTCATCCAGGCGCCGCCGCGCTTCGAGTCGCGCGTGTACAGGTCGAGGATGTAGAGGCCGACGGGGGAGCGGTCCTCGTTGAAGACCTCGAAGACCCGGGCGTCGCGGTGGTAGGCGGGCAGGTCGGGGCGCTCCTCGAACGTGATGCCGTAGACCCGGGTCGCCGCGGCGAAGACACCGTCGACGAGCACCCGCTCCGCTTCGAAGTACGGCCGGAGGGCGGCGGTGTCGACGTCGTACTTCGCGGCCCGCACCTTCTCGGTGTAGAACGCCCAGTCCCACGCCTGCAGCTCGAACCGGGGCTCCCCGGCGGCGTCCTGTGCCGCGTCGATCTGCGCCTGGAGGTCCTCGGCCTCGGCGCGCGCGTTGCGGGCGGCGGCGGGGGCGAGGCGCCCGAGCATCGCGGCGACGGCCTCGGGCGTCTTGGCCGTCTGGTCCGCGGTGACGTACGCCGCGTGGCTGTCGAACCCGAGCAGGGCGGCGCGCTCGGCCCGCAGCGCCGTGATCTCGAGCACGAGGGCACGGTTGTCGTGCGCGTTCCCGCGGCTGCCGCGCGACCGCGACGCCTCGTGGATGCGTCGGCGCACCTCGCGGTCGGTGAGCGACGCGAGGTACGGGTGGCCCGTGAACAGCACGAGCGTGACGAGGTACTTGCCGTCCAGCCCGCGCTCCTTCGCGGCCTCCGCGGCGGCGGACAGCTCGCCCTCGCTCAGTCCGTCGAGCTCCTGCGCCGTGTCGAACACGAGCGCGAGGTCGTTCGTGTCCGCGAGCAGGTTCTTCTCGAAGCGCGTGGTGAGGGTGGAGAGCCGCTGGTTGTAGTCGCGCAGCTTCTCCTTGTCGGCGTCGTCCAGCCCGGCGCCCGCGAGCGTGAACTCCGTGTGGAGCCGCTCGACGAGGTAGACCGACTCCGGGTCGAGGCCGGACGAGTTCCGCGCGTCGTGGACCGCCGTGATGCGCGCGTACAGCCGGCTGTTCAGCCGGATCGCGTCCTCGTGCTCCGCGAGGCGCGGCGCGATCTGCTCCTCGAGCTCGTTCGTGAAGTCCGTGCTGTCCGACGAGCTCTTGTTGAAGAAGACGTGCGAGACCCGCGACAGGATGCCGCCGGCGCGCTCCATCGCCACGATCGTGTTCTCGAACGTCGGCTCCTCCGCGCTGTCCGCGATAGCGGTGATCTCGGCGAGGTGCTCGTCGAAGCCGCGCTCGAACGCCGGCAGGTAGTGCTCGTCCCGGATGTCCGAGAAGGGCGGGAGCTGGTACGGGAGCGTGCTCGGCGAGAGGAAGGGATTGGAGGTGTCAGGCATGGGCCAAGCCTATGGTCGGCCGCCGAGGCGGACGGGCGTAACACGGCCGGGCGGCGCTTCCCGGGCGACCTATAGTGGCCGCATGAGCACCGAGCAGTCCCAGGCCGGCTCCCCGACGGAGGAGCGCTACACCCACGGTCACCACGAGAGCGTGCTGCGCGTGCACGCCTGGCGCACGGTCGAGAACTCCGCGGCCTACCTGGTGCCGCACCTGCGGCCCGGTCTGTCGCTGCTCGACGTCGGCAGCGGCCCGGGCACGATCACGCTCGAGTTCGCGGAGCGGCTGGCGCCGGGGCGCGTCGTCGGCATCGACGCCGCCGACGACGTCGTCGCGCAGGCGCGGGCGCGTGGCGCGGAGAGCGGGTCAGCGGCCGAGTTCGCCGTCGCGGACGCGTACGCCCTCGACTTCCCCGACGACACGTTCGACATCGTCCACGCCCACCAGGTGCTGCAGCACGTCGGGGATCCGGTCGCCGTGCTGCGGGAGATGCGCCGCGTCGTGAAGCCGGGCGGCATCGTCGCCGCGCGAGACGTCGACTACGTCAACGTCTCGATCTATCCGGAGCTGCCCGCCCTCAAGGCGTGGGCGGGGCTGTACCAGCGCGTGCACCGCGGCAACGGCGGCGAGCCCAACGCGGGCCCGCGGCTGCGGGCCTGGGCGCGTGCGGCGGGTTTCGAGGACGTCACATCCTCTGCCTCCATCTGGTGCTTCGCCGCGCCGGAGGAGCGCGAGTGGTGGGGCGGGTCCTGGGCGGAGCGGGCGACGGAGTCCTCGTTCGCCGCGCAGGCGATCGAGTTCGGGTTCGCGACGCGCGAGGAGCTGGAGTCGATCCGCGACGGATGGCTCGAGTGGGCGGGGCACCCGGACGGCTGGTTCGGGATGCCGCACGGCGAGATCCTCGCGCGCAAGTAGTCTGCTTCGGAGCCGCCCGCGAGCCGCCGGTCAGTCCTCGTCGAACGGGTCGTCGACGGCCTCACCCGGCAGTGTGATGGTCGCGGCGTCGTCCCGGGCGTCGTAGCGGATGACGGTGCCGTCGTCGAGCTCGACGACCGGCTTCCGCTCGAGCCACGTGAGGGTCCACCGCCATGCGGTCGTGTCCGTGCCGAGCGTCACGAGGTCGTCCTCCACCGTCTTGACGGCGAGGATGACGACCTCGGGCAGGGTGGCGGGGGCGTCGTCCCCGACGTTCCAACGCGTACCGAGCTGCACGGCTACGGCCTCATGTCGTAGGTCAGCCAGCGCGTCTTCTCGGCGACGCTGTCGTACAGCTCCTGCGCCGGCGCGTTGTCGTCCGCGGTGATCCAGCGCACGACGCTGTACCGGCCGGCGGTCGCGATTGCGCGCACGGCTTCGAGGAGGCCGCGCCCCACGCCCTGGCGGCGCGCGGAGTCGAGCACGAACAGGTCGTCGACGTACAGTCCCCGACTCGCATGGAGCAGGCGGACGAACGGGCGGTAGTGGGCGAGGCCGACGATGGTGCCGCTCTCGTCGACGGCGACCAGACCGGTGACCTCCTCCTGCGGATCGGTGAGCCGGCTCCACGCGAGCAGCGCGGTGTCGTCCGTCAGGGGGCGGTCGTAGAACTCGGCGTATCCCGCGTACACGTCGTACCAGGGGAAGAAGTCGCCGCTCCTCAGTTCTCTTACCGTCACAGACACATGTGCCTCCTCGATGTCCTGTTCGTCGGTCGCGGCGGAGATCACTGCTCGGCCTGGGCGAGCAGGATCTCCGTCACGGCCAGCTCCGCGCCCTCCGCGAAGCGGAGGTCGCCGATGCGACCGACGGCCGTGATATCACCCGCGGCCTGCTGCAGCAGGCGGAGCTGCTCGGCCGGCGCGGTGATCACCGCCGATGCTACCGGGGTCTTCTGCGAGGCCTTCGCGTCGGTCTTGGCGCGACGGATGCCGATGAGGGCGCGTCCCGCGAGCGCGAGCAGTTCGGGCGACGCGTCCGCATCCGCGCGGTCGGCGGTCGGCCACCCGGACGTGTGCACGGAGGAGTCGTGCGACCACGACCACGCCTCCTCGGTGGCGAAGGGCACGAAGGGCGCGAAGAGCCGCAGCAGCTCGTCGAGCGCCGACCGCAGGGCCGCGACGGCGGATGCCTGGGCCGCGGCGTCGCCCGCCTGCCCGTACGCGCGCTCTTTGACGAGCTCGAGGTAGTCGTCGCAGAACGTCCAGAAGAAGCTCTCGGTGACCTCGAGCGCCCGCGCGTGGTCGTAGTCGTCGAGGGCCTGCGTCGCCGTGGCGACGACGTCGGCGAGCGCCGCGAGCATGCTGCGGTCGAGCGCGTCGGTGATGGCCGCGTCCGCCGGCCGCTCACCCGTGCCGAAGCCGAGTATGAACTTCGACGCGTTCAGGATCTTGATGCCCAGGCGGCGGCCGATCTTGATCTGGGTCGGGTTCTGCGGGTCGAACGCCGCATCCGTGCCGAGCCGGGACGACGCCGCCCAGTAGCGCACGGCGTCCGACCCGTGCTGCACGAGCATGTCGGCGGGGGTCACGACATTGCCCTTCGACTTCGACATCTTCTTGCGGTCGGGGTCGACGATGAAGCCGGAGATCGCCGCCGTCTTCCAGGGCTGCTCGCCGCGCTCGAGCTCGGCGCGGAGCACGGTCGAGAACAGCCAGGTGCGGATGATGTCCTGCCCCTGGGGGCGCAGATCGAACGGGAAGACGAGGTCGTAGAGCTCCGGGTCGCGTTCCCAGCCGCCGGCGAGCTGAGGGGTGAGCGACGACGTCGCCCACGTGTCCATCACGTCGAGCTCCCCGATGAAGCCACCGGCCACGCCCCTCTGCTCCTCGGTGTAGCCCGGGGCCGCATCGGACGACGGGTCGACGGGCAGCGCGTCCTCCGTCGGCACGATGGGGGAGTCGAACACCGGGTTGCCCTCGCCGTCCAGGGGATACCAGACGGGGATCGGCACGCCGAAGAAGCGCTGGCGGGAGATGAGCCAGTCGCCGGAGAGTCCGTTCACCCAGTTCTCGTACCGCACGCGCATGAACTCGGGCACGAACGCGATGTCCTTGCCGCGCTGCAGCAGGCGCGCGCGAAGGTCGTCCTCATGGGCGCCGTTGCGGATGTACCACTGGCGCGTCGAGACGATCTCGAGGGGCTTGTCGCCCTTCTCGTAGAACTTCACGGGATGCGTGATCTTCCGCGGCTCGCCGCGCAGCTCGCCGCTCTCCCGCAGCAGGTCGACCACCGTCGCCTTGGCGGAGAACACGGTCTTGCCCGCCAGCTGCTCGTATGCGGCGCGGCCGCTCTCGGAGCTGATGGCCTCGGGCGCGTCTCGCAGGATGCGACCGTCGAAGCCGAGGATCGGGCGGGTCGGCAGCTGCAGGTCGCGCCACCACGTGACGTCGGTCACGTCGCCGAACGTGCAGATCATCGCGATGCCGGAGCCCTTGTCCGGCTGGGCGAGGTGGTGCGCGACGACGGGCACCTCGACGCCGAACAGCGGCGTCGTCACGGTCGTGCCGAAGAGCGCCTGGTACCGCTCGTCGTCCGGGTGTGCCACGAGTGCGACGCAGGCGGGCAGCAGCTCGGGGCGGGTGGTCTCGACGAGCACGTCGGAGCCGTCCGGCGCGTGGAAGGCGATGCGATGGTAGGTGCCCGGCTGCTCGCGGTCCTCGAGCTCGGCCTGCGCCACGGCTGTGCGGAACGTGACGTCCCACAGGGTCGGCGCGTCGGACTGGTACGCCTCGCCCCGGGCGAAGTTGCGCAGGAACGCGCGCTGCGAGGCGACCTGCGACTCGTCGCCGATGGTGCGGTACGACTGCGTCCAGTCGACGCTGAGGCCGAGGTCCCGCCACAGCTTCTCGAACGCCTTCTCGTCCTCGACCGTGAGGCGCTCGCACAGCTCGACGAAGTTGCGGCGCGAGATCGGCAGCTGGTCGGCGGCCTTCGAGCTCTTGTTGTCGCCGCCCTCGAAGGGCGGGGTGAAGCCGGCGTCGTACGGCAGAGACGGGTCGCAGCGCACGCCGTAGTAGTTCTGCACCCGGCGTTCGGTGGGGAGGCCGTTGTCGTCCCAGCCCATGGGGTAGAACACGGTCTTTCCGCGCATCCGCTGGTATCTGGCGATGGCGTCGGTGTGCGTGTAGGAGAACACGTGGCCGATGTGCAGCGAGCCGGATGCGGTGGGCGGCGGGGTGTCGATGGAGAAGATCGCGTCGCGCGTGGCGCCATCACGATCGAAGCGATAGGTCCCCCGGCTCTGCCACTCGGATCCCCACTTGGCCTCGAGGCCTTCCAATGCTGGTTTCTCGGGAACTTCGTAAGTCAAGGGGCTCGCTCCGGTTCGATGTATGCGGCAGCGTGTCAATAGTGAACTGCCTGAGTGTCGGTTTCCCCTAATTTAGCCGATACGGACTCCACGGTTCGCGCCTGCATCCGACAACGCGGCTGGATGCGAACGAATGGGAGCCACTCGTGGACCACGAATTTCCGCCCAGCATCGCGGTGCTGGTCAACGGTCTCCCCGGATCAGGGAAGACGACACTCGCCATGGCCCTCGCAGCGGAGCTCGGCTGGCCGTGCCTGTCGCGCGACGCGATCAAGGAGCGACTGGCGGCGCAGAACCCCGAGGACGCCGGCAACATCGTCGGCGCGGTGGCCATGCGGGAGCTGTGGCGCGAGGCGCGCGAGCTGCCCGCCTTCGTCGCGGAGTCGTGGTGGTTCCGCCCGCGCGACCTCGAGTTCGCGCTCGACGGCCTCGAGCTCGCCGGAGTGCGGTGCTTCGTCGAGGTGTGGTGCGAGACGCCGTCGCCTCTCGCCCGGCACCGGTTCGAGAGCCGCGAACGCGGGCCGGTGCATGCGATCATCGGCGACAAGGACGCGAAGTGGTCCGAGTGGTCGGCGGGGGCGGCGCCGCTCGGGATCGCACCGGTCGTGCGGGTGGACACGACGCGGCCCGTGGACATCGGCGCGCTCCGCCGCCGCGTCGCCGTGCTCACGGCCGAGCCCGTCGTCGCCTAGCGGTCCGTCACCGTCGGCGCCGCCGCCAGGAGCGCGCGCGTGAACGGGTGGCGCGGGGCGGCGAGCACGTCCGCCGTCGGACCGGTCTCCACGATCCGCCCCTCCGACATCACCGCGATGCGGTCGCTCACGTGGCCGATCACGCCGAGGTCGTGCGAGATGAACAGGTAGGCGAGGCCGAGGCGCTCCTGCAGCTCGTCGAGCAGGTCGAGCACCTGGGCCTGGACTGACACGTCGAGGGCGGACACCGGCTCGTCGCAGATGATCACGCGGGGCCGCGACGCCAGGGCGCGCGCTATCGCCACGCGCTGGCGCTGCCCGCCGGAGAGGTGCAGGGGGCGGCGGGTGAGCACCGCCGCATCGAGGCCCACGGATGCGACGAGTGCCGCCAGCTCGCCGGCGACCCGGGCGGGACGCGCGTGCCGGCCGTCGCTCAGCGCGTCGGCGAGGATCCGGCCGACGCTCAGCCGGGGGTCGAACGAGGAGAGGGGATCCTGGTAGATCGCGCCGACGACGCTCCGGCGGTCGCGCCGCTGCCGCTCCGGGAGAGGACTCCACGGCGCCCCGTCGAGTTCGACGACGCCCGAGTCCGGCTCCAGCAGCCCGAGCGCGAGCCGGGCGAGCGTCGTCTTGCCCGACCCGGACTCGCCGACGAGACCGAGCGTCTCCCCGGGCCGCAGCTCGAACGCCGCGTCGCTCACCGCCAGCCGCGACGATCCGGCGGGGCCGCGGAACGACCGGCTGAGGGCCGTCGCGGACAGCACGGGTGCGCCGTCGTCCCGCACGACGTCGCGGGCGGGTCGGTGGTCCCGCCGCACGGTCGCCGAGGTCGGGGGCGAGAGCCGCTGGCCGCGCGGCTTGCCGGTCGGCACGGCCCGCACGAGGCGGCGCGTGTAGTCGTCGCGCGGATGTTCGAGCACGTCGCGCACGTCGCCGCTCTCCACGATGCGCCCGCCCGCCATGACGGCGACCCGGTCGGCGATGTCGCGCACGACGGCGAGGTCGTGACTGATGAGCAGGATCCCCGCGCCGGCGGAGCGGAGCTCGCCCAGCAGCTCGAGCACACGCGCCTGCACCGTGGTGTCGAGCGCGGTGGTGGGCTCGTCCGCGATGAGCAGCGGGGGATCGAGGGCGATGGCCGACGCGATGAGGGCGCGCTGGCGGAGGCCACCGGAGAGCTCCCCGCTGCGTTGCCGGGCGCGCAGCTCGGGCTCCGGCATCCCCACCGAGCGCAGAAGCTCGATCACGCGTGAACCGCGCTCTGCGGCGGACAGCGGCGTGTGCAGTCGCAGGGCGTCGGCGATCTCCCGCCCGACCGGGCGGAGCGGGTCGAGGGACGCGAGCGCGTCCTGCAGGATGAGCCCGACCTCTCGGCCGCGGATGCCCCGCCAGGCTCGGCCGGACAGTCCGAGCACGGATCGCCCGCGCAGCTCGAGGGCGTCGGCCGTCACCGTCGCGCCGTCTCCGGCGAGCCCGAGAACCGTGCGGGCCGTGACGCTCTTGCCCGAGCCGGACTCGCCCACGAGCGCGACGCACTCACCGGGCGCGATCGACAGGGACAGGCCTTCGACGGCAGGCGTGCTCTCTCGGCCGAACGCGACACGGAGGTTCTCGATGCGCAGCACCGTCCCCGCCCCGCCGGACCCGGGGCGGTGCTCCTCGCCGGGGCGCGTGCCGCCTGCGCCGCCCACCCCTGCGCCGCTCACCCCTGCTCCCGCACGCGCTGCTGGAGCCGTCGCCCGAGCACGGTCGTCGCGGTCGCCGTCAGCACGATGAACAGGCCGGGGAAGAAGGTGAGCCACCACGCCGTCGAGATGTACGTGCGGCCGGCCGCGAGCATGGCGCCCCATTCCGCGGCCGGCGGCACGGCCCCGAGACCCAGGTAGCTGAGCGACGCGGCCCACACGATCGCCTGGCCGACGCCCAGTGTGCCGAGAACGAACAGCGGAGCGAGCGTGTTCGGCAGGATGTGCCGCAGCAGCACCTGCAGACGGCTGCGGCCGAGCACCGTCGCGGCCTCGACGTAGGCGGAACGGCGCACGGTGGTCAGCTGGCCGCGGATGATGCGCGCGTAGCCGGGCGCCGTCGAGACGCCGACCGCGATGGTGGCGGTCACGATGCCCGGCCCGAAGATCACGATGAAGAACAGGGCCAGGAGCAGGCCGGGGAACGCGAACAGCACCTCGAGGAGTCGGTTCACCCCGAAGTCGACGGCTCGGCCGAGCATCCCGGCCGCCGTGCCGAGCAGGATGCCGCCCACGAGCCCGATGAGCGTGGCGGAGAGACCGAGGAGCAGCGAGGGGCGCGCGCCGTGCACCACACGGCTGAAGATGTCGCGCCCCGACTCGTCCGTGCCGAACCAGTGCGCGGGCGACGGCGGCCGGAGGCCCTCCAGCGGACTGATCGCGAGCGGATCCATCGGTGCCACGACCTGCGGCAGCAGCGCGGCGGCGGCGAGGAAGAGCAGGACGACCGCGGCGGCGGCCTCACCGGCGCCGGGCAGCACCCGGGAGAGACCGCGGTCGGCGCGCGTGCGCTCCGCCCCTGCCCGGGCCATCCGCGCCGCGACCTCGAGGTCGCTCACGACGCGCGCAGGCGGGGGTCGAGCAGCCGCTGGGCCGCGTCGGTGAGCAGCGTGACGATGATGTACGCGACGGCGACCACGAGCACGACGCCGAGAACGAGCGGGATGTCGCGGAGCGTCACGGCGCTCAGCAGGGTGCGGCCGAGTCCCGGGCGGGCGAAGATCGTCTCGACGACGACCGCGCCGCTCACCAGGAATCCGAACGCCCAGCCCGACAGGCTGACGGCGGGAAGCGCGGCGTGGCGCAGCACGTGGACGCGGCGGACGCCCGCCTCGCTCTCGCCGCGGGCGCGGGCCGACACGGTGAACGGCGCCTCGAGTGCGTCGAGCAGCGACTCGCGCATCACCTGGCCGAGGAAACCGCCGAGCGGGATCGCCAGGGTGACGACGGGAAGCACGAGCCCCGGAAGCCCGGGCGTGCTGATGGGCGGGAACCAGCCGAGACCGGTGCTGAACACGAGGATGAGCACGATCGCGATCCAGAAGTGCGGGAGTGCGGCGGCGACGACTTCGAGCCCGGAGCCGATCGCCGCCGCGATCCGGCCGCCGCGCGTCGACCACGTCGCGAGGGCGAGCGCGAGGATCCACGCCACGGCGAGCGCGAGCACGGCCAGCAGCAGCGTGCCGGGCAGCTGTGCGCCGACCAGCGCCGACACGTCGGCCCTCAGCGAGTACGACGTGCCGAGGTCCCCGACGGCCAGCCGGGCGAGCTGGCGCAGGTACTGGAGCAGGATCGGCTGATCGAGTCCGTACTCCGCCCGAACGGTCGCGAGCGCCTCGTCCGACGCCTGGGAGCCGGGGCCGCCGAGGATCGCCTCCGCCGGGTCGCCGGGGATGAGCCGGATCGCGAAGAAGGTGAGCGTCGCGACCGCCCAGAGCACGAACACGGCGCCCGCCAGCCGGGAGCCCCACCAGCGAGCGGCGGAGTGCGCCCGGTCCGGGGCGCCGGCCGCGGTCACCGGTCGAGCCAGGCGTCGTACAGGGTCGGCGCGGACACGGTGGGCAGCGCCCGCAGCCCCTGCACGTCGTCGCGGAGCAGGTAGGTGTTCTGCTGGTCGTAGAGCGGCAGGATGTAGAAGCCTTCGAGCACGATGCGCTGGGCCTCCTCGTAGAGCCGGGCGCGCTCGTCCGGTTCGGACACCTGGGAGGCGCGGATCAGCAGGTCGTCGAGCTCGGGGTCGCGCACCTGCGCGTGGTTCGCGAAGTAGCCGCTCGGCGCGGGCGTCGTGCCTGAGCTCTCGTAGAGGATCCGGAGCACGTCCGGCCCGACCTTCGTGTATGGCGCGCTCACCAGGTCGTAGTCGTTCTCGCCGAGCGCGCCGTACCAGCTGCTGAGGTCGAGCGGGTCGAGCACGACCTCGAACCCCGCGTCCTTCGCGCCCGCCTGGAGCTGCTCGAACAGCGACTGCTCCGCGGGGATCGACTGATTGGTGCTCACGGGGAGGCGGAGGGACAGGCGCTCGCCGTCCTTGACCCGGTACCCGGCGGAGTCGCGCTCGGTCCAGCCGGCCGCGTCGAGCAGGTCGGCGGCCGCCGCGGGGTCGTACTCGAAGAGGTCGGGCTCGGAGAACGCGAGCGGCTCGACGCTCGAGAGCGGGGAGTACGACCGCTCGGCCGTGCCGAGGAAGAGGCCCTGCACCGCGTCGTCGACGTTCACGGCTCGGATGAACGCCTCACGTACGCGCACGTCGTCGAACGGCGCCTTGCCCGAGTTGAGCTCGAGCCGGTTGGAGGAGCCGGGCCGGGGGGCGTCCAGCTCCCGCAGACCGTCGGTGTTCTGCGCCTGCACGATCGTGTCGGGCTGGGCGTTGTCGATCACGTCCACCTCACCGGACTGCAGCGCGGCGTAGCGGGACGCGGAGTCGGGCAGGAACCGCCACACGATCCGCTCCAGGTAGGCGGGGCCGTCGTGGCCGGCGTCCCCCGGGGGCGTGCTGTAGTCGTCGTTGCGCACGAGGGTTATGGAGCTCTGCCTGTCCCACTCGTCGACGGAGAACGGACCGGTGCCGATGGGCAGAGCGCAGTTCGCGTCCATGCCGCGGGCGAGGCCGGCCGGGGACTCGATGGCCAGCCACGGCTGCGAGAGCGACTCGAGCAGGGCGCTGTCCGGCGCGCTCAGCGTCAGGCGCAGGGTGCGATCGTCCACGGCCTCCGCGCCGGTGACCTTGCCGAGCGCGAGATAGCCGGTCGAGGACAGCGTCGCCGGGTCCTGCACGTGGGCGATGTTCGCGCGGACCGCCTCGGCGTTCAGGGGCGTGCCGTCGGTGAAGGTCACGTCGTCGCGGATCGTGAAGGTCCAGGTGAGTCCGTCGTCGCTCTGCTCCCACTCGCTCGCGAGCCACGGCAGGATCGTCCCGTCCGCGTCCAGTGACACGAGCGACTCGAGGTATTGCGTGCTCACGAGGGCCTGCGGATAGTTGCCGCCGACGTGGGGGTCGAGGCAGGTGGGCTCGGCGTCGCCGGACGCGTAGGTCAGCGTGCCGCCCTCGATCGGCTCCGCGCTGCCACCGGTCGCCGCGGGGGACGAGCAGCCGGCGAGAAGCATCAGGCCGGCGATGGCGGCGGCACCGGGGAGAACGGGCGAGCGTCGGGTGCGGGTCATACGGCTTCTTTCGTCAGGGATGCCTAGGTGGCGATTCCGGCGTCGGAATATCTAATTGATGTACGCAGTACATTTATTCCGACGCACTCATTCTACGGACGGAGACGGGATGCCGCGCACGACCTCGCCCCGACGCGGCCGCCCGGCGGCGTCGTCCCGGGCCGATCTCGAGGACGCCGCGGCCGAGCTGTTCCTCGAGCGCACCTACGCCGCCACCTCCATCGCCGACATCACGCAGCGCGCCGGAGTCTCCCGCACGACGTTCTTCAACTACTTCGCCGCGAAGAGCGACGTGCTCTGGTCGACCGTCGACACTCACGTCGGCGGGGTCGCCTCGCGCCTCGCGGAGGCGCCCGCCGGCACCCCGCCCATGGCCGCGGTGCGCGAGGCGTTCCTGAGGGTGGTGGCGGGGATCGGCCCCGAGTCCGTGCCGTGGGCGCTCACGCAGCGGGAGCTGATGAGCACGCGGGAGATCCTGGAGTCCTCCGGTCTCGCCCGCTTCATGGAGCAGGCCGCGGTCCTCAGCGCGTTCCTCTCCCGGCGCACCCGGATTCCGGCTTCGGACGTGCGGGTGCAGTCCGCGGCGTTCGCCGTGCTCGGAGCGGTGGCGGCGGCAGCCGGGGCGTGGGCGGGCGACGGGGTGGGGCGCCGCCCCCTGCGGGAGTACGTCGACGACGCCCTCACCCCCGTGTGCGCCGGCCTGGAGCCGGCTCTGGCCGCTCCGGCCTCCGCCCTCTCCACCAGCACCGGACCCTCCAGCACCGGACCCGCCCTCTCCACCAGCACCGGACCCTCCAGCACCGGACCCGGCCCCTCCACCACCGAATCCCGCAGGAACCGGCAGGGGGACGTTCACCGGGGCAGCGGCTCCACCACCGCGCCCTCGCCCGGCATGCCGTAGTCCCGTGCCTCGGCGTCGCCGCGCGGGCGTCGCCATTCCCGGAACGCACGGAACGCCATGGGCACGCCGCGCGCGATGGACAGGTCCGCGCTGTCCATGACCTGTGCGTGCAGGTGCGGCTGGGTCGAGTTGCCCGAGTTCCCGCACGCGGCAAGGTGCTGCCCGGTGCGCACGGCGTCGCCTACCCCGACGCGGAGGGAGCCGCGTCGGAGGTGCACGAGGCCGACGAACGGGCCGCCGTGCGCGAGCCCCAGGATGAGGTAGTTGCCCGCGATGGCGTGCACGCCCTCCTGGAGCCGGCCGCGCTGCCCCAGAACATAGGGCACGAGCGCCGGCTGCGACCGCCGCGCCTCGTGATCCGCCTCGCCGTCGTGGGCCGCCACCACCACGCCGTCCGCAGGCGCGAGGATGGGGCGCCCGAACCCGAGGAAGCGCTCGGGCGGCTCCGTCGCGATGACCGTGCGCCAGTCCCGCCGGTCCGCGCTGCGGCCGCGCTCGTCCACCGCGACGAAGTCGATCGCGTAGCGCTCACCCAGAAGATCGGTGCCGTGGCTCGGCACCCGCCGTGCCGGACTGTTCTGCACCAGCCATCGGCCCGTGAACGGCAGGGAGAGCAGCACCTCGCCGGACGGCAGAATCTCGGTCATCGCCGCAGCCTAGGGCGCGCTCGGTGGCCGGGCCAGGCCCGCCGTGGCTAGAATGGCGGGCACAGGCATCGATCCGGCCATCACCGGGGAGCCTTCGGAAGAACGGCCGCAACCCGAGTGGGAGCGGCCCGGTAGAACCGAACGGGGCTGGCCCGTCATCGCCAATGAACAAGCGGCCCGGCGCGCTCGAGTAGGCGCCGCGGCAAGCGGGGTGGTACCGCGGTGCCCGCCGGAGAACCGGTTGGCGGCGTCCTCGTGCAGGATCCGCGCTGCCAGGAGAGCCATGACGTACCCCCGCCCGCCCTACGAATCCGGTTCGCCGGATCGATCCGCCGCCCCGTCGCGCGCCGTGAGCCCGTCGCCGAGCTTCCCCGAGATCGAGGAGGGCATCCTCGCGTTCTGGAAGGGCGACGGCACCTTCCAGGCATCCATCGACCAGCGCGAGGGTTGCACCGAGTGGGTCTTCTACGACGGCCCGCCCTTCGCCAACGGCCTGCCGCACTACGGCCACCTCCTTACGGGCTACGCGAAGGACGTCTTCCCGCGATTCGAGACGATGCGCGGCAAGCAGGTGCACCGCCGGTTCGGCTGGGACACCCACGGCCTGCCCGCCGAGCTCGAGGCGGAGCGTCAGCTGGACATCAGCGACAAGAGCGAGATCGAGAAGATGGGCATCGCCGCCTTCAACGGTGCCGCGCGGGATGCGGTGCTCCGCTACACCGGCGAGTGGCAGGACTACGTCACCCGCATGGCCCGCTGGGTCGACTTCGAGAACGACTACAAGACGCTCGACATCACGTTCATGGAGTCGGTCATCTGGGCGTTCAAGCAGCTCTACGACAAGGGGCTCGCCTACGAGGGCTATCGCGTGCTGCCGTACTGCTGGCGGGACCAGACGCCCCTGTCGAACCACGAGCTGCGAATGGACGACGACGTCTACAAGACGCGTCAGGACCAGACCGTCACCGTGACCTTCCCGCTCGTCGGCATGCGGGCCGAGGCCCTCGGTCTCACCGGCGTGCGCGCGCTGGCCTGGACGACGACGCCGTGGACGCTGCCGACCAACATGGCGCTCGCCGTGGGACCGGACATCGAGTACTCGGTCGTGCGCAGCGGACCGCAGGCGACCCACGACTCCGAGGCCCCCGACGGCCTCGCCGAGCACCACCCGGACAACGCCCTCACGGAGGTGCGCGGGGCGGAGTACCTCATCGCGTCGGAACTGCTCGGCGGCTACGCGAAGGACCTCGGCTACGACTCAGCGGAGGCGGCCCGCGCCGGCGTCGCCTTCACCATCCGCGGGGCCGAGCTCGAGGGCGTGACGTACGACCGGCTGTGGGACTACTACGCCGACACCGAGACGTACGGCACCGAGAACGCGTGGCAGATACTCGTAGCGGACTACGTCACCACGACGGAGGGCACGGGAATCGTGCACCAGGCGCCCGCCTACGGCGAGGACGACCAGATCGTGTGCGCCGCCGCCGGAATCCCCGTCATCCTGTCCGTCGACGAGGGCGGCCGGTTCCTGCCGCACATCGCCGAGGTCGCCGGCCTGCAGGTGTTCGAGGCCAACCGCACGCTCACGCAGCTGCTCAGGTCCCAGGGCCGGCTGCTGCGTCAGGCGAGCTACGAGCACCCGTACCCGCACTGCTGGCGCTGCCGCAACCCGCTCATCTACAAGGCCGTCTCCAGCTGGTTCGTGCGCGTCACCGACTTCCGTGACGACATGGTGCGCCTCAACCAGGACGTCACGTGGGTGCCGGACAACGTGAAGGACGGCCAGTTCGGCAAGTGGATCGGCAACGCGCGCGACTGGTCGATCTCGCGCAACCGCTACTGGGGCTCGCCCATCCCGGTGTGGAAGAGCGACGACCCCGCGTACCCGCGCATCGACGTCTACGGCTCGCTGGACGAGCTCGAGGCCGACTTCGGCGTGCGACCCACGGACCTGCACCGCCCGTACATCGACGAGCTGACCCGCCCCAACCCGGACGACCCGACCGGGAAGTCGACGATGCGCCGCATCACCGACGTGCTGGACGTATGGTTCGACTCCGGCTCGATGCCGTTCGCGCAGGTGCACTACCCGTTCGAGAACGCGGAGTGGTTCGACACCCACAACCCGGCGGACTTCATCGTCGAGTACATCGGCCAGACCCGCGGCTGGTTCTACACGCTGCACGTGCTCTCGACCGCGCTGTTCGGCCGCCCGGCGTTCAGCAACGTCGTGAGCCACGGCATCGTCCTCGGCTCAGACGGGCAGAAGATGTCGAAGTCGCTGCGCAACTACCCCGACGTCAACGAGGTGTTCACGCGTGACGGCTCGGATGCGATGCGCTGGTTCCTCATGGCCAGCTCCGTGCTGCGCGGCGGCAACCTCGTCGTGACGGAGGAGGGCATCCGCCAGGGCGTGCGGGAGATGCTGCTGCCGCTGTGGAGCACGTGGTACTTCTTCTCCCTCTACGCGAACACCGCGCGGCCCGACGGCTCCGGGTACGAGGCGCGGTGGCGCACCGACTCGGACGACGTGCTCGACCGGTACATCCTCGCGAAGACCGGGCAGCTCATCGACGACGTCACGGCGGATCTCGGGGCGCTCGACAGCTCCCTCGCCGCGGCGAAGCTGCGCGACTTCGGCGACGTGCTCACCAACTGGTACGTGCGCCGCTCCCGCGACCGGTTCTGGACGGGTGTCGGTGCCGACGGCGCGGACACGGGCGCGTTCGACACGCTCTACACGGTGCTCGAGACCCTGACCCGGGTCGCGGCCCCGCTGCTGCCGCTCGTGTCCGAGCGCATCTGGAAGGACCTCACGGGGGGTCGCAGCGTGCACCTCACGGACTGGCCAGACGCATCCGCGTTCCCGCGCGAGGACGACCTCGTCGCGGCGATGGACTCCGTGCGCGCGATCAGCTCGACGGCGCTCTCGCTGCGCAAGCAGTCCGGTCTCCGCGTGCGACTGCCGCTTTCCGCCCTGACCGTGGTCGCGACGCACACAGCCGGGCTCGCCCCGTTCGAGGCGATCCTGCGCGAGGAGCTCAACGTCAAGTCCGTGCGGCTCGTCGAGTTCGAGGAGTCGAGCGCCGAGCGCTTCGGCGTCACCTCGCGGCTCACCGTCAACGCGCGCGCCGCCGGACCGCGTCTCGGCAAGAACGTGCAGACGGTCATCAAGGCCGCCCGGGCGGGTGACTGGACGGAGACCGACGGCACCGTGGTCGCCGGCGGCATCGCCCTCGAGGAGGGAGAGTACGAGCTGAGGCTCGAGGCCTCCGGCACCGCGTCCGGCTCGGCTCTCGCCCTGCTGCCCGCCGGCGGCTTCCTCCTCCTCGACACGGAGGTCACCCCGGAACTCGAGGCCGAGGGACTCGCGCGCGACGTCATCCGCGCCGTTCAGGATGCGCGGAAGGCGGCCGGGCTCGACGTCAGCGACCGCATCTCGCTCGCGCTCCGGGCGAGCGACGCGGAGGCCGAGGCCGCGATCCGCGAGCACGGCGAGCTGATCTCTGCCGAGACCCTGAGCGAGGAGCTCAGTGTGCTGCGCGAGGACGCCGTTCAGGGCGACCCGTGGAAGGCTGTCGGTCAGGGATCGCAGGTGCGGATCGAGGTGGCGAAGCGATGACGGACGACACGTTCGACGACTCGGACGACGCACTGTACGAGCGGGCAGCCGACGCGGTGTACGAGGCGCTGCTCGAGCGCACGGGGGAGGGGGCGCCGCAGCCGCGGCTGACCGCCACCCGGCGCGCCGTCGAGGTGCTCGGGGACCCGCACCGCGCGTACCCGGTGATCCACATCACGGGCACCAACGGCAAGACCTCGACGAGCCGCATCGGCGAGAGCATCCTCCGCGCGTTCGGCCTCCGCACGGGACTGCTGACGAGCCCGCACCTGCAGCGTTTCAACGAGCGCATCGTCATCGACGGTGAGCCCATCTCGAACGAGGCGCTCGCGCGGAACTGGAGCGAGATCCGTCCGTACATCACCATGGTCGACGACGAGCTCGAGGCCGCGGGCGAGGCGCGCCTCACCTTCTTCGAGGCGCTGACGGTGCTCGCATTCGCGTGCTTCGCCGACGCCCCGGTTGACGTCGGCGTCATCGAGGTCGGCATGGGTGGCGAGTGGGACTCCACCAACGTCGTCGAGGGCCAGGTGTCGGTGTTCACGCCGATCTCCCTCGACCACACCGCGCGGCTGGGCTCGACGGTCGACGCGATCGCGCGCACGAAGTCGGGCATCATCAAGCCGTCGACCGACGTGGTGTCCGCCGCGCAGCCGGCGGAAGCCCTCGCCGAGCTGCGCCGGGCCGCCGAGCTCACGGAGTCCACGTTCACCGTGCAGGACGAGGCGTTCGCGCTGGAGTCGAACACCGTCGCGGTGGGCGGCCAGGTGATCACGGTGCGCGGCGTCGCCGGGCGCTACCCGGACCTCTTCCTGCCGCTGTTCGGCGACCATCAGGCGCAGAACGCCGCGGTCGCCATCGCGGCGGTCGAGACGTTCATCGGTGGCGGCGACCAGGCCCTCGCGCAGGACGTGGTCGCCGAGGGGCTCGCGACCGCGACCTCGCCCGGACGTCTCCAGGTCGTCGGCGTCGAGCCGACCGTGCTCGTGGACGCCGCCCACAACCCGAGGGGCGCAGAAACCCTCGCCGCCGCCATCCCGCAGTACTTCACCTTCGACCGGGTCATCGCCGTGCTCGGCGTGCTCGCGGACAAGGACGCGAAGGGCATCGTCGAGGCGCTCGACCCCGTGGTCGACGAGTTCGTGGTCACCCAGGCGCCGTCCGACCGTGCGACCGACGTCGACGAGCTCGCCGCGACGGTCGTGTCGGTCGTGGGCCCCGACCGCGTCGCCGTGGAGCCGAACATCCGGAGCGCGATCGAGACCGCGCGCGACCTCGCGGGCGAGTCCGACAAGGGGGCCGTGGTCGTGGCCGGCTCCATCCTCCTCGTCGGCGAGGCCATCGCCATCGCTGCGGACGAGGGCTGGAAGGACGCATGACGGTCGGAACACCGGACCCCGCGCCCGAGCCGACAGGCGGCTCACCGGCCCGTGCCGGTCGCCGGCGTCGAGCCCGCTCGACCCAGGAGTCGCTCGGCTCGATCGTGCTCGGTTTCGAGGTCATCGTCGTGTTCCTCGCCGCGCTCGTGGCGTTCGGGCTGCGCTCCCTCCCGCCTGTCACGGCGCTTGTCGGGGGCGGGGTGCTCATCCTGGTCATGCTCGCGACCCTCGGCCTGCTGCGGTTCCGCTGGGGATTCGCGGTGGGCTGGGTGGTCGAGCTCGTGATCGTTGCTACCGGCTTCGTGCTGCCCGCCATGTTCGTGGTCGGCGGCTTCTTCGCCCTCCTCTGGGCGTACTGCATGATCCAGGGGGCGCGGATCGATCGCGAGAAGGCGGCGGCGCAGCGTGCGTGGTCGCGAACGGACCCGACGGTCGACCGACCGTGAGGAAACGAACCAAGGAGAACTCATGACAGCACCCGTGGAGGAAACCCTCGTCCTGGTGAAGCCGGACGGCGTCGCCCGCAACCTGACGGGAGAGGTCATCCGTCGCATCGAGGCGAAGGGCTACAAGATCGTCGACCTGAAGATGGTGCAGGCGGACCGAGACCTGCTCGCCCAGCACTACGAGGAGCACGTGGGCAAGCCGTTCTACGAGCCGCTCGTGGAGTTCATGGAGTCCGGCCCCCTCGTCGCCATCCGCCTCGCGGGCGACCGCGTGATCGAGGGCTTCCGGTCGCTCGCCGGGACGACCGATCCGACCACGGCGGCCCCCGGAACGATCCGCGGCGACCTCGCACGCGACTGGGGCGCGAAGGTGCAGCAGAACCTTGTGCACGGCTCGGACTCTCCGGAGTCCGCCGCCCGCGAGCTCGGCCTCTGGTTCGACTGACCGCAGCGCCGCATCCCCGCATCCCTCGGCGCGGCTGACGCCTCGGCGCGGTTGCTTCCCTGCGACGCGGTTGCTTCCCTGCGACCTCGATGCCCCTGCCCAGGCAGGAGCGGCCTGCCCAGCTTCCAACTGGGCACGGTGCTCCTGCCTGGGCAGGGGTGCGCCAGCGGACGCGGAGCGCGGGCCTGCCTGGGCAGGGGTGCGCCAGAAGGCGCACAACGCGGAGCGCGGGCGGCAGCGAGGGGGTCAGCGGTAGCGGCGTCCCTCGTCGCGGCGGAACAGCAGCAGTGCGAGCGCGAGCGACAGCGCCGTCCAGACCGCCCAGCCCACGACCGCCCATCCCGGCAACGCGCCCCCGCTCGCAGCCCACACCACGATCTCCCGCGCCTCGCGCGAGGGCAGCACGCGGGAGAAGACCTCGAGCCACTCCGGGAACGCCTGCGGCGGCAGGAACAGTCCACCGCCGAACGCGAGGCCGAACATGAGCACCTGGACGACCGCGATGGCGGCTTTCGACGGCATCGAGTAGCCGATGGCGATGCCGATGAACATGAACGGCAGCGCGGCGAGGGCGAGGGCGACCAGTCCGCCCAGCACCCGGCCCGGCGTCGCGGTCGCCGCCGTGAGCAATGCGCCGAGCACGACGATGGGCACGACGGAGGCGAGGCCGAGCACGCCGGTCGAGAACACCTGGGCCAGCACCCGCGCGATGCCCGGCGCCGGCAGGGTGCGGAGATACGGCTCCCACGGCTTCTCCCGGTTCTCGGCGATCGTGAGCCCGAAGCTGAACAGCGAGTTGGCCAGGACGGCGAACACGCTGAGCCCGATGACGGCCTGCGTCGCGAAGAGCGGGTTCTCGGCGACCGCCCGCTGCGGCACGACGAAGAAGAGCAGGGACAGAGCGGGGAACACGAGACCACCGATCACGGCGATGGGCACGCGCATCGTCTCGAGCAGGGTGTATTTCGCGTGCACGCCGGCGAGGCGGAGAACGGTCATGAGTCGACCTCCTGGGTGGACGATTCCGTGAGGGAGAGGAATGCCTCCTCGAGCGTTGCGCCACGCACGGTGAGGTCGGTGAAGGGAATGTCCGCGCGCACGAGCGCGATGAGGAACGCGTCGGAATCCTGCACGGACAGCGTGAGGGCGTCACCGTCCGGCTCCGCGCGCCCGACACCCGGCAGGGCGCGCACCGCCTCCGGGTCCGGTGTCCGCAACCGCACAAGACGAAGGCCCACCCGGCCCACTACGTTCGCGAGGGTGTCGTCGGCCAGAACCCGGCCCGCGCCCATCACGACGACGCGCTCGGCCAGCGCCTCGATCTCCTCGAGGTAGTGGCTCGTCACCACGACCGTCGCGCCGGCGTCGTGCTGGCGCCGGAGCACGTTCCACAGCGTGCGGCGCGCATCGACGTCGAGCCCGGTCGTCGGCTCGTCGAGCAGCACGAGGCGGGGCCGCCCGACGAACGCGAGGGCGACACTCAAGCGACGCTTCTGCCCGCCGGACAGCGCGCCCGTCTGGCGGCGAAGCTGGTCGGTGAGGCCGAACTCGTCCGCGAGCCGGGCGGGGGAGAGCGGCTCGTCGAAGTGACGTCCGACGAAGTCGATCACCTCGCCGACGCGAAGGGTGGGCGGAAGCGCGGTCTCCTGCGGCGTGCTTCCGAGGAGCCGGCGGGACACCGCATCCCTCGGGTCACCGCCGAAGAGCCGCACGGCTCCCGCCGAAGGCCGGCGCAGCCCCTGCAGCATGGAGAGGACGGTGGACTTGCCCGCACCGTTCGGGCCGAGCAGTCCGAGGATCGCGCCCGCCTCGATCGTGAGGTTCACGTCATCGACGGCGGTCACCTCCCCGTAGCGGCGCGTGACGTGATCGAGCGTGGCGAGTGCGGTCATCGGTCCTCCCCGAGAAGGGTCTTGAGTGCGTCGGTGTAATCCTCGAACGCACGCCTGCCGGTCTTGGTGAGCGCGAGGTAGGTGACGGGGGTTCTGCCTTGATGGGTCTTGGACACCTCGACGTATCCCGCGTCCTCGAGCTTGCGCAGATGCGTCGAGAGATTGCCCGCGGTCATGTCGAGGAGCTCCTGCAGGCGGGGGAACGAGATCCGGTCGCCCGCCGGGATCCTCGCCAGCGTGGCGGTCATGCGCAGGCGGGTGGCGGCGTGGATGACGGGGTCCAGTTCCACAGCGTCACGCCCGTCGGCGACGAAGGCGCACCGACATCACGGCCGCGGCGATGAGGAACGAGCCGCCGCCGCCGAGGGCCAGGACCAGGTTGTTCTCGGGCTGGCCGACGAACGGGGCGACGGATCCCACCACCAGGAGGACGACGCCGAGCACGAGTTGACTCGGCTCGCGCCACAGTGCCGCCCCCGCGAGGTAGAGGGTGCCGGCCATGAGCGCGTATGCGGAGGGGTAGTACAGGGACGCGAGCTCGGGCGAGAGTCCGTTGACTATGAGTCCGCTGCCGAGCACCGCGAACGCGATGGCACAGAGCGTCCAGGAGATGCCGTACACGGCGCCCGGAAAGTCGGACGCACCCCGAACCCCCGCGTTGATGCGCGCGCCGACGATGGCCGACGCCACGAACGAGGCGATCAGTAGGGCGGCGAAGCCCGTCGCGGCGACCGCGCCGGGCACGCGGAACCACGGGTTGCCCCCCGGCCACGCGGACCAGAGGAGGAGGAATCCTCCGAGCCAGGCGACGCCCCAGATGCCGTACAGCCAGGGCACCGGGGCGAGCAGTGCGGAGTCCACCCTGCGCTCCTGGGTGCGCAGCAGCGCCATCGCCTCGGCCGGTGTCGGATCCGCGGCGGCGCCCTGCTGGTCGGGGAAGCGGGCGGGGTCTGTCATGGGCATCCTCAGGGTGCGGGTCAGGCGGGCAGCAGAAGGGGAAGCACGAGCGCGGGCGCGCTCGTGAGGAGGTTGACGATGAAGTGGCACACGATGAGCGGCATCAGGCGGCGCTGACGGAGATAGATGAGTCCGCAGCCGGCGCCCCACACGAAGAACGCGAGGCCGTACACGACCATGGCCGGGGCGGTCGGCGCGAAGAAGAGATGCTGCACCCCGAAGCCTGCAGCGGGCACGAGCACGGCAGCGGCCCGTGGCCAGGCCCGCTGCAGGTGCCCCTGGGCGAAGCCGCGATACGCGAGCTCCTCGGCGGGCGCGTTGAGCGGCGCGAACATGAGCACCGCGACGGCCCCGAGGACGATGCCGGTGGCAGCGGAGAGGTCGGGCATGCTGTCCCGCGCCGGCACGAAGACGGTCTCGAACCGAGCGAACGCATCCCCGCCGTACAGGAGCAGCATCGCCCCCAAGATCGCGAGGGCGAACGGCACGTACAGCACGATCAGCCAGAACAGACCCCAGAGGCAGTCGCGGGGGAGCCGCGAGCGGGAGAAGCCGATGAGTCCACGAAGCGTCCGACCCTCGTAATGCAGCGCGGCCCGGAGGAGCAGCAGCGTCGCGACGTTCACGGGGATCAGGTAGAGCGTCGCGATCATCGGACTCGGCGGGAACGCGACCGGTTCGCCGAGGGCGGCGAGGAGGCCGAGGGTCGCGGCCGCTGCCAGGGCCATCAGCGGCAGCCGCACGAAGGAGAATGCGAGGCCGAGCGCGACGTGCCCGCGCGGGGTCGCGTCCGGTGCCGACCACTCGGCCCGCGTCGACACTGCCTGCTCGTTGCTCACGATCAGTTTGTAACACAAACCACTTTGCATCCGCAATGGTCCCGCGTCCCCCGCGTCCCCCGCGTCCTTGGGCCGCCACCCGCACGCGCTCGCGGCGGTCCTTCTCCGCTCACGGCACGCTTCGCGAAGCGCGCCGCGAGCAGACACGTGGTGCCGCCAGCGTGCGGGCGGGCGAGTCGGCGGTTCAGCCGAAGAGGACGAACGGCAACCGCGGGAACACCGCGAGGATCACGAGCACGATCACGGCGTAGTTGGCGACGACGATCGCCCACGTGAAGGGCAGGCTCGCGGCCGCGAGACGGCGCAACGGCCGTGGCGCGGGGGCGAGGCCGCGCGCGGCGGTGTACACGAGCGAGTACCAGAAGAGCGGGATGGTCACGGCCCACACCAGCATGCACCAGGGGCAGAGCGTGCCGATGGAGAACACCGTCTGGGTGAAGAGCCAGGTGACGAACACCCAGGCCAGCGCGAGCCCGAGGAGGAACAGCGCCCAGAACCACCGGGCGAAGCGGGCTCCCGCGAGCAGGCCGACGCCCACGGCGACGGGCGCGACGAATCCGGCGACGCCGATCAGCGGATTCGGGAAGCCGAACAGGGAGCCCTGCCAGCTCTCGATCACGGTGCCGCAGGACACGAAGGGGTTGAAATCGCAGCCGAGCGACTCGCCCGGGCTGCGCAGCAGTTGGATCCGGTCGAGCACGAGCACGAACGAGCTGTAGACACCGACGATGCCCGAGACGATCAGCAGGAGCGCGTACGCCGCCGGCCGCTTCGAGGCGACCGCGGACGACATGCGAGCGAGTATGCCACAGGCGGAATCCGTCCGGACTGGGAAGGCGTGCGATAATGGCTGTCGGTCGGCACACCGCGAGTGACGGCCCGACGAGAGTCTTTCCGGGCGGTATCCGGACCACTTAGGCATTGCCGGTGTCGGACGCCCGCTTCCGTGGTGGTGACAGACCACGGGGATCGCGACGAAACGAAACAGGCTTGGAGTCGCCGCAGTAGGCGCACTCCGAAACACAAGGATCAGTGCTCCTGCACCGCAGGACGCACGCGAGAGAGTAACCGCTTCCGGCGGCGCGGCCACCGGGAACGGTCTAGGAGTGCACCAGCAGTGGTGGAGAAAGACGAGAACGTAGGAAGGTTCCGCGCCCGGCTCTTCGGGCGCAAGATCGCACGACGGTCGGCGGGACAGTCCCGGAACGAGGACGGGCAGTCCAGCGTGGCGCCCCGAGTTCCGGGCGCGGAGGGCGCTTCGGCCCCCGCGGCACCCGACGACCTCCACACGCGCGCCCCCGAGCGGGGCGCCCCAGCCAAGAAGGCGGATGATTCCGTGCAGGACGACACAACGAAGGGCGCGTCCGAGAACGCGCACCAGGACGACATCACGATCGACGCTCCCGAGAACGAGGTCTCCGCGGAGGCGACCGCGGGCGCGCAGACGGGGGAGGCATCGGGCGCGTCCGGGGGAAGCGGCGCCGCCGAGGGAGGCCGGCAGGCCGAGCTCCCGGCCCGGCCCAGGGCAACGACGATGCTGCTGTTCCAGGCGCCCGACATCCAGCCGCTGCCGCCGCTGCGCCGTGGCCGCAACGACTTCGACGACAGGGACGACCGGGACGAGCGGGACGACCGCCTCCCCGAGGAGCGCGAGACGCAGGACGAGGACGTGTCGCGCGTGCGCCGCCGCTCGCGCCGCCGCTCGGGGGACGAGAACCGCTCCGGCGACAACGACCCCGAGAACACCGTCGTCAAGGTCCGCACCCCCCGGGAGCGCGAGCCCGAGCTCATCACGGAGCCCCAGCGCATCAAGGGCTCCACGCGCCTCGAGGCCAAGAAGCAGCGCCGCCGCGACGGTCGCGACGCCGGCCGGCGCCGCCCCGTCGTCACCGAGGCGGAGTTCCTCGCCCGGCGCGAGTCCGTCGACCGCACCATGGTGGTGCGCTCGAAGGACGATCGCATCCAGATCGGCGTGCTCGAGGACGGTGTGCTCGTCGAGCACTACGTCGCCCGCTCGCAGGAGGCGTCGCTCATCGGCAACGTCTACCTCGGCCGCGTGCAGAACGTGCTGCCCAGCATGGAGGCGGCGTTCGTCGACATCGGCCGCGGGCGGAACGCCGTCCTCTACTCCGGCGAGGTCGACTGGGACGCCGCGGAGACCGGCAACCAGCCGCGCCGCATCGAGCTCGCGCTGAAGCCGGGCGACAAGGTGCTCGTGCAGGTCACGAAGGATCCCATCGGCCACAAGGGCGCCCGCCTGACGAGCCAGATCTCCCTGCCCGGCCGCTACCTCGTGTACGTGCCGAACGGGTCGATGAACGGCATCAGCCGCAAGCTGCCCGACACCGAGCGCGCCCGCCTCAAGAAGATCCTCAAGGAGGTGCTGCCCGAGAACACCGGTGTCATCGTGCGCACCGCCGCCGAGGGCGCGACGGAGGAGCAGCTGACGCTCGACGTCACCCGCCTGACCTCGCAGTGGGCGGAGATCCAGCGCCAGGTCGAGACGCAGTCCGCGCCGTACTCGCTGCACAGCGAGCCCGACCTGCTCATCAAGATCATCCGCGACGTCTTCAACGAGGACTTCACGAAGCTGGTCATCGCCGGCGACGACGCGCAGGGCACCATCGAGAACTACCTGCGCGGTGTGGCCCCCGACCTGCTCGACCGCGTCGAGCGGTACGAGGGCACGGCGGACGCGTTCGACCAGTTCCGCATCAGCGAGCAGATCGAGAAGGCGCTCGACCGCAAGGTGTGGCTGCCCTCCGGCGGCTCCCTCGTGATCGACCGCACCGAGGCCATGACGGTCGTCGACGTCAACACGGGAAAGTTCGTGGGCTCAGGGGGAAACCTCGAGGAGACCGTCACCAAGAACAACCTCGAGGCGGCGGAGGAGATCGTCCGTCAGCTGCGCCTGCGCGACATCGGCGGCATCATCGTCGTCGACTTCATCGACATGGTGCTGGAGACGAACCGCGACCTCGTGCTGCGCCGCCTGCTCGAGTGCCTGAGCCGCGACCGCACGAAGCACCAGGTGGCCGAGGTGACGTCGCTCGGCCTCGTGCAGATGACGCGCAAGAAGCTCGGCCTCGGTCTGCTCGAGTCGTTCAGCGAGAACTGCGAGGTCTGCGCCGGGCGGGGGATCATCGTGCACCACGACCCGGTCACCAAGCACCGTCAGACGCCGCAGCCCGAGATGACGGGGCGTCGCCGCGGCAAGGGCGGCGGCAACTCCGGCGGCAACGGCGGCAGCTCGAACGGCAACGGCAGCTCGAACGGCAACGGCGGCTCCAACGGCAACGGCGGCTCGAACGGCAACGGCGGCCGGGGTGGCGACTCCGGTTCCGCCCCGAAGACCACGCACGCCATCACCGAGGACGCCCGCAACGCGCTGGCCAAGATCGCGACGAGCACCATCGCGGTGCAGCACGAGAAGGCGGCGGAGGATCCGACGTCGCCCGATGTCGCCGTCGAGGAGCCCGCGGTCGCACCCGCCGCCGCGGAGTCCGCGGTGGCCGAGGTCTCGGCGCAGTCGGCGCCGGTCGCTGCGCCGGCGGGATCGGGCCGCCGGGGCGGCCGCAACCGCCGTGCGTCGGCGTCGGGCAGGAGCCCCGAGGGGCTGACGGCCGAGGTCATCACAGCGCCTGTCACCGCCGCCGAGCCGGCCGCCACGGAGCCGGCCGCCACGGCACCCGCGCCGGCGCCCGAGGTCACGGCCCCACCGACCGCGGACGCGCCGACCGCCGACGCCGCCGAGGCAGCGGTCGCCGCGGGGGAGGCGCCCGTCGCTATCCTCGACATCCCGCTCGCGCCCGCGCAGCACGCGCAGCGCAAGGTCAGCAGGCAGGACGCGGAGCAGCTGCTCGGCTCCGTGCTGGACTCCCTGCCCGAGCCCAAGGAGCCCGGGAAGGGGCGCCCGCGCAGCCGCCGGGTGAGCACGGCGACCCTGTCCGCACCGATCCTGCCGACCGAGGGCGAGTAGCGGCCGCAAGCACGCGGGCGACCACAGGACGAACGGGCGGGGCCGTCGCGATCAGCGGCGGTCCCGCTGCCGCACTCGCAGGCCGCTCGCGGCCAGCCGGGTGACGAGCTCGCGGTTGGTCACGGGCAGTGCGCCCGCGGCGACGAGCTCGTCGTACCGCTCCTGGGGCACGTCGTAGTGATCGATGTCGAAGCTGCGGCGCGGCACGCCCGCCCGGGCGGCGAAGTCGTGCAGCTCCTGGAGCGTCGCGTCGCTGACGAGGTGCGACCAGAGCGTTCCGTGGGCCGGCCACATGGGTCGGTCGAGCAGCACGGTCATGATCCGATCCTAGAATCGACGGGACGTTCGCGCCCGGTGCGCGGCACCGTCGGCATCGCGACACGCGGGTGCGCGACCGGGTGCTTTCCGGTTTGACCGGCTAGCCTCGATCAAGTAAAGTTGACCGCTGGCGTGCGTTGGGCTAGGCCCGCGGCAGCCGCCAGCAGACTTCCTTGAGTTGAGACATGAACGTCTCGATCGGACTCTCCGATTCGAGGATCGGCATGTCCTTCACGTCAGGACCCCAAGAGAAATCAGGTACGAGAAGTGGTTTACGCAGTAGTGCGCGCCGGTGGCCGCCAGGAAAAGGTCGAGGTCGGCACCATCGTCACGATGGATCGCAAGAAGGCCGACAAGGACGGCAACGTGCAGCTCCCCGCGGTGCTGCTCGTCGACGGTGACACCATCACGTCCGACGCCGCCGCGCTCGCCAACGTCACCGTGACGGCCCAGGTCCTCGGTGACCTCCGCGGCCCCAAGATCGTGATCCAGAAGTTCAAGAACAAGACCGGCTACAAGAAGCGCCAGGGCCACCGTCAGGAGCTCACGCGCGTCAAGGTCACCGAGATCGCGTAACGCGCGTCCGCGGCACTAGAAGAGGAATACAGACATGGCACACAAAAAGGGAGCGAGCTCCACTCGCAACGGTCGTGACTCGAACGCTCAGCGCCTCGGCGTGAAGCGCTTCGGTGGCGAGGTCGTGAACGCGGGCGAGATCATCGTCCGCCAGCGCGGCACCCACTTCCACCCCGGCGCAGGCGTCGGCCGTGGCGGCGACGACACGCTGTTCGCACTTGAGGCGGGCTCGGTGCAGTTCGGCACCAAGGGCGGCCGCAAGGTCGTCAACATCGTCGCAGCCGCGGTCTGATCCGCGCTCGATCCTCTGTTCCGAACGGGCGGGCTTCGGCCCGCCCGTTCGGTGCTTAAGCCGGCCGCGGTCGCAGACCCCTGCGCGTCGCCTCCGCACGATTCTCGTGACCCCCCAATGAAAGGACGGTGAGGACCCCCATGGCGACTTTCGTCGACACAGTGACCCTGCATCTCCGGGCGGGCAACGGCGGAAACGGCTGCGTCTCCGTGCGGCGGGAGAAGTTCAAGCCGCTCGCGGGCCCGGACGGGGGCAACGGGGGCCACGGTGGTGACATCGTGCTCGTGAGCGACCCGCAGATCACGACGCTGCTCGGCTACCACCGCGCTCCCCACCGGTCCTCCTCCAACGGGGGACCCGGCATGGGCGACCATCGCGCGGGCGCCAACGGCGAGCTGCTCGAGCTCCCCGTACCCGTGGGAACCGTCGTCAAGGACGCCGACGGCAACGAGCTCCTCGACATGGACGAGCCGGGCATGCGCTTCGTCGCGGCCCCCGGCGGCCAGGGGGGACTCGGCAACGCGGCCCTCGCGACCACGAAGCGCAAAGCGCCCGGGTTCGCGCTGCTCGGCACGCTCGGGTTCGAGGGCGACGTCGTTCTCGAGCTGAAGACCGTGGCCGACGTCGCGCTCGTGGGCTATCCCTCCGCCGGCAAGTCGAGCCTCGTCGCAGCGCTGTCCGCCGCCAAGCCGAAGATCGCGGACTACCCCTTCACGACCCTGCACCCGAACCTCGGCGTCGTCCAGGCGGGCGATGCCCGGTACACGATCGCGGATGTCCCCGGTCTCATCGAGGGCGCCAGCGAGGGCAAGGGCCTCGGCCTCGAGTTCCTCCGGCATGTCGAGCGCTGCACCGCGCTGCTGCACGTGCTCGACTGCGCCACCCTCGACCCCGGGCGCGACCCGATATCGGACCTCGACATCATCCTGCGCGAACTCGCAGCCTACCCAGTGCCCGAGGGGCAGCTGCCGCTGCTGGAGCGCCCTCAGCTCATCGCGCTCAACAAGGTGGACGTGCCGGACGCCAAGGAGCTCGCCGCGTTCGTGCGTCCCGAGCTCGAGTCGCGCGGCTACCGCGTGTTCGAGATCTCCGCGGCGTCGCACGAGGGACTGCGGTCGCTGTCGTTCGCCCTCGCCGAGCTCGTCGAGACCGAGCGCGCGGAACGCGCGCTCACCCCCGTGGCACCGCGCATCGTGTTGCGGCCCCAGGCCGTCGACGAGCAGGGCTTCGTGGTGCGTGTCGAGGGCGGCTCGTACGGGAACGTGTACCGCATCCTCGGGGCCAAGCCGGAGCGCTGGGTGCAGCAGACGGACTTCACCAACGACGAGGCCGTCGGCTTCCTCGCCGACCGGCTCGCCAAGCTCGGGGTTGAGGACCAGCTGTTCAAGGCGGGCGCGTCCACCGGCTCGACGGTCATCATCGGCCCGGGCGACGGGGTCGTCTTCGACTGGGAGCCGACGCTCAGCTCGACCGCCGAGCTCATCACGAGCCCGCGCGGCACGGACGCGCGCATCGATCCGGCAACGCGCCGCACCAACGTGAAGCGCCGTCAGTCGTACACCGAGCGCATGGACGCGAAGACCGAGGCGCGCGCCGAGCTCGAACGCGAACGCGAGGCCGGCCTGTGGGCGGACGATGACGATCCTCAGCCGTAGCGACATCCCGGCCGCGCGCCGGGTCGTCGTGAAGGTCGGGTCGTCGTCGATCAGCGGGGACAACGCGGGGCAGATCGAGCCTCTCGTCACCGCGCTCGCGGAGATGCACGGGCGCGGCACCGAGGTCGTCCTCGTGTCGTCCGGCGCGATCGCCACGGGCATGCCGTACCTCAAGCTCGACGCGCGACCGGACGACCTCGCCACCCAGCAGGCCGCCGCCGCGGTGGGACAGAACGTGCTGATCTACCGCTACCAGGACAGCCTCGACCGCTTCGGCATCGTCGCGGGGCAGGTGCTCCTGACCGCGGGCGACCTCGAGCACCCGACCCCGCGCAGCAATGCCGAGCGCGCGCTGCTGCGGCTGCTCGGCCTGCGCATCCTGCCGATCATCAACGAGAACGACACGGTCGCGACGCACGAGATCCGCTTCGGCGACAACGACCGCCTCGCGTCCCTGGTCACCCAGCTCGTGGGCGCGGACCTCCTGGTGCTGCTGTCCGACGTCGATGCTCTCTACACGCGGCCGCCGCTCGAGCCGGGGGCCGAGCGGATCGCCGACGTGCCGTACGGCGACGCTCTTCGCGGGGTGAAGATCGGCAGTGTCGGCACCGGGCTCGGCACCGGCGGAGCGACCACCAAGGTCGCGGCCGCCCGCTTCGCCACGGCTGCCGGCGCGGCCGTGCTGCTCGCGGCGACGCCGCAGGTGGGGGAGGCCCTCGCCGGCGAAGCGGTCGGCACGTTCTTCGATCCCGCTCCCGCGTCCGCGGCCGCCCGTCCGCCGGTCAACGCGTAGCCCGTCCAACGTCGGCCCGCGCGATCCCGGGGCGTTCGGCACCTACCATGGTGGTATGTCCGACACCCTCGTGCGCACGACGATCGACGAGCGCCTGCGGGCCGCCAAGGCCGCGTCGACGACGCTCGCCACCGCGACCGCGGATCAGAAGAACCGTGCGCTGCGCGCGATCGCCGATGCGGTGCGCGGCAACGTCGAGCGCATCGCCCCGGCCAATCGTCTCGACCTCGACAACGGCCGTGCCAAGGGCCTCTCGACCGGCCTGCTCGACCGCCTGACGCTCGACGAGGCGCGCCTCGGCGCCCTCGCCGACTCCGTGCTCGAGATCGCCGCGCTCGTGGACCCCGTCGGCGAGGTGCTGGGCGGCAAGACGCTGCCGAACGGCCTGCGGCTCAGCCAGGTGCGCGTTCCGTTCGGCGTCGTCGGCGCGATCTACGAGGCTCGGCCGAACGTGACCATCGACATCGCGTCGCTCGCTCTCAAGAGCGGCAATGCAGCCGTGCTCCGCGGGGGCAGCGCGGCGGAGAACACCAATCGCGTGCTCGTCGAGCTCATCCAGGGGGCGCTCGCCAGTGCCGGCCTCCCGGCCGACTCGGTGCAGACGGTCGACGACTTCGGCCGGGACGGCGCCACCCGCCTCATGCGTGCCCGCGGCTTCATCGACGTGCTGGTGCCCCGCGGCAGCGCGGACCTCATCAACACGGTCGTCGCGGAGTCGACCGTGCCGGTGATCGAGACGGGCGCTGGCGTGGTGCACGTGTTCCTCGACGAGAGCGCGGCAGAGGACTGGGCCGTCGACATCGTGCGCAACGCCAAGGTGCAGCGTCCCAGTGTCTGCAACGCCCTCGAGACCCTGCTGGTGCACGCCGCCGCGGTGGAGCGCCTGCTGCCGCCCGTGCTGCGCGCGCTCACGGGGGCGGGCGTCACCGTCCACGGCGACGAGCGGGTACGGGCGGTGTTCCCGGACGCCGTGCCCGCGACCGAGGACGACTGGCGCGCCGAGTACTACACCCTCGACCTCGCGGTCGCCGTCGTCGACGGGCTCGACGCGGCCCTCGAGCACATCGCCACGTATTCGACGCATCACACGGAGTCGATCATCACGAACGATCACGCGAACGCGGAGCGCTTCCTGGCCGAGGTGGACTCCGCCGTCGTGATGGTGAACGCGTCGACGCGCTTCACCGACGGCGGCCAGTTCGGATTCGGCGCCGAGGTCGGCATCTCGACCCAGAAGCTGCACGCGCGCGGCCCGATGGGCCTCAGCGAGCTCACGAGCAGCAAGTGGCTCGTGCGTGGCGCGGGCCACGTGCGCCCCTGACGGTGCTCTAGGCTTGACCCCGGGCGCGCCCGCGCGCCGCCACTCGAACGGAGCATGAATGTCCCTCCTCTATGTCCTCGCAGCAGAATCGGAGTTCGCCCGCGAGTTGCCGTTCCCCGCCTGGGTGTTCGGGGTCATCGCGATCATCGTCTTCTTCGTGCTGGGATTCGTGACGTTCACCTACCGCGACGTGGCGAACAGGCACCGCGCGAAGTTCGACCGTGGTCCCGCGCCCGAGCAGGGCCACGGATCCGGGACGGGTCACTAGCGTTCCGCCCGTGTCGCTCAACCGGACGGACGGCCAGCGTCCTCGCATCGGTGTGATGGGCGGGACATTCGATCCCATCCACCACGGTCACCTCGTCGCAGCCAGCGAGGTCGCGCAGTCCTTCGACCTCGAGGAGGTCGTCTTCGTGCCCACCGGCGAGCCGTGGCAGAAGCGCGCGGTCACCTCCGCGGAGCACCGGTACCTGATGACGGTCATCGCCACGGCGGCGAACCCGCGGTTCACGGTGAGCCGGGTCGACATCGAGCGCAAAGGCCCGACCTACACGATCGACACGCTGCGCGACCTGCAGAAGGAGCGGCCGGACGCGGATCTCTTCTTCATCACCGGGGCCGACGCCATCTCGCAGATCCTCAGCTGGAAAGATGCCCAGGAGCTGTGGTCCCTCGCTCACTTCGTCGCCGTCACGCGGCCGGGACACGCGCTCACTGTCAGCCAACTTCCGGACGGCGACGTAAGCTTGCTCGAGGTTCCGGCACTGTCCATCTCGTCGACCGACTGCCGAGTCCGGGTGGGCCGGGGTTTCCCCGTCTGGTACCTGGTTCCCGATGGTGTCGTCCAGTACATCTCGAAGCATCATCTGTATCGGAGTTCCACATGACGGCGAACGAGCCGGGCAACGGCAGCGTGCCGCCCCTCAGCCGTCGCCGGCTGCGCGAGCTCGAGCGCCAGCGTGCTCTCGCCGGTTCAGGTCAGGGCGAGGGCACGGATGTCCCC
>Ga0210040_10001211_pt1 | contig 39743 bp, 34 predicted proteins | sample CryGeyCG12114_NA_FD_185462 | JGI IMG/M metagenome (GOLD analysis project Ga0210040, IMG submission 185462) | Groundwater microbial communities from aquifer - Crystal Geyser CG19_WC_8/21/14_NA (SPAdes) (version 2) | ecosystem: Environmental > Aquatic > Deep subsurface > Groundwater | place: USA... | reverse complement strand
CTGTCAGCCAGCGCACGGTAGCCGCGCGCCAGGTAGAAGGCCCGTGCCGCCTCGTTCGACGTGACGACCTGCAGCACCACGCCGGTCCGGCCCTGGGCGCGGGCGTCGTCCTCGAGCCGCGCCAGCAGTCGGCCGCCGAGCCCCTGCCCACGGGACTGCTCGTCGACGACGAACGAGTGCAGCTGCGCCTCGGCCGCGGTGGGCGGGCCGGCCACGCTCAGCAGGCCGCGCGCCGCGCCGAGGATCGTGCGGAGGCCGTGCACCGGACCGAGCACCGCCGGTGCCCCGAGCACCACCGAGGCCGGTGTGGACGGCCGCGGCTGCTCGGCGGTGGCGAGGCTGCCCATCGCGACGACCTGCCCGTCGCGCTCGAGGACGAGTCGCGAGCCCACGGGCGTGGAGGCCACCATGCGCCGGGCCAGCTCGACCTGTCCGCGAGCCGGCCCGCGCACCATGCCGGGCGCCTCGAGCGCGTACAGCCCGACGAGCAGCCGGGCCACCGCGTCGTGGTCGCCCGGCACCGCCGTCCGGATCCGCACCCCGTCCCCCATGTCGGTGCCGGTGGCTCAGCTGGGCATGCTGTCTGCCTTGACCGCCCGGCGGTCACCCATGGGCTGCTCCGGCCCCTGGGTGGTGTCCTTGCCGGTCTGCTGCTCGGTCTCGCTGTTGATCTCGGCACCCACGAGGATGATGAGCGAGGTGAGCCAGAGCCACAGGAGCAGCACGACCACGCCGGCGAGCGCGCCGTAGGTCTCGCCGTAGCTGCCGAAGTTGCTCACGTAGAGCGAGAACGCCGCAGACCCGACGATCCACAGGATCGTCGCCACGGCGCTGCCGAGCCCCACCCAGCGGAACTTGGGGTCGTCGCGGTCGGGAGCGAAGCGGTAGACCACGGCCAGGGCGACGAGCACGAAGGCGACCAGGCCCAGCCAGCGGGCGACCTGCGCGGCGATGCGGCCCGCGGCGCCGAGCCCGGCGGAGTCGAGCAGCGCCGGCACGACCGCGACCAGGCCGATGGCGACCACGATGAAGACGATCGCCCCGAGGGTCAGCGCCAGCGCCAGCGCCCGGAGCTTCACGAAGCCCCGCGTCTCCTCCTCGTCGTAGGCGATGTTGACGGCCTTGATGAGGTTCTGCACCCCGCCGCTCGCGGCGAACAGCGCACCGCCGAGGCTGAGCAGCAGCCCCCAGCCGAGCGCGCTCGACGACCCGCTCGCGATGCTCGTCAGCTGGTCGGTCAGCAGCGACGCGGCCTCGTCCGGCAGCGTGTCGCTGAAGCCGGCGATCTGCTCCTCCACCTCGCCCGGGTCGGACACCAGCCCGTACACCGTGACGGCCGCGATGAGCGCCGGGAACAGCGCGATGAAGGCGTAGAAGGCGACGCCCGCCGCGAGCAGCGGGATGTTGTCCTCCTTGATCTGCTGCTTGGTCCGCAGCAGCACCTGCTTCCAGCCCTCGGCCGGGATCTGCGTCGGGGAGTCGGCCTGGCCGCCGGGGACCTGCTCGGCCGACTTCGACTGCGACGGCGACTGGGACGACTGCGACTGCGAGCTCGGACGTCCCGAGGCCGCAGACGGGTTGGCCGCCGTGTCCTGCTCGGGCTTGCGACCGAGCAGGCCGCGCAGCCTGCTTCCTGCACCCACGAGGGGGCCTCCTGTTCCGCACCCGACCGACGGGCGCACGCTGGACCGCTACCCAGGGAGACCGGCGCTGCACCGCGCGGCGCCGGATCATCGGCGGCGGTACGACCGGACCCGCCGCGGGCACCTCTGCCCCGTGTACGAGGTCGATCCGGTGGCGCTGCTCGCCCGCGAGGTGCTGCGCGAGCGGACCGCCGCGCTGGTGGCGGAGACGTGCGCCTGGAGCGTCGGCCTGTCGGACGCCCCGCACCACGTCCGCCGGCACGGTCGGGTGGTGCCGAGCGGGCTGACCCTCGGCATGCGCGCGGCCGCGGCGCAGCAGCTCAGCGTCGACGAGGACCTCCGGCTCGAGCTGGGCGACGCCGCCCCGGGCAGCCTCGCCGACGCCCTCGGCGCCCTGACCGCGGACGGCAGCCTGCAGGCCGACCGCTTCGACGCGCAGGTGCTGGCACCGTTCGTCCTCGAGACCTGCGTGGAGGCGGCCCGCCGGTCCCGCGACGCCCACCCCGAGGCGTGGGTGGAGCTGCTCGACGACCTCGGCGAGGACGGCGACGACCTCGCCGCGGTCGTCCGGGCCGCGGAGTGGGACGCCCCTGTCCGCACGGAGGCCGAGCAGCTGGTCCTGGCCGCGGTCGGGCACGCACCGCTCGTGGAGGTCGAGGCCGAGGGGCTGCCGCTGTCGCTCGTGCGCGCGGCCGAGGCCGAGACCCGGCGGGCCGCAGGTGCGGCTGACCCCGCGCCGCTCTCGGACGACGAGCTGGCCGGAGCCCTGTTCCTCGCGGACGTCGCCCTCGCGTCGTCGGGCCTGGCGCAGCCGGTGCCGCCGGAGGGCGGCGGGACGCTGCTGGACGCGCTGCTCGCCGAGGGGCTGGCGCCCGAGGAGGTGCTGGCCGTCCTGCCCCACCTGCCGGTGCTCGCGGACACCGCCGACGCGGTCGCCACCGAGGTGGACGCGCGGCTGCGCGGGCGGGCCTGACGCCCGCAGCACCGGACCTCCCGGGCGACGGGGTCGTCGGAGCACGTCCGCCGCGATGCGTCACCATGACGCACGACACAGCACCCACGGCGGGACGCGGGCCGGGCCCGCACCACCACAGGAGGACCACGTGCACCAGCTGACCGGGCTCGACGCGGCGTTCCTGGCGATGGAGACCTCGGCCGTCTACGGCCACGTCGGCAGCATCTGCATCCTCGACCCGTCGACGGCGCCCGAGCCGCTGACCCTGGAACGGCTGCAGGCGGTGATCGCCGAACGGCTGCACCTCGTGCCGCCGTTCCGCCGCCGGCTGGCGGAGGTGCCGTTCGGCTTCGACCAGCCGTACTGGATCGAGGACCCCGACTTCGACATCGAGTTCCACGTCCGCGAGCTGGCCCTGCCGGCGCCGGGCGACGACCGCCAGCTCGCCGAGCAGGCCGCCCGCCTGCACGCCCGGCCGCTCGACCGCCGGCGCCCGCTGTGGGAGCTGTACCTCATCTCCGGGCTGAGCGGCGACCGCGTCGCGATCTACACCAAGGTGCACCACGCCGCCATCGACGGGGTGTCGGGCAACGACATCCTCGGCGCCGTGCTCGACCTCTCCCCCGAGGGCCGCGACCTCGGTGAGGTCCCGCCGTGGGAGTGCGACCGGGTGCCCGGCCCGATCCCGCTGCTGGCCCGCAGCCTGGTGTCGCTGGCCTGGCAGCCGGTGCGCGCGGTGCGCGTCGGCGCCGCCGTCGTCGCCTCCCTGCCCGGGCTGGCCCGCACGACGACGCTGCCGAGCCTGCCCGGGCTCGACCGGCTGCTGCCGCGCCGGGGTGAGAGCGCCGTGCTCCAGCAGTCGGGGCTGCGCGCCCCGCGCACGCCGTTCAACAAGGCGCTCTCGCCGCACCGCCGCTGGGCCTTCCGCACGATCCCGCTGGCCGACGTCAAGGAGGTCAAGCGTGCCGCCGGCGCCACCGTCAACGACGTCGTCATGGCGCTGACCGCCGGCGCCCTGCGCCGCTGGCTGCTCGACCACGCCGCACTGCCCGACGCGCCGCTCATCGGCGCCGTGCCGGTGTCGGTCCGCACCGAGCAGCAGCGGGGCACCGGTGGCAACCGCGTCTCGATGATGATCGCGCCGATGGGCACCCACCTGTCGGACCCGCTCGAGCGGCTGCGCTACGCCTCCGACGCCATGCGCGCCGCCAAGGACCAGCACGGCGCGCTGCCGGCGGACCTGCTCTCCGACGTCAGCCAGTTCGCCATGCCGGCGCTCGCCGGCCAGGCGGCGCGCGTCGCGGCCCGCCTGCGGCTGGTCGAGTGGTTGAGCCCGTTCAACCTCATCGTGTCGAACGTCCCGGGACCCAGCCAGCCGCTCTACTACGCCGGCGGCCGGCTGCTCGCCTACTACCCGCTGTCGGCGATCGCCGACGGGCAGGGGCTCAACATCACGGTGATGTCGTACGACGACGGCATGCACTTCGGGCTCATCGCCGACCGCGGGCTCGTGCCCGACGTCGACCGCATGGCGGGCTACCTCGCCGACGAGCTCGAGGAGCTGCAGAAGGCGCTGGCGCTGGCGCCGGCGCAGGTCTGAGCCGGCCGCCGTCGGCCGTGCGAACCTGCCCGGACCGGGCAGGACACGACGCGTGCCCCCCGTGACCCCCCTCGTCCCGTCCCTCGACCGCCCCGTCGTCCTGCTCAGCCACCGGGGACCGGTGTCCTTCGGGCGCGACCCGGTGTCGGGCGAGCGCACCGCGTCCCGCGGGGCCGGTGGCCTGGTGACGGCGCTGTCGGGGCTCGCGGGACACCTCGAGGACGCCGTGTGGGTGTGCGTGGCCGCGAGCGAGGCCGACGGCGAGGTCGCGCACGAGGCGGGCGACGCGCCGCTGCGCCTGGCGCTCGACGGCGAGCCGAGGATCCTCGGCGACGGCGAGGCGCACGACCGCGAGGTCGCCGTGCGCCTCGTCGACGTGCCGGCAGAGGTGCACGAGCCGTTCTACGGCGTGATCGCCAACCCGCTGCTGTGGTTCGTGCAGCACCGCCTGCACGACCTCAAGACGAGCCCGGCCATCGGGCGGGAGGAGCGCGCGGCCTTCGAGGACGGCTACGTCGAGGCCAACCGCCTGGCTGCCGACGCCGTCGTCGAGCAGGTCGAGCGCGTCGGCGGCGCGGCCGTCGTGCTGCTGCACGACTACCACTTCTACCTCGTCGGCGACCTCGTGCGGTCGCGCTGCCCCGACGCGGTGATCAGCCACTTCGTGCACATCCCGTGGCCGGGCCCGGAGGCCTGGCAGGTCCTGCCGCCGGACGTCCGCGAGCGCCTGCTGGTGGGCCTGCTCGGCTGCGACGTGGTCGCGTTCCACACCCGGGCCGACGCCCGCGCCTTCGTCCTGTGCGCCCAGGAGCTGCTCGACCTGCCGGTCGACCTGTCGTCGATGACCGTGCGGGCGTCCGGACGGACGGTGCACGTGCGGGCCTACCCGATCAGCATCGACGTCGCCGCGCTCGAGGAGCAGGCCTCGACCGACGCCTCCGACGAGCACCTCGCCGACCTCGACGAGCGCCTGGCCGGAGGCCAGCTCGTGCTGCGCGTCGACCGCACCGACCCGAGCAAGAACATCGTGCGCGGCTTCCACGCCTTCGACCTGATGCTCGCCGAGCACCCCGAGCTGCAGGGCAGGGTGCAGTTCCTCGCGCTGCTGCAGCCCAGCCGGCAGGACGTGCCGGAGTACGCCGCCTACCTCGCCGACATCGGCGCCGCCGCGGCCGCCGTCAACGCCAAGCACGGCACCGGCGACTGGCAGCCGGTCGACCTGCGCCTGGCGTCCGACATGGCGCTCGCGACGGCCGCGTACCGGCGCTGCGACGTCCTCGTCGTCAACGCGGTCGCCGACGGCATGAACCTGGTCGCCAAGGAGGCCGTCGTCGTCAACGAGCGCGACATGGTGCTGGCGCTGTCGGAGGCGACGGGCGCCCACGACGAGCTCGGGAGCTTCGCCGTCACGCTGCACCCGTTCGACGTGGCGCAGCAGGCCGACGCCCTGCACGCCGCGCTGACCATGCCGGCCCAGCTGCGCCGCGACCGGCGCGAGCACGCCGCCGAGGTCGTGCGCCGCAACGACGTCCGGCGCTGGCTGTCCGTGCAGCTGGCCGACCTCGCCCACGTGCAGCGGGCCTGAGCGACCTGTCCCGGGCCCGCGCGCCGTGGGGCGCGCGGGCGGCGGCGTCGCGCTGCCGCTGGCGGGTAGGGCGGCAGGGACGACCAGGCCCCAGGAGGCGACCGTGACCGAGCCCGAGCAGTCCCACCCGCACCCGATCGAGCGGGACACCCCCGCCGCGGCGACCGACGGCGCACCTGCGCAGGCGCACGGCGACCCGCTGCTGGCAGCCAGCCAGGGCGCGACCGAGGGGACCGAGGGCACGCGGCACGGCGTGCACGACCCCGAGGACAGCTAGCAAGACGGACGTACGGTTTGGTGGTAGGCTCGCCCCTGTGCCGAAGGTCCCGGAGGAGCAGCTCACCGCCCGTCGCGGCGAGATCCTCGAGGGCGCCCGCCGGGCCTTCGCCCGGCACGGCTACGAGGGCGCGACCGTCAAGGTGCTCGAGGCCGAGACCGGCCTGTCGCGGGGGGCGATCTTCCACCACTTCCGCGACAAGGAGGCGCTGTTCCTCGCCCTCGCGGAGCAGGACGCCGCCCGCACCGCCGACGTCGTCGAGCAGGCCGGGCTGGTGCAGGTCATGCGCGACCTGCGCGACAAGGACGCCGGCTGGCTCGGCGTGCAGCTCGAGGTGCGCCGCCGGCTGCGCACCGACCCGGGCTTCGCGCGGTCCTGGGCGCAGCGCCAGGAGGCGATCGCCCGCGCCACCACCGCCCGGCTCGAGCGGCAGCGCGCGGCCGGCGTCGTCCGCGACGACGTCCCCGTCGTGCTGCTCGTCGACTTCCTGCGCCTGGTCTTCGACGGCCTGGTGAGCAGCATGGCCGCCGGCATGCCCACCGACCACCTCGACGGCGTCCTCGACCTGGTCGAGGACGCCGTGCGACGGCCCGCCCCCGCACACGTCCGCACCCACCACTAGCGTCCAACCGACGCGACGAGCACGAGGAGCACGCATGGCCAGTTCGGACAGCTTCGGCGCACGCAGCACGCTGGACGTGGGTGACGCGTCCTACGAGATCTTCCGCCTCGACGCCGTGGACGGCGCCGCCGACCTCCCCTACAGCCTGAAGGTGCTGCTGGAGAACCTGCTGCGCACCGAGGACGGCGCCAACACCACCGCCGACTCCATCCGCGCGATCGCCTCGTGGGACCCGACGGCCGAGCCCGACACCGAGATCCAGTTCACGCCGGCCCGCGTGCTCATGCAGGACTTCACCGGCGTCCCCTGCGTCGTCGACCTCGCGACCATGCGCGAGGCGATGGCCGAGCTCGGCGGCGACGCCACGCGGATCAACCCGCTGGCACCGGCCGAGCTGGTCATCGACCACTCCGTCATCGCGGAGCACTTCGGCAGCAAGGACGCCCTCGGCCTCAACAGCGCCCTGGAGTACGACCGCAACCGCGAGCGCTACGAGTTCCTGAAGTGGGGCCAGACGGCCTTCGAGGACTTCAAGGTCGTCCCGCCGGAGACCGGCATCGTCCACCAGGTCAACCTCGAGCGGCTGGCCACGGTGGTGTTCGTGCGCGACGCCGGGACCGGTGTGACCAGCGCGTACCCCGACACGCTCGTCGGGACCGACTCCCACACCACGATGATCAACGGCCTGGGCGTGCTGGGCTGGGGCGTCGGCGGCATCGAGGCCGAGGCGGCCATGCTCGGCCAGCCCGTCTCGATGCTCATCCCGAGGGTCGTCGGCTTCAAGCTCACCGGCGAGCTGCCCGCCGGGGCGACCGCGACCGACCTCGTCCTCACCGTCACCGAGCTGCTGCGCAAGCAGGGCGTCGTCGGCAAGTTCGTCGAGTTCTACGGCCCGGGCGTGTCCAACGTGCCGCTCGCCGACCGGGCGACCATCGGCAACATGAGCCCGGAGTACGGCTCCACCTGCGCGATCTTCCCGGTCGACGACGAGACCCTGGGCTACCTGCGCCTCACCGGCCGGCCCGCCGAGACCGTCGCGCTCGTCGAGGCGTACGCCAAGGCGCAGGGGCTGTGGCACGACCCGTCGGCCGAGCCGCGCTACTCCGAGCGGGTCGAGCTCGACCTGTCCACGGTGGTCCCGTCGCTGGCCGGCCCCAAGCGCCCGCAGGACCGCGTGCCGCTCGACACGGCCAAGGCGATGTTCCGCACCGCGCTGGCCGACTACGCCTCGCACACCCCCGTCGAGCAGGACCGCAAGCCGGGCATCCCGCCCTCGGCCGGCGCCGGCGTGGCGGGCACCGGGATCGACGAGGCGAGCGCCGAGTCGTTCCCCGCCTCCGACCCGGCAGCCCCGGGCACGTCCGACCCGGCTGACGCGCCGGCGCCGGTCGAGGTCGGCGACGTGAGCCGGCGCCCGTCCAACCCGGTGCCGGTGACGCTGGCCGGCGGCGACGAGGTGACGATCGACCACGGCCACGTCGCCATCGCCGCGATCACCTCCTGCACCAACACGTCGAACCCCTACGTGATGGTCGGCGCCGGTCTGCTCGCCCGCAACGCCGTCGAGAAGGGCCTGTCGAGCAAGCCGTGGGTCAAGACCACCCTCGCGCCGGGCTCCAAGGTCGTCACCGACTACTACGAGAAGGCGGGGCTGACCCCGTACCTCGACAAGCTGGGCTTCCAGACCGTCGGCTACGGCTGCACGACCTGCATCGGCAACAGCGGACCGCTGCCCGAGGAGGTCAGCGCGGCGGTGGACGAGGGCGACCTCGCCGTGGTGTCGGTGCTGTCCGGCAACCGCAACTTCGAGGGCCGGATCAACCCCGACATCAAGATGAACTACCTCGCGAGCCCGCCGCTGGTCGTCGCGTACGCCCTCGCCGGCTCGATGGACGTCGACATCACCACCGAGCCGCTCGGCACCGGCACCGACGGCGAGCCGGTCTACCTGCGCGACATCTGGCCCTCCGCGCAGGACGTCGCTGCGGTGGTCGGCGAAGCGATCACCAGCGACATGTACGCGTCCTCGTACGCCGACGTCTTCGCCGGCACCGACCGCTGGCAGGCGATCGACGTGCCCGCCGGGGAGACGTTCGCCTGGGACCCGGAGTCGACGTACGTGCGCAAGGCGCCGTACTTCGACGGGATGGAGCGCGAGCCGGCGCCGCTCACCGACATCACCGGCGCCAAGGTCCTCGCCAAGCTCGGCGACTCGGTCACGACCGACCACATCAGCCCCGCCGGCAACATCCGGGGGGACTCGCCGGCCGGCACGTACCTGCAGGAGCACGGCGTCGCGCCGAAGGACTTCAACAGCTACGGCTCGCGCCGCGGCAACCACGAGGTCATGATCCGGGGCACCTTCGCCAACATCCGCCTGCGCAACCAGCTGGCTCCCGGCACCGAAGGCGGCGTGACCGTCCGGAACGGCGAGCAGACGACGATCTACGAGGCGTCGCAGGCCTACCAGGCCGAGGGGACGCCGCTGATGATCCTCGCCGGCAAGGAGTACGGCTCGGGGTCCTCGCGCGACTGGGCCGCCAAGGGCACGGCCCTGCTCGGCGTGCGCGCCGTCATCGCCGAGTCGTACGAGCGCATCCACCGCTCCAACCTCATCGGGATGGGCGTGCTGCCGCTGCAGTACAGCGCGGGCGAGAACGCCGAGTCGCTGGGCCTGACCGGCGCGGAGACCTTCACCGTCGAGGGCATCGCCGGCGGCGGGTCGGTGTCCCGCGAGCTGACCGTCCGGGCCGACGAGAAGACCTTCACGGTCACCGTCCGGATCGACACGCCCGGTGAGCAGAGCTACTACCGGCACGGCGGGATCATGCAGTTCGTGCTGCGCTCCCTGCTGTAGCGCTGACGACGCACGACGCCCCGGTCCCCTGCGCGGGGGGCCGGGGCGTCGTCGTGCGGCGACACGCGGGACGGTCCGCGTCGCAGGACGGACCCGCGGGGGGAAGAACCCGCTGGTCGGCATCCGCCGAGCGCAGCAGCAGCGATACTGGTCACTGTGCCGTTCCGCTCGCGGGAGCGGTCGCGTCGTGCCCGCCCCCGTCGGGGCTGTCAGCCACGTACGCGATCTCGCGGGAGGGGGCGGCACCGTCGGGCCGGAGACGGCCCGACGCGGCCCGGCACGTACGTCCCTGCTGACGAAGGACTCGACGTTGACTCCGCCCCGCTCCGCCCGCGTGACCGCCGACGACACCGCCGACGACACCGCCGTCGGCGCCGCTCCCGGGCTCCGCCCGGCCCGCACGCCCGCCGCCAAGGCGGCGACCGGCCCGGCCGCGACGCTCGCCCCGGCCGAGGCCGGGGAGCCCGACCTCGAGGAGCTCGACGACCTCGACCCGGGTGCGCTCGAGGCCGAGCTGGCCGCTGAGCCGGCGGGCGACGAGGGCGCCGTGCTCGACTCGTCGGTCGTCGCCGCGGCCGACCCGGCGCTCGCGGCCGCCGCCGGCGGGGCGGCTGCCGCTCCCGTCGCGGACGACGAGGACGACGACGAGGACGAGGACGACGGCGGCACCGGGAGCAAGCCGACGTCCGAGGACGACGACGAGGACGACAAGCCGATCGCCGCGGAGGGCGAGGTCGGCATCTCGACCGACCTCGTGCGCGCCTACCTCAAGGAGATCGGCAAGGTCCCGCTGCTGACCGCCGAGCTCGAGGTCGAGCTGGCGCAGCGGATCGAGGCCGGCCTGTTCGCCGCGGAGAAGGTCCGCCAGGCCGACGCCGGCGAGGCTGCGAAGCTGTCCGCGGCGCTGCGCCGCGACCTCGAGTGGCTCGTGCAGGACGGCGGCAAGGCCAAGCGCCACCTGCTCGAGGCCAACCTGCGGCTGGTCGTCTCGATCGCCAAGCGCTACCTCGGGCGCGGGATGCTGTTCCTGGACCTCATCCAGGAGGGCAACCTCGGCCTGATCCGCGCGGTGGAGAAGTTCGACTACACCAAGGGCTACAAGTTCTCGACGTACGCGACCTGGTGGATCCGCCAGGCGATCACGCGCGCGATGGCCGACCAGGCCCGCACCATCCGCATCCCGGTCCACATGGTCGAGCAGATCAACAAGCTCACCCGGGTGCAGCGCGAGATGCTCCAGGAGCTCGGCCGCGAGCCGACGCCGGAGGAGCTCGCCAAGGAGCTCGACATGACGCCGGAGAAGGTCGTCGAGATCCAGGGCTACGCGCGCGAGCCGGTGAGCCTCGAGACGACGATCGGCGACGACCAGGACTCGAGCCTGGGCGACTTCATCGAGGACGCCGACGCCCCGATCGCCGCGGAGGTCGTGTCGTACGGCCTGATGCAGGAGCAGCTCGGCGAGGTCCTGCGCACGCTGACCGACCGCGAGGCGGCCGTCGTGAAGATGCGCTTCGGCCTGGTCGACGGCCAGCCGCGCACGCTCGACGAGATCGGCCGGGAGTTCGGCCTGACCCGCGAGCGCATCCGCCAGATCGAGAGCAAGACGCTGTCCAAGCTGCGCCACCCGAGCCGGTCGCAGAAGCTGCGCGACTACCTCGACTAGGGCAGGCCGCGGTGCAGCCGGTCTCCCCGGCGGAGTTCGAGGAGTACGTCGCGGACGCCCTCGACGAGCTCCCGCCGGAGCTCGTCGCCCGGTTCGACAACGTCGTGGTCGTCGTCCAGGACGAGCACGAGCAGGACCCCGACCTGCTGGGGCTGTACGAGGGCGTCGCCCTGACCGAGCGCGAGCACTACGCGGGCGCCCTGCCCGACCGGATCAGCCTGTTCCGCATCCCGCTGTGCCTGCTGGCCGAGGACGTCGACCACCTGGTCGAGGAGATCGCGGTCACCGTGGTGCACGAGTTCGCCCACCACGTGGGCATCGACGACGCACGGCTGCACGAGCTGGGATGGGACTGACCGTCACGGGGTACGACGCACAGTCACAGGGCATCCCTCTGTGTGACTAGCCTCACCGCCCCCTGTCCTACCGGAACAGGGACCGTGAGAGGATCGTTGCGAACAGCGAAGGCACCGAACCGGGTGCCCGCGACCGGGACGCCACGCCGTCTCCGCACGGTGCCCACCGGCGCCGCAGCGCGGGTGTGGTCCGTCCGGCAACGGCAGTGCCCCGTCCTGAGCCCGCGCCGCCGCGCGAGCTCGACCCCCGATCCTGGAGCCGCTAGTGTCCGCCCCTGCTCGTCCCACCGACGTCGTCGAGGCGCTGGTCGAGCGTGCGCGCAGCGAGGGACGCCTGTCCCTCGAGCAGCTGCGCACGTCCTTCGATGCCGCCGGCATCGGTCCGACCGAGGCTCGCGCCGTGCTCCGTGAGCTCTCCGAGCAGGGCGCCGTCGTGATGTCCGACGACCTGGCCGCCGCCAAGTCCGTGCGGGGCCGCCGGGGCGCGGCGAAGTCGCCCAGCACCAAGCCGTCGGTCGCGCGACCGGCGAAGCGGGCCTCCGGCCCGCACGACACGCGTCCGGCCGGACGCACCGTGGCGGACGGCACCGCCGTCGAGCCGCTCGTTGAGGAGCCCAGCTTGTCCGTTCAGACGTCAGTGCAGACCGCCCCCGACCTCGTCGTCGACCTGACCGTCGCAGCTGACGGCCTGTCCGTCGAGGCGCCGGTCAAGCCCGCCCGCAGCCGCGCCAAGGCCACCCCCAAGGCGGCCCCTGCCAAGGACGCGTCGGCCAAGGACGCCTCCGCCAAGGACGTGTCGGCCAAGGACGCCGCCAAGGCAGTGCCGGTCAAGCAGACCAAGGCCGAGGCCGAGGCCGCCGTCCTCGAGGCCGCGCAGCCCGACGGCGACACCGTCTTCGCCGAGCCCGCCGCGGCCCCGGTCGTCGTGGCCGAGGAGGACAAGCCGCTGGCGCTCGACGAGCCGCCGCCCGGCATCGACCTGGTCAAGGCCTACCTCCGTGAGATCGGGCGCGTCGCGCTGCTGACCGCCGAGATGGAGGTCGACCTGGCCAAGCGCATCGAGGCCGGCCTGTTCGCGACCGAGAAGCTCCGCCAGCACACCGCCGGCGAGACCAAGGTCGCGGCCGCGATGCGCCGCGACCTGGTCGAGATCGAGCGCGACGGCGAGGTGGCCAAGCGCCACCTGCTGGAGGCCAACCTGCGCCTGGTCGTCTCGCTGGCCAAGCGCTACCAGGGCCGTGGGCTCGACCTGCTCGACCTGGTGCAGGAGGGCAACCTGGGCCTGGTGCGCGCCGTGGAGAAGTTCGACTACGCCAAGGGCTACAAGTTCTCCACCTACGCCACGTGGTGGATCCGGCAGGCGCTGCAGCGCGCGCTGGCCGACCAGGGCCGCACCATCCGCGTGCCCGTCCACATGGCCGAGCTGATCACCAAGGTGACCCGCACGCGCCGCGACCTCACCCAGTCGCTCGGCCGCGAGCCCTCCTCCGAGGAGATCGGCGAGCCGCTGTCGATGACCGCGGAGAAGGTCGAGGAGATCCTGCGCCACGGCCGCGACACCCTGTCGCTGCAGGCGCCGGTCGGCGACGACGAGGCCGTCCTCGGTGACTTCATCACCGACGTCGACTCGATCGACCCGCAGGCCGCCGTCGAGACGCAGATGCTGCACGGCCAGCTGTCCGAGGTGCTCGACTCGCTGCCCGAGCGCTCCGCGATCGTCATGCGCATGCGCTTCGGCCTCGAGGACGGCCGTCCGCGCACGCTCGACGAGGTGGGCCGCCACCTGGGTCTGACCCGTGAGCGGATCCGCCAGATCGAGCGCGACACGCTCGCCGAGATCCGCGCCGGCGGCCGTGCCGACGCCCTGCGCGAGTACGTCGCCTAGCTCGCCGCCCGTCGTCCGCGGCCGTCACCCTCCGGGGTGGCGGCCGCGTCGCGTTGCGGGGCGCCGGTGGCGCCGGTGGCGCCGGTGGCGCCGGTGGCGCCGGTGGCGCCGGTGGCGCCGGTGGCGCCGGTGGCATGGTCACGTCGCGACACGCCGGCGTGTCACCGGTGATCATGCCAGCCGTCTGCGGTGATCATGCCAGTCGTGTGCTCGACGGCGATGTGCCGGTGCGCCGTGCGCGGCCCGGTGGCTGAGCTGGTCCCCCGACGTTCGGGCGCCCGCCCGCCGGCGTACGTGCTGCCCTGCCGCTGAAGAGCTGGGCGCTCGCGCCGATGTCACCTACGGTCGACGCAGGACTCCGAGACGTCACGGGGAGGCGGGGATGGGCGCGACAGCGCCGGCGCACCGCCCGGACGTCCTCCACCGCCCGGACGTCCAGGGACTGCGCGCGGTCGCCGTGCTGCTCGTCGTCGCGGCGCACGTCCTCGGCACGCCACGGGGCGGCTACGTCGGCGTCGACGTCTTCTTCGTCGTCAGCGGCTTCCTCATCACCGGGCTGCTGCTGCGCGAGCACGCGCGCACCGGCCGCCTCGACCTGCGGGAGTTCTTCGCCCGCCGCGTCCGCCGGCTGCTGCCGGCCGCCGTGCTGGTGCTGGCCGCGACCGACCTGGCCGCCTGGCTCGTCTTCCCGGGTGAGCGCGCCGGGCAGGTGCTGCGCGACTCGGTCTGGGGCCTGGGCCTGGCCAACGTCCACTTCGCGGCTGTCGGCACCGACTACTTCGACGCGCAGCGCCCGGCCTCGCCCGTGCAGCACCTGTGGTCGCTCGCGGTCGAGGAGCAGTTCTACCTCGTCTGGCCGCTCGTCCTGCTGGCGCTGCTGGCCGCGCTGGGCCGCCGGACGGTGCTCGGCGTCGCAGCACTGGTCGCCGTCTCGTTCGCCTGGTCGGTCCTGTCGACGGCAGCCACGCCGACGGCGGCGTACTTCTCGACCCCTGCCCGGGCATGGGAGCTGGGCGCCGGCGCGCTGCTCGCGCTCGTGGTGCGCCGGCAGGTCCCGCGCCCCTGGCTCAGCCGGACGGGCCTGGCGCTCGTCGGCGCCGCGGCGCTGGCCTTCGACGAGCGCACCGCGTTCCCCGGGTCGGCCGCAGCGCTGCCGGTCCTCGGGACCGTCCTGGTGCTGCTCGGCGGCGCGCCGCTGCGCCTGCTGGTGAACCCGGTCAGCGCGTACGTCGGGCGGCTGTCGTACTCGCTCTACCTCTGGCACTGGCCGGTGGTCGTCCTCGCCGCGGCCCTGCTGCCGGCCGGAGCCGGCCGTACGGCGGCCGTGCTCGGCGTCGCGGCGGTCCTGTCGGCGCTGAGCCTGCACCTCGTCGAGGACCCGGTGCGCCGGTCGGGCTGGCTCAGCCGGGGGACGCCGCAGCGCTGGTCGCCCCGCACGGCGGTCGCGCTCACCGCAGCGGTCGGCGTGCTCGTCGGCGGCTGGGTCGTCCCGGGGCTGGCCTCGCGCACCCCCGACCGGGCAGCCGCGGCGCCAGCGCCGGCCGTCGTCGCGGACCTGCCCGCGCTGGTGGCGTCGTCGGTCGCCCCCGCCGCCTGGCCGCGCCTGGACCTGCCGCTGGCGTCGATCTCCCGCAGCGGAGCCCCCGAGTGGCTCGTCGACCGCTGCGACAACGTCAACGCCGGCAACGTCGACCGCTGCCGCTACGGCGACCTGACCGCTCCGCGGACCGCCGTGGTGGTCGGCGACTCGATGGCGACGAGCTGGCTGCCGGCGCTGCGGGCGCTGCTCGACCCGCGGGAGTGGTCGCTGCAGGTGCTCACGCGCAACCAGTGCCCGCTGCCCCGGCTGGGCTTCTGGCGCGAGCGGCCGGCCGAGCCCTTCACCGCCTGCGACGAGCACAAGGACTGGGCCTTCGCGCAGGTGCGCGAGCTGCGGCCCGACCTGGTGCTGGCGAGCGGCAGCACGACGATGCTCGACCACCAGTCGGGCGAGCCGACGGGCGCCGCCCGCTTCTCGTCCTGGCGCACGGGGACGACCCGCGCGCTGCAGGAGCTGGTGCCGTACGCCGGACGCGTCGTGGTGCTGAGCCCGCCGCCGCGCGCGGGCAACCTCCAGTCGTGCGTCACCCGGCTCAGCAGCCCGGCCGACTGCACCACCGACGTGCCGGCCGACTGGCTCGGCCTGCGCAGCGCCGAGCGGGCGGCGGCCGTCGACGCCGGCGCAGAGCACGTCGACGTGGAGGAGCTGTTCTGCGCCGGCGGGCGCTGCCCGGCCGTCGTCGGCAGCACCCCCGTCTACACCGACGGACGCCACCTCACGGCGGCGTACGCGCGCCGGCTCGCACCGCAGCTCGGACGGCTGCTCGCCCTGGGCTAGAGGTCGGCACCTGCGGGGAAGGCTGCCGACATGGACCTCGACGCACGACCGCTCGAGCCCGCGCCCGCACCGCCCCCCGGCACGGCGCCGCCGCTCGACCCCGAGACGCCCGTGCCGGACGACCCCGGGCCGCTGCAGGAGCCCGGCCTGCTGCCGCCACCGCCGCTCGAGCCGAGCCCCGAGGTCGTGCCGGCCGGTGAGCCCGTGTAGAGAAGGAGGGACCATCCGCGCGTCCGAGAGGCAGCCATGACCGAGCACGCGTCCCGCCAGAACACCTCCTTCCCGAGCGGGGGCGGGCGGGCCCACGGGTACCTCGCCGTGCCCGAGTCCGGCACCGGCCCCGGCGTCGTCGTGATCCAGGAGTGGTGGGGCCTGACCGACCACATCGCCGACGTCACCGACCGGCTCGCGGCCGAGGGCTTCGTGGCGCTGGCACCCGACCTGTTCGGCGGGCGCACCACCCACGACGCGGACGAGGCGGGGCAGCTCATGGGCGAGCTGCCCGTCGAGCAGGCGGCCCGCGACCTCGGTGGTGCGGTCGACTTCCTGCTCGGCCACGAGGCGGTGACCAGCTCGACCGTCGGCGCGGTCGGCTTCTGCATGGGCGGCGGCTTCGTGCTGCTGCTCGCCACGCAGCAGGACGGACGCGTCAGCGCCGCGGTGCCCTACTACGGCGTCGGCCCGGCGGTCCCGAACACCTTCGAGGGGCTCACCGCCGCGGTGCAGGGCCACTACGGCGAGCGCGACGACTTCTACCCCGCCGACGACGCGCGGGCGCAGGCCGAGCAGATCCGCCGTGAGTCCGGCGCCGAGGTGGAGTTCCACTTCTACGACGCCGGCCACGCGTTCCACAACGACACGGACAAGCTGGGCACCTACCGCGAGGCGGACGCGACGCTGGCCTGGTCGCGCACGGTGGACTTCCTGCGCGCGAAGGTCGTCTGAGCCGGTGGCGTGAGCGCACGACGGGGACGGAGCCAGCCGGCTCCGCCCCCGTCGTCGAGCGGTGCGCTACTCGGCGCGGACCCAGCCGCTGGTGCTCTTCTTCCTGGCCGGGGCCGCGGTGGCCGCTGCGGCAGGACCGGCCGGGGCGGACGAGCCGCCGCCCGCCTGCGCCAGCCACTGGCGCTGGGTGGTGAGGGCCGCCTCGAGCTCCTCGGTGGGCCGCCCGGCGGCCCGCGCCCTGTCGAGCTTGACCTCGAGCTCGAGGACCTTCTCGCGCAGCCTGGCCGTGAAGGGCGACTCCTCCGAGCGCGCGAAGCGCGCCTCTCCGGCCGTACGGATCCTGGTCTCCACGGCGCCCATGCGGTCCTCGAGCGACCGCATCACGTCGCGGGGCACCTTGCCTGCGCTCTCCCAGCGCTCCTGCAGCGTGCGCAGGCGCGACTTGGCCTTGTCGAGGCCCTGCGCCGGGTCGATGGTCTCGGCCTCGGCGAGGATGTCCTCCTTGACCTTCTGGTTGCCGCGCAGCTCCTCGTCCTGGACGGAGAAGTGGGCGTTGCGGGCCGTGAAGAAGGCGTCCTGCGCCGCCTTGAAGCGGTTCCACAGGGCGTCCTCGACCTCGCGCGGCGCCCGGCCGGCGGTCTTCCACTCGGTCATGAGCGTCTTGTAGCGGCCCGCGGTCGGTCCCCACTCGGTGGAGCCGGACAGCGACTCGGCCTCCGAGATGAGCTTCTCCTTGCGCTCCTGCGAGACGGTGCGCTGCTGCTCCAGCGCCGCGAAGTGGGTCGTACGACGCTCGGTGAAGCGCTTGCGGGCCGCGGCGACGCGCTGCCACAGCTCGTCCTCGGACTTGCGGTCGAGTTGCGGCAGGCGCTTCCAGTCGTCGCCGATCGTGCGCAGGCGCTCGCCGCTGGCCTTCCACTCCGACGTGCCGGCCAGCCGCTCGGCCTCCTCGGCGAGGGCCGCCTTCGCGTCCGCCGCGCGGGCGCGCGCCTCGGCCTTGACCGCCTTGCCGGCCTCGACGGCGTCGGCCGTCTTCTCCAGCAGCGCGTCGACCCGACGCTCGAGCGCCGCCAGGTCGCCGACCGCCGCAGCGGTCGGGATCGTGCCCTTGAGGCGCGAGGCGCTCTGCGCCACCTGCTGGGGGTCGCCCACCCCGGACCGGAGCCGCTGCTCGAGCAGGGCGACCTCGGTCGAGATCACCTCGTAGCGACGGGCGTAGTGGGCCAGGCCCTCCTCGGGCGTGCCCGCCTTCCAGGAGCCGACGGCGCGCTCGCCGTCCGCGGTCGTGACGTAGACGGTGCCGTCGTCGTCGATCCTGCCGTACTCGCTCATCTGCTCACCCTCGTGTCGCGGAGCACCCCGTCCTGGGCGCGCCTGTGCGGCCTCGTCGGACCGCGTGCCCCTCCATCCTCGCCGATCCGCCGCCCGGCACGGTCCAGACTGGTCGGGTGGGCGATCTCGAGCCCGGCCCGTCGCGGACGGAGTCGGTGCTGCTGGCAGCGGTCTACGTCGTGCCGCTCACGCTCTCGATCGCCTTCCTCGCCCACGTCGGCCTGCCCGGCCTGGCGCTGGCCCTGCTCGCCGTCGAGGCCCTCGTCTCGGCGCTGGTCGCGAGAGCCCGGCAGCCCGAGGGCGCGCGCTGGAGCGGCCTGGCGGTCGCGCTCGTCGTCCTGGCCGTCGCGGCGAGCGTCGGTGCCGTCGCGCTGCTGGTCCAGTCCGCACCAGGTGGGTAACGGGTCGCCGTGACCGGCACCCTGACGTTCCTCGGCACCGCGACGACGCTGATCGAGTACGGCGGCTTCACGCTGCTCACCGACCCCAACTTCCTGCACCGGGGGCAGAAGGCCTACCTCGGCAAGGGCCTGTTCTCCACGCGGCGCACGGAGCCGGCGATGCAGGTGCACGAGCTCCCGCGGCTGGACGCGGTCGTGCTGTCGCACCTGCACGACGACCACTTCGACCGGATCGCGCGCGACGGCCTGCCGAAGCAGACGCCGATCATCACGACGCGGGCAGCGGCCGACACGCTGGGCTCGTGGGGCTTCTCGCAGGCCGTGGCGCTCGAGACCTGGCAGACGCACGAGCTGCGCTCGCCGGCCGGCGACGTGCTCCGGGTCAGCGCCGCGCCCGGCCGCCACGCGCGCGGCCTGCTGCAGGCGGTGCTGCCACCGGTGCACGGCCACGTCCTGCAGTACTCCCCCGTCGCCGACCCGCCGATGTCGGTCTACGTCACCGGCGACACGCTGCTCGTCGACGACCTGCGCTCGGTGCCCGAGCGCCACCCCGACCTCGACCTCGGGCTGTGGCACCTCGGCGGCACGCGCATCCCCGGCATCCTCGGCCTGGGTGTGCTGGTGACGATGGACGCCCGCGAGGGGGCGGACCTGCTCGAGCTGGTCCGCCCGCGCGTCACCGTGCCGATCCACAACGACGACTACGGCGTGTTCACCAGCCCCCGGTCGGCGTTCCTGGCCGAGGTGGAGCGCCGCGGGCTGACGGGCGTACGCCCGCTCGAGCGCGGCCAGACGCTGGCGCTGCCGCCGACGTAGGTGCCTCGTCCACAGGGGTCGCCGGCGCTGTCGGCGGGCTCTGGCAGGGTCGTGCGGGTGAGCACTCGAGACGACGCGGAACGCCACCTGCGCGCCCTCGCCGGGGACGGCGCCGTCCTGCGCGAGGACCAGTGGACGGCCATCGACGCGCTCGTCGGCGGTCGCCGCCGTGCGCTGGTCGTGCAGCGCACCGGCTGGGGCAAGTCGGCGGTGTACTTCGTGGCCACCGCGCTGCTGCGCGCGCAGGGCGCCGGCCCGACCGTCATCGTCAGCCCGCTGCTGGCGCTCATGCGCAACCAGATCGCGGCGGCCCAGCGGGCCGGCATCACGGCGGTCACCGTCAACTCCAGCAACGTCGACGACTGGCAGCTGGTCTACGACGACGTCGCGCGCGGCGCCGTCGACGTGCTGCTCGTGAGTCCCGAGCGGCTCAACAACCCGGGGTTCCGCGACGAGGTGCTGCCGCGGCTCGCGGCCACCGCCGGGCTGCTGGTCGTCGACGAGGCGCACTGCATCTCCGACTGGGGACACGACTTCCGGCCCGACTACCGCCGCATCCGGACGCTGCTGGGCGACCTGCCACCAGGCACGCCCGTCCTCGCGACGACGGCGACGGCCAACGGCCGGGTGGTCACCGACGTCGCCGAGCAGCTGGCGACCGGCGGGGGCGAGACGCTCGTGCTGCGCGGCGGCCTCGACCGCGAGTCGCTGCACCTCGCCGTCCTGTCGCTGCCCGGAGCGGCGCACCGGTGGGCGTGGCTCGCCGACCACCTGCGCGACCTGCCGGGCAGCGGCATCGTCTACTGCCTCACCGTCGCCGCCACCGACGAGCTGGCCTCGTTCCTGCGCAGCCGCGGTGTCGAGGCGGCGGCCTACTCCGGCCGCACCGACGACGCCGAGCGCCGGGCCGCCGAGGACGACCTGCTCGCCAACCGCATCAAGGCGCTGGTCGCGACGAGCGCCCTCGGCATGGGCTTCGACAAGCCCGACCTCGGGTTCGTCGTGCACCTCGGGGCGCCGCAGTCCCCGATCGCCTACTACCAGCAGGTCGGACGCGCCGGGCGCGGCGTCGAGCGGGCGGAGGTCGTCCTGCTGCCCGGCGCGGAGGACGAGGCGATCTGGCGCTACTTCGCCTCGCTCGGCTTCCCGAGCGAGGAGCAGGTCCGTCAGGTGCTGGCGGTGCTCGCCGACAGCCCGGGGCCGATGTCCACGGCGGCGCTCGAGGCCCACGTCGACCTGCGCCGCACCCGCCTCGAGACGATGCTCAAGGTGCTCGACGTCGACGGAGCGGTGCAGCGCGTGACCGGCGGCTGGACCGCGACCGGGCAGACGTGGGCCTACGACGCGGGCCGCTACGCCCGCGTGTCCGCCGACCGGGCGGCCGAGCAGCAGGCGATGCGCGACTACGCGAGCACGCCCGACTGCCGGATGCTGTTCCTGCGCCGTCAGCTCGACGATCCCGAGGTGGTCGCCGGTCGCGCCGGGCCCTGCGGGCGCTGCGACCGCTGCACCGGCCGGTCGCTGCCGGCGGAGGTCAGCGAGCAGGCGCTCGCGGCGGCGTCCGCGGCGCTCGGACGGCCCGGCGTCGAGGTCGAGCCGCGCAAGATGTGGCCGACCGGGCTCGGCGAGGTGAAGGGCCGCATCCCGGTCGACGTGCAGGCCGACAGCGGCCGGGCGCTCGGGCGGCTGTCCGACATCGGGTGGGGCACGCGCCTGCGCTCGCTGCTCTCGGGCTCCGACGGCCCGGTGCCCGACGAGGTGCTGGGCGCCGTCATCGACGTCCTGAAGGGCTGGGGCTGGGCGCAGCGGCCGACGGGCGTGGTGGCCGTGCCGTCCCGCGCCCGGCCGCAGCTCGTGGGGAGCCTCGCGGCGCGCCTGGCCGAGGTCGGCCGCCTGCCCCTGCTCGGCACCCTCGACCTGCTGCGCGACCTCCCGCCCGGTGCAGGCCGGAGCAACAGCGCCCAGCGGGTCAAGGCCGTCCGCGGCGCGTTCGGGGTGCCCGCCGGTCTCGTGCTCGACGGCCGCCCCGTGCTGCTCGTCGACGACGTCGTCGACTCGGGCTGGACGCTCACCGAAGCCGCCCGCGTCCTGCGCGAGGCGGGCGCCGGGCCGGTGCTCCCGCTGGTGCTGGCCCTCGACGCGTGACGCGGCGGGCTGGGTCGTACGACCCGGTCGGGCGGCCTGCGGCGGCCGCCGACCGCTCCAGCGGCGGCCGGCACCTACCGCCCGTAGCCTCGAGCGCATGACCTGGGACGCACGACAGCTCGGCGAGCTGACCGGGCGGACCGTGCTGGTGACGGGCGCCACCAGTGGCATCGGCCTCTCGGCGGCCCGCGACCTCGTGGGCCGCGGAGCCCACGTCCTGCTCGCCGTCCGCGACGTCGACAAGGGCGAGCGCGTGCGCGCGCAGCTCCACGGCCGGGGCACGGCCACCGTCGTCCGGCTCGACGTGGCCGACCTCGAGCAGGTCGCCACGGCCGCCCGGACGGTCCTCGACAGCACCGGGACCCTGTCCGCGCTGGTGTGCAACGCCGGGCTGATGGCCGGGCCGCACCGCCTCAGCCCCCAGGGCTACGAGCTGCAGATGGCCACGAACCACCTCGGCCACGCGGCCCTCGTCGGCGCCCTGTGGCCGCTGCTGCACACCAGCGCCACGCGCGTCGTCGTCGTGTCGAGCCTGGCCGCACGCAGCGGACGGCTGTCCCCGACCACCACCGTCGACGAGCTCGTCGCGCCCTCCCCCTACGTCGCCCAGCGGGTCTACGGCACCACCAAGCAGGCCAACCTGCTGTTCGCCCTCGAGCTCGCCCGCCGGTCGAGCCGCGCGGGCTCGCCGGTGAGCGCGGTGGCGGTGCACCCGGGCGTGAGCGACACCGACCTGTTCGTCCGCCACCTGCCCGGGGGCCGGCGCTCGCCGCTCGTGCCCGCCGTGAAGGCGGTCAGCAAGCTGGTCCTGCAGTCGGCGGACGCCGGCGCCCTGCCGACCCTGCGCGGGCTCGACCACAGCACCCCCAGCGGCGCCTTCGTCGGGCCGGGCGGGCTCGGGCAGCTGCGCGGCCGGCCGGAGCTGCTCCAGCTCCCCTCCACCGCGAAGGACCCGGCCACGGCCGAGCGCCTGTGGGCGCTCACCGAGCAGGTCCTCGACACGTCGATGCCGGTCTAGCCGCGACCGTGGACAGCGTGCTCGTCGGCCTCGTCATGGTCGTGGGGCTGGTCGGCGTGGTCGTCCCCGTCCTGCCCGGTACGGCGCTCGTGCTCGCGGCCGGGATCGCCTGGGCCGCGCTCGTCGTCGAAGCCGGTACGGCCCGCTGGGTGGTCGTCGGCGTCATGACGGCGCTGTTCGTGGCAGGCCTGGTGCTGAAGGTCGCGCTGCCCGGACGGCGGCTGTCGGGCCAGCTCCCCCGCTCGACGCTGGCGCTCACCGGACTGGGAGCGGCGATCGGCTTCGTCGTGCTGCCACCGCTCGGGCTGCTGCTCGGGGCGGTCGTCGGGACGTACGCCGCGGAGGCCCGCCGGGTCGGACCCGGAGCGCCGGCGCGCGCGTCGACGGTGCGCGTGCTCACGGCCGTCGGCCTCGGCGTGCTGGCCGAGCTCACCGCGGCCGTCCTCATGGTCGGCACCTGGCTCGTCGGCCTGGTCGTCACGTGACCGAGGACAGGACCTGCTCGGCCTGCGGCCGGACGATCACCTGGCGCAGGAAGTGGGCCCGCGACTGGGACGACGTGAAGTGGTGCTCGGACGCCTGCCGGCGGTCCAGGCCGGGCCCGACCGACGCCGCGCTCGAGCAGAGCGTGCTCGCGCTGCTCGACGCCCGCGCCCGCGGCGCCACCATCTGCCCGTCGGAGGCCGCGCGCGCCGTCGGAGGCGAGGACTGGCGGCCGCTGATGGAGCCTGCTCGCGCGGCCGCCCGGCGCCTCGTCGCCCGTGGCCAGGTCGAGATCACCCAGTCGGGCCGCGTCGTCGACGGCTCGACGGCCAAGGGACCGATCCGCATCCGCCGCACCTCGTCGGGATGACGCGTCACCCGGGCGTCGTTGCAGGGGGCATGCAGGTCGAGATCTGGTCCGACGTCGTGTGTCCCTGGTGCTACATCGGCAAGCGCCGCTTCGAGCGGGCCCTGGCCGGGTTCGCGCACCGCGACGAGGTGCAGGTCGTCTGGCGGTCGTTCGAGCTCGACCCGTCCGCCCCCGCCGAGCGCACGGGCGGCTACGCCGACGACCTCGCGGGCAAGTACGGCGTCCCGGTCGCCCAGGCGCAGTCGATGCTCGACACGATGACCGCCACCGCGGCGCAGGACGGCCTCGAGCTCCGCTTCGACACCGCCCGTCCCGGCAGCACCTTCGACGCCCACCGCCTGCTCCACCTCGCCGCCGAGCGCGGGGTCCAGGACGCGGTGGAGGAGCGCCTGATGCGTGCGACCCTCACCGAGGGCGAGCCGGTCGGCGACGCCGACACGCTGGTGCGGCTCGTCGCCGAGGTCGGCCTCGACGCCGACGAGGCGCGGGCGGTGCTCGCCTCCGACCGCTACGCCGAGCAGGTGCGGGGCGACCAGCAGCAGGCCCGGGCCTACGGCATCACCGGCGTGCCGTTCTTCGTCGTCGACGGCCGCTACGGCCTGTCGGGCGCGCAGCCTGCCGAGGCGATCGGTCAGGTGCTGGCGCAGGCGTGGGCCGAGCGGTCCCCGCTGCAGGTGGTCGCCGCCGGCTCGGCCGCCCCGGGCTGCGACGGCGACACCTGCGCCGTCTGACCGCCCGGCTCCGCCGACGCCGACGCCCCCCGCCCGCCGCCCTGGCCGGCCTGACGGGCCATGACCGCGCGGTCGGTCGCCGCCTCGGCAGGACCCCGAGCCCGGCGACTGCTCCGTCGGGTCCCTCGGGCCCGCACAGGGCAGGGTGACCACGTGCCCCTGACGACTGCCCGGCTCGTCCGCACCGCCCGCCTGCTGTCGCTGCCCGCCGGGACGGCGGCACTGGCCGCCGAGGGCGCCGTCCGCCGGCTCGCCGGACAGGACCGCGAGCGGGTGGCCTCGGACCTGCGCGAGCGCAACGCCGCGCGCACCCGTGCCGTCCTCGGGAGCCTCAAGGGCGGGGCGCTCAAGGCCGGCCAGCTCCTGTCGACCGTGGAGGCACTGTTCCCGCAGGACCCGGAGTCGACCTGGCGCGAGACGCTCACCGGCCTGCAGGACGCCAACGCCCCGCTGCCGTTCGCCGACGTCGAGCCGGTCCTGCGCGCCGAGCTCGGCCCCGACTGGCGCGACCTGCTCCCCGGCTTCGAGCAGACGGCCACGGCTGCGGCGTCGATCGGCCAGGTGCACCGGGCGCGGGACGCCGACGGGCGCGAGGTGGCGGTCAAGGTGCAGTACCCCGGCGTGCGCGAGGCGCTGGTCGCCGACGTCCGCACGGTCTCGGCGATGAGCCGCGCGGCCGCGCTCGTCGCCCGCGGGCTGGCGCTGCCCCCGCTCGTCGCCGAGCTGCGCGAACGGCTCGTCGAGGAGCTCGACCACGTGCACGAGGGCGCCGTCCAGGACCGCTTCGCGCGGGCGTACGCCGGCGACCCGAACGTGCTCGTCCCCGCCGTCCACCGGGCCACCTCGCGGGTGCTCGTCATGGACTGGGTCGACGGCACCCCGCTGTCGGCGGTCGCGCGCAGCGGCACGCAGGCCGAGCGCGACCGCGCAGCGACCCTCTACCAGCGCTTCCTCGTCAGCGGCCCGGCCCGGGCCGGACTGCTGCACACCGACCCGCACCCGGGCAACTTCCGACTGCTGCCGGACGGCCGGCTCGGCGTGCTGGACTTCGGCTCCAGCCTGGAGCTGCCGAGCATGCCGACGACGTTCGGCCGCCTGATCGGGGCGCTGCTGGGCGACGACCCCGCCGAGGTGCTGCGGCGGCTGCGCGAGGAGGGCTTCGTGCGGCCCGGCGTAGAGGTCGACGTCGCCAAGCTCGTCGACTACATGTCGCCGTTCACGGTCCCCGCCCGGCACGAGCGGTTCCGCTTCACGCGCGAGTGGCTGCGCGGGGAGTTCGCCCGGGCCAACGACCCGCGCAACCCGGAGTTCGGCGTGGCGCTGAAGCTCGACCTGCCGGCCGAGCACCTGTTCACCCACCGGGTCTGGCTCGGGATGGTGGGCGTGCTGTGTCAGCTCGAGGCGGAGGTCGCCGTGCGGCCCGTGCTGGAGGAGTTCCTGCCCGGCTTCGCCTGACCGAGCTGCAGGAGCAGCGCCGCCAGCAGCAGCGACGCGCCGGCCATCTCCAGGCCCTCCTCGACGCTGGTGACGAGCGTGTAGGCCCTGCCGCCGGCGCCGTAGGCCCGCAGCACCTGACCGCTCACCGTCTCGAGCACCAGGGCGCCGGTCAGGTAGACCCCGCCGGCCACGACCAGGCGGCGCCGCACCTGCGCCGGCTGGGTCCGCAGGCGCTGCAGCAGCACCAGCCCGACGACGCAGGCCAGCGCCGCGCCGGGGACGACCCAGGCGAACTGCAGCCGGTCGTCGGCCACGGACGCGCCGAACCCGCCCAGGCGCTCGTGCAGCTCGAAGGACTCGTCGACGGCGAGGAACGCGCAGAGCACCGTGACGGGCAGCCAGCCGGAGCCGCTCCGGTCCTGCACCGCGAGCAGGGCGGACGTCACCGCGCACGACAGCAGCAGCAGGACCGACCACGCCGTCGGGACGTTGCGCTCGGAGTTGACGTCGAACCACCGCAGCGCCGCGATCGGCGCCGACCCTGGGGCGGCGACCTGGAGCCGCCAGGCCACCACCGGCACGGCCAGGGACGTCAGGACGACGACGCCCGAGACGACGAGCAGGGGCGCCGCGAGCCCCGTCCACGACGGCGCGGCACGGCCGGACGGGCCGACGACGAGCGGTTGCACGGCCCACCTCCGGCACGGCCGCCCAACCGGCGGCCCCGGGTCGACCATCGCGCTCGGTCGGGCTCCTGTCACGGGGGCGCGCCGCTCAGTGCGTCAGCGCGTCCAGCTCGAACCAGACGCACTTGCCGGCCGACAGCCGCTCGCTGCCCCACGCCCGTGCCAGCGCGCCGACGATGAGCAGGCCCCGACCGCCCTCCGCGTCGAGCTCGGGCTGACGGGCGCGCGGCAGGACGTCGGAGCGCCCGTCGACGAGCTCGACCCGCAGCCCGCCCGCCGGCGGGCTGCGGACCCACAGGTCGACGCCGGGACCGCCGTGGCGCAGGGCGTTGGTGGCGACCTCGGTGACCAGCAGCGCGGCGTCGTCGGGGTCGCAGCCGGTGCGCCCGGCCCACTCGACCGCCAGGCGGCGGGCGCGCGCCACCTCCGACAGGTGGCCCGCGAGGTGGAGGTGGGCGCCGGCACCGGCCGGCTCCTGCCCGCCGGTGAGGACGGCCAGCATCGCGCTGTCGTCGTCGGGCCGCCCGTCGCGTCCCATGACCCGCAGCAGGGTGTCGCAGAGCCGCTCGACGCCCGACGGCTCGATCGCACCGAGCTCGGCCACCGCGTTGCGCAGGGCGAGCAGCCCCTCCTCGACGGGCTGCTCGCGTCCCTCGACGAGCCCGTCGGTGAACAGCAGCAGGAGCGCGCCCTCGGGCAGGTGGACGACCGTCTCCGGGGGCGGCACGGGGCCGACGCCGAGCGGCGGCCCCGGCTCGAGCTCGACGTACTGCCCACCGCCGTCGCGGTGCACGACCATCGGCGGCAGGTGTCCGGCGCTCGCGAGCTGCAGCGTGCCCGTCGCCGGGTCCAGCACGCCGTACAGGCAGGTCGTCAGCGACGTCTGGCCGAGCGAGGACATCGCCGCGTCGACGAGTGCGAGCACCGCCGACGGGCTGTCCTCGACGAGGGCGCAGGCGCGCACCGCCGCCCGCAGCTGCCCCATCACCGCCGCCGCCGCGATCCCGCGTCCCATGACGTCGCCGATGACGAGGCCGACCCGGCCGCCGGTGAGCGGCACCAGGTCGTACCAGTCGCCGCCGACCTCCGCGCCGGCCGCACCGGGCAGGTAGCGGTGGGCGACGGTCAGGCCGGGCAGCTCGGGCAGCGCCCGCGGCAGCAGCGAGCGCTGCAGCGTCAGGGCGTTCTCGCGCTCCTGGCGGTAGCGCAGGGCGTTGTCGACGGCGGTGGCCATCCGGCGGGCGAGGTCCTCGACGAGCTCGACGTCGTCATCGGTGTAGCGGTGCTGCTGCTCGCTGGTGAGCGTCAGGACCCCGATCGTGCGCCCGACGACCTGCAGCGGCACCGCCAGCGCGCTGCCCAGGCCGAGCCGCCGCAGCGCGTCGTAGTGCCACGGGTCGCGGGCGATGGCCCGCACGACCTCGTCGGCGAACGCCCGGTGGTGGACGGTGCGCTGCTCGCCGACGGCCTGCCCGATGCCGGCGCCCCGTTCGGGGTCGGGGGGGTAGCGCACGAACAGCTCGGTGAGCAGGTCCTGCAGCTCGGGGTCGCGGTGGTGCACCGTCACGAGCTGGGGCGCGCCGAGCTCGTCGAGCAGGTGGACCGAGCACCAGTCGCCGCCGGCCGGCACGGCGAGGGCAGCGACGGCGTCGATCGTCTGGTGCACCTCGAGCGACGCGGCGAGGCGGGCGCTCGCCATCGCGAGGAACGACACCCGCCGGCGCGCCTCCCGCTCGGCGGCGAGCAGGCGGCCGCGCTCCATCGCCTGCGCGCCCTGCCGGGCGAGCGTGAGCAGGAAGACGAGGTCGTCGTCGGTGAAGGCCCGCGGCCGGACGGACGACAGCACGAGCACGCCCAGCACGCGGCCCTCGACCTCGAGCGGCACGCACGCGATCGACTCGCTCAGCGAGCTGTGCGGCAGGTCGGGGTAGAGGTCGACGAGCTCCTGGCGCGAGTCGGTGCGCAGCGGGGCACCCGAGCGCAGCACGTCGGTGAGCGGCGTCGAGGCGTCCAGCGGCAGCGACTCGTAGGTCGCCACGACCTCGGGCTCGTAGCCCACGCAGGCCAGCACCCGCAGCCGTCCCCGGTCGATGACCGTGACGCCGCCGCCGTCGACCTGCAGCGCGTCGACCGCCTCGGCCACCACGACGTCGCCGATCGCGTCGTCGTCCAGAGCGACCCCGAGGGCCTCGCTGATGCGCACGAGGCGGGCGTTGCGGTCGGCGAGCCGCTCGGCGCGGGCGCGGGCGTCCTGCAGCTGCTCCGCGCGGGCGGTGAGGGCGGAGGCGTACGACGTGATGTCGAGCGAGACGCCGACGAAGCCGACCACGGCGCCCGCGGCGTCGCGCACCGCGCTGTTGCTGACCCACACGCGCATCGCGGAGCCGTCCTGGTGCACGGTGCGGAACTCGCCCGCCCAGGGGCGGCCGGCGAGCAGCGCCGCCCGGACCTCGTCGGCCCGCTCGGGGACCAGGCCGATGAGCTCGCGGACCGACCGCCCGACCGCCTCCTCGGCCGTCCAGCCGTAGAGCTCCTGCGCCCCCGCGCTCCAGGTCAGCACCCGGCTCTCGAGGTCGACCGCGATGACGGCGCCGGGCAGCTGCTCGACGCGCAGCCCGGTCACGTCGTCCGGCGTGCCCGCCGACCGCCGCGCCGAGGGGTCGACCACGGACGCAGCGTAACCGCCCGTCGGGGCCGCGGTCGGTCCCCCGAGCGGGTAGGCAGGACAGCGTGAAGGACGGGGACGGCTGGACCGAGTGCACGCTGGGACACCGGCACTGGGGGCGCTTCGGCGCCGCCGGGCTGCTCGCGGTGACCTCCGGGGCGCCGTACGTGCTCATGCAGCACCGCGCGGCCTGGAGCCACGGCGGCGACACCTGGGGCGTGCCCGGCGGAGCGCGGGGGTCGACGGAGAGCGCCCTCGTGGCAGCGCAGCGCGAGACCGTGGAGGAGACGGGGATCGACGTGGCGCTGCTGGTCCCGGTCGCCGAGCACGTGGCCGACCACGGGACGTGGAGCTACACGACGATCGTCGCCACGACGCCGGTGCGCCTGCCGGTCGTGCCCGACCGGGAGAGCATCGCCCTGCGCTGGGTGCCCGTCGACGACGTGCCCAGCCTGCCGCTGCTGCCGGCGTTCGCGGCGGCCTGGCCGGCGCTGCTGCGGCTGCTGCCGTGACCTCGCCCGTCCCGGGGCGGTGGCCGGTCGGGTTCGGGCAGGCCGAGCTCCTGCACGACCTCGACGCCGACGACGGCTGGCTGCTGTCGGTGGACGGCGTCGCGCAGTCCTACGTCGACCGGGCCGACCCGACGCACCTCGAGTTCGACTACGTCCGGCTCATGGGCGACGTCGTCGACGCGCTCCCCGAGGGACCGCTCACGGCAGTGCACCTCGGCGGCGGGGGCTGCACGCTCCCCCGCTACGTCGCCGCCACCCGGCCGGGGTCCCGTCAGCTGGTGGTGGAGGCGGACGAGGCGCTGGCCGAGCTGGTCCGGCGCAGCTTCGGCACCGCCGGGTTCCGGCTGCGCGTCGGCGACGCCCGCACCGCCCTGCCCGGCCTGCGCCAGGGCGAGAGCGACCTGGTCGTGGCCGACGTCTTCGAGAGCTCCGTCCAGCCCGTGCACGTCACGACCCTCGAGTGGCTGGGCGAGGTGCGGCGGCTCCTGCGGCCCGGCGGGACGTACGTCGTCAACGTCGCGGACGGCAAGCCGCTGGCCTTCGCCAAGGGGCAGGTCGCCACCCTGCAGGCGGCGTTCGGCTCCGTCGCGCTGCTCGCCGATCCGTCGGTGCTGCGCGGACGGCGCTTCGCCAACCTCGTGCTCGCCGCGTCCGACGCGCCGCTGCCCGTCGACGCCCTCACCCGCCGCGCGGCCCGGGCCGCCGGCCGGGCGCGGGTCGTCAGCGGCGACGACCTGACGTCCTTCACCGGCGGCGCAGCGCCCGTCACCGACGCCACCGCGCGGTCGGCGCCGCGACCGCCGCCGGAGCTGTTCCGGCGCTAGCCGGGGACCGCGCTGTCCACGGTGGCCCGCACGACCTCGGCGAGGTCGCCGGTGCGGGCGAAGGTCCGGCGCTGCTCGGCGGCGCTCGTCCCGCGGGCGAGGGCCTGCTCGGCGAGGGCGTGCACCTCGTCCCACTCCCCCGCCTCCTCGAGGTCCTCGCGCAGCCGCGCCAGCAGGTCGCGCACGACGTCGGCCGCCGGTCGGCGCTCGACGACGTGCAGGTCGAGCAGCACGCCCTCCAGCCCGTGCCGGGCGGCGCCCCAGCGGGCCGCCCGCACCACCTCGGGCCGGGGCTGCGGGAAGGGCAGGCCGCCGACCGCGGCGCGCGCAGCCGCACGCACCAGCGATCGGGCCAGCCCGGCCTGCAGCACCACGTCGTCGAGGGAGGGGCAGACGTCGGCGACGCGCAGCTCGACCGTCGGGAACCGCGTCGACAGCCGCGCGTCCCAGTAGAGGTGGCTGGCGTCGCGCACGACGCCGGAGGTGACCAGGTCGGCGACGACCCGGTCGTACGCGGCCCGGTCGCCCAGCAGCTCCGGCGAGCCGGTGACCGGGAACCGGGCGTAGTGCTGGGTGCGCCAGCTGGCGTAGGCGGTGTCGCGGCCCTCCCAGAACGGCGAGCTGCCGGACAGCGCCAGCAGCACCGGCAGGTCGGGCCGCAGGCGGTCCAGCACCTCCACCGCGAGGTCGCCGTCGGGGACGACGACGTGGACGTGCATGCCGGTGATGAGCTGCTGCAGCGCCAGCAGGCCGAAGCGCTCCTCGAGCTCGTCGTAGCGCGCGTCGGGCGTACGGGTCTGCTGCAGCCAGGTGCCGGACGGGTGGGTGCCGGTCGGCAGGATGCGGCAGCCGTGTCGCTGAGCGGCGGTGTCGGCGCCGCGCCGGAGCTCGGCCACCTCGCGCCGCACGTCGGCCAGCGTGGTCAGCACGTCGCTCGCGACCTCGAGCTGGCTGGTGGAGATCTCGCCCTGCGCGCGCCCGCCGAGCAGGGCGACCGCCTCCGGGACGACGTCGGGGGCGTCCGCGAGCGCCATCGTCACCGCGTCGACGAGGTGGTACTCCTCCTCGACCCCCAGGGTGGCTCCCACATCTGTCACCTGATGATCGTGCCGCACCCGGCGACGGGCGGGTCCGGCCGTAGGTTCGAGCGATGAGGTGCGCGCTGTTCCTGCCGGTGTTCGACGAGCTCTCCGACGCGCGGCGAGTCGCGCAGCTGGCCGCGGAGGCCGAGCAGGCCGGCTGGGACGGCGTCTTCGTGTGGGACCACATCGCCTACCGGGCGCCGGTGCAGGCGGTGGCCGACCCGTGGGTCGTCCTCGCGGCCATGGCGATGACGACCGAGCGCATCCGGCTCGGGCCGATGGTCACGCCGCTCGCCCGGCGGCGGCCGGTCAAGCTGGCCCGCGAGATCGCCACGCTCGACCGGCTGAGCGGCGGACGGCTGGTCCTGGGCGTCGGTCTCGGCGGGGACGGCGGCCGCGAGCTGTCCGGCACCGGCGAGCAGACCGACGACCGCGTCCGCGCCCGGATGCTCGACGAGGCGCTCGAGGTGCTGCGCGCCGCCTGGACCGGCGAGCCGGTGCACCACGCCGGCGAGCACTTCGTCGTCGACGGGCTGACGCTGCTGCCCACGCCGGTGCAGCGGCCGGGGCCGCCGGTCTGGGTCGGTCTGCGGCGCGGCAACCGCGCGCCGCTGCGCCGGGCCGCCCGCCACGACGGCGCCTTCCCGATCGAGGTGGAGTCGCCGGAGCAGCTCGCCGAGCTGGCGGCCGACCTGCGCTCGGCGCGGGGGGACGACCCGCGCCCGTTCGACCTCGTCGTCGGCGGACCGCCCGGCACCGATCCCGCCCCGTACGCCGCTGCCGGCGCCACCTGGTGGACCGTCTCGTTCCCGATCGGCACCACGGTCGCCGACGTCCGGGCTGTCCTGCACGCCGGCCCCGCCGCCCTGTAGCGCCCTCGCCGCCACCCCCGGCCTGTCCGCCCGCACCGCACCCGTCCGGGCCGTACGACGTCAGTGCCGGCGGACAAGCGCGCACCCCGGCCCGGCTTGTCCGCCCGCACCGCACCCGTCCGGGCCGTACGGCGTCGGTGCCGGCGGACAAGCGCGCACCCCGGCCGTCAGGTGCGGACGAGGGCCCGTCGGCGCTCGGACGGCGGCGGACCGGTCGGCAGCAGGTCGGGCGCGCCGGCGTCGATGGCCTGCAGCGACGCGAGCACCGCCTCCTTGGACCGGGCGCGGTAGAACGGCGGCAGCGTGTCGAGCAGCGTGCGGCTGTAGCCGGCCGTCTCGAGCCGCGGGTCGAGCACCACGACGATGCCGCGGTCGGACGTCGAGCGCACCAGCCGGCCGGCGCCCTGCGCCAGCAGCACCGCCGCGGGCGGCAGCGTCACCTCGAGGAAGCCGTTGCGCCCGGCGTCGGCAGCGGCTGCGAGCCGCGCCTTGGCCAGCGGGTCGTCGACGTGGCCGAAGGGGATGCGGTCGAGCACGACGAGCTGACAGGCGCTGCCCGGGGTGTCGACGCCCTGCCAGAACGACCGGGTGCCGAACAGGCAGGTGCGGGCGTCGGCGGCGAACGCGTGCTGGAGCGCGCCCGGCGAGTCGTCGCCCTGCAGCAGGACCGGCAGGTCGGTCGCATCGCGCACCGCCGCGGCGGCACGTGCGGCGGCCGCCGTGGAGCTGAACAGCCCGAGGGTGCGACCGCCGGCCGCCTGCACGAGCTCGATGAGCAGCGCGTCGACCTCGCGCGCCCACGAGATGGCCATCCGCCCGGGGTCGGGCAGCGAGCGGGCCACCCAGAGCTGCGCTTGACGGCGGTAGTCGAACGGGCTGCCGACGTCGAGGGAGCGCCAGCGCGGCGGGGGCTGCTCGTCGTCGCGGTCGAGCACCTCGTCGACGGCGGCGCGCTCGCGCCCGTCGCGGGCCTCCCCGTCGCCGACCGGCGACCCGGCCAGCCACACCAGACCGAGCTGCGACGCGGCGTGCCGGAACGAGCCGCCGAGCGTCAGCGTGGCGGAGGTGGCGACGACCGTGGTCTCGCCGAACAGCCGGCTGCCGAGCGCGCCGCCCACGCGCAGCGGTGAGACCCGCAGGCGGGTGCTGGCGCCGTCCGCGGTGGCGTAGACCGCCGACGACACCGACGGGGTGCCGAGCTCCTGCGCCGCGTCGGCGATCGCCGTCAGCGCAGCCTTGGCCCGCTCGCGCCGGGCGAGCTCGAGCTCGTCGCCCTCCGCCTCCCGGGCGTCACGGGTGATCTCGCTGCCCGCCTCGACCGCCGCCCGGCCGAGCAGCGCGATGGCGTCGAGGGCGTAGCGGTCCAAACCCTGGATCCACCCCGGCTGCAGCGTCGCCAGCACACCTTCCAGGCCGTCGCGGGCCTGCTCGAGCCGCTCCTGCGTCGTGGTCGCGACCAGGTCGGCGGCGCCGGCCACGGCGCGCCGCACGTCGCCCTGCGCCAGCTCGTGCGACAGCGCCTCCGTCACGGACGAGACGAACTCGTGCGCCTCGTCCAGGACGACGGCGTCGCGCTCGGGCAGGACGGAGACGCCGGTGAAGACGTCGAGCGCCAGCAGCGTGTGGTTGGCGACGACGACGTCGGCCGACTGCGCGGCCTCGCGCGCCTTCTCCGCGAAGCAGTCGGCCCGGCTGGGGCACTTGCTGCCCAGGCACTCCCGGGCGCTCACCGACACCTGCCGCCAGGCCCGGTCGGTCACCGGGAACGGCACCTCGTCACGGTCACCGGTCTGCGTGTCGTCGCCCCACTCGCGCAGCCGTACGACCTGGGTCCCCAGGGACGACGCCGGCCCGTCGAACAGCGAGTCGGGCTCGTCCTCGCGCGCGCCCGGGCCCCCGCCGGCCTGCTGGAGGCAGAAGTAGTTGCTGCGCCCCTTGGCCAGGGCGTACGTCGGCGTCCGGCCCAGCACCGGCGTCAGTGCGCGGGCCAGCCGTGGGAGGTCCTTGTCGACGAGCTGGGCCTGCAGGGCCTTGGTGGCGGTGGCGACCACGACCCGCTTGCCGGAGGCGAGGGCCGGCACGAGGTAGCCGAGGGACTTGCCCGTGCCGGTGCCCGCCTGCACGAGCAGGTGCTCGCCCGAGGCCAGCGCCTGCGCGACGGCCGACACCATGGCCCGCTGGCCTGGCCGGTCCGAGGAGCCGGGCACCGCCGCGAGCGCCGCGTCGAGGGCGGTCAGCGCCTGCTGCACCCGGACGCCTGCCACGCCGGTCACGCTAGTCCGCGCCGGCGGTCCTGACCGCCGCGACGGGCCGCCTGTGGACGACCGCCGCCCGCCCACCTGCCCTGCGGTCCGGTACGCCCGGCAGGTCACACGCGTACCCGCACGCAGGGGACGTGCCGAGTCTCGCCCACCTGCCCTGCGGTCCGGTACGGCCGGCAGCCCGCACGCGTACCCGCACGCAGGGGACGTGCCGAGTCTCGCCCACCTGCCCTGCGGTCCGGTACGGCCGACAGCCCGCACGCGTACCCGCACGCAGGGGACGTGCCGAGTCTCGCCCACCTGCCCCGCGGTCCGGTACGCCCGGCAGCCCGCACGCGTACCCGCACGCAGGGGACGTGCCAACCCGGCCAATCCGGCCAACCCGGTCGAGCGCCGCCTACGCGCGCAGCTCCTTCTTGAGGATCTTGCCGGTGGCGCCCTTGGGGAGCTCGTCGACGATGCGGACCTCGCGTGGGTACTTGTAGGCCGCGAGCCGCTCCTTGGCGAAGGCGACGACCTCGTCCGGCTCCGCACTCGCTCCGGCCTTCAGGGCGACGAAGGCCAGCACCTCCTCGCCCAGCTTGGGGTCGGGCCGGCCGATGACGGCGGCCTCGGCGACGGCGGGGTGCTCGTACAGCACCTCCTCGACCTCGCGCGGGTAGACGTTGTAGCCGCCGCGGATGACGAGGTCCTTCTTGCGGTCGACGATGAACAGGAACCCGTCGTCGTCGGCGTAGCCCAGGTCGCCGGTGTGGAACCAGCCGTTCTTGAACGCCTCCGCCGTCGCCTCGGGCTTGTTGTAGTAGCCCTTCATGATGTTGTGGCCGCGGATGACGATCTCGCCGACGTGCGCCTCGCCGGCGGGCAGCGGCGTGTCGTTCTCGTCGACGATGCGGACGGTGACGCCCCAGATCGGCTTGCCGATCGACAGGACCTTGCGCACCTCGGCGTTGACGTTGAAGGTGGTCGTGCTGGTGGACTCGGACAGGCCGTAGCCCTCGAGGATCACGCAGCCGGCGAACTTCTCCTCGAAGCTGCGGATGACCTCGCCCGGGATCGCTGCGCCGCCGGAGACGCCCACCCTCAGCGACGACAGGTCGCGGCCGGTCGTGTCGGCGCTGAGCAGCCCGAAGAACATCGTCGGCACGCCGCTGAAGATCGTGCAGCGGTGCCGCTCGATCGCATCGACGACCGGCCCGAGCTCGAAGCGCGGGATGAGCACCATCGTGCCGCCGTAGCGCGTCGTGACGTTGAGGACGCTCGAGAGGCCGAACACGTGGAACAGCGGCAGGACGGCGACGCCGATGTCGTCGTCGCGGAACTCGAAGAGCTCGCCGGCGACGGTGCAGTTCATGTAGAGGTTGAGGTGGGTGAGCTCGGCGCCCTTCGGCTTGCCGGTCGTGCCGCTCGTGTAGAGCAGGACGGCGGTCTCGTCCCCGCCCGTCGGCACGATGTCGCGGCTGTCGTCCGCGAAGTACAGCTCGTCGTAGTGCTTCGTGCCCTCGGGACGCTCGTCGTTGCCGGGCATGTTCACGACGTAGGTCGTCACGCCCTCGACCTCAGCTGCACCCTTCACCGCCTCCTGCGCGAACAGCTCGAAGGTGACCAGCACCTTCGCCTCGCTGTCCTGCAGGTGGTAGGCCACCTCCGGCGCCCGCAGCAGCGGGTTGAGGGGCACCATCACCAGGCCCGCCTTCATGAGGCCGAAGTAGGTGAACAGGAACTGCGGCAGGTTGGGCAGCTGCACCGCGACCTTGTCACCCCGCTGCAGCCCGGTGGCGAGCAGCGCGGAGGCGACCCGGCCGGAGATCTCGTCCACCTGGGCGTAGGTGAAGGAGAGGTCGTTGACCAGGCAGTAGGGCTTGTCGGGATGCGCGTCGGCGGACTCCCGCAGCATGGTGGCGACGTTGAGGCTCATGCACGGAGCCTAGTGACGGCGGTCACGCCGGGGGCACGCGGGGCGTCGCCTGGAACACCTCCCCCGCGTGCCGGTGTTCCCCGAGCACGCACTTCCAGCAGAGGAGACCCGCATGGCACGCGATCCGAGCGAGCTGTACGAGCTCGCCTCCGACGTCCCGGTCCTCGAGGACGTCGTGCTCGTCCAGGCCCTCGACGGCTTCGTGGACGCCGGCGCGGCCAAGCGGCTCGCCCGCGAGCACCTGATGACGGCGCACGGCTCACGCGTGCTCGCGACGTTCGACGTCGACGCGCTGCTCGACTACCGGGCCCGCCGCCCGCTGATGACCTTCGCCGAGGACCACTGGGCCGACTACGACGACCCGCAGCTGGCGCTGCACCTCGCTCACGACGCGGAGGGCACGGCCTTCCTGGTGCTCGCGGGTCCTGAGCCGGACGTGCACTGGGAGCTGTTCCTGTCCGCCGTGCACCAGCTCGTCGAGACGCTCGGTGTGCGCCTGACGGTCGGCCTCAACAGCATCCCGATGGCGGTGCCCCACACCCGCCCGCTCGGGATCATCGCCCACTCCAGCCGGCCGGAGACGGTCTCGGCCCACGAGAAGTGGGTCGGCACCGTCCAGGTGCCCGCGAGCGCCGGGCACCTGCTGGAGTACCGCCTCGGTCAGGCGGGCCTCGACGCCGCAGGCTTCGCGGTGGCGGTCCCCCACTACCTCGCCGACACGGCGTACGCGCCGGCCGCCGTCGCGCTGCTGGCGAGCCTGGCCGGCCACACCGGGCTGTCGTTCGACACCGGTGCGCTCGAGGAGGCGGCCCGCAGCGTCCGCGAGCAGGTCGACGCGCAGGTCGCGGCGTCGGAGGAGGTCCTCGCCGTCGTCACCGCCCTGGAGGGGCAGTACGACGCCTACCGCGCCGGCGCCTCGCGCAGCCTGCTGGCCGAGATGGGTGGCGGACTGCCGACCGCCGACGAGCTCGGCGACGAGTTCGAGCGCTTCCTCGCCGACCAGGCGGACGGCTCCAGCCCCTAGTCGTCCTCCCGGTCCCCGCGCCGCTGCGCGTCCCACTCCGAGTCGGTCACGATCTCGACGCTGCCGAAGGCGCCGAAGCGACGGACCTGCACGACAGGCCCCTGCGAGCTGCTGCACGCCTCGTCGCAGTCGGTGCTGCCGAAGACCATGAGCCCGCTGGTGTCGACCCGGCTCCCGTCCGGCACGACGACCGTGGTGCTCCCGAACAGCGTGGAGACCTGCACGCTGCGGTCCGTCGCCCGCTCGACACTGCTGCCGAAGATCGACACGTCGTCCGGACCTGCCAGCACGACGGCGCCGAGCAGGACGGCCGGGACCACCAGGCCCTTCGCCCGCCCGAGCACGCGGGACAGAACACCACCGGACCGGTGCGGCTCGCGCGGGTGCGGCCTCGCGACCGAGGACGGCCGCGGCGCGGGCACCGCCGGAGCGGGTCGGCCCGTCTGCAGCACGGTGCCGTCGCCGTGGGTGACCTTGACCGAGCCCATGACGGCGACGGCGTCGACGTGCACCTGCGGACCGGTGCCCGGGGCGACCTCCGCCGTGCGCTCGCCCATCACGGAGAAGCCGGTCAGGTGGACGGCTGCCCCCGGCGGCACGAGCACCTCGACCTCGCCCATGACCGAGCGCGCGAGCACGTGGACGCGCCCGGGCAGGTCGTCGCGGCGCAGGTCGACCACCGCCTTGCCCATGAGCGCCCAGCCCTGCACGTCCTGGCCGGCGGCGACCTGCCCGGACATGCGGTCCTCGGACATGACGGCGACGGCCCGGCGCGGCGTGCCGGGGTCGCCGACCACGGCCGGCGTCGCGCCCGCCGCCGGGGCCGCCTCGTCGGGCAGGTCGGCGACGAGCTCGTCGAGCTCGGCGCGGGTGCGCGCCTGCCACAGCGCCCCGGAGCGCTCGTCGTACTCGGCGAGCGTGAGGACACCGTCGCCCACCGCCGCGAGCAGCCGGTCGTCGACGGCCCGGCGCTCTCGGTCGCCGACCCGCAAGGGCGGAGAGGTGTCGCTCATGCACCGCATGCTCCCTCACGACGCTGCCGGTGACCACTGTCCCGTCGGTCGCAGCTCCAGGTGTGGTGGTCCCGGCCGGGACGGGGGAGGCTGTCGGTGCGCTCGTCGAGGCGGGAGGAGCCGTGCTGGTCGTCGTCTGCAGGGCGGTCGTCGTCGTGCTCGTCGTGCTGCCGCCGGCGGCGTTCGGCGGCCGGTGGCGCACGCGCCGGTCCTGGTGGCGGTCGCCGGGCCGGTGGCGGGGCCGCGGGCACGAGCAGGCCGCCGCCGACCGGTCCCTCGAGCTGCTCGTCGCCGACCTGCGGCGCCTCGAGCGCCAGTTCCGCCTCACCGAGCAGGACGCCGACGTCGCCTACCGCACCGCCCGCCTGCAGGCGATCAGCCTGGCCTACGACGACACGCTCGTGCTGTGCTGCCGGCTGCTCGACGTGCCGGAGCCGGAGCGTCCGCCGTGGAACCCCTTCACCCGGCTGCAGATCGAGGCCGAGCTCGCCCGCGCCGGCCTCGACTGGTGAGCCGCTCGGTGGCGCTCGACGGCTTCCACTGCGTGAAGCACGCCCTGCGCTTCGCGCCCGAGCTGGTCGTCGAGGTGCGGGTGCGCGACCGGGACGCCGCCCGGGCGCTCGCCGAGCGCCTCGCGCCCGACGTCGCGCAGGTGCTGTCGGACCGGGCCGTCGTGGCCGACGTCGGCCACCACACCGGCGTCGAGGGCACCGGCCGGCTGCCGGCGCCCGACCCGGCGGTGCTGACTACCCGGTCGGCGCCGCTCGTCCTGCTCGACCGCCCGCGCTCGCCCGGCAACGCAGGAGCGGTGGTGCGGGTCGCTGCGGCCGCCGGCGCCAGCGGCGTCGCGGTCACCGGAACGCTCGACCCGTGGCACGCGACGGTGCTGCGCGGCAGCGCCGGTCTGCACTACGCCCTGCCGGTGCTGCGCCTCGGGCCGGACGAGCTCCCGGCCGGCCCGTACGCCGTGCTGGACGCCGGCGGCGACCCGGCCGCGGACCTGCCGCCGGACGCCGTGCTCGTCGTCGGCACCGAGCGCGACGGCGTCGGCGCCGACCTGCGCGCACGCGCGGACGTGGTGCTCGCGCTGCCGATGCGGCCGGGCGTCAGCAGCCTCAACCTCGCCACCGCCACCGCGGCAGCGCTGTACCGACGGCGCTGACGTCGCGGCCGGTCAGCCGGCGGACGTGCGCGGCGCCCGGCCGCCCGGACCGTCGGCGCCCGCGACGCGCAGGGTGCCGTCCAAACCGGTGATCTCCAGCATCCGGCGGGTCAGCGGCCGTACGCCGGTCAGCACCAGCCGCCCGCCACGCCCGCTCACCGTCGCCTGGACCGCGACGAGGGCCCGAAGCCCGGCGGCGTCCAGGAAGCCCAGGTCGGCGCGCCGC